>Ga0209382_10001931_pt1 | contig 31353 bp, 32 predicted proteins | sample SoiMetdeltSBSDD5_FD_187599 | JGI IMG/M metagenome (GOLD analysis project Ga0209382, IMG submission 187599) | Bulk soil microbial communities from a Populus tree surrounding site in Tennessee, USA - Soil MetaG P. deltoides SBSDD5 (SPAdes) (version 2) | ecosystem: Environmental > Terrestrial >...
CGGCTCGGCGCCGGCATCCAGCAGCAGCCGCGCGACCTCCATGTTGCCGATGGCCGCGACCTCGTGGAGCGCGGTGAACCCGTGGCTCTGACGATGGTTCACGCGCGCACCCGCCTCGATCAGGCGCCCCATGACGGCGGCGTCGGCCCCGCCGGCCGCCGCGGCGTGCAGCGGCGCGTTGGCGTCGGCGTTGCGCGAGACCGCATTGACGTCGGCGCCGTGCGCGAGCAACAAGTCGATCACGCTCATCTGCCGAAAGTGACTCGCGAGATGCAACGGCGTCCACCCGTCCGGCGCGTGGGCGTCGCGCAGCGACGGATCCTTGCTGAGCACGGTGCGCACGCGCTCGGCGTCACCGGCGGCGGCCGCCTCGAACACGTCCAGCTCGACGCCGCGCGCGCGAAGCAGGGCAAGCATCTGCGGCGCGCGCCAGTAAATGGCCACAATGGCCGGCGTCTGCCCGCCCGCGCTTCGTGCCGTGGCGAGGGCAGGCTCGGCGTCGAGCGCTGCCGTCACCGTGACGGCATCCTTGCGCTTGATGGCCTCGAGCAGGGTCTCGAGCGACGTCGTCATCGCTTCCTCCGCATCATCACGGTCTCCTCGTATGTGCACACCGCCTCGCCCCGCTGGTTCTTCACGATGACGTCGAAGGTCACGATGCCGCGGTCGGGCTTGGACGACGGTCGCATCGCCGTCACCGTCATCTCCGTGTGCACGGTGTCGCCGAAGCGCACCGGCGCCGAGAAGCTCAGCCGATCGAGCCCGAGCAACGCCACCGTCGTGCCCTCGAACCAGCCGCCGAGGTTCTGCTGGCCGTGCGAGACCGCCAGCGTGAGGATCCCATGAGCCACGCGCTCGCCGAACGGCGTGGTCTTCGCGTACTCCGCGTCGACGTGCAGCGGGTTGAAGTCGCCACTGAGACCGGCGTACCGCGAGACGTCGCCGCCATCGATCGTCCGCCGTCCCGTCACCAGCACCTCGCCCACAGAGAACTCCTCCCAGAATCGTCCCATGCGCGCTCCTAGGGCGTCGTGAGCCACGCCGCGGCCTCGCCGAGCGTGGCAAACTCGGCGTCCGGAGGCGCGCCATCGGCCCGCCGCTCGCGCTTTCGGTTGATCCACGCCGTCGGAATGCCGAGCGCGCGCGCGGGCTGCACGTCGTGGAACCAGCTCTGGGCCACGTGAAGCCACCGTGCGCCGCCGATTCGCTGGCGGGCCGCCGCGAAGTGCGCGGGCGCCGGCTTGTAGGAGCCGACCTGCTGCGCCGTGACGACGAACTCGAAGTCGACGCCGAGGTGCTTGCGCGTCCCGGCCAGCAAGTCGTCGTCGACGTTGGAGAGGATCGCCAGGCGATAGCCCGCGCCGGCGAGGCGCTGCAGCGCGGCGTTCGTGTCGGCGAACGGCGGCCACGATGGCAGGCTGTCGGCCAGGAACGACGCGCGTCCCGGCGCCAGACGCCAGCCGAGCCGTTCGGCGACCCGCTGCGCCGTGAGCATCAGGACCTCGCGATACGTGCGGTACCGTTCCGCCTGCACGACGGGCTCGATCGCGTGATAGGCAGCCAGCGCACTGGCGCGCTCGAGCTTCACGCCGTCGACACGCGCGGCGGCTTCGAGCGCGTCGCTGATGCCGCGCTCCCAATCGATCAGCGTGCCGTAGCAGTCGAACGTCAGGACGTCGTAGGGGCGCCGTGTGGATGTCATTGGAACGCTGTCGCGCGGTCCCAGTCCAACTCACGCGCGATGACGACGCGTAGGATCTCCGACGTGCCGCCGCCGGGCAGCAGAAAGCGCGCGTCACGGAAGTAGCGCTGCACGGGGTACTCCATGGCCAGACCATACGAGGCGAAGATGCGCGCCGCCTCGTCGGTGACTTTCACTGCGGTCTCCGAGGCGAGCAGCTTGGTGATCGCCGCCTCGCGTCCGACCGGACGTCGCGCATCGAGCCGGGCCGCCGTCTGGTAGGTCGCCAGCGTCGCGGCGTGGATGCCGGCCAACATGTCGGCCAGCTTGAAGGCGATGGCCTGATGCTCGCCGATCGGCTTGCCGAACGCCACGCGCTCGCGCGAGTACGCCAGCGCCGCCTCGTACGCCGCGCGCGAGAGCCCGACCGACAGCGCGGCGGTCATGATGCGGATCTCGGCGAGGATGCCGCCGATCTTTTCGGCGCCGCCGGTCTCGCCACCGAGCATGTGCGCGGCCGGCACCTCGACGTCCTCGAGCAGGATCTCGCCAGTCGCGGAGGCGCGCACGGCCATCTTGTCGATCGGCTTGCCCAGCGTGATGCCGCGCATGCTGCGGCGGTCGAGCAAGAACAGCGCGATGTTTTTCAACCCGCGCTCCGGCGACGTCTTCGCGGCGACGGTGAGCACGTCCGCCACCGGCGCGTTCGTGACCCACGTCTTCGTCCCGCGCAGGACCCAGTGGTCGCCGCGCCGCTCGGCGCGCGTGGTGAGGTTCGCGACGTCCGAGCCGGCGTTGGGCTCGGTCATCGCGAACGTCGCGACCAGCTCGCCGCGCAGCGCCGGGACCAGGTAGCGCTCGCGCAGCGTCTCGTCGCCATAGGCGTGGATGAAGTGCGTCCCCATGAGCGACTGCATGCACGCCGCCGCCGCCACCGACAGCGAGCCGCGCGCCAGCTCCTCGGCGAACAGGCAGTAGGTCGTCATGTCCGCCTCGGCGCCGCCGTATGCCTCGGGATAGCGCAGCCCCAGCCAGCCGAGCTCGCCGATGCGCCGGAACAGCGCCGCGGGAAACTCACCGCGCTCGTCGAGCGCCTGGGCGGCCGGCGTGACTTCCGCCTCCACGAAGCGCGCCACGCTTCGGCGGAACTCCTCCTGTTCGGGCGTAAAGGTGATCACCGGCGCCCCCGGAAGCGCGCCGTGGCCGCGTGATCGATCGAGAGGTCCGCACCGGTGCCGACGATCACCACGCCGTACCGCTCGCGCGCGGCGTCGATCGAGACATAGTCGTCGAGCACGTCGTCCAGCACCGCCTGGGGATCGCGCCCGAACGGATCGCCAAGGCCGCCCGCGCCCGACTGCTGGAACGAGATGACGTCGCCGTACGCGAACTCACGCGAGGCCTTGCCGTGCACGAGCTGCTCGTCGGGCCCGGGATTGATGACGGTGCGGGCCAGAGCTCCCGGCTGGCCGCCGAAGAGCCCGTACGGCGCGAAGCGCTGGCGCTCCGAGAGATTCGTGAGCTTGCCCTCGTCGGCGACAAAACGCAGGTCGCGTCGGATGCCGCAGCCGCCGCGGTACTTCCCGGCGCCTGCCGAGTCCCGGATGAACTCGAAGCGCTCGACGATCAGGGGCTGGTTGGCCTCCTGCGCCTCGACCGGGATGTTCGAGGCGTTGAACGCGTACGCCATCGCCTCGCAGCCGTCGCGTGTCGCGCGCGCGCCCGTGCCCGACAGCACGAGCTCGTAGGCGACGAAGCGACGGCCGCGTGCGCGGTCCCAGCCGCCGAACGTCGGGTTGGCGAAGTGCGAGGCGGCCGCCGCCACGCGGTCGGGTAGCGCGGACGCCAGCGCGCCGATGACCGCCTCGAAGGTGCGATAGCAGATGATCGCGCGCGGGCCACCGCCCGCGGGTGGACGCGGATTCAAAAACGAGCCCTCGGGCGCGCGCACCGTGATCGGTCGCAGCGCGCCCTCGTTCATCGGCCCGTAGGGATCGGTGAGGCACTTCACCGCAGCGTACGAGTACGAGCGCGTGTAGTTGATGTAGGAGTTCATTCCCGACGCCGTCTGCGGGCTCGAGCCATCGTAGTCGATCGTCATCTCGTCGCCCGCGACGGTGACGGTCACCGCCACGCGCAAAGGCTCGGTGCCGGGGCCGCAGTCGTCGAGGAAATCCTCGAATCGATAGACGCCGTCGGGCACCGCGCGGATCGCTGTCCGCATGTTCGCCTCGGTGCGCGCGACGATCTCGTCCATCGCCGCGGCGAGCGTGTCGCGCCCGTATCGCTCGGCCAACTCCGTCAGCCGCAGCTCCCCCACGCGCAGCGCGCTCCGTTGCGCGCGCAGATCGCCCAGCACCTTGTCGGGTGTGCGTGTGTTCGCGGCGATGATGCCGACGATGCCCTCGTGCTCGCGGTAGCGCTGCCACACCTTCGTCGGCGGGATGCGCAAGCCTTCCTGGTAATAGTCGAAGATGCCTTCGACGCCCTGACTGCCGGGCCGTGAGCCCCCGACATCGGTGTGGTGCAGGATGTTCACCGCGAAGCCGATCAGCTTGCCCTGATGGAACGCGGGCTGCGTGATGAAGAAGTCGGGCAGGTGCCCCGAGCCGAGCAGCGGATCGTTCAGCAAAATCGCGTCGCCGGGCTCGAGCGTCTCGACGGGATGCGCGGCCAACGCATTGCGCACCGCGAACGACATCGCGCCCATGTGCCCCGGCGAGTATGGCCCCTGCGCCACCATGCGGCCGCGCGCGTCGAACACGGCCACGGAGAAGTCCTGGCCTTCGCGCGCCTGCTCGGAGTAGGCGGTCTTGTGCACCGTCGTGCCGATCTCGACGGCGATCGACTGCAGCGCGCCCCAGATCACGCCGAGCGTGATGGGGTTGATTGGCTCCGTCATGCCCGGTCGACCGTTGGCGCGTCGATCGTCACGATCAGATTCGCGTACTCGTCCACCATCGCCGACACCCCCGGCGGCAGCACCGACGTCGACTCGCGCTCCTCGACGATCGCCGGACCTTCGAGGCGTGCACCCGGCGCCAGCGCGTAGCGGTCGTAGACCGGGCACTCCGTCCAGCCGCGCGTCTCGGGAAACCACGCGCGGCGGCGGCCCTTGAGCCCGCGCTCGCGTGAGTCGGCCGCGGCCTTCGCCAGTGCCACGCGAGGCGCGCCGCCGACGGCGGCGAGCTTCCACGTGACCGTCTCCACCGGCTCACGCGGATTCGCATAGCCGTAGCGCGCGGCGTAGATTTCGTCGAACGCGGCGCGCAGCCGTCCGAGTGCTCCGCCGTCGAGCACGCCGGCCGGCACGGGCACCGTGAGCTCGTAGCCCTGCCCCACGTAGCGCGCGTCGACGGAGCGAACGAGCGTGACCGTTCCCCCCACCGCGGCGTCGCGCACGACGGCGACCGCCTGCGCCGCCATCTCCTCGTACATCGTCGTGAGTGCGGCGGGGTCGAGCGCGTCCAGGCGGCGGACCCACGTGCGCGCGACGTCGAACTTCACCTCGGCGGCCAGCAGGCCGATGGCTGCCGTGACCCCGGCGGCCGCGGGCAAGAGCACGCGCGGAACTCCGAGCGCCTGGGCGAGACGGCAGCCGTGGACGGGCCCAGACCCGCCGAAGGCGACGAACGTCAGGTCGCGCGGGTCGCGCCCGCGCTCGATCGACACCACGCGCGTGGCGAGCTCCATGTTGGTGTTGACGATCGCGTGAATGCCCCACGCCGCGTCCTCGACCGAGAGCCCGAGCGGCTGCGCCACGCGCATGGCGATCGCGCGCCGCGCGGCATCGACATCCAGCCGCAGGCTGCCGCCGGCGAAGTAATCGGGATTGAGGTAGCCGAGGACGAGATTGGCGTCCGTGACCGTGGGCTCGACGCCGCCGCGGCCGTAGCACGCGGGTCCCGGAGAGGACGACGCGCTTTCCGGGCCGACCGCGACGACACCGAGCTGGGCGCGCGCGATCGAGCCGCCGCCGGCGCCGATCTCGACCAGATCGATCGCCTGGATGTTCATGGGCAGCCCGCTGCCCGCCGCGCCGTGCACGCGGTGGAGCTCGAACGCCGTTGTCGTGCCGGGACGGCCGTTCTCGACGAGCGCCAGCTTTGCGGTCGTGCCGCCCATGTCGAACGCGATGAGGTCGCGATGACCCGTGAGCTCGCCGTAGGCGGCGGCCATCAGCGCGCCGGCGGCGGGCCCGGATTCGATCATCCGTACGGGATAGCGCTCCATCGCGTCCGCCGTCGCCACGCCGCCCGAGGACTGCATGACGAACAGCCGGCCGCCGTACCCGCGCTCCCTGAGCGCGGCCGCGAGACCGCGCAGATACGCGCGCACGGCGGTCATCACGTAGGCGTTCACGACGGTCGTGGACGTCCGCTCGTACTCCCGGAACGTCGGCGACACCTCGTGCGACAGCGTGACGGTGACGTGCGGCGCTTCCTCGGCCACCAGCGCGGCCAGGCGCTGCTCGTGCGCCGGATTGAGATAGGCGTGCAGCAGGCAGATCGCCAGCGTCGTCACGCCGCGCTCGACGAGCGCGCGGATCGCGCGGCGCGCGTCCGCCTCGTCCAGCGGCGTCCGCACGGAGCCGTCGGCCAGAATGCGCTCGGTGACCTCGCCGATGAGCCGCCGCGGGATGAGCGGGCGCGGCTTCTCGATTTGCAGGTCGTAGACCTGATAGCGCTTCTCGCGGCCGATGAGCAGCACGTCGCGGAAGCCGCGCGTGGTGAGGAGCCCGACCCCGCGCGCCTTGCGCTCGATGACGACGTTGCTGCCAAGCGTCGTGCCGTGCACCGCCTGGGCGACGTCCGCCCACGCGACGCCGGCGCCGGCGAGCAGCGCATCGAGGCCGGCCAGGCACGCCTCGGACGGATCCGGGTACGTCGTGAGCCGCTTGGCGGTGATCAGCTCGCCGGCGGGCGACTGCAGCACGAAGTCGGTGAACGTACCGCCGACGTCGAAGCCGACCCGATACGACACGAGGTCAGCTCCGCCGCTCCGCACGCGCGAGCAGGACGCGGTACGGATAACGCCGCCCCGTCTGATAGGAGATGGCGTGCTCCACCGGCTCGCCGTTGGTCGCGTAGTACGTGCGCTCGAACATCAGGAGCGGCGAGCGCGGACGCACCTGCAGCAGCTCGGCGACCTGCCGCGGCGCCAGCACGGCGTCCGCGACTTGCTCGAGTGTCTTGATGCGCACGTCCGAATGCCGCTCGATGGCGGCGATCAGCGACGTTTTCGAGAGGTCCTCGTCGGAGAGGGCGAGCCCGATCGGACCGGGCACCCACACGGTGACGTGCTGGAACGGTCCGCTTTCCCCGTGTCGAACACCGACGATCCGCGTGCCCTTGGAGCCGGGCGGCAGGCGCAGCGCCTGCGCGACGTTCGCCGGCACCGGCACCGTCTCGTGCGAGACGAGCTTCAGCCAGGTCTCATCGCCGAGGGCCATGAGGTCGTCGATCGAGCCGATGACGCGCAGCCGCGGATCGCTGCCATTGGCGGCGGTGCTGAACGTCCCGCGGCCCGCGTGCCGGTAGAGTCGTCCCTCCTGCACGAGGACGTCGAGCGCCTGCCGGACGGTGGGCCGACTCACCTTGAACCGTGCGCAGAGGCTGTGCTCGGAGGCGATGCGCTCGCCCTCGCCGCGCAGATCGCGCCGGATGGCGTCGGCGATCTGGAGGTAACGCGGAATGCCCGGACGGTAATTCACGCCGGCCTCCCGAGGTCAAAATTGTCTAGACAGATAACACCGTGCCGGGGACGGGTCAATAGCGACGCTAAAATCGTGACGAGTTCCCCGATGCGACGGCCCTCGATCGTCCTCTGCGCGGTCACGGTGACGGCACTGACCGCGTGCGCGACGCGCGCGCCCGTGAGCGAGGCGGCGCGGCAGCGCACTATGGAAGCCGCCGCCGTCTGCGGCCAGAAGTTCCCCGATCTCGAATATCGCTGGGACGAGGCCGCGGGCAAGCTCCGGGTGACGACGAAGCGTCAGGGCTTCGCCGATTTCTACGGCTTCGGCGAGTGTTTGCGCGCCGAGGACGAGCGGCGTGCGCCAAATCATGCCGGCCAGCTCGCCGCGACCTCTCCCGCGCAGGCGATCATCCCCGTCGCAGTCGAGCGCGGGACGATGCTCGTGCCGATCGTCGTCAACGGAAAGGTCAACGGGCGACTTATCGTCGACACTGGCGCGTCGCTCACCGTGCTGGGACCGGATATCGTCAAAGCGCTGGGGCTCTCGATTCCCGGCAATGCGCCGCGGATCAGCGTTCGGGTCGCCGACGGGCGTGTTCTCGAGCGCCCGATCGTTCGCCTGGACTCACTGCGCGTCGGCGAGATGACCGTCGAGAATCTCCACGTCGTGATCGGCGATCGTGTCGGCGCCGGCGATGGCCTGCTGGGCCAGAACTTTCTGCGTCACTTCCGCGTCTCGATCGAGCCCGAGCGGAGCCGCATCGTCCTGGACACCGGACGACCGGCGGCGCCGCCGCGCATCGTCGGGAAGCCGAATCGGCTGTGGGCGGCGCCGCTCGCCGGGTGGTCCGTCGGCGATTCCTGGCGGTACCGCTGGCATACGCCCACCGGCGACGGCACCTACGACGCGCGCGTCGTCCGCGACGAGACGATCGGCGGCGCGCGGCATTTCATCCTCGATGCCGGCGGGCGATACCACGCGCTCGCCGCGGCGACGGCGGGACTTTCGTCCGAGCACACCGTCGACGGCCGGTTGATCGTGCGCTATCTACGTCCGGTCGGGCATCCGTGGCCGCTGCGTGTCGGCGCCACGTGGGACATCGACGCGGAGTACGAGGACGCCGCTGGCCGCTCGGGCCGCAGCTTCTTGCGGTGCGCGGCGACCGACGAGGTCAGGCTCACGGTGCCCGCCGGAACGTTCGACACGCTGCTCGTCGTGTGTCACAACCAGGCCGGCGCCGTCGTTCGCGAGACGTGGTGGGCGAGCGAGCCGCGCACCTGGGTGCGCGAGCGGCGGCTTCAGCGCGAGGGCGAGCGCATCGAGGAGCTGGTCTCCTATACGCTGCGCTGACGCGATGCTCGCGCGTTACGCGCGCGGGTGGAACCGGTCGTACATCCGGCGCAGCGCTGCCGACGGCAAGTGCGTGTAGATCTGTGTGGTGGAGATGTCGGCGTGCCCGAGCATCATCTGCACGGCGCGCAGGTCGGCCCCGCCCTCCAGGAGGTGGCTCGCGAAGCAGTGCCGCAGCGTGTGCGGTGAGACGTGCTGGCGGAGCCCGGCACGGCGCGCGGCGCGCAGGACGATCTGCCAGAGGGATTGCCGCGTCAGCGGCCGGCCGCGCGGCCCCACGAAGAGCAGCGGCGACGAGGGCGCACCGCGCGCGGCGGCCAGCCGCGGTCGCGAGTCGGTCAGGTAGCGCTCGATCCACGCCAGCGCCTCGGCGCCGACGGGGACGAGCCGCTCTTTGCGCCCCTTGCCGCTGCACTGCACGTAGCCGGCGCGGCGGTTGACGTCGGCGATCCGCAGGGCGAGCGCCTCCGTGGCACGCAGGCCGCACGCGTAGAGCAGCTCGAGCAGGGCGCGGTCCCGGAGACCGAGGGGTGTGGCGCCGTCGGGCGCTTCTAGCAGCGCGACCACCGCCTCGCGCGACAAGGTCCGCGGCAACGGGCGCGCGCGGCGCGGCTGCTCGAGATGCTCGGTGGGATTGTCGGAGACCGCGCCCTCGCGAAGCAGGTGCGCATACAACCCGCGGAGCGCGGCCAGCCGCCGCGCGATCGTCGCAGGCTTGCGGCCCGCGCGGCGCTGGCGCTCCATCCACGCCAGGACGTCGTCCGGGCCTGCGGCGTCCAGCCGCCGTCGTCGCGGCGCCAGCACGCGCAGGAAGTCGCGCACGTCGCGACGGTAGGCGTCGAGGGTGTGCCGTGAGGCGTTACGCTCGGCGCTCAGCGCCGCGAGGAAGTCGTCGAGCGCGCGATCGGCGTCCACATGGGGATGCTAGCAGGGCAACGGCGCGGAGCCGAAGCTCCGCGCCGTCCCAATCCGGTGCCCGGGACTTACTGCCGGCCGCCGTGACTGCCGGCGTCGGCGCGGTCCAGGCCGCCCTTCTTGTCGAGCTGCTCGCTCCGCTTCATCTTCTGCCGGTCGAGATCGTCCGGCTTCGCCTTGTCGTCACCCATCGGCGGGCTGGCCGACGGCGACGAATCGTTGCTGTGCATGCGGCTGTCCTTGGCGTCCTTGTTGATGTCGCCGGAGACCTTTCCGCTGATGGCGTCGGTCGATGTGTCCGTCGACGCGCTGCCGCTGGCTTCAGTCTTCACGTCCGTGCGGTCGTTCCCAACGTTGCCGCCGACGCTGACGAACGACTCCACCTTGCTGCCGCTCGAGTCGTTCTGCGTCTGGGCGAGTGCCGGCACGGCTGCCGCCAGCAGCGCGGCCATCGCCGCAAGCGCGGTCCGATTTCGATGCGCCATAATTGCCCTCCCCTGGGCGGCCTGGTTGCGCCGCAGACGAGGAGATTGCAGCGGCGGTGCCAGCAGCCGTGAGCACGTTCATGGACGTGCTACAGCGCGCGGCCTTGGGAGAGGGTGGAGCTTCTACAATGCGCGCGGGGCGCCGAGTTCGCGCGCGATGACCGTCCGCTGGATCTGGTTGGTGCCCTCGTAGATCTGCGTGATCTTTGCGTCGCGCATGAAGCGCTCCACGGGATACTCGCGCGTATAGCCGTACCCGCCGAAAACCTGCACGGCGTCCGTGGCGACTTTCATGGCCGTATCGCTGGCGAAGCATTTCGCCATCGACGACGCCATCGAGGTGCTGCCCGCGCCGCGATCGACCAGCGCCGCCGCGTGGTAGACCATCAGCCGCGACGCGTGCACCGCCATCGCCATGTCTGCGAGCATGAACTGGATGCCCTGGAACGCGCCGATCGGCTGGCCGAACTGGCGGCGCTCTTTCGCGTAGCCGACGGCGGCGTCGAGCGCGGCCTGTGCGATGCCGACGGCTTGCGCGCCGACGGCGGGGCGTGAGCGGTCGAGCGCGCCCAGCGCGACGCGGAAGCCTTGCCCCTCTTCGCCGAGCCGGTTTTCGACGGGAACCTCACAGTCCGCGAGGTGGATGGCCACCGTCGGCGAGCCGCGCACGCCCAGCTTGCGCTCGAGCTTGCCGAGCGCGAACCCCGGAAAGGTCGGCTCCACCAGAAACGCGGTGACTCCTTTGTGCCCGCGGCCGCGGTCGACGGTGGCGAAGAGCGTCAATACCGACGCCTGCGAGCCGTTCGTCACCCACATCTTGGTGCCGTTCAGGACGTAGCGATCGCCACGGCGCTCCGCGGTCGTCGTCATGCTGGCGGCGTCCGAGCCGGCGCCCGGCTCCGAGATCGACAGCGCGATGGTGATGTCGCCGGAGGCGAGCGGCGGCAGGTAGCGCTTCTTCTGCGCCTCCGTGCCGTGCGCGACGAGCGGATAGCCCGCCGCGTACTGCACGAGGTAGATGACGGCGGTCGAGGCGCACGCCCAGGCGATCTCTTCGACCGCGAGGCAGAAGGCGAGCGTGCCGAGACCGGCCCCGCCGTACTTCTCCGGCACGTACAGACCCATCAGGCCCTGCGCGCCCAGCAAGCGCAGCTGCTCGGCGGGATACGACTCGGTCTCATCGACCTGCGCGGCCAGCGGCGCGATCCGCTCGCGCGCCAGCGCGCGCGCGAGCTCGCGCGTCTCACGCTCGTCGTCGCTCAGCCAGAACGCGTCGCGCATGGCGCGATTATCTCCCCTCTTGACGGTCGTTCAAACCGTGGCCCATCATGCGGCCCTCCACGCGTCGAAGGTTGCTCACAAGGAGGCAACGCATGCGCGTCGTCACCATGCTGACCGTCGTCGTCGTCCTGCTCGCTGCCGGCTTTTACGCGCTGGCGCAGCAGCCGTACCAGCTCACTCCGATGGAGGAATCCAAGCGCGACCGCGCCGTCTCCGTCACAACCAGCGGCGGCAAGTACTACGTGCTGCCGGCCACGCTCGAGACGACGCAATGGGGATGGCTCGATCCAAACGAGCCGCCGAAGCTCGTCGTCAATTCGGGCGACACGGTGGCCGTCGAGACCATGATGCATGCGCACAACGCGATCCAGCCGGGCACGACGATGGACGACATCGTCAAGCTGCGCCTCGCCAACCCGGGCGGTGGTCCGCATTCGGTCACCGGTCCCATCTACGTCAACGGCGCGGAGCCCGGCGACACGTTGGAGATCCGCATCGTCCGCATCGTGCCGAAAGCCTTCGCGACGAACTTCCACCTCCCCGGCGCGCAGTTCCCGACGGTCGGGCAGCTCGGGCCGGAATTTCCGCAGGGCTTCGTCCGCTACTACTACCTCGACTGGGAGAAGCGGCAGGCGGAGTTCAAGCCCGGCATCGTCATCGACCTTCAGCCCTTCCCCGGAACCATTGGCGTGGCGCCCGATCCGAACGAGCCGAAGGAGAAGGCCGGACCGCCGATCAAGGACGCCAAGGGGCGCACGAGCACGCTGCGGCCGTGGAAGAACGGCTCGAACATGGATCTCAACGAGCTGCAGGCCGGCTCGACGCTCTACCTGCCCGTGTTCGTCAAGGGCGCGCTGCTCTGGACGGGCGACTCGCACTGCCGGCAGGGCAACGGTGAGGTCAGTCTCACCGCGCTGGAGTGCGCCTACCGCGAGATCGTGGTGACACCGATCGTGCGCAAGGACATGAAGCTCGAATGGCCCCGCGCCGAGACGGCGACGCACTGGATCGTGATGGGCTTCGACGAGGACCTCAACGAGGCCATGAAGATCGCCACGCGCGAATCGGTCAACTTCCTGGCTGGCCAGAAGATGGTGCCGATGAGTCGTGACGAAGCGTACGCGTTGACGTCGATGGTCGGCGACTGCCGTGTCACGCAGGTCGTCGACATCCGCAAGGGCGTGCACTGCATGATCCCGAAAAACCTCTTCGCCAAGAGGTAGTGCTCGCGGCCATCCTCGCGGCGGCCGTCCTGTCGGTCGCCGCGAGCAGCACCGACCTGCGCGACCTCGTCGCCGCCGTCGGCGGCGAGGGCGTCCGCGTGGAGAGCCTGACCGATCCCCGCCACGATCCGCACGCACGCGAGATCGTCCCGCGGCAGGTCGCCCTCCTGAAATCTGCCGCGCTGCTCGTGCGCGTGGGGCTCGACCACGAGCCGTGGCTGCCGCGTGCGGTGGCGGCGGCGGGCGGAGCGCCGCGCGACGTCGATGTCTCGCGCGCGGTCGTCGTCCTCGATGCGGACACGCCGCGGCTGTCCGCGGACGCGCGTCCGCACCTGCACGCCTACGGCAACCCGCACTACTGGCTCGATCCGGAAAACGCGCGGCCGATCACGGCACGCCTGGTCGAGGCGCTGGCCACCGAGCGGCCCGCCGACCGCGGCCGCTTCGAGGCCAACCGCGCGCGCTTCCTCACCCGGCTCGACGCCGGACTCGCGCGCTGGCGCGCGCGGCTCGCCCCGTTCGCCGGCGCTCGGCTCGTCGTCGTGCACGACACGTGGCCATACTTCGCGCGGCGCTTCGGCCTCACCATCGCGGCGGCCGTGGAGGAAAAGCCGGGCGTGCCGCCCTCACCCGCCCACCTGGGTCGGCTCATCGAGCGCATGCGAGCCACCGGCGTGCGCGCGATCGCGACCGAGCCCGGAGCCTCCGCGGCGGTGGTGCGGCGTCTGGCCGACGCGACGGGCGCGCGCCTCGCCACGTTGGCGCCCTCGGTGGGCGCCGACCCTGCCGCGACGGACTATGTCGCGCTCTTCGACCTCAACGTCGAGCGGCTCGCCCGCGCGCTCGAGGGCACCGTGGGCGCGGCGGCGCGCCCCTAGATGACGCTCGAGCTGCTCGGCTGGCCGCTCGCGGCCGCACTCGTGCTCGCCGGCATCCACGCGTGGCTCGGTCTGCACGTGCTCGCGCGCGGCGTGATCTTCGTCGATCTGGCGCTCGCTCAAGTAGCCGCGCTCGGCGCGACGGTGGCGCTGCTGGCGGGCCACGCGCCGCACGGCGCCGGCGCCTACTGGTACGCACTGACGTTCACCGTCGGCGGGGCCGCGCTGCTCGCGGCGTTTCGTGATCGAAGCGGCCTCGTGCGCGCCGCGGTGCCGGTCGAAGCGCTCATCGGGATCGTCTACGCCGTGGCGGCGGCGCTCACCGTGCTGGTGCTCGAGCGCGTGCCGCTGGGCGGCGAGCAGGTGAAGGCGCTGCTCGTCGGCAGTCTCCTCGGCGTCACCGCGGACGACGTCCTGCGGCTCGCGGCGCTGTACGGCATGGTCGGACTCGCCTGCTGGCTCGCACGCCGCCCGCTCGCCGCGCTGTCGTTCGGCGGCGCGCTGCCACACGCGCGCCTCTGGGATTTCGGCTTCTATCTCGCGTTCGGCGTCGTCGTCACCAGCTCCGTGCGTGTCGCCGGCGTACTGCTCGTGTTCGCCTATCTCATCGTGCCGGCCGTCGCGGGCGCGGTGCTGGCGCGCACGCCCGGCCGCCGGCTGGCGATCGGCTGGGCCGTCGGCGCGACGGGCAGCGTGGGCGGCATCGCCGCGTCATTCGCCTGGGACCTGCCGACGGGCGCCATGGTGGTGGCGACGCTCGGCGCGCTGCTCGCGGCACTCGGTGCGGTGCTCGGCGTGCGACGGCTCATGCACGGCGGTCGCCAAATGGCGCTGGCCGCCGGCGGCACCCTCGGCGTCGCGCTGGCCGTCGCCGGCGCGGCGCTCGTCGTCGTCCCGCACGCCGATCATGTCTGGCTCGATGCCGTCGAGCGCCTGTCTCCGGCCGTGCAGACGGCGTTTCTGTCGCCGCACGAGCGCGGCGTCGCGGAGGATGCGCGGCGCGCGATCGCGCGCGGCGTCGGCGACGTTGCGAGCTTGCGCGCGCGCCAGGCCGACCTCGCGTGGGGCGTGCGGAGCGCCGACGCGGAGGAGCGGGAGCGGCTCCGTCAGTTCACGCTCGGGCGCGAAGAGCTCGTCGCCGGCGATCGGATGGTCCTGCGCACGCTGCGTGCCCGCGCGCGCGAGCGGCAGCGCTACTGGCTCGGCCTGCCGCTGGTCGCGGTGGGCGGCGCCCTGGTCGTCGGCTGGCGCGCCTCGCGACGCTACGTCGCGTCGTAGGTGTAGAAGCCTCGGCCCGTCTTTCGCCCGAGTCGCCCGGCCATGACCATCCGCTTGAGCAGCGGTGGCGGCGCGTAGCGCGGCTCGCGGAACTCCTCGAACATCACCTCGGCGACGTACATCGTCGTGTCGAGGCCGACCAGGTCGAGCAAGGTAAAAGGCCCCATCGGATAGCCGCAGCCGAGCTTCATCGCGGTGTCGATGTCCTCGAGCGAGGCGAGCCCGCCTTCGTACACGCGGATCGCGTCCAGGAGATACGGCACGAGCAGCCGGTTGACGATGAAGGCGGTCGAGTCCTTGGCCTGGACCGGCGTCTTGCCCACGGCGCGCGCCCACTCGTTGACCGTCTTCACGACGCCGTCCTCGGTCAGAATCGTGTGCACGATCTCGACGAGCTTCATGAGCGGCACCGGATTGAAGAAGTGCACGCCCAGTACCTGACCGGGACGTTTGGTGGCCGCCGCCATCGCGGTGACGTTGCACGACGACGTGTTCGAGGCGAGGATCGCGTGCGGCGGGCAGATCCGATCAAGCTTGGCGAACGTCTCGTTCTTCAGCGGCTGATTCTCGGTCATCGCCTCCACGACGAGATCGACGGCCTTGAGGTCCTCCAGCCGCGTCGTGCCCGCGATCCGCCCCAGCGTCTCGTCCTTCGCCGTCGCCTGCAGCTTGCCCTTGGCGACCAGCCCCTCCAGTGTCTGGCGCAGCCGCTCGAGGCCGCGCTTGACCAGCTCGTCATTGGCCTCGACGAAGAGGACGTTGAAGCCGGCCTGCGCGGAGACCTGGACGATGCCCGAGCCCATGAGCCCGCAGCCAATGACACCGACGTTCTTGATGGTCATGACCCTTCCTGTGTCGTGGAGTGGGAGGCGTGTCGCGAGCGACTACTTCGAGCGGCGGCCCGGCACCGGCAGCGGCGCGGCCTCGTAGTGCGTCCCTGGCGGGCAGGGATTCTTGACCGTGACCGTGACGTCACCGTATTTCACGCTGCCGTCGTCCTGCACCTCGCCGAAGCCGCGACGCACGGGGGCGGGCCCCTCGGCGCGCAGCGACTCCTGGTACGCGGTGTCACGACTCTGCGCGCGCGGCGCACTGAGCTCCAGCAGCATCGACGCGCGGATCGGCGTCTTCAGCTCCTCGGCCGTGGCGGCGGTGGCGCCCAGGGCGCTCAGCGCGACGGCGGCGATCACGAGTACCGGCCTCATGGCTCTATTCATACACGATCAGCGAGTGCAACGGGTAGCCCTTCAATTTTTCGCGGCCCTTGAGGAACGCGAGCTCGATCATGAACGCCACGCCCACCACTTTACCACCGAGCTGCTGCATCAGGCGAAGGGTGGCCGCCATGGTGCCGCCGGTGGCCAGAAGGTCGTCGACGGCGAGCACTCGCTGCCCGGGCTTGACTGCATCCTCGTGCACCGCCAGCGCGTCGCGGCCGTACTCCAGCTCGTACTCCACTTCGATGGTTTTCCCGGGGAGCTTGCCGAGCTTGCGCACGGGCACGAAGCCCGCGCCGAGCTGGTGGGCGACGGCACCGCCGAAGATGAATCCACGCGACTCGATCCCGACCACGACGTCCACGCGCTCCTTGGCGTAGTTCTCCGCCAGCATGTCGACCACGGCGCGGAATGCGGGACCGTCCTTGAGCAGCGTGGTGATGTCCTTGAACAGGATCCCCTCGGTCGGGAAATCCTTGATGTCGCGAATCTTCGCGCGCAGCGCGGCGATGTCCATGCCGGCGCCCATGGTAATGGACGCTTGGCGACCCCCGCAAGAACAAGACGAGGCCACTACGGGGCCGTTCCTGCGCCGCCGTTAGGCGGAGTTAGTCGGCGGGGTCGAGACGGGCGATCGCATCCGGCAACGCGGCCAGGCTGCGCACGATGCCGTCGGGCCGCTGCGCGCCGGGGGCCGTGACGGCACGGCTCGTCACCTGCACGACGCGCATGCCGGCGGCGTGGCCACCCTCGACGTCGAGAATCGGATCGTCGCCGACGTGGATCGAGCGCTCGGGCTCGGCCCCGAGCGCGCGCAGTGCGCCCAGGAAGATCGCCGGGTCGGGCTTGCGGACACCCGTCTCGTCCGAGAACACGGTGTGCGCGAAGCACGGGAGCAGCTCGTAGCGCGCCAGCACCTGCCGCAGCATCGCGCCCGGCGTCCGCATGGTGTTGGAGACGACGGCAAGCATGTAGCCACGATCGCCGAGCGCGCGCAGCGCCTTCAGCGCGCCCTCGTCAACGGCCGGCGGCACCATGAGAATTGGCCGTGCGTAGGCGTCGACGAGCGCTCGCAGCACGTCGCCGTCGAGCCGCGTCGGAAGCTCGCGGTCGACCGCCCCGAGAATCGCGCGCACGTGCTCGGCGACCGGCACGTCACGGTGCGTGGCCCACACCCGGCCCAGGTACGAAGCGGACGCTTCGTACGCACGATCCAGCGCCGACGCCGAGACGCGGATACCGGCGCCCGCCAGAATCGTCTCGAACTCTTTCATGCGGCGGATCTTGTAGCGGTTGTCGCTCGCGGGGGGATCGACCAGCAGCGTGCCCCAGAAGTCGACGGTGATCGCGCGGACGCTCACCGCGCCTCGGCGGCGAACCGCGGCGGGCGCTTTTCGAGGAACGCCGCTGCGCCCTCGCGCGGCTCGGCGCCTGCGTAGCACGCGGCAAACGCGTCGACGCCCGCGCGCACGGCCGACGGCAGGTCGCTTTCCCGCCAGCGGATCATCAGCGCCTTCTGCGCGCGCACTGCGCCCGGCGCGCAGGCGAGGATCGACTCGAGCATTTCGTCGACCGCGCGCGGGAGCGCGGTCGGCTCGACCACGCGGTTCACGAGTCCCCACGTGAGCGCGCGCGCCGCATCCACGCGCGCACCAAGCAGCAGCATCTCCGCGGCGCGGCCGGGCCCGATCAGCGGCGGCAGCAGCGCCGCCTGGATCACGGACGGCACGCCCACGCGCACCTCGGGCAGCCCGAAGGATGCGTCGGCGGTGACGACGCGCAGGTCGCACGCGAGCGCCAGCTCGAAGCCCGCGCCGAGACACGCGCCGTGCACGGCGGCGACCACGGGGAACGGCGCCCGGTGGACCGCGTCGATCGCCGCGCAGAGATCGGAGATGAGCGTACGCGCGGAGACAGCGTCGAGGCCGTGCAGCACGTGCACGTCCATGCCGGCGGTGAACGCACGGCCGCGGCCGGCCAGCACGGCGGCACGGATCGAGACGTCGGGCGCGAGCGCGTCGAACGTCGTGCGCAGCGCCGCGATGAGGCCAGGCTCGAAGAGGTTGAGCGGCGGTCGGTCGAGCGTGCACCAGACGACGTCGCCGCGCCGCTCGACGGCGACTGCCGTGCTCGGCGGCATCAGTATCGCCGCATCGTCGGGTCGACCGTGCGGGCCCACGCGTCCAGCCCACCGGCGAGATTCTTCACGTTCTTGAACCCGTGGTGTTCGCGCAGATACTGCGCGACGGCGGCGCTGCGCACCCCCTGATGGCAGTAGACGACAATCTCGTCGTCGGGGTTGAGCTCGTCGGTGCGCAACTCGATCTCCTCGATTGGAATGTGGACGGCGTTCTCGAGCCGGCAGAGCTTCGTCTCCCAGTCCTGGCGGACGTCGAGCAGCAGCGGACGGTCGTTGCGGTCCAGCCGCGCCTTCAGCGCCGCAGGAGCGATCTCGGTCTGGGCCGCCATCAGCGCGGCGCGCGCCGGCCGACGAGGAACTCGGCCAGCCAGCCGTTGACGACGGGAGCGTGCTCGATGTGTGGGAAATGTCCGCAGGCGTCGAGCCAGCGTACCGTCGCCCGCCCGAACGCGTCGGCCATCTCCGCGCAGTGTGCGGCAGGAATCGCCCCGTCCTGCCGGCCGTGCACGAAGAGCACGGGGAGATCGAGCGTGGCGATGGCGCGCCGATAATCGGCGCGGCGTTGGCCGAAATCCGCGGTGAGCGCGCGCACCGTCGCCAGCCACGCCGCGCGCGCCGGAGAGCTCGTGCGGACCGCGTAGTCCCAGCCGACCAGGAACGCAACCTCGTCCGCGGCCGGCGCGTGGAAGCATTTCGCGATGGCCGCGCGATAGAGCGGCGCACAGCCACAGAGGGCGAGCGCTTCGCCGAGCGCGGGCGCGGTCATGACCCGCGCGCGCCAGCCGGGTCGCCAGCCGAATCCGGGCATACAACTGGCGAGCAGCGCGAGCCGCTCCACGCGTGCCGGGTGTGTGAGCGCGTAGGTCACGGAGACGGCAGCGCCGAGTGAGTGCCCGACGAGCGAGGCGTGCGTAACACCGACTGCGTCGAGGAACCCGTGCAGCGCGCGCGCGAAGAAAGCGAGCGAATACCCGGCGGGCGGCTTGCCCGAGCGCCCAAAGCCGGGAAGGTCGACGGCGTAGACCGTCGCCCGCGCCGCCAATGGGCCGATGTTGTGACGCCAGGATTCGGCGAAGCCGCCGAGGCCGTGCACCAGCACGACGGCGGGACCGCGACCTTCCACGAGGTAATTCACCGCGAGCCCGTCGACTTCGCCGCCCCGCAGCCTCAGTTCCGGCATGGGCTAGGATTCTACCAGGCCGTCTCCGTCGACGAGGCGACCGAGGTCCGCGCGGAATGGAAACACGCTGAACACGCCGCCGGTGTGCACGAAGCAGACGCGGCGCCCGAGCCCGCGCGGCGTCCGGCGAAGCGTGTCGAGCAGGCCACCGAAGGCCTTCGCCGTGTACACGGGGTCGAGCACGATTCCCTCGAGCCGCGCGAGCTTGAGCATGATGTCGAGCTCTTCGCGGCGAACGGCGCTGCGGCCGACGCCCTGATACCCGTCGAGCAACCGCACCTCGGCCGGCGGCCGCACGCCGAGGCCGAAGCGGCTGCGCGCGTGGTCCATCACCTCGGCGACGTAGGCGCGCACGCGCGCAGCTTCCCACGCGATCGGAATGCCGACGATGTCGCCGCGCAGTCCCGCCGTCTGCGTAGCCATGAGCAGACCGGCCTGGCTGCCGCCGCTGAAGTTGGTGATGGCGATCGTGTCGAACTCGGGCGCGCCGTGGCGCGCCTGCTGCGCGAGCTCCTGCCCGCACGCGAGGTAGCCGAGCGCGCCGACCACGGTGGCGCCGCTCTCGGGGATCACGTAGGGCGTCCGGCCCGCCGCGCGCTCGCGCGCCGCGAGGTCGTGCATCGTCTCGTCGATCTTGTCCCACTCGGCGTCGCTGCAGTACTTGATCTCGGCGCCGAGCAGGCGGTCGAGCAAGAGGTTGCCGTCGTATTCGGCCGGGCGCGCGCCCTTCAGCGCGAGCACCGCGCGCAGACCGAGCCGCGCACACACGGCGGCCACGCACCGGCAACAATTGGACTGCAGCGTGCCGCACGTGATGAGCGTGTCGGCCTTCTGCGCGAGCGCCTCGCCGATGAGGAACTCGAGCTTCCGGATCTTGTTGCCCGTCTCTAGCAGGCCAGTAAGGTCGTCGCGCTTGATCCACAGCTCGATGCCGAGCTCGGCGGACAGCCGCTCGAGCTTCAGCAGCGGCGTCGGCGCATACGCGAGCTCGACGCGCGGAATCGGGGGGGCCGATGTGGCCATCGTCGTCACTATCTCAGTTAAAGCGGCCGCCTGGCAAATCTCAGTTAAACAGGTCGCCGGGCACGGGATGATGCGGCTGGCCGAGCAGGCGCTTGAGCATCAGCGCGTTGCGCACCGGATAGTCGCGATTGTTGTTGTTGAACGAGATGTAGACCTGCTCGGCCTCGCCGGCCGCCTCGTCGATTTCCGGCGTCAGCTCGCGCAGCTCCGCCTCGCTGTAGAGGTAGTCGTACTTCTCGCGCACGGTCGGCTCCTCGCCGCGCACCTGCCGTAGCCAGCCCTCGGCGTTCCGCCCGTGCAGGCGGAACACGGCGACCGGCGCCGTCAAGTCGGTGACGCGCGGCACCGCCGCCGTCGTCGGCGGCGCATCCACCACGACGCTCGCGACGCGGGCCCGCCGGAGCGCGCTCAGCGTCTGATGCGCGTGGTCGGGCAGCCACGAGCGATGGCGGAACTCGACGGCCACCGTCCAGCCCGGCAGCCGCGCCGGCAGCGACGCGAGGTACTCAAGTCGCGTGTCGTCGTAGCGCACCCACGGTGCCAGCTGGAACAGCACGTACCCCAGCTTGCCGGCCTCGGCGAGCGGCGCCAGGGCCGCGCGGAACAGGCGGAAGGCCTCATCGAGCGCTTCGGGTGGAAACTCGCCGGCGTCGATCTCGTCGCGGTGCGTGCGGCGCGCGCGCGGCGAGATGAGCCGTACCAGGTCGGCGGGGACCGACTGCGCGCGCGGATGATGGCCGGTCATCAGCGACCACGCCTTGACGTGGAACACGAACCCCGGCGGCGTGCGCTCGGCCCAGCGCCGCACGGTGAGCACGTCCGGAATCGCGTAGTACGACGAGTTGACCTCGACCACGTCGAAGACCGAGGCGTAATAGCGCAGGCGCGCCTCCGACGACATCGACACCCGCGGGTAGAACGCGCGCGACTCGATGAGCGCGGGGTCGGCCCACGCGCAGATGCCAACCCGGATGGGCGCGGTCAGACGATCTTCTCGTACACCCCGGGCGGGATCACGCGATAGACGCGGATCGGCTGCGAGACGTTCTTGAACGTCTGCTCGCCAAGCGTCTCGAGCACGAAGTGCTGGCGGATCCGCTCGGCGGTGGCGGGCCCGACGACGATGTCACCACCCTGGGCGAAGGCGGCGAAGCGCGCGGCGACGTTGGTCGTGGAACCGCTCGCGGTGAACGTCCACCGCTGTCCGGTGCCGCCGCCGAGCTTCGTGGCGCCGACGAGCGCTTCGCCGGTGTTGATGCCCATGTGCAGCGATACCGGAGGAAAGACGCCGCCGTATTCCTCATTGAGCGCCGCCGTGCGCTGCCGGATGGCGAAGGCGGCGCGCGTGGCGTTGAGCGCGTGATCGACGGCGGCGCGGTCGGATTGAAAGATGACCATGAGGCCGTCGCCGGCGGTCTCGCTGACGTCGCCGTGATGCGTGTGGATGATCTCGAGGAACGACGAGAAATACGTCTGCACGAGATGATTCAGCCGCTTGGGCTCGAGCTGCTCCGACAGCTTCGTGTAGCCGGCGATGTCGAGGAACAGCACCGACACCTCGACGTTCTTCTTCTCCAGCTCCGTCGCATTGGGGTTCTGCTCGAGCAGTCGCTTGACAGACTCCGGCACGAACTTCGACAGCTCGCCCTTGAGCTGCTCGAGCAGCTCCAGACGCTGGCGCGATTCCTGGAGGCTCTGCAGCGCGCTGGCGAGCTCGGTGTTCTTCGACTCGAGCTCGGTGTACGCCTGCGCGAGCCGCGCGGTCATCTCGTTGAACGCGCGGCCGAGCTGTCCGAGCTCGTCGCGCGCCGCGACCGGTGCCCGCGCGCTGAAGTCGCCCTCGCCGACCCGGCGCGCCGCGGCGGCCAGCTGATCGACCGGACGCAGCACGATGCGGCGCATCGTCAGCGTGAGGACGGCGCCGGCGGCGACGATGGTGAGGACACCGATGGCGAGCTGGCGATTGCGATGGCGCGCGACCTCGGCAAAGACGGGCTCCATCGAGCTCGCCACGCGCACCACCGCACGCACCTGGTGATCGGCGCCGTGACAGCCCTGACACCTTTCCTGGTTGCGGATTGGTGTGAGCAGCGTGAAGTAGCGCGTGCCGTCACGGGCCTCGAGCGCTTCCTGGGTGGCGACTTGCTCGATCGCGCGCGCGAACAGCGGGTCGTCGATCTTCTTGCCGGGCGGCCGCGCCATCTTCTTGATGTTGCTCATCACGTCCGGCGCCAGCCCGGCGTTCTTGTCGACCTCCATCGCGGTGCTGAGGTCCGTGAACGCCTCCATGCCCGTACGGCGATAGACGTCGAACGCGTCCACCGGCGAGTTCTGGCGCAGCTCCTGGATCACCGTGCGCGTCACATCGGGGCGCTCCTGCAGCATGGCCCCCTCGATGGAGGCGACGAGCGTCGCGGTCAGGCGGCGCGCGGCGATCTTGTTCTGCTCGATGAGCACCTCCGCCTCGCGCCGGATGGTGAGGATCGTGGAGACGCCGAAGCCGATGATGAGGACAACGACGATCAGGAGGCCGATTTTGATCGCGAGCGCGCCGCGCATCGCGGCGATGGTAGCACCTCACCCGGCGCGAGCAGGTGTGAGAGGGCCGGCGGCGCACGCCGCCGGCCCCGTCGTTACGGGTTACTCCTCGATCTCGTCAACCACGTCGTCGACGGCCTCACCGGCCTTCCGCTTCGCCTTGCCGAATTCCTCGCGGAGCTTGCCAGCCGTCCGCTCGCCGCGACCTTCGGCCTCGAGCTCGGGATCGTTGAGGGCCTCGCCGGTTTCTTCCTTGATGTAGCCCTTCGCCTTCTCGGCCTTGCCACGGATCTCGTCGCGATTCATTGCGCGCCCTCCGTTCCGGACCGCGTCGTCGAAAAATCCGCCGCGATCCCAAAAAAATTTTGTGCAAGGCCACTGCCACCGGTCGTCGTGGTGCCGTTTCGCCCCCCGTGTAACACCCGGTTTTTTCGAATTTGGCCAAATTGCGCGTCAGCCGCGTGACACCGCCGGTGGTAGAAGTTTGCCTTGCGAGCGACGAGGCATTGCGTGGCGCGATTCGAGATGTTAGCTTCTCGTCACTTTCGTCTCTTCCATTCTGTCATTCGGATTCCTCAGCACGGTAAAGGCTGGCACGATCTCGAAGGAGGAATGGCATGTTGAGTCGTCACAGCAAAGCACTCGCGGTCCTGATGATGAGCGTCGCGGTCGCCGTCGGTGGCCTGGTGCTCACGCGTCACGTCATCGCGGTCGCGGGTGAAGCGGACGCGGGGCGTCTGAACCGTTCCATTCTCGAGTACATTGCCTTCAAGAATCCGCAGGCCCCCATCCGCGCCTTCCAGCGGTTCCCCGAGGCGCTCGTGGCCGAAGCACAGAAGTCCAACCTGGACCACTGCCTGCTGCTGGCGCAGGCGGAAGTCGAGTCCGAATTTCGTCACGACGCCGTAGGCGCAGCCGGCGAGATCGGGCTGTTCCAGACGCTGCCCAGCACCGCCGCGATCATGGAGCCCGTGGTCGGCACCTTCAAACGGCCCTCCGTCAAGCAGCCGCGCGAGGCGAAGAGCGCGCGCGAGCTCGGCGATCTGGCCGATCCCGTCGTCAGCACGAAGTTCGCGATGGCGTACCTGCGCGACATCATGACACGCAGATCGAACATCAAGGATGCACTCACCGAATACAACGGCGGCCCCGCCGGGCGCCACCCGCACTACTACCGGATGGTGATGGGCACCTACGTGGAGATTCTCGAGCGGTCCGAGCTGCGCTGCCGCTTCCGCGAGACGCCGAAGCCGTCGCCCACGCTCACGACTCTGCTGACCCGGGCGTAGTCCCCGCCACGACGTACGGAAAGAAGCGCCCGCGCGCGGTCGCGACCACCCGCGCGGCGCCGAATTCCTCGAGGCTTCCCTCCACGTCGACGTAGCGGCCGTGATCGGCCACCAACCGCCCACGTCCGAGTAGCGGCGTCTCAGTCGGTGCCGGCCTGACGTACCGCACGGTCAGCTCACCCGTGACGGCGGCCTTGCCGGTCGCACGCACGACGGCGCCGCCGAGGATCTCGTCGAGATAGGCCGCCACGATCCCGCCGTGCGCCGCGCCTGGCGGTCCTTCGTACACGCGTGGCACGACCACCGGTGACACCACGCCGTCTTCCGTCTTGAAGACGCGCACGTGCAGTCCCGACGGATGCGCCGGTCCGCAGCCGAAGCAGCGGTGGAACGCGTCGGCCGGACCGGGCGAATAGCGCTGCTCGACCAGGCCGGCGAAGAAATCGCCGAACGCGGCGGGCACGTCAGCGTTCACGCGCGTCGATCGCCTCCGCGAGCTTCACGTCGCGCATGGTCACGCCGCCGCTGTCGTGGCTCCACAGCGTGAGCGTCACCTCCGAATAGTGGATCGCGATGTCGGGGTGGTGCTGCTGGCGCTCGGCCAGGTCACCGACGCGGTTGACGAACGCCAGCGCCGCGCGGAAATCGCCGAAGCGGTAGACCTTCTCGATCGCGCGCCCGGCCCGGCGCCAGCCGGCCAGGCGCGCCACCGCGGCGTCGAGCGCGGCATCCTCCGCGGTCATGTCCGCATGTCCTGAGTCATGTCCGCATGAGCTTCTGGAGCGAGCGGATCTCGCGCGGCGGATTCTCTTTGCTGCCCACCGCCGTCCACGCGACCTCGGCGACGTAGAGGTCGCCGCGCGAGTCCACCGCGCACGCGTGCGGTGCGACGAACTCGCCGGGCTTCTCGCCCGCAAACGGTCCGCCGATGCGCTCGACCAGGTCGCCCTTGATCGTGAGCACGCTCACGCGCGCGCCGATGTTCGGCACCGCCTGATTCACGGCCAGGTGCGACGGCAGCTCGCCGACGAAGAACAGATCGCCGAGCCGCGCGGCCGCGGCCAGTCCGCACGGCCGATGCAGGTTGTTGAACTGGCCGAGGTACGTGCCGTTTTCGTCGAAGATCTGCACGCGCGAGTTCTCGCGGTCGGCCACGTAGACACGGCCGCCGGCGTCGGTGGCGATGTTGTGCGGAATGTTGAAGCACCCGGGATCGGTGCCGGGCTCGCCCCACGACTTCAGCAGCCGGCCCTTCGGATCGTACTTGTGCACGCGCGAGTTGCCGTAGCCGTCGGATACGTAGACGTCGCCGGTGCGCGGTGAGATGGCCACGTGCGTGGGGCGGTTGAACGGCTGCCCGCCGTGGGCCGTCGACGGCGTGTCGGGATCGCCGAGCGTGAGCAGCACTTTGCCGTCCGGCGTGAACTGCCGAACGGTGTGGTGCAGATCGTCGGTCAGCCAGATCGTGCCGTCGGGACCGATGGTGATGCCGTGCGCGCGGCGGATGAGTCCCTCACCCCACGAGCGTTTGAACGCCCCGTGACGGTCGAACACGATCACGGGATGCGCGCCGCGATTGAATACCCAGACGTTATCGTCGGCGTCCACGGCGACCGCGGTCGCTTCGACGTAACTCCATCCGTCGGGAAGCTTGCCCCAGCCCACGACCGGCTTGTATGCCATGCGTTGCCTCCTCGCGCGCATCACGCGCGAAACGAGGCCTTATACTGCCACACGCCCGTGACCACGACCATCGGCGCGCGCGTGCTGCGAAAGGAAGACCGCCGTTTCCTCACCGGCCGCGGCCGCTACATCGACGATTTGCGCATCGACGGGCTGCTGCACGCCGCGATCGTTCGCAGCCCGCATGCCCACGCGCGAATCAGCGCGATCGACGCGAGCGCCGCGCGGCGGTTGCCCGGGGTGATCGCGGTCGTCACCGCGCGCGAGCTGCCGGAGTGCGCTCCGGGCGTGCCGGCGCTGGCGCCCTCCGCGTCGATGCGCGCCTATCATCACCAGGCCATCGCGACCGACGTCGCGCGCCACGTCGGCGAGGCGGTCGCCGTCGTCGTCGCCGACGACGTGTATCGCGCCGCAGACGGCGCCGACGCAGTCCACGTCGCATGGGAGCCGCTGCCGGCCGCACCAAACGCCGACGCCGCGCGGGCTACCGGCGCCCCGCGAGTCTTCGCTGACTGGCCGGACAACATCGCGGGCATCGCACGCAATGCCGTCGGCGACGTCACACGCGGGTTCGCGGACGCCGACGTCGTGGTCGAGGCAACGCTCGACTTCCCGCGTGTCGGCGGCGTTCCGATCGAGCCGCGCGGCGTCGTCGCGCATCCCGCGACGCCGGACGGTCTGTTCACCGTCTGGTCGTCGACGCAGGTGCCGTACGCCGTGCGCGGGGCGGTCGCGCGCGCGCTCGGGCTGGGCGAGTCGCGCGTGCGCGTGCTGGCGCCGGACGTCGGCGGCGGGTTCGGCATCAAAGGTCACGCGTACGCCGAGGAGGTGTTGATCGCCGCCGTCGCGCGCCGGCTGGGCCGCCCGGTGAAGTGGATCGAGACGCGACGCGAGCACTTCCTCACTGCCGCGCCGGACCGCGATCAGCGCCACCGCGCGCGGCTCGGTGTCAGGCGCGACGGCGCGCTGACCGCCATCGAGACGCGCTTCACGCGCGATCACGGCGCCTATCCCACGCTGGGTGACGTGATCGGCCTGAACACGATCAATCACCTGGCGGGGCCGTATCGCGTGCCGCACTTCGCCGGCGAGTGCGTGAACATCGTGACCCACAAGACGTTCATGGGCGCCTATCGCGGCGCCGGTCGGCCGGAGGCGGCGTTCGTGCTCGATCGTCTGCTCGACCGCGCCGCGCGACGACTGGGGCTCGATCCCGCGGAGCTGCGCCGCCGCAACCTGATTCGCAAGCAGGAGATGCCGTACCGGCCCGGCCACGCTTACCGCGACGGCGCCTCCATCGCGTACGACCCGGCCGATTACGTCGCGGCGTTCGACCGTGCACTCGAGCTGGCCGACTACCCGCGGTGGTGCGCGGCGCGTGACGAGCGGCGCGGAACGGCGCGCCCGATCGGCGTCGGTGTCTCGGCCTATCTCGAGGGCACCGGGATCGGGCCGTACGAGGGCGCCGACGTCCGTGTCGATCCCGACGGCACGGTGTTCGTCGCGGTCGGCGTCGCGTCGCAAGGCCAGGCCCACGAGACGACCCTCGCGCAGGTCTGCGCGGCCGAGCTCGGCGTGCCGCTCGAGAAGGTCGTCGTCTTGGGCGGCGACACCGCGCTCATCGGGTTCGGCCACGGGACCATCGCGAGCCGCGTCGCGGCGAACGCCGGACCCGCGATCTTGCGCGCGACGCGTGAAGTCGCACGCCGCGCGCGCATCGTCGCCGGCGAGCTGCTCGAGTGTGCGCCCGACGACGTCGTTGTCGCGGGCGGCCGCGTGCATGTCGCCGGGGCGCCGGATCGGGGCATCGACCTCGGCATGCTGGCCGCGCGGGCGCCGCGCAGCCGCGCGCTGGCCGCCGAGCGCGCGCCGGGCCTGCACGCGTGCCTCTTCTTTCATCCCGACACGGTGACGTGGGCCTTCGGCGCCCACGCGTGCGCGGTGGAGATCGACGTCGAAACGGGAGTCGTGCGACTGCTCCAGTACGCGGCGGTCCACGACTGCGGCCGGCCGATCAACCCCACGATCGTCGAGGGCCAGCTGCACGGGGGTATCGCACAGGGTCTGGGCACCGCGCTGCGCGAGGAAGTCGTGCACGATGCCGCCGGCCAGCTGCTGACGGGGACGCTGATGGACTACGGCCTGCCGCTCGCCGGCGATATTCCCGCGCTCAGCGTCGAAGCGGCCGACCACCCGTCGATGATCAACGAGCTCGGCGTCAAGGGCGTGGGCGAAAGCGGCATCATCTCGCCGAGCGTGGCCGTCGCCAATGCGGTCGAGGACGCGCTCGCCGAGCGCGGTGTCGAAATCACACGTGTGCCGCTGCTACCGCACCGCGTGTGGGACGCGCTGCAGCGAGCTGCGCGTCAATGATCGCGCCGCCGCGAGCCGACGTCGCCGCCGTCGTCGAGCGGTTGAGTGCCGCGGGATATGTCGTCCCGTCCGCGAACCCCAGACTCGAATGGTTTGGCGACAGCCCGGAGCTGGCGCGCGAGCTGGGTGTTCTCGTCCGCCGCGGCGGCAAGCGCGCCTCGGCCGGCCTGCTCGCCGCGTGGCACGCCGACGGTGATCCCCTGCCTCAGGTCGGCGACGTCGAGATCATCATCGACTGGAGCGGCGAGCCGCTGGCCGTCATCGAGGTGACCGAGGTCCGCGTGCTGCCATTCGACCAGGTCGATGCTGCGTTTGCTCGCGACGAGGGCGAGGGCGACGGCTCGCTGGCCGCCTGGCGTGACGCGCATTGGAGCTATCTGTCGCGCGAGTGCGCACGCGTGGGACAGATACCGGCGACGACGATGCCCGTGGTGTGCCGGCGCTTTCGGCTGCTGTACCCTGACGCGAGTGACTAGCGAACGAACCCCTGCCGCTCGAGGTACTCGAGCACGCGCCGCGCGTTCTGATCCGGGCTGGACACGACCGTCTCCAGAACGAGGGTGGGAGCCTCGGGAGCCTCGTACGGGTCGTCGATCCCCGTGAATCCTGTGATCTCACCACGCCGGGCCTTGGCGTAGACGCCCTTGCTGTCGCGCCCCTCGCAGACCTCGAGGGGCGTGTCCACGAAGACCTCCACGAAGTGCTCCGCGCCCACCATGTGGCGCACCTCGTCGCGCGTGGCCCGATAGGGACTCACTGCGGCCGCCACCGCCACCCCCCCGTGACGGACGACTTCTGCGCAAACGAAGCCGATGCGGCGGATATTCGTGTCGCGGTCGTCCTTGCTGAAGCCCAACCCCTTGGACAGATGTGTACGGACCACGTCGCCATCGAGGAGCGTGACCTGACGGCCGCGCTCGAGCACGAGCATGGTCAGAATCTCCGCTGTGATGGATTTGCCTGCACCGCTCAGGCCCGTAAACCACACGCACACCCCCTGACGGTGGCGCGGAGGATACGTATCCATGAGGATCTGAGCGACCTCGGGCCGCGTGAACCAGTCGGGAAGCTTCTGGCCCGCGGCGAGGAACTCCTCGCGGACCTGGGTCCCTGAGATGGAAGCCGTGCGTGCCGCGGGAGGTATGCGCGACACCTCTTCGTAGCGGTTCTCGTCTGGGAGATACATCATCTCGGTGAAGGGCAGCATCCCGATCCCGAGCTCTTTGGCGAACCGCGCCACCAGTTCCTGGGCGTCGTAGGCGCCGTAGAAAGGCTTGCCGGCTGAATCGAGGCCCGGGCTGGCGTGGTCGCGGCCTACGATGAAGTGGCTGGCCCCATAGTTCCGCCGGATCAGGGCATGCCACACCGCCTCGCGCGGGCCCGCCATGCGCATGGCCAGCGGCAGAAGGGCCAAGAGCACACGATGGGATTCGTAGTAGCCCTCGACGAGCACCTTGTAGCTCCGCACGCGCGTGTAGTAGTCGACGTCCCCCGGCTTCGTCATCCCAACCACCGGGTGAAGAAGCAGCACTCCGTTGACCATGTCCGCCGCGCGCTTGGTGAGCTCCTCGTGGGCCCGGTGCAACGGGTTGCGCGTCTGGAACGCGACGACATTCGTTGCACCCAGGATGTCGAGCCGAGTGCGGGTCTCAGCCGGCGTCAGGCGCAACTCGCGAAAGTCGTGGTGCTGGGGCAGGGCCAGGATCTGAAGCCGACCGGACACGGCCACGTCGCCCCAGCCTTGCATCTCGGCGACCAACGGATGGCGCAGATCGTGACTGCCGACGACGTGCTGCGCCATCGCCGCGCGATCCCAGTCGTACGCCTCCTCGATGGTCAGGATTCCGAGCAGCTCGTTGCGCGCGTCGCGAAGTGCGACATCGTGGTCGAGCCGCACCGCTGCCGATCGCTCGACGGGAAGCATGACCGGCATCGGGAACAGCTGGCCGTCCGCCAGGCGCATGTCTTCGAGCACGCGCTCGACGTCGGCTCGCCGCATGAAGCGATCGAGAGGCGAGAACCCACCGGTCGCCAGCAGCTCGAGGTCGTAGAGGGCTCGCTCTGAGACCTGGAGCGATGGCAGTCGGTTGGCTCGGGCGCGTAGCTCGGCACGGCCGATTTCGGGGACCATGAGATCGACGAGCGTTCCACCCACCGGCGCGATAAGTCGGGAATGCATCGCTCACCTCTTGGTGGTTCCGCCGTCAATTAGGCGCCACTTCCGGGCCGTGTCAAATGCAACGCTCCGATGACGACGGCACCGTCTGGCACTTGACAGGCGGTCCGGCCCACGGTACGGGGAGAGCATGAGGCGCGAGTGCGCACTGATGATCCGGCTGATCATCATCGTCGTTCTATCGGTGCTCACGCCGCTCGCCTACGCCAGCCCGCCGGACCCCACATACGTTCCCGGAATCTGGGACGACGCCGACTATGACGATGTCGTCATTCTCGCCACGTCGTCGAGCGCTGCGACCGACTCGCATATTCAGAGCGACGTGACAGGGCGACTCGCCGTCATCGCACAGGTCTTCCAGGGAGAGGACGGACTGGTGGCCGTCGCCATGCCCGCCCCGCCTCCTTCGCGGGCTCCTCCCGCCGCTTGATCCGAGTCAGCGCGTAGTCTCGCCGCTAAGCGCGGCGCGGTGAGACAACCAGTTGAGATGGTGCCGCGCCGGATCGCCCGGGAGGATTCCAATGAACCCCATTCCGGCCGCCAGGGTCGTCATTCCGGAAGACGACCGCCGCGCGATTCTCGCGCGCATCGACGAAGCGCTGCGAAGCGGCGTCCTGACGCTCGGCGAGAACGGCCGCGCGTTCGAAGTCTCGTTCGCCCGGACGGTCGGCACGCGCTTCGCGGTCGCCGTGCAGAGCGGCACGAGCGCCCTCGAGATCGTGCTGCGGGCGCTCGACGTCGAAGAGCGCGGGGTGGTGGTCCCCACGAACACGTTCTTCGCCACTGCCGCCGCGGTGATTCACGCGGGGGGCCGGCCGCAGTTCGCCGATGTCGAGCGCACCGCCATGGGGCTGAGCGTCGAGACCGTCGCGGCCGCGGTCTCCAGCCAGACGGTCGCCGTCATCGTCGTCCACATCGCGGGAACCGTGAGTCCGGAGACCCCGA
>Ga0209382_10001934_pt1 | contig 31322 bp, 28 predicted proteins | sample SoiMetdeltSBSDD5_FD_187599 | JGI IMG/M metagenome (GOLD analysis project Ga0209382, IMG submission 187599) | Bulk soil microbial communities from a Populus tree surrounding site in Tennessee, USA - Soil MetaG P. deltoides SBSDD5 (SPAdes) (version 2) | ecosystem: Environmental > Terrestrial >...
TTTAAGCACGGTGGACGGCATCGCCGTTAGACGCCGCCTGCGCGCGCAAGGTTCAAAATGGCCCGCCCTTTCCGAAGCGTGCCAGATCGCGACAGCGTGCGGGTCGCCTAAACCCCGTGAACGTGCGCGTGCCACCCGCCACTATCGAGCGGTCGGTCAAGGTCTCCGCTGACAAGGACGTCCGCGTGGGTGTGTGCGTTTGATCGCACGTGGCGCTCTCTGGTCGCGACACAGAGTCTGTCGGAAGAAGCGGAAGCAATGCGCCGTCGTTCGCAGCATGGGAGAGCGGATCGAGGTCGCGCCTTTGCCGACGCGAAGCGTCGACCCCACGGCCACGTCGAGACGCGCCCGGGCTACCAAAGCCTGACGCGCGGTTAGCGATGATGCCGACATCGCTGCCCCGCTCTTATCTGGCCGTTGCCGAGCATCCTTCCGAGGAGGTCCGCCTCGCCTGCCACGAAATGCGAGCGCCGTGGGCATATCGCAAGACGACGCCGTCGCCCAGGCAAGCCGGCCATGTACCGTTGGGGAGAGGCCTACGGATCCCCGTAGCCTATCCTCAACTAACACTTGCCCCCTTCGCTAAAGGGGGATGGCCCGCATGAGGCCATCACCTCAATCTTGCCCCTCCAGATCGCTGCCATCATTGAATGCCAGACGCCTGCCAGCCAAATTCGACGAGCAGGGTCAGCGACAAGTAGAACTTGGCCGACATTGTTGCGCCAGGAAGATCCGACCAGGCTTCATGGGCCCTCTGATATTAGGTGTCCCCACGGAGCCTTGCGTGCGCAAGCCTAGGCAGCCAAGCTGCGCAAGCCTAGCGGGTAGTCATGGGCATGCGGGAATCGGCGATAATCCGACCGGCATTTCGCCTTCTTGGAGGTCTTCCGATTGGCCGGCCCCGTCAGTCTTTGCGTCACAATGCGTTATTGATATGGGCCAAAGGTCCTGGTGCAATTGGAGGGCATTATGGGTTGGCGAAGTCATAGCAGACGCAAAGAAATCTTTTACTGCATCGGATACATTCTGCGCGAGGCGAAATTGGCTGTGGTCCGAGAGGTACCACTGCCCGGCGGCGAGGTTTTGCGGGTCATGGACAAGGGGCTTCACATAACTGCGCTCGAGAGCGCCGGAAGGAAGCTCAAGGAGCTTCGTCACAAGTCCGGCACGCGAGACCCTGGCCTATGAGCAACGAAACAACTCAGTCAGCGAATGCGGCGCGCTCCCCGCTTGATCCGATGTTCCCCCGGCTCGTCAAGGAGGCCGACAGCCCGGAGCAGAAGGTGATCGGATTTATAGCTTTTGGGCTCTACGAGGAGGCGCGGCGCGAGTGGGCGTCCGATTTCCGGGATCGGGAGGGTCGCTATCCTGCCGAGGATGAGTTTCGGGCGTATGAGAAGTCTTGGACCGCCTCCCGCTTGGACGCCATCCGCAACGCAGCCGTTCAAGTTGTTGCCGCCTATGCGGACACAGTTTCCAACCATCTCGAACCTGAGATCTTGCGTCGTGCTCTAAAGGGCCGCTTCTGGCGCAGCGTGGGTCGGTGGCTGTTCAGCACGCTTATATATACCTTGGCTGTTCTTGGGACGCTGGTCGCCGTCGGTCGGTCGGGCATCGACCCGATCAGAATGATGCAGGATTTCACAACGCCTCCGCGCTCGTCGTCACCCGGACCCGTTCAAACGCCACCGCAGTAATCGGCGCCGGTTCGTGCCCAGCGGGCGAAGTTAGACACTTTGGCCGCGACTAGGCCATCACGCGTCTGAGATGGCGACCACACGATGATCAGCGATCGCTGTGCGGACAGCTGACATACGCGCCTCGGATTGTGTGAAGCCCGAGCAGGCCTCGAAAGTGACAACCCGGATGCCGACCCTCCGGCCATTTGGGGAAGGCTGCACGAGCGGGGAAGTACGACCGTCGAGGCCGGGTAATGCCGGCGGAGGAAAGGGCCCTGACTTCTGGTGTGCTTTCGAAGATGGCGAGGTGAAGGTGATTGGCGATGAGCCTGACAACACCGACTACAATCCGAACCCTTCAGAGAAAGCTGTGCCGCAAGGCGAAGGAGAGACAGCTGCCGCGCAGACATCGCTTGCGGCGGTCCTCTTCTCTCCGTGGGCCTCACGGTGAAGCCAGTCGGAGAGCCGGATGCCGAAGATCGGCACGTCCGGTTCGATGAGCGGGGATGGGAAACGGAGCGTTGCCGCATGGCTGAAGCTACCGCGCCCATCCTCGACTCTACCGACTGAGACATGGACGGCTCAAGAATTTCGCAGCGCAAAAGCACGGGAGGGGTCGCATGGGCGGCCGTTGCCGTCGATCTGGCGGCGGCCTGCGACAGCGAGCCAAGTAACAACGTGCTGGCGACCTAGATGGCGCACGGGAATGGCTCTCTCAATCCAAGCGTCCACGAGATTTAATAACGTCCGGGCCACGCGGGTTTTGGCCTGCCAGCAATACTTCGCATAGAGCCAAATAATACGGCAGAAGCACAGGAACTCTCACTTTACGGGCCTGCGATCTGGGAACATCCGTTTTTCGTCCGACCGAACTGCCGACTTTGACCGGCGCGGGCGCCCCTCGTCGAGCGCCACTGGGTCGCTCAATTAGCGACGCGGTTCAAAATACAGCCAACTCCTGGTGAACCGACTCTCGCAAGCACGCGACAAAAAAGTCAGTCCATGACTTAAGGAGAGGGTCAGATGACCGGCTTCGCGATCAATGGGGTGCGTATTGAAACGCAGGCTGGGGGAAACCCGTGGAAGTGAGGGGGCGTGTTTGAATATTCGAATTTCTAATAGGCACGGCTCAATGATTGCAAGGGGGAAGGTGTCATGGATTTCTTCGCTAAGTTTGAGAGCGTGTCCAAGAGCCTCAGCCTCATTATGGTTCCAGTGGTCATAGCCGTCGCGGGATACGTGGTGAATGGCAGTCTTGAGCAAAAAAAAATGGATCTGGAGCGCGACAAGCTCAATCAAGAGATGACCAAGAAGGCGGCGGACGTAATCTTTCTCGCCAAGGACTCGGAACAAATGTTTGGGCCCGACGCTTCTCTTGAATTGCGCAGGCTCTACCGGGCTCATTGGATCAAAATCTATAATGCATTCGCTGATTTCCCGATTTCAAACGATCTCGTCGCGATGGTCCAGGATCGGGATGCTCTCGCGCTCCCGGCCGCGGACAAAACTGAAAGCAAGGGCTGGGTGGTCGTAGGTATTTTCGAGAGGGAGCAACCATACCTGAATTTTGATGTTGTCGAACCGGAGGATGGCAAGACACTTGCGAAAGACGTGATCATTCGCGCACGCTGGAGCGTGCCTGTTCGGACAAACACGGACAACCCTGACGGGGCCAATAGCCCTCTCAATCCTGCGATTGGTCGATTACCAGCGGGTCATTGCGCCAAGGTCGTGGATTTTAATCGCTTTGTGCGACAGCAGGCGTGGGCTTTCATCGAGCCGGTGAAATGTTCCGAGAAGCCCAGTACCGTTGCCCGCCATTCGCCAAACCATGACGTGAGCATGGTTTCCAACTAAGGGAGGCGGTGTGCAGTGCGTTCCCCATTGCGCTAAAGGCTGACCGGCCCGAACGTGGTGAGGTCCTCTGTTCACGCACCTCATTGCCACTGCTGGCCCATCGCGACGAAATGGGATGTCCGCTCCTCCAGCTGCACCTCTCGCGCCTTTCATAGGCGGGTGAACTCATCGACGCCGGTCGCGCCCTGCCTGTCGCGCCTCACCCCCATCTTCTGATAGTGTCGTGAGGCCGGCAGCGGAAGAAAATGCCCGCGCGGACAAAACCGGTCCGGCGCGAGCGCAGACTAACCAGAGGGATGCCGCGTGAGCGCGGCCCGTCAGCCTTCCGGTGCGCCGACGGAGGAGATGCTCCATGGGTGACAAAGTCGATTGGGGAATCGTAGGGCCGACGGGCCTTGGCTTTCACCTGACGATCAATCCGCGGAAAAAGCCGAAGGCGACGACGACGGTCAGCGGGCAAGCGGACATTCCAGACAACGACATCGCCGTCCGCGACCTCTACATGCAGCACGGACTGACGCTTGGCGACAAGGAGTTGCGTGCGCTCAAACAATCCCGCCCGCAAGGCATCCAGGCGATCAATACCATGCTCGGCCACGTCCCCGGGTTTGCAGATCTGACCAAGGATCAGCGCCTGAATTTTGCGATGAAGGCAGCGGATGCGTTGCTGGAGAAAAGCCTCGAAGCCAAGTTGTCGCGCGAATATCCGACCGCGCTCAATGAGGCGGACGAGGCCGAGCAGCGCCTGCAGATGATTTTCGAGCACGTGCCGGGAAGCGGCGTCAAGAAAGGCCCGCCGCCGTCCCTGTTGCAGTCGGTGCCTGTGGGGGTGAGCCTCACGGTTCATTTTTCCGCCAAATGGCTGGATGGCGGCAAATGAGCTCCTACGCGGTCTTTGCTTCTTCAGCTTGAGCGTCCTACCGCCGGTTTTTCGAACTCGGCAGCGACACCGATCCGTTCATACTGCACACCTCTACGCCGCGTTGGCCGAGAAAGAAGGATGCGTTCGACACCGAAACACTGCCACAAGAGATTGAGAGCCGAAGCACGCAGGACGACTATCGCGCCCACGTGCTGCGCGAGATGCCGGAGATCAAGCGCAGCGTGGAGGAGTTCGCCTCAAAGCAGGGATTGAAGTTGTAGACCCGTGTAGACGGATGTCGCTGCTGGCCCATCGCGACGATTCTGGGATATCTGCTCTTGCGCCGCTGTTGGGGGATAAGCGGAAGTTTGCCATTAACCATTATCAGTACACGGCCTAGTCGCGCTGCTATTTCGGCTCGCGATGATGTAGCCGCGAGCGCGTTATGGGATAAATCTAAGTCACTGTATACATTGGACCCACGAGCGAGGAGCTTGAAGTGAAAATACCCAGCCTAACGAAGATGACTATCGATGCGCTCATCGCCCTGCGCGACCAAGCGGACCGTCTTATCAAGACGCGAGCGGCATCAGAGCGCAAGGCGCTAGAAAAACAGCTGTCGAGGCTGACGGGTTACGTCGGCGGGAAGTTCGGGCGTCCCGGCAAGGGCAGTTCTCTGAGGGGCCGCAAAGTGGCGGCGAAGTATCGGAATCCAGCAAACCGGTCGCAGACGTGGGCTGGTCGGGGTGCGAGGCCACGGTGGCTTCAGGCTGCCCTGAAGGAGGGGCGGAGCATCGAGGAATTTGCGATCGTGCGTGGCAGGCCTGGCCGAAAGAAGGGCGCCAGACCGAACAAGGTGAGCGCCCGTAAGCAGCGTCCAGCCAAGAAGGCGGCCGCGGCCTGAGAAGGCGTTTCAAGGCGTTCTCCTGGGTAACATGACCAACGCCCCCCGCTGGGAGCGACCCAGCGGAGGGCTCGTTGGCCTCTTAGTTGAGTGGCCCCGCCCGGGCCTCAGGATCCGGGTCTTTGTGGCGTGGGACCATCAGTTCCGGCCCATTGCGGCTTCGTATCGAAATGGGCGAGCGCGGCGAGGCCTTCGAAATTTCATCGGGCGCGCCAATTTTCCGCCACCGTCACCGGGCGTGGAAGTTCGCCGGCGCCACGATTGACCACAAGACTTGCCGGGCGTGCCTTCGAAGTGCGGCAGCAACTCGGAGCAGCAAGTCGTCCCAAGAACCGATACTTCTAAGGCGCGTCCTGTTGCGCGACTCAGCAATCCATTGCCGCACAAGGACAATCGCCAACGTCAGGATTGGAGTAGGGGCGGGAATGAAATTGGGCGCCGAACCGTAACCCGCCGTCACCGAAGAAAGTTTTAGGCCCGGCCACCCGTTTTTGCCGCAGCAACGACGCGCTGCACAGTTGCTTGCCGATCCGGATCATCCCCATGCCTTTGGCGCGTAGCTCGCGGATGAGCTGCTCGACTGCAGGCTTCACCTTTGGCCTACCGAGCTTGACGCCCTGCGCCTTGGCGCGGGCGAGCCCCGCGTGGACGCGCGCCCTGATTATCGCGGCTTCGAATTCGGCGAATACCCCAAGCATCTGAAAACATCGCGGCCCGAGGGCGTCGACTTATCGAGGTGCTGGGCGGTCGGGGGCGGGCGATTCCAAGATCGAGCGGCTGGTGCGCGGCGGCCGTGACACGCCGTTCTGGCGCATGTTGCCATGTGTCATCGGTGCGTCAGTCACCCGGTTGACACTTCGCCCGACACCTGACCCACTACGCCGTAGCCGTGCCAGCGCCGAGCGTGCGCCCCCCAACGATGCGAGTCCTAGTTTCTCGCGCGCGCGTATTGGTCCGAAAGCGGCGTTAATCAGAAAACACGAGAGCAACTTGTGCTTACGCGTCGCGGAGAGAGCGGCATCAGGCGATTTCCACCAAAGTGAGAATGGCGATAAGCTCACGGTGCGCTGCCTCCCGCCAGGAGAGGGGACGATGTCGTTTCCCTATACCGTCAAGAGCGGAGACACGCTGACGCGCATCGCCGCGCGGCACGGGTTTGCGGACTGGCGCGACATCTACCGTCATCCGGACAACGCCGCGTTCCGCGCCAAGCGCCCGAACCCGGACCTGATCTTCCCCGGCGACGTGCTAATGATCCCCGGCGAGGAGCCGCCGGTCCCGCCGCCGGTTCCTCCACCCCCGCCACCCCCGCCACCCCCGCCGCCCGCTCCCACCCGCGCCGAGATCGAGCGCGACCTCAAAGCCTATCTGGCGCGCGAGGCAAAGCGCGACGTCGTCACGACGCTCGGCACGCATGCGGCGAACCTGATCGTGTTCGGCGAGATCCACCGCAACAACGATCCGGCGAAAGCCGGGCTTCTGGCCGCCCTCGTCCGCCAGGTGGCGCCGCGTCCTCCGGTCATCACCCACTTCCATGCTTCCGAACTGTTCAACAACGATCAGCGCACGCGCGACGAGATCAGCCGATTCCTGCAGGCCGACCCGAGACAATTGCCCGCGCTGGCCGCGCAACTGTCGGCCGACCTGCGCCCCTACCGTCCGGTGCTCACAGCCGCCAACCGCTTTCCGGGGCGCCGCTACGGCGTGCTGCCGATCCAATTCGCGGGCCGGCAACGCGAGGACATCCGCCACACCGCGCTGTTCCAATCGTTCGAGGTGAGCGCGCGCGTCTGTCCGGACGTGCCGTTCGATTCGATCAACAGCGCCACCAGCCGCGGCAACATGCTGCTCGGCTTGCGTCACGCCGCCCGCCGGCACATCGCCGGCCGTGCGACCAAGACTACCTGTGGACAGCTAATCGACGCCGGCTGGACCGTGCTCGCGGCGCGGCTGACCGTGCACGAGATCGGCGACGGCCGCGTGCCGGAGCACGAGAAGGTGCTGCTGATCTCCGGCACCGACCAGACCGAGATCGACCTGTTAGCGATCATCGAGGACGTCTCGGGGGGCACCTCCTTCTTTGCGGACCTGACCAAGGAAGGCAGCCCGTTCTCGCAGGTGCGGCTGGTCAGCGACAACGCGGTCGCGATCCCCTACAACCAGCTGTTCGACGCCATCGTGCACCTGGCTTAGCGCCGCCGAGCGCGTGCTTGCGCATCCGGACGGGCCGAAGCAGAACTGGGCGGGGCTGCCGCCGGAAGTTCTCGATTAGCCGGCCGCGTGGCCGTTGATTAGCAAGAAGGCATGGCTCTTTACTGACTAAGCGCGGGCGCGGTGTTTGACCGTGGTCACCCGTGCGTCGCGGGATCGCGGTGTTGATACAATCATGTTTGATCCCACCGACGAGGTGATCGAATAGTAGTGCGGTTTGCCGCGATTGCTCACAGCCGCTTTTGGTCCGAAGGCGATGCCGGCGCATGTCCGCTTGCATGTCGGCTATTGGGGGGATGTGCGGAACTGTTACAAATGGGACCAATCCGTCGCTGTTGACCCGCAGCCGACGTCTGCCGGTGCAACCGGCCGCTAGTCCGGCACACGCCCGGATGATAGTTTCCGGACCCGAGCTATCGGTGGAGGCGCGCGTTTTGACAGCACAAAATGTGGATCGGAAGTACGACCGCGACTTCTTGCTTAGTCCGGAAAAGCGAAATCAACTAGTTGAGCTGTGGGAGGTCGAAAAATACGGGCGCGACTGCTTCAACGATCCTGATCACGTTCACCTCTACGGGATGGCTCCAAAGGACTGGTACGAGCGCGGTGTGCGCATCCTTGCCCGCACATGCCTCGAAGCTGTCAAAGACCCTCTCGGAAACAAGATCGGCGATGACATCGCCGACGTTGTGACACCGGCAGCCGGTAACCGCGCCATTGGCGTCGTCGATCCGTTCGCGGGCTCCTGCAACGGTCTTTACGCGATCGTGCGCCATCTGCCCGCTGCAAGAGGGATTGGTTTCGAGGTCGAACCCGCTGTTCTTGATTTGACGAGCCGGAATATCGCTCACCTCAACGCGCCGATTGAGCTCGTCCGCGGTAGCTACAAGGATTTGGTCGCCTCGCATAAGCATCCTGCCGACCGTCTGATTGTAGTTTTCCTCGGTCCCCCTTGGGGTGACGCCTTACGTCCCGATACGGGCCTGCATCTTGACCGCACGAAGCCGCCTATTCTCGAGATCATTCACGATTTCGAACAGGTCTATGGAGCGCAACCTGTTCTCTACGTGACCGAAGTTCACGAAGTGAACGAGCCGAAGGCACTCAAGGCGGTCGAAGCAGCCTTCGATTGGTCAGATCTCAGGATCTATGACGTGAATGTGCCTGGGCTGCAACACGGAATTCTTCTCGGAACGCGCCGATGGCCAACGTGAGCAAAGCAATGCCTGTCTCGTATGACTTTTCTGGCAAGGTTGCAGTCGTAACTGGAGGCTCCAAAGGGATCGGCCGCGCGATCTGTCAACAGCTTAAGCAATCGGGCGTCCAAGTCTGGAACTGGGATGTCAGTCCGGCGCCACACGATGGAGTGAAATTTCAGCAGGTCGACGTTGTAGACGGCAAACAAATCGATGACGCAATTTCCGAGGTTCGCCGCATCGATATTCTCGTGAACAATGCCGGCTTGCTCGGCCCGCCCGTTTCTGTCGAGCAGCTGCGTTCGGCCGACTGGCAGCGCGTCTTGGATGTGAACCTGACAAGCGTGTTCGAGGTTTGCCGGCGCGTCGTCCCACTCATGAAGCAATCGGGATGGGGGCGAATCGTCAACATGGCTTCGGTCGCAGCGAAGGAGGGCTCACAAACCTTTCTGCTTATTCATCGGCCAGCGCGGGCGTGGTGGCGTTCACGAAAGCGCTGGGGAAGGAACTTGCCAACACGGCGGTTCGCGTGAACGTCGTCGCTCCCGCCGCTGTGGATACCGATCTCATCAGGCAATTTTCCCCGGACGCGATCAACGCCATGATCGCCAGAACGCCATTGAACCGACTTGGGACCGTCGATGAAGTTGCCAAGCTGGTCACTTGGCTCTGCTCGGAAGATTGCTCGTTCAGCACCGGCGCAGTGTTTGATCTGTCAGGCGGACGCGCAACGTATTAGTGGCCGCCATGTCTGGTTATGATGCTGTGGACGGCTCCTCCACCGGCACGTGAGTGCCACGGATGTGGGTGCGGATAGAGCTCCCACGATTCGGAGGAGCCAAATCATGCAAGCGATCACGACAATTGGTCTCGATATCGCGAAGTCAGTCTTTCAGGTTCACGGTGTTGATGCGGAAGGTAATGTAGTCCTCCGCCGCCAACTGAAGCGCCGTTACGTTCTGGCATTCTTCCAGAAGCTACCGCCGTGTCTGGTTGGCATCGAAGCGTGCGCTTCGTCGCACCATTGGTCGCGCGCACTGCAGGGGCTCGGCCACAGGGTTCGGCTGATGCCACCGGCTTACGTGAAGCCCTACGTCAAACGGCAGAAGAATGATTCAGCCGACGCGGAAGCGATCTGTGAGGCGGTGGCCAGACCCAACATGCGGTTTGTCGAGACCAAGACGCCTGAGCAGCAGAGCTGTCTGATGCTTCATCGGGCGCGCCATCTCTTTATCCGTCAACAGACTGCGGTGATCAATTCGATCCGCGCCTACCTTGCCGAGTTTGGGATCGTCGCGCCGGTCGGACGCAAAGGTGTCGACCAACTGCTCGATGTCGTGGCGAATACAACCGACAAGCGCTTGCCCGAGGTCGCACGTGCATGCGTCGCCGCTTTCGGCGCCCAACTTCATATGCTGAAGGCGCAGATTCTGGAGTTCGATCGTTTGATCATGGCTTGGCATCGCTCCAGCGAGGCAAGCAAGCGTCTCGACGAGATTCCCGGCGTGGGACCTGCGCTGGCCACCGCCCTGGTTGCCAGCGTCGCTGACCCGAAGGCTTTCCGATCGGGGCGAGACTTCTCGGCTTGGATCGGGCTTGTGCCGAAGCAGCATTCGAGCGCGGGCAAGGAGCGCCTCGGCAATATCAGCAAACAAGGCGATCGCTATCTGCGCAGTCTGTTTACGACTGGCGCGTTGGCCGTCATTCGCTATGCCAAGATCCACGGCAGCAGGCATCGGCCGTGGCTAACAGCTTTGTTGGCGCGGCGACCTACCAAAGTTGCCGCCATCGCGCTCGCCAACAAGATAGCCAGAATGGCGTGGGCGATCATGGCCAGAGGTGAGCGATATAAGGAACCCGTCGCACTCGCGGCGTGAACGAGATCACGCCGAGCTCTCGGCGTGATGTGATGGTTGGTAAGGGCGAACAGCACGTAATGCAGAGCCGGTCGATCCGGCGATCAGGACAACCCACATGGGCCACAGCATTGTCGAATGCGAGGTTATGACCGGGACCTGATCCGCGGAGGGCATTATGGCCAGCGGTCACGTGAACCGCGCTAACAGGCCGAACACATGGCTGCACCGACCAATGCTGCAACGTGAAAAAGCTCTTGCCAACACGGAGCCGTCCACACAGGGCCCATCGCGACGCAATGGCATGTCCGCTTCTACGTCAGCTCATGAGGGGTAAACCGGACGAGATATGCTCAGTCTGCGACTTGTCGATTTTGACCCGAAGGCGAAGCCAGCGGATGTCCGCTGGCGTGTCGGCTATTGGGGGCATGAGCGGAACTGTTACAAGTGGGACCAATCCGTCGCTGTTGGACCCATCAGCGACATGAGCTGGCTTGAAATCCCGCGGCGCAGCAGTCCCCTGCCGTACTGAGGTGTGCTATTTTCTGTCGGAAGCACGGGGGCTATCGGGCAGTGAGACGACGCGATTTTCATGTCGCTCCTCGGCGGTGCCGCGGTGGCGTGGCCGCCGTTTCGCCGGGGCGCAGCAGGCGAGCCCGTTCCGGCTCGAACCATCTCCAAGCGCGCTCGTGCCTGGCCACTGAGTCTGGTATCCTGCGCTTAGTCGGGAGGACATCACATGAGGCGGCGGAATTTTCTCAGGTTGATGGGTATCGTTGCGCTCATGCCGCATTTTGCGTCGGCTCAATCCGCCCAGCGAACCTATCGCGTCGGCTTGTTCAATCGCGGGGCGCCGATCACGGATACCAGCGGATACGGCAAAACCCTGATTCGCGGCCTTGAGAAGCGCGGATACGTACTCGGCCGCAATCTCGAGTTTGAGCGGCGCGGCGCGGGCGGTCGCTTCGATATTCTTCCGAACCTTTTGGCCGAGCTGGTAGCAAGCAAGGTCGACGTGATCGTTGCATTCGGTTACCCAGCGGCTTTCACCGCCAAGACACGAACAACGCTGCCGGTCGTCGCATACTCGACCGGTGATCCCGTCGGCACCGGCTTGGTCGACAGCCTAGCCCGGCCCAGCGGCAACGTGACCGGAATTTCGGACATGGCGATCGAGCTCTCCCCGAAGCGGTTGCAACTTCTCAAGGAGCTGGTACCGACCCTCCATCGCGTTGGCATCATTTGGAACACCGCAGATGCTGGCATGGTTTTGCGCTACCAGACGTCGGACGCGGCTGCACAGAGGCTCGGGATCACGATCCAGCCATTCGGCGTGCGCGAGCCCGATGACATCGATCGTGCTTTCGAGAGAATGGCGCGCGACAAACCCGACGCCCTTCTGGTGATTGCCGAGGCGCTGACGATCTCGAATCGGCGCCGGATTTACGAATTCGGCGCCGTGAACCGCGTACCGGTGCTCTACGATGAGAACGGGTTCCTCATTCACGACGGAGGGGTGATGTTCTACGGCCCGGACGACGATGAGAGCATGGATCGCATCGCAGCGCTCGTCGATCGCATTCTTAAGGGTACCAAACCGCAGGATCTGCCGTTCGAGCAACCGAAGCTGTTCAAGTTCGTAATCAACGCGAAGACGACCAGGGCCCTGGGACTAGAAATCCCCGCCTCCTTACGGATTCTCGCCGACGAGGTGATCGAATAAGGGGTTGCCTTGCTGCGATTGCTCACAGCCGCTCTTGGCCGATTTTGTTGCAAAAGTCATTGCTGGTTTCGATGCACAGTGATTCCGTCGCCTTGAAGCGCCGCCAAGCTCTCTAACAATCACCTCGCCCTTTCCGGAGGACGACAGAAGCCCCATCATCATCCGCCTCATAGCGAATCCGCGCAACAGACCCCGACCCGCTGATCGGCGCTTCTCACCCATACGTGTTGAGATTGTTCATCAGCTGTTTGTCGAAGCGCAGGCTCTGGATGTACATCGAGTGCAGTATGCCCTGGCGCTTGTGGTGGTGCTCGCCCTTGAACCCACGCTGGTAAAGCACCCAATGACCGACCTCGTGCACGAGGGTGAGCACGAAAGGGTCGGCTGCGGCGATGGCTTCCTTCGGGTGCACGGGCTCATCGGTGATCACGGCAACTTTCGGGTCGTAAAAGGTGGTGCCGTTCGGGTGGCCGCCATCGGATTTCCACTTGCCAACCAGGAAGACGGTCAGCACGGGAGGATTGTCCTTGCCCGTTGCCTTGTCCTTGCCCGTTGTGACTTTGCTTTTGTGCGCAACGATGTGATGCTCGAACGCCTTTTTCTCGATCGGCTGAGGAAGCACGGTCTCGACGGTGAAATAGTCTGGCTTCTCGGCCATCTCGAACGTGATGTTGGCCTGCGCGCCGTAGGTCGCGTTGAGCTTGGCGAGCCAGCCTGCCGCGTCCTCCGGCTTCCACCTGCTTGGCCGAGTGCTCTTGTCGTGCTGCATGAACTTAAAGGCGAGCGAATAGCGGCGCGGCGGGTACTGACCGACCTGCAGCTTGACGGCGCCGCCTTTGCCTATCGTGATGTTGTCCTCGGTACCGGTTCTCTTTCTGACCAGAAGCAGGCGGCTGTCCTTCTTCAGTGCGCCGAGCGCGGGCCTCAGGTGAGCAGCGACTTCCTCGTGCAAGCCCTTCTCGACCTTGAGCCTATTCTCGTTGGTGACTTCCGTGAGGACGAACTTGTTGTGGTCGTAGGCGAGTTCGCGCAGGCTTGCGCCCTCAAGGATCACCAAGTTAGCGCCGCCCTTCGGCAGCATCATGAACGTTGATTTATCCCAGGGCCCGACGCCGCCGAGCGGCCACAACTCGCTAAATCCCGCCATCGCTTCCCCCGTTCGTTCGTCGCCCTCGGCTGATCTCAATTAGCGATCTCCCGAGCGCTCCGGGCGTCAGGAGGGTAATTCTTGCGGGCGGCATCGTTCCTAGTTGGAGCTTGTAATCTGCGAGCCCCGGCTGATGCTTGCAGAGGGTGTTGAGATTTCCTGGAGATTGTGTCGAGAGTGACGATCGCCGCACATTCATTGTGCGGGTCGACCCTCCGCGGCCTCAAGCCTCCCGCTGGACGCTGACCCTGAACCGCTCCCGCTCGGGGATGTCGTGTTCCTCAAGGGCGCGCTTAATCGCCTCTTCGCTGTCCCGCGCAGTGACCGTGAAGGACAGACGCTCCGCCTTGCGCTTCAACAGGTAGAAGCCCCAGGATGACTTCTCTCGGCTTCTTCATGGGCTGCCAAAATAGGGGAGGTTCCCGGGGAATCCGAGTCCCAATCCAGCGCCAGGAATTGGCCGCTGGTGCGCCTTTCGGCCGCGGTGAATGTTGGAAACTGAGTGCAAATTCAACTTTCAGTTTTCGAAACCGAACGTTTCAAGCGCGGATTGAGGTTCGAGCATAGCGCGGCTATGGTTCGCGACGCTGTATCCAAAGGAGACGACCATGGCAGTCATGGATTTAGATGCGGCTCGCGCTGAGCGTGACGAGGCCCAGGCCGCAATGCTGCGCGAGGACGAGGCATGGAACGCCCTCTTGCGGCGAGCCTGGGAGCTGTTTTTGAGCGAGTGGGGCGGGCAGCCTGAGCAATACGGGACATTCGTCAGGGCGGTCTACGCGTTCGATCTGGCGCGAGAGGCCGGCTGAAACCTGCCTAATTGGTTGCCTGTGCCGTGGCGCGGGTTGCCTAAGCCCCGCACTGCGGCGAAGCCCCCCTGGCGGGTCCAGTGTTCCGACTCGCCAGGGGGCCAGATTTGCCCGCCTATGCGCGTTCCGCCCGAGGCCACCACGGGGGCACGGCCGAACCCGGATTAACGCATCAGCGGCCAATCTGGGGCGATGGCCGTTACCCCGGCGCACACCCCGAAACCGGCACGAATCAGCCAAGCTACGGTAATCGCTCGATAAAAACCTCCCGGAGGCCAAGACGATAGTTCATAGCGCGGCGGACTGTCGGTGCCAGGCGACGCCGCCTGCGCACCGCTCAGGCGCCAACGTCTAGCATGCAAGAGTCTCCAGTCCGACGATTAGGATCGCCCGGTCGGCGGCGCCGGGCCACGGGCGACCATGACGAGCGTCTCTAGCCCCCGCGCACGGGCGGCATGTCGAGCTTCTCGCGCCGACATGCGCGCCGCTCAATCTCCGGACATTCGCGGAAGCCGAACTCCTTGTTGATGCAGATGCGAACCTCGCGCAGCCGGCGTCTGTCGCAGGTGATCGCGATGGCGTCGCGGGTCATGCCGGGATTGGCGGTTACGAACGCCTCCTCGACTTCGTCGGGAGTGACGCTGAGATGGGACTTCACATCGAGATAGGCGGCGGGAATTTTCACCAAGGCCCGTGCCTTGCGCACGTTCTCGAAGTAACCGCGCGGCGCCAGGCCCGAGCAAGTGCCGTGCCGGTCCCATTCATGGAACACCAGGCGCGGCGCCGGCATCAGGTCGAGCATCGAGGCCACCAGGTTGCGATCGAGCCGCGGCGCCGGCACCTGGCAGAATTCGGGGAAGCCTTTCTCATATTGCGGCCACAGCCCATGCACGACGAACGCATAGGGCCGCGCGCCACATTGCTGACGCGGCGCGCGCTCGCCGGCCGCGTCGCAGAACGACGGCGACCAGGACAGCGCCAGCACGTAGTAGTCGAACTGGCCCGGGGTATTTTGCCGTGCGTCCTGCGCCAAGCCGGGCACCGGGAAGGAGATCAGAACGAACAGGAAAGCGACGACGCTGCGGAACAATCTCGGCATGACCGTCCCCCACTGAACGAACTCACACGGAGGCACATTATACCGTTTTCTAGAACAAAGCAAGAACAGTTATGGTACGCACGGCAAACTTGAAATTTTGTTGCGCGAGCGCGTGGCTACCTGCATCGTCCGATCAGGGAAGCGCCATCTTGCACTGGGGGTTGTAGGCCCAGTTGCGGTCGAGCCCGACCACGCACCATTCGACACCCCAGGTGCCCCCGATCATGCCGCCGTCCTCGATGATCGAATAGTTGACCCGCCGCTTGACGCCGTCCGAAACCACCGCGGTGCCGGTGCAGAAGCGGCGCGGGATCGTGTCGACCGCCCACGGCCGGAACGCGATCTCGCGCACGCGCTCAAACTGCACGATCTGCAGGCTGGAGTTCCAAAACCCGCTCTCCTTCTCGGAAAAGCGCGCTCGAATCTTGCCGAGCGCTACCGGGTCTTCACAGGCCGGGACGATCGCGTCGTAGCGCGGCCCCGACAGCCAAAAGTTCTTCTCCAAAAAGCTCGCGCCGAACGCCGGCGCACACGCGCTCGCCGTCGCTGCGAGCGCAGACGCAAGCACTACGCCTCGGCTCCGGGACATCGGCCACATTCTCCTGCAGGTGCCGACGGTGCCGGCAGCCCCTGCACGGGTCAAGCGGGAAGCGCCTCGGCTCGACAAAAAGTGCGGTCGCGTGGCGTTCCGGCCACGCCTGCCGGCGGGGCATCAATGCCGGCGGTTGAGGTCGTGCGCGACGCTGCGCCCCACCGGTGCCGGCGCGTCGGTCGCCGACGCGACCACGCAAGGCGTGGAAGAGATTCGCCACGACGTGTTGTTGAGCACCATATCGCAGGTCGCGAGCCGAAAACCGGTCGGCGTCAACATGCAGACCGACCGGCCAAGGTCGAAATCGCGTCCGGCGGCCCGGCAGGTACAATCAGCGCCCGCCTCGGTGGCAAGGCCGATCGTCGCGACCAGGATCGTCGCAGAGACCAAACGGGGCGGGGCGCGCGACATGCCGAGAGCTTACTACAAGGCAGGGTGCTCGTCATCGTGGTTCGCGCATGCCGGCCACGTCGGCGGTGCCGTGGGGCCGGGCATCACCGGCTCTTCGCCCTGAACGGTGGCGCGCCCGCGCAGCCGGTCGCTCTCCCCAATCTGCTGCCGCATTCGGACCGCGACCAACGGCGGCTGCCCAATCGATCGGCGCCCGCCGTTGGCACGCCTTCGCATGCAGCGGATCAGGTGCCACGGTCCTTGAGGAGGCCGGCACGCCGGCTGCATGGCGCACTATCGTGAGGCGCCCGCATCGTGTATTCCGCGCACGAATCCGGGCGATGCTTCAGAGCCGACAGATGGACGCGGCCGACAACAATACCGGCGTTCGGCGCTTTCTCTCCCAGGCGGGAGACTGGCTGGCCGCCGCGATACTGTTTACGTTGCCTTGGTCCACCGCCGCGACCAGCGCGCTGATTGTGTGTTGGGTGGTGGTCGCCCTTCTCACCCTGGATCTCTCCAGATTCCTATCTTCGCTGAGCATCCCGGCGGTCTTCTTGCCGATCCTGCTGGTGATGCTTGCGGCTCTCGGAATTCTATGGGCTGAGGTTCCGTGGTTCGAGCGGCTGGAAGGTCTCCACCCGTTCCTCAAGCTGCTGCTCATACCGCTCTTGATGATCCATTTCAGGCGCTCGGATGCCGGGCTGCTCTTGCTCTCAGCCTACCTGATATCGGCGGTTGTGCTTTTGGGCTATTCGTGGACTTCGTTCTGGTGGCCGAGTCTCGCCTGGAAGGTCGAACAGGCGCGCGGGGGCCGGTCAAGGACTCGATCTACCAGAGCATTTTTTTCATGATTGCGATCTGTATCTTGCTGCATCTTGGAATCACCTGGGCGCGGGAGCGTAAGCACGGCCTTACATTGTTGTGCATAGGCTTGATCGGGGCTTTCATCGCGAACATTGCGTACGTCGCAAACTCCCGAACCGCGCTCGTTATTCTACCCATTCTGCTGCTCACGATTGCCTATCAGCAATTCGGCCGGTACGGCACGCTGCTGATGCTGCTCGGAATTGGGGTGGTGGGTGCCACAGCCTGGACGACCTCGTCCTACCTGCGCTAGCGCGTCACCACGTCGATCGCCGGCGCACTGCAACCGTCATCAAGGCTCGCTACATCCGAGTCATTGAGGATCGCGTACTGGCGCGCGTCCCTCGATGGAATGAAGCAAGCCCCGATTCTGGGCCTCGGGACCGGATCGATCCGAGAGCTGCTCGATGAAGCTCTGTTGGAAGGGCGCACGCCCCCCAGTGGATTCGGCATTCGCAATCCGCACAATTAAATACTGGCGGTCGGCATTCAGCTGGGGATCCTCGGCATCCTTGTATTGCTGGCGATGTGGCTCTCCCACCTGATGCTGTTCGCGGGAAACGGCTGGCCGGCGCGGCTTGGATCGCTGATCGTGCTGCAGAATATCATCGCCTCGCTGTTCAACTCGCATCTGTCCGACTTCACGGCCGGGTGGTTGTACGTTGTCGGGGTGGGAATTGCCGGCGGAATGGTACTGGGGCAAGTCGCCAAGGCCGACACCTCGGACCCGAGCCGTTCGAAGCTGCCCGCGGCACGCGCCCGGGCGACCAGCGATATCGTTCCGGCCCCGCAAGGAGACAGAATGTGACCGGCAAGGGCGGCGCGGGCTTTCGGGGGAAGCGCCGCATTGCGAGGCCAGCAGGGCCGTACTAGTACCAACGGCTGCAGGCGGGAGGTTCGTCGTGCCCGGCTTGACCCGCGCAGCCGTCTGCAACGACCCGGGCCGCCGCGGTGAGATCGATTGCGGGCCCCGAGGCTCGGCAGCGACGGTGAACCGCCGAGGGGGATCAGCCGCCGATCATGCCCATGTCGTCTCGTCTGTCAGCCGGCCGAGATGGTCCGCGCCCGCTGCATGTCCTGGTCACCGGTGGCTGCGGCTTCATCGGCTCCGCGGTCGTTCGCCACCTGGTGCGGAGCGGCCGCACCGACGTCCTCAATATCGACAAGCTGACCTACGCCGGGGACCTCGCGTCGGTTTCGGAGGCGGCCGGCAGTCCACGGTACCGGCTGTGCACCGCCGACGTGTGCGACGGCAAGACGGTCGGTGAGGAATTCGAGTCGTTTCAGCCGGACTGGGTGATCCACCTGGCCGCCGAAAGCCATGTCGACCGATCGATCGACGCGCCCGCCGCATTCGTCCAGACGAACGTGGTCGGGACGTTCATGCTGCTGGAGGCGGCGCTGCGCTACTGGCAGCAGCTGCCCGACGCCCGCAAGCCGTCGTTCAGGTTCCTGCACGTGTCTACCGATGAGGTCTACGGCAGCCTGCCGCTCGGCGGCGGCGCCTTCACGGAGGACAGCACGTACGCGCCCAACTCGCCGTACGCAGCCTCAAAGGCCGCGGCCGACCATTTGGCGCGGGCATGGCATCGCACCTACGGTCTGCCGGTCATGATCAGCAATTGCAGCAACAATTTCGGCCCGTTCCAGTTTCCCGAGAAGCTGATCCCAACCGCGATCATCGCCGCGCTCGAAGGCGAGGCGGTGCCGGTCTACGGCGACGGCAGCAACACGCGCGATTGGTTGCATGTGGACGAGCATGTGCGGGCGTTGCTTGCCATTCTGGAGCGGGGCCGCCCGGGGATGACCTACCTGATCGGAGCCAGGGCGGAGACGTCGAACCTCGCGCTGGTGCGCGCGATCTGCCGACTGCTCGATGAGCTGGTTCCCGGCTCGGCGAGCCGGCCGCACGAGCAGCTGGTCACCTTCGTTCCCGATCGGCCGGGTCACGATCTGCGCTACGCCATCGACCCGACGCGGCTGTGCAAGGAGCTCGATTGGCGGCCGCAGGAGAGCTTCCCGAGCGCGCTACGAAAGACCATCCAATGGTATTTGGACCACCGCGAGTGGTGGCGGCGCATCCGGCATGAGAAATATGGCGGCGAGCGGCTGGGCCTCGCCGTCGAAAGGGCTTTGGGCCGGATGGGCGCCAAATGAGCTTAAGCGCTGCAAGCACGCCGGACCGCAAGGGTATCATCCTGGCGGGCGGCACCGGCACGCGGCTCTACCCGCTGACGGCCGCGCTGAACAAGCACCTGCTGCCGATCTACGACAAGCCGATGATCTACTATCCATTCACCACGCTGATGCTGGCCGGGAATACGCGACGATCGATACTCGCCGCGGCAGATGCCGGATCGGCCCGCTGTTACATCAGCGGGAACGTCCCCATACCGCAATTCGGCGCGCGTCGGCACCGACCCCGCCATCATCAAAGGCGCTTCGCCATTTTGCTCGCTGCGATTGCGCGAGCAGCGCGCTCAGTCGAACTCGAACGCATCCTTGTAGTCTCGCCGCAAGGCCGGATCCTGGCCCTGCTTGCGCAGGAAGCAGTTGCCGGCAACCAGCACTTCGATGTCGCTGCCCATGAAGCAGCGGAGGGCATCCTCGGGCGTGCACACGATCGGCTCTCCGCGCACGTTGAAACTGGTGTTGACCAGCAGCGGGCATCCGGTGCGCGCCTTGAACGCCGACAACAGCGCATGGAAGCGCGGGTTGGTGTCCCGGTGCACGGTTTGCACGCGCGCCGAATAGTCGACGTGCGTGACCGCGGGAACCTCCGATCGCGGCAGGTTGAGCTTTTCGATTCCGAACAACGCTTTTTCCTGCGCACTCATCTCGCGGCGGCGGCGCTCGACGACGTCGGCAACCAACAGCATGTACGGGCTGTCGGCATCGAGCTCGAACCAATCGGCAACGTCCTCGCGCAGCACGGCCGGCGCGAACGGACGGAAGCTTTCGCGGTATTTGACCCGCAGGTTCAGCGATTTCTGCATGGTCGGCGAGCGCGGGTCGCCGAGGATGGAGCGAGCGCCGAGCGCGCGCGGGCCGAACTCCATCCGGCCCTGAAACCATCCCACCGCCTTTTCATCGACCAGGGCCTCAACGGTGTCGTCGATCACCGCGTCGTCGGCGAGGGTCGAGAACCGCGCGCCCGCCGCGAGCAAGCGCCGCTCGATCTCGGCTTGCGAAAACGACGGTCCGAGATAGGCGCCGGCCATGCCGTCGAGGGCGCGGTCGAGGTGGCGCGGAGCTCCATTGAACTGGTAGTGCGCCGCCAGTGCCGCGCCGAGCGCGCCGCCGGCGTCGCCGGCGGCCGGCTGAATCCACAGCCGCTTAAAACGGCCGTCGCCGAGCACCTTGCCGTTGGCGACGCAGTTGAGCGCGACGCCGCCGGCGAGGCACAGATTGGGGAGCCCGGTCTCCGCCGCGATGCTGCGCGTCAGCCGCAGCACGATCTCCTCGGTCGCCTTCTGGATGGAGGCGGCCAGATCCATGTGCCGCTGGTCGATCCACTGCTCCGGCCTGCGGGCCGGCCCACCGAACAGATCGTGAAAGCGATCGTTGGTCATGGTCAGGCCGGTGCAGTAGTCGAAATAGCTGAGATCAAGCCGGTAGGTCCCGTCCTCCTTCAAGTCGACGAGGTGGTCGAAGATGCGATCGAGGTACTTCGGCTGGCCATAGGGCGCGAGCCCCATCACCTTGTACTCGCCCGAATTGACCTTGAACCCGGTGTAGTAGGTGAAAGCCGAGTAGAGCAGGCCGATCGAATGCGGAAAATGTATCTCGCGGGTGAGATCGAGCCGATTGCCGCGCCCGGTCCCGCACGCGGTCGTCGTCCACTCGCCGACCCCGTCGAGGGTGAGGATCGCGGCCTCGTCGAACGGGGAGGCGAAGAAAGCCGACGCCGCATGGCTCTGGTGGTGATCGGTGAACAGGAGCCGCGAATCCCAGTCCGCTTGGTCATCGAGCTCCTGAAGCTTCTCCCGCAGCATCCGTTTCTGAAAGAGCTTCTCCTTGAGCCAGAGCGGAATGGCCATCCGGAAGGAGCGATATCCGCGCGGCGCGAAGGCGAGATAGGTTTCGAGCAGGCGCTCGAACTTGATGAACGGCTTCTCGTAGAACACCACCTGGTCGAGGTCGCGCGCCTCGATGCCGGCCTCGGCCAGGCAATAGCGGATGGCGTGGCCGGGAAAGCGCGGATCGTGCTTGCGGCGGGTGAAGCGCTCCTCCTGCGCGGCCGCCACGATGCTGCCGTCGATCACCAGCGCCGCCGCACTGTCGTGATAGAAGGCGGAAATCCCGAGGATTTGCACGGAAGGTCGGCGCTAGAACAGCGTGTAGACGAATGGCGCGACTGCCGATCCCTTGGTGAGCACCAACAGCCCGCCGAACAGCAGCATCACCACCAGGATTGGCGCGAGCCAATACTTCTTGCGCACCCGCATGAACGCGTAGAGTTCCCGGAGGAAGGACATCGCGGTCGACCGTTTTCAGAATTGTTGACGCATCGATTCCGTCACCGGCCGCTCCTCGGTGCGCGCAATCCAGTAGCTTCGCGCCTTGCGGTCCCATTTCAGGCGCAAGACGTCCTTGCCGGAAGCCCGCAGGATGACCCCGATCGGCAGAACGGTGCCGTAGAACAGGACGGCCATCACCATCGGGTTGACGACCCGATACAACAAGAGACCGAGCTTCAACCACGCAGTGTTGAGCGGGGCGAGGGTGGCGGGGCGGAGGAGGGCGAATGCGATCAGAAGGGTCGCGGAGACCGTCCAAAGGTAGAACCACGACGACCAATAGATAAGCTTCCAGATCGCGAGCGCGGCGAATACGACGCCGATCGTCAGCCCGAACTTGCGATTGCTCGGGCCGACGATCTCTTCGTCGCGGTGAAGGTCTTCGTGCAATCCGCTCGGGGCCATTGGGTGCTACTTCGTGGCGTGCGCGATCACGTACCAGCCCCAGCACGCCTCGAGCCAGGAATGCGCGACGGCCGGCCGGCGGCGCGCAAACCGGCTGTTCAAACCCGCGAGGCCGATTTCGAGTATGCGTTTGCCGGCCATGGCGGGAAAATCGGGGCCCGCAGGAACCCAAGTATCTATCTGCCGATACCGCCGACAGGCCATCAGATCGAAGAGTTCCTTCGACCCGGCAATGGCGTTTTCCTCCGCGCGTTCGGTTCCGCTGGCCCAGTGGTCCCAGGTCGCGCGGGCCTGTTGATTTGCGAGGCTATCGATGGACATCGGCGCGGCTCTACCACAGGCGCACAAGCCCCAGCAAGGCGATCGGCGGGTCCAGGCGCGTGAGCACGATTTCCGGTACGGGCCACGCAAGCGACCGGGGGTAGGGCGGGAGCGCTACGCGGGGGGACTCCCCGCTCGGAATCGCGTAGAGTGCGAACGTGCGGCGCGCATCCGGGCATCCTCGGCTTGAGAAAGCCACTTGGTTCTTGCTATGATTTAGGCTGAATCTTCCGCTATCCGGAAAGACCGAGACTAAGAGCATCGATGGCTTGGTTTCCCAAAGTCACCAGCCGCAAATTGCTGATCATGGGACACGATGTGCTGGCCACGGCGGCCGCCATCGTCGTTGCGCTTTATGTTCGTTTCGATGAAGTCGGGCTTGCCGAGCGTTGGCCGTGGCTGCGCATTCTCCTGTTGTGTTTCGTGACCTATGCGGCGGTGATCTACCGAGCCTTTCGTCTTTACGACGCGAAGTGGCGGTTTGCGTCGCTGCCTGATCTGTTCAATATCTTTCGCGCCTCCACGGTGCTCGCCATATCGCTGCTGGTGTTGGACTACATCCTGGTCTCGGCGCAGTTCTATGGCGGCTACTTCTTCGGCAAGGTCACGATCGCGGTCTACTGGTGGCTCCAGATGTTCTTCTTGGGGGGGCCACGCATCGCCTATCGCTACTTCCGTTATACGCGCACGCGCCGAGAGATCGTTGGAGCGGGTGCAACGCCGACGCTGGTGCTCGGCCGCGCTGCCGACGCCGAGGTCTTGCTGCGCGGAACCGAGAGCGGCGCGGTGAAGAACATTCGGCCGATCGGCATTCTTTCACCATCGGCCGCGGATCAAGACACGGTGATCCGGAACATTCCGGTCCTTGGCACCATCGATGACCTCGAGCGTACGGTGGCCGTTCTCGCATCGCGCGGAAAAAATGTCGCGCGATTGGTTCTGATGCCGACCGCCATGCTGCCGGACGCGAAGCCCGAGACGGTCCTGATGCGCGCGCGCCAGCTGGGCCTGATTGCGAGCCGCCTTCCCGCCATCGAGAGCGCCGTCGATCCGGGCGGGCAGGCGGTCCGGCTCGCGCCGATCGCGGTCGAGGACCTGCTGCTGCGGCCCAGCGTCAAGATCGACTACCAACGCCTGGAGAAATTCGTTCGCGGCAAGTCAGTGGCCGTCACCGGGGGCGGGGGCTCGATCGGCGCCGAGATCTGCGACCGCGTGATCGCGTTCGGCGCCGAACGCCTGCTGATCCTCGAAAACTCCGAGCCGGCGCTGCATGCCGTCCTCGAGGCGCTGGCCACCAAAGGCTCGCCCGCCATCATCGAAGGGCGGCTGGCCGATATCCGCGATCGCCAGCGCGTCTTCCAGCTGTTCCAGGATTTCCGGCCGGATCTCGTGTTCCACGCCGCGGCGCTCAAGCACGTTCCGCTGCTGGAACACGATTGGTCCGAGGGGGTCAAGACCAACGTTTTCGGCTCGGTGAACGTGGCCGACGCCGCGATCGCCGCCAATGCGCGCGCCATGGTCATGATCTCGACCGACAAGGCCATCGAGCCGATCTCGGTGCTGGGAGCGACCAAACGCTTCGCCGAGATGTACTGCCAGTCACTCGACGCCGATCGGCTTGGGTCCGGTCACGGAGTGCCGGGCACGCGCCTGATCGCGGTGCGTTTCGGCAACGTGCTGGCGTCTAACGGATCGGTGGTGCCGAAATTCAAGGCGCAGATCGAAGCCGGTGGCCCGATTACGGTCACCGATCCGGAGATGGTCCGATATTTCATGACCATTCGCGAAGCGTGCGACCTGGTCATCACATCCGCCAGTCACGCGCTCGGGCGGGAGCGCTCGGACGCATCGGTCTACGTGCTCAACATGGGCCAGCCGATCAAGATCCTCGACTTGGCGCACCGCATGATTCAACTCTCCGGACTGGAGCCCAACCGCGATATCGAGATCGTCTATACCGGCATTCGACCCGGCGAGCGACTCAACGAGATCCTGTTCGCGCGCGAAGAACCGACATCCGAGATCGGGATTGCCGGCATCGTCGCTGCAAAACCGCTCTGTCCGTCGCTCGAGGCGCTGCGCAAATGGATGGGCTTGCTGGAACAAGGCGTGCGCGAGGGGCAACGTTCCTTGATCTACAGCGTCATCCGCCAAGCCAACCCGGACTTCCCGGACGAGCGCGTCGCGTCGGGCGCTGCGATGAGGCAGGCGGTGGGCCGATAGACTCCCGCCGCATCGAAGCCGCGGGCGTTGGCTTCAGCCCGCTTTGCGCCCCGCTGGGACGAATAGCGCGCCTTTAGCGGAGATCGAACGTCGCCACGACAATTGTCTGAGCGCGTGCGGTTCTCGGATAAGCCGCGGTACTGACGCTCGGTCGACTTGAAGGCTCCAGCCGCAGAAGCTGGTCAGCGTGAATGAACCCGGATCACTTTCACAATCTAGTTGTTTTCTCACCAATTTGCGCCGATCGGCGCCCGACTGCCTGATGCCGGAGTGCCGATCCAATGTCTGCGACTGAGGCGCAGCAATAGAAACCCTGGCGGAATCGTGCGGCTTGCCGCGCCGATCCGACGGTTTTTGGCCGGATTCGGCACGGCTGGCTCATTGTCGCCCTCGCTTGAATGACACCAGTAACAATCCGACCAGGGCCGCGCCGCAGACGGCGGAGATCAATGCGCTTGACGCTGATGGGAACATCACGGTTGTGACAGCAAGCGCGACCAAAACGAGATTGACCGCAAAGACGCGCCCAACTACGGCAGGCACACTTAGTCCCCGCTCCGTCGCCCGTTGATAAAAATGCGAGCGGTGAGCCTCCCAGAAGCGCTCTCCGTTGATGACTCGATGCAAGAGGGTGATTGTGGCATCGGCGAGGTAATAGAGCGGCAACAGCAATGCGGCGATCAATTGGCCCTGCGCTGCCAGCTGAATCAGGAGCCATGCAATCAGACAACCGATTGGCAGGCTTCCGACGTCGCCCAGAAACAACTTGGCAACTGGTCGATTGAATGGCGCAAAGCCCATTATGGCGCCACTCAGCGCCAGCGAAACGACGAGTCCGTGCCTAGGTAGCGCACCCATGAGGCCTAGAACCGAGAGGCCAACGGTGACCGGCAGAACTTCGGCCACCGTCATCCAGTCGATGCCATCCATGAAGTTCGTCAGGTTCATAAACCAGAGGCTGAAGAACGCTTCGATGGCGCGCTCCAGCAAAAACGGAACGTCAGGAAGGACGCGCAGCTGTTGCGGCAGAAGGGCGACCATTGCGATCGCCGCGCCAGATTGAAGAAGGAGCCGGGGCCACACGCCGAGCGGACTGATATCATCCACAGCGCCGATGGCTGACAGGAAAACGACAACGGCGAACAGCGGTGCGAGCTGCAATACCTCCGGGAGCGGCAGGTGCGGCGACGACATGGCTGCCAACGGCGCCACGACCATAGTTGCTGCAATTACGGCAGCCCCGCCGCCTTGCGGCGTCGGCTTCAGGTGTGAGGACCGGGGATTGGGTTTCGCCAGCGCATGACGTGCAAGGAACGGCAGTAGCACGGCTATCAGCGCCACGGTCAGCAGACCTGCGGCGAGCACCACGAGCGCAACTTCGAGCAATACCTGGGAATCCGGGGCGATGGTCATGGGCGGCCAAGGTCTTTCCGGTTGTCATCATGCGTCGCTAGGGATTCACGGTCGCATGCCCTGTGGGTGCTTCGCCGGATCGGTCTTCGGCGAGCCGCCGCGCCGTAACGCGCGCGAAAATCCAGCGCGGCAATTAAGGTTCGATTGCAACTGCGAGCGCGGGAGGATCATCCGGCGGTGCGAGCAATCCGGTCTCGCCGGGATAGCGACATCGCGGCAGCCGGAGATGTCGCGCGCCGCCAGCGGACGGCCGCATGGCGCGCCTCGAACAGGCTTTCGGAGGTCCCTCCACTTCACGCCAGGCCCGGAATAACGACGTGCCAGCCACACCCTATGCAACAAGATCCGCGGCCGGCGCGGCCGACGCTTCGAGCCACGCCTGAAACACGAGAATGTCCCAGAGCAGGTACTGCCAATCATGCCCACCGCTTAGATGCTCACGCCATTTCGTACGGACCAGCGTGGGTTCGAAGAACCCCTCTCTGCGAAGCCGCCCTTCCTCGAGTAGCGACTCCGCCCAACTCCGCAACGGGCCGCGAAGCCAGGAATCGAGCGGCACGCCGAACCCCATTTTTGGCCGCTCGATCAGCTCGCGCGGGACGTATCTGTACAGCACCTGGCGAAGGATCCATTTGGTCTGGCCTTCCCGCAGCTTGAGCTCCTGCGGCAGCGCCCATGCGAGCTCGACCACCCGGTGGTCGAGCATCGGGATCCGGGTCTCGAGGCTTACGCCCATGGCGGCACGATCGACTTTGACCAAAATGTCGTCCGGCAGATAGCTCACGAGGTCGAGCGACATCATTAGCTGGACGAAATCGTCGAGTTCGCAGCGCCGCGCCGGATCCGTGAGCGCGGTCATCGGCTCGTGCGCTCCAAGCACCAAGGCGCCCGGTGGATCCCAATGAGAGACCAGCCTTTTGTAGACCTGCTCGCGATCCGCCAGAACGATAATGTTGGCGAGCTTGTGAAGCTTGTCTCCGGGGTTCTGGATTTTCATGCGAGCCGGCATGGCACGTAACGGAAGGTCCAAGACGTTGTTCCAGCGCGCGCGTGGAACCGCGGTGATGGCCGAGGAGATCGCGCGCCGCAGTGGCGAGGGCACCCGGCTCTGGCGCCGCCACAAGGCCTGGCCGAAGAGGTAACGATTGTACCCCGCAAACAGTTCGTCGCCGCCATCGCCGGACAAAGCGACGGTCACATGCTGGCGTGCCATGCGGGCCACTAGGAAGGTCGGTAGTTGCGAGGCATCCGCGAACGGTTCGTCGTAAAGGCCCGGTAACAGCGGAATCGCGTCCAGGGCCTGTTGCGACGTGACATAGAGCTCGGTGTGATCGGTGCCAAGATGCCGCGCGACCGCCTTGGCGTGCTCGGCCTCATTGAACGCCGGCTCCCTAAACCCGATCGTAAAAGTCCGGACCGGCCGACTGCTCTGCGCCTGCATGAGCGCGACCACGGTCGACGAATCGACGCCGCCGGAAAGAAAGGCCCCCAGCGGCACGTCGGCAATCATCTGTCCAGCGACGGCCTCGCGCAACGTGCGATCGAGCTGCGCCGCAGCGGCATTAGCATCGCCGGCGAACGGGTTTTCCGTGCCGGTCTCGACTGTTGCACGCGCCGTCCAATAGGGGCGCACGACAGGGTCACGCGCTCCCTCGTCCAGGCGCAGCCAACACCCCGGCAACAGCTTGTTGATCCGCGAGTAGATCGAATAAGGCGCCGGTATGTAGTTGTGACGCATGAACAGCGACAGCGAGCCGCGATCGATTTCGCCGTTCCATTGCGGGTGCGTGCGCAACGCTTTGAGTTCAGACGCGAAGGCAAACGCGGAATGCAGCCAGCCATAGTACAGCGGCTTCTCTCCGATCCGATCACGCGCAAGGTAAAGGCTGCGCTGGCGCCGATCCCATAGCGCGAACGCAAACATACCGACAAAACGGAACAACGATGCTTCCACGCCCCACGCCGCGAATGCGGCAAGCATGGTCTCGGTATCGGAGTGTCCTCGCCAGGCCGGCGCGACGCCTGCCTGCTCGAGCTCGTCGCGTAGCTCGAGGTGATTGTAGACCTCGCCGTTGTAGCTGATGACGAAGCGTCCGTCGGCGGACAACATCGGCTGGTGGCCGGCGCTCGACAAGTCCAGGATCGAAAGACGGCGATGTGCGACCGCGACCGCGACGGACTCGTCGCACCACGTGCCCCAATCGTCCGGACCGCGATGTTCGAGGGCCTTACCCATTCGGCGCGCGATCGCCTGCAGCCGGTGGTCGGGAGTTCCGGTCTTCCAGTCCAGAAACCCGGCAATCCCACACATCGGATCTCTCGCGTCCAGAGCCTGCCACCCGTCCAGGATGGACGCTGGTTGAAGCGGAGGCCCACCGGAAACCGCGATCAGCCAAGCCGCAATCAACGAGAAAATCAAGAAAATATCGAGGCTGAAAAAGCTGGCAACGAATAGGAAGCTCACGAAAAGGTAAGGCGGTTCGCACTACACCCAGCCAAGGGGCGAGAAGGAGTGCAAATGCTGGATTGAGCGGCAGATCCAAGACCCCATAGCCGATGCCGAAGAGCAGGAACGCGTTTGGTCTAAGCTCATGTGCCCGGTTTTAACTCGATGCCGACGAAGGTGGAATCCATGACGGCCGCAACCCAGCGCAAATACTGGCTGCGCGCGCTTCGCCGGCGATCGGCCCGAAATTCGCGACAGGCGCTGGAAATTCGGAGCGGTCAGCTTTGAGCGCCTCAACCAGAAAGCCGGCCATGCGGCGGTTCAGTGACCCCATCGCAGCGATTGCGGCGGCGTTAGCCAAAGCGTGGGCAATACGAAGCCAATTCTATCATCCGCTTCCCGGATCCCCTCGTGCAAAATCGAGACCCACATCCGCAACGCGCAAGAGCACCTGCCCCAAGGTTCACCAGGCAAGGATCTGTTCAGCATGAGATCTGCTTTTCTTAGCGGTCATGCGTTTGCGAACGCTGAGCTAGGGCAATTTGCTTCGGGAACGGGGATCATTTAGATTTGTGACGATACGCGCGTTGGGCCGATCTCTGAAAGGGGCCACTTACGAAGGGAATCGTCATGCATGAGATTCTACGCACGAAACGATTGCCGCCGCGGCTGCTCAAATGCCAAACATTCCGTACAGAGGCCGCTCCCAATCTTCTTCTCTTAAGACTGGTAAGTGATGCAGGCGAGCAGCGCTTTTTGCTGAACCATGAGGCATGTCTATCGATGGTCAATTTGCTCAATCGAGCGGCAGAGCAATGGCCCAACGTTGATGAGCTAAGGCCAAGAAGGCGACTTTCATAGGCGCATTTCTCGGTTCACAACTTGGTTTGGCCGCACCGAGCGCCAAGCCCTGAGGCGCCACGCCGAATGCGGCGGGCCTTGACGGCGAAGGTGCGAGCTAAGCGACAATCCGGGCTGCCGCGATGTGACGATCGCATTGATACTGGCCGCCGAACTGGACGGCGTATTGGCTCATGCGAGCGTCTACTCGGTCCCTCACCGCGAACGCATGCAGGTGTGTGCGAGGCAAAAGCAGCTTCAGGGCCGCCCGGCCTTTCGTTGTGGCGTTGCTCAGCTTTGTGGCGTCTGCACCCGATCCCCCTATCGGCTCAAGGCGGGCAACGGCCTACCCTCCTATTTCAACATTGATCGGGACATTCCCAGAGGTCATTGTTGATGCGCAACCGAGGCGATGTTGGCCGACGTCACATCACCATTCAAGCTCATCGGCGGCTGCGCCTTCAGCAAATGCCCAATACCCGATGCGAATCGCCTGCCAGCCGGTCGAGATCAGCTTCGTTCCCCACTTCGGGAAAGCGCAGTCCTGGAAGGAGGTTACCGGTCACCTGCTCTCAGCTCTATTTTCAACGCGCAACAAATCTTGGCAGTTTGTATGAGAGCATTCGTCGTCGGAGGGGTATGTAGTGCCTTCGGACAGTGAAACTCGGCTTCCTCAGCGAAAGCGACGCGTGCTCGTGGTCGAAGACGATCAAGTGATTGCTTCGTCCCTCACCGCTGATCTTAAGGAGTTCGGCTTCGTCGTGATTGGGCCTGCGCATAGCCTGGCCGACGCGAGCGCCCTGGCTTCTACTGTGGCCCTGGATTGCGCGCTCATCGACATTGCGCTCGGTGTCGAGACGGCGCTTCCGGTGGCACAAATCCTCGCTGACCGACGCATCCCTTTCGTGTTTATGACAGGGCAAAGCGAAGGGACGTTCCACGAGGTGCCTACGCTGCTAAAGCCATTCACATTCAAAGAATTGCGGCACGCGTTGCAGCAGCTGCTGCCTCCCGATGATGGTGAGATCCGAGAGTAGCACTTCATCATCGAGGCGGGGCAGGCGGGACGCCAAGCGTGTTTAATCTCCGGCTCACGCAAGTCCCATTTTCGTAACTTAACACCGAGGGGCTCGTGAGAGCGCGCCGAGCTTTGAGATGCCAGTTCAGAGCCTCGGCTGTCAGCTCGTCGACGTCGCCGGGCCCCATGCCGGGTGGACGACCGAACGGACGATGGAGCGCCTACGAGTCAGCTACATGGCGTCGAACATCTTGTTGAAAGTGTCGACTCGGGGGTCGCTGGGAACGTCAAACTCCTTTGCGAACGGCGATGGAATGCTCAGCCTGCGTGGGCGGATTCGCGCGCGGAAAGCGACGTTCCGCTATGGCTGCCGGGTTTGCGCCGGCGGCACGATCACGAACAGGAATCGCCGTGGCGCCCCGGCATGCCCGAAAAAGCGTGGAGCAAGTTCAACCTCATTCATCCGCACCCCGTTGTGAGCGGTGGCGCGAAGGCTCGCGATTTCGGGGCACAGACGATCGGTGGCCGGACAGACGGCGGCCCATCCTTCGCTGCGTAGGCGTTGCTCGGTGATCCACGGAAACGCCCAGACCCAATTGATCGGGGCGGAGTGCGGATGGTCCGGCATGTAGAAGGTCGCGGACGCCGCCAAATCGGTCGTGCCCAGGACGATGCGCAGCGGCCGGTCGGTGGCGCGCCGCCATTGCCGAGTGAGCTCGTCGCTCACCGCGCTGAAGTACGCCCGGTCCATCCGCAAGCCGCTGAGGTGATAGAACCAGGCAAGCGCGGGGCTCGCCAACAGCGCCGCCGCGGCAACGGCGGCGACGCCGACCGCGACCCACTCGGCCCGCCAGCGCGGCACCGTGACGCCGCTCGGAGAGAGCAGCACGATCGGCAGCAGGAACCAGGCTTGCATCGACCACAGCGAGGTCAGGCGCATCCCG
>Ga0209382_10001936_pt1 | contig 31294 bp, 25 predicted proteins | sample SoiMetdeltSBSDD5_FD_187599 | JGI IMG/M metagenome (GOLD analysis project Ga0209382, IMG submission 187599) | Bulk soil microbial communities from a Populus tree surrounding site in Tennessee, USA - Soil MetaG P. deltoides SBSDD5 (SPAdes) (version 2) | ecosystem: Environmental > Terrestrial >...
GCGGTGTCGTCGTGTCGCGTGGATCGCCCGGCAGGTTGGTATTCAACTCCAGCTCCGTGCGATCGAGACGCGTCACGCGATCGCCGATGCTGCGCAGGAATTGCGTCAACCCCGATGGACCGTCGACCACCGCCAGCAGGATGTTCGCGGCAGGATTGTCACTCACCATCACAGCGGCCGCGCACACATCGCGCACGCTCATCGAGCCTTCGGCGAGATGTAGGGACGTCACCGGTGCGTGCGCAATCATGTCTTGCGGCCGCAGCGGCAGCCTGTCATCGAGCGCGAGCGTTCCCGCATCGACTCGGCGCAGCACCGCGGCAGCGAGCAGCGACTTGAATGTCGAGCACATCGCGAAGCGCTCGCGTGCATTGAACGCGAGCTCCAACTGCGACTGCGTATCGAGCATGTAAGCGCCGACGCGACCGCCGATGCGCGCTTGAATCCTCGCAATTTCCGCTGCGAACTCACGTTGCAAAGATGCGTAACGATGCGCGCATGCACTCGTCATATATGTGGATGCGAGCGCAGCGAACAGCGTACGGCGCGAGATGGATCGTTGCTGTCTCATGAAGCCGCATGCTGGCAAGCAACTATGGCAAACCGATGGCGCAAATCTGTCCGATCTGTCCGTGGGTTACGCCGGTCTGCCGCGGCCCGCGACGGTTCGCCGGTAACCGGCCGCAACTGGCCGGCCGGCTCTCGTCGACTGCAACCTTTCCGAGGACTATCGCATCTGAACTAACGAACACCGCAATAACGCGGATGGCATTGAAGAAGAGAGTAAGGAGATCGCCATGTATGCCCTCAACCAGATGAGCCAGACCACGCAGCGCACCGTTTGCACCGTGGTGTCGGCTGTGATCGTCACCCTGTGGCTCAGCCTCGGGGCGTATGGCGCAGAGATGGCCGCTCACCCCGGCTACTCGGTCACGATCACGCAGATCCAGTAAGTCTGGAGCCCACTGCCGGCGTAGCGAATGAAGCACGCCGGCAGTCTTGGCAACCAGCGCTCACTCGCAGTCCTTGCGAAGAGCGCAGACTCGCGGGATGCAGCGCCGCCTTCGATCGGGAATCCTCTGCACCATCGCCCTCGCCGCCAGCGCCGCCGTTGCCGACTCGTCAGTCACGCAGCAGCGCAAAGTCACCCAGGTCGCTGCAGGCGTCTACGCAATCCGGCACGTCGATTCGCCGGATACCAATCCTCAAGGCAACACGACTGTAATCATCGGCGAACGCGCCGTGCTCGTCGTTGACTCCAGTTATCTGCCGTCGAGCGCGGCCGAAGACATCGCGCAGATCCGCCAATGGACGAAGTTGCCGGTGCGCTATGTGCTGAACACTCACTGGCATCCGGACCACCAGCGCGGCAACTCGACCTATGTCGATGCATTCCCCGACGTCGCGATCGTGGCGCAGCGCGAGACTGCCAAGTTGATGGCTACCTACGACGCGGCGAACCGCGAGCGCTATCCGAAGCGAGTGCGGACGATGCAAGAAACGCTGGCGAAGAAGCCGGATGCGCAGCTGCAGAAGACGTTCGAGGGTCAGAGTCGTGTGCTGGCCGAGCTCGAGCGATCGCGGTTGCAGCTACCGACGCTCACGTTCGACGACCAGATCAGCTTCGACCTCGGCAATCGCGTCGTCGAGATCCGTCACTGCGGCATCGGCGACACACGCGGCGACGCGTGGGCCTACTTACCGAAGGAACAGATCCTGATAACCGGCGACGTGCTGGCTGCGCCCGTCCCCTACTTCTTCGCCGGCTATCCTGAAGGTGTCGCACGCACGCTGCGTGAACTGGTGGAGCTCGAGGTCAAAGCGATCGTGCCGGGACACGGCGATGTCATGCGCGACAAGACGTACCTGCGCGCGGTACTCGAAATGGTCGAGACGATCGTCGGCCAGGTGAACGCGGCGATCGTACGGATCGGCAGTCTCTCGGCGCGCCTCGAAGACGTGCGCCCGCAGATCGACGTGACGGAGTATCGCCGGCGCTTCGCCGGCGACGATCCGCACAACCAGGAATACTTCGACGAGTCGATCGACGGCCTGATCAAAAACGCGTTTTACCAGGCGCCGAAGTAGCCGCGGTCTGGTTCGCTGCGCGCGGTAACAACGCCGTCGCCTTGTCCAGCCGCTCGCTGTATTTCATCAGCACGTCCGCAGTCAGCACCGCGAACTCGTTCGCGCGCTCCCACTGGTTGTCTTCGATCGCCTCGCGCACGCCCGGAATTGTCTTCACGCCATAGCCGGTCAGCAGGCCGGGAGCATAAATGTAGTGCCGGTACCACTCGCGTCCTGGCAGGCCGCGCGTATTCGTGAGCGTCGCTTCCATTCCGCGCAATAGCGAATTGAGCTGCGCAGTCTGTGCCGCCGGCAACTCGGCTCCGCGCGCCGCGAAGGCAGCGTAAGCGTCATCGTAAGCTTTGGCGCTCTTCTTCACACGCGCGACGGCATTGTCGAGCGCTGCGAGATTCAGATACGGCACTTCCAACTCCCGCTCCGGCGGAGCCACCCGACGCGTCGGATCCGCGGCGAGCTCGAATGCTTTCTTGTCGAGAAGCTGCACCAGCTCCTCTGCGTGCTTGCGCTTGTTGTCGGCCAGCTCGTGCAGCTCCTTCACGTAGCTGTCGATCGTGCCCGCGAAACTGCCGAACTCCATCGGGAGCACGCCCGCATTCGCGACACGCAGGACCAGGCGGCCGATGGTCTGCGCCTCGGCCACACCGTACGCGAAGCCGGGATCGCCGAAGCGCACGTAGTGATCGAACGAGTCGTAGTTGGAGTGATAGATGCCGTCCGTGTCGTCCTCGCCGCCATATCCGATGTTCAGGGTCGTGAGGCCGAGGTGCTGCAGGAACGGCGTGAAGTCCGAACCCGAGCCGAGCGCACCGAGTCTGAAGTCCTCACCCGCGCGCGCACGTTTGGCCGCGTCCTTCTCGGTACCCGACGCGTCCTTGTCGAAGCCGTCCACCATGCTGCGCGCATCGAGACGCTCTTTGACGCTGACGCCGGTCTGCGGATCCTTCACATCACTCGCAACTTCGTTGACCAGGCGCTGCAGCGAGTGACTGCCGGCCGCCGACAGGAAGCCGCGCGCGTTGCCATCGGAGTTCACGTAGAGCACCGCCTTGCTCTGCAGCTCCGCGGCGTGGGCCTCTGCCCATTCGACCGAGCCGAGCAGGCCGGGCTCCTCGGCATCCCAGCTCGCATAGACGATCGTGCGCTTCGGGCGCCAGCCATCTTTCAACAGCGCGCCGATAGCCTTCGCCTCGGCCATCATCGCAACGTGTCCCGACAACGGATCGCCCGCACCGAACACCCAGCCATCGCGATGGTTGCCGCGCACGACCCACTCGTCGGAGCTGACGGCGCCAGGGATTCTGGCGATCACGTCGTAGGCCGGCTTGCGACTCCAGTCAGACTGGATCGACAGATGCACAGACGCCGGCCCGGCGCCGATGTGATACGTGATCGGCAGCGCGCCACGCCAGTGCGGCGGAGCGACTGGCCCACCGAGCGCCGCGAGCAGCGGCTGCGCATCGCCGTAGGAGATCGGCATCACCGGAATCTTCAGGATTGTCTTCGCCTGTTCGAGCTTCAGCCGCTTCGCATTCGCCGTCGCACCCACGCCGGGCGTGAGCGGATCGCCGGGCGCGACCGGCAGGTCCAGCACGGAGCCGCGCTGCACGCCCTGCGACGGGCGGAAACCGCCCTTGGGATACGCATCGCCGGCGAAATAGCCGTCCTCGTGCGGATCGGAATAGATCAGGCAGCCCACGGCGCCGTGCTCCTGCGCGAGCTTCGGCTTCAATCCGCGCCAGCCCGCGCCGTAGCGGACGATGACGATCTTGCCCTTCACATCGATGTTGCGACGTGCGAGCTCCTTGTAATCGTCGGGCATGCCGAAGTTCACGTAGACGAGCGGCGCAGTGACGTCGCCGTCGCCGCCGTACGCGTGATACGGCGGCAAGCCGTCGGTCTGCGTGGACGTGCTGTCGCCTTCGATCGGCGGTTCCTTGAGCGACGCGACGAAGCGTGTCGGCGCGACCAGCTCGAGACTGTGCTGCTTGAGCGTGGGATACAGCACGTCGAACGTTTCGATCTGCGCATCCCAGCCCCACGAGCGGAACTGCTGGAGCACGAACTCCGCATTCGCCTTGTCATGCGGCGCGCCGACGTGCGTCGGCTTCGCGGACATCTGCTTCATCCACGCCTGCAAGTCGGACGCCTGCAACTGCGAGTCGAACTTCTGTTCGAGCGCACGTTGCTCGGGCGCTGCGCCCCAGGCCGCGCTGCCGATCAACAGTGCGGACGCAACCAGTGTCCGGATCTTCGGGAATGCATGCTTCATGCGGCGACCTCGGGCATATGCGGACCGTAAAGATCTGGCATGATAAGGCATGCCCGCGCCGTTTCATCTCGCCATCCCCGTCCACGATCTCGGCGCCGCGCGCGCATTCTACGGACGCCTGTTCGGCTGTCCGGAAGGCCGCAGCTCCGCCGAGTGGGTCGACTTCGATTTCTTCGGTCACCAGCTCGTCGCGCACCTCGACCCGACGCGCCGGCCGGTGCACTTCAACGAAGTGGACGGCAAGGACGTGCCGGTGCCGCATTTCGGCGTGGTCATGGACTGGGACGACTGGCACGAGCTCGCCGCGCGCCTGCGTGACGGCGGCACTCGCTTCGTCATCGAGCCGGGCATTCGCTTTCGCGGCGAGGTCGGCGAGCAGGCCACGTTCTTCCTGTACGACCTGTCCGGCAACGCGCTCGAGTTCAAGGCCTTCAAGGATCCGTCGCGCCTGTTCGCGAAGTAATCCGTCGCCAACGGAGATCGATCATGTCGACGACCCTGCCGCCGGTTCGACGCATCGTCACCGGCATCGACGCCAACGGCCGCTCGTACATCGCCGACGACGGCGTCTCGCCGGCGATGCACACGATCGAGGGCCGACCCGGCTATCGCAACAACAATATCTGGCGCACGGTCGGCAGCCCGGCGCCGGTCGCTGCAGCGGACTCGGCATTGGAGCATCGTGGTGTGTTGCCGCCAAAGGGCGGCACCGTGATCCGCGTGATCGACATCCCGCCGGAGGAAAAGGATCCCGAGGTGCGCAAGCGTGTCACTGAAGCAGTGTTCAAAGCGCAGTTCGCCGACGCGAAACATGATTCGTCGAGCGCACGCCATCCGGGCATGCACATCACGGACACGATCGACTACGCGATCCTCTTGCAAGGCGAGCTGGTCGCGATCATGGATGAAGGCGAAACGGTGATGCGCGCCGGCGACATCCTGATCCAGCGCGGCACCAATCACGCGTGGGCGAATCGCTCCGACACAGTCGCACGCATCGCCTTCGTCCTGGTGGACGGGCGCAGGTAGCTCAACGGCTCAGCTCGAACTGACCCTTGGTCCGCTGCACGCTCGGCCGCGCCGCCATGTTGTCGAGCCACGATCGCAAGCGTGGGTGAACCAACAACGTGTCAGCACCTTCGCGCGCCATCGAGAAATACAGCAGGATCGGCAGCGCATGCAGGTCCGCGAGCGTGAGCTCGTCGCCGGTGAAGTAGCGCTGGCGGCCGAGAATCTCTTCGAGCGCGCGACAACAGATACAAGCCTTGGCCAGTGACTGTGCGAATTCCTGCTCGTCGGGCTGGATGTTCTCCGCCGGCGCGACGATCCGCGCGCCGAACACGCCCCACACCATCGGTCGATAAGCGTAGGAATCGACGATGCCGATGACCTGGTTCATGCGCGCCCGCGCGCGCGGCTCCTGCGGCTGCAGGCGCGAACCGACGAACGTCTCGTCCACGTAGCGCGTGATCGCATCGGTCTCGTACAGCAGGAAGCCGTCGTGCGCGAACGCCGGGATGCGCCCGAAGGGCTGGCGCTGCAGATGCTCGTGGGGCACACCGTCAGGACCGAAGATCTCGACTTCTTCGAGCGTGTAGCGCACGCCCTTCTCTTCGAGCGCGAGTCGCGCGATGCGCGTGTACACGCTGCGGCTCAGCCCATAGAGCACTGGATCGCTCATGGGTCGCCATTATCGACTATTCAGTCGAGCGCCTGCAGGTAACCGTGACGTTGGAGACGCCCGCCTGGTCGATCGCCCCGCGTCCGTTCGTGACGCTGCACTCCTGGTTGGCCGGTTGGCGCGCGACAGTGACGTCATACGGCGTGCCGTCCGGCAGCGAGCTCGGCATCGTGAACTTGCCGTTCGCCGCGATCGCCAGCTTCTCGCCATTGGTCTGCAGCTCCAGCCCCGGGCTCTCCAGGCCGGACACCGTGCCCTCGACGATGAAGGGCGTGATGAAGCACTTGATCAGGATGTTCGTGACGTTCTCCTGCGGCACGACGCCCGATCCGTTTTCTATGTCGCACACCTGGCGTTGCGGCCGATGTTCGATTGCCACCTCGTAGCGTGCGCCGACCAGCAGCGCGGTCGGGAACGTGAACGGACCGCTCATCGTCGGCCGCAACTCATCGGTGCCGTTATTGGTCAACCGCAGCCCCGGGTTCTGCAGATTGGTGATCGTGCCGCCGATCGTGAACGTGCGCAGCTTGCAGGTGATGACGATATTGTCGACGTCACGATCCGTGACCATTCCTGTGGGGTTCTCCACAGAGCACGCTTGCAACGGATCTGTCGGCTGCACTTTGACCTCGACCTTGTAGTCGGAGCCGCTCGGCAGCTTCGTCGCAAACACGAAGCCGCCGTCCGTTTGCACGCCGACATCGTCGACGCCGTTGTTCGTCAGGACCAGGCCCTTGCCCTGCAGCCCGCTGACCGTGCCGCGGATCGTGAACGCGTTCGTCGCGCAGGACACCTTGACTGTGCGCACGTCGCCGCCCGCAATCGTTCCGGCACCGTCGGCAACTGCGCAGGTCTGCGAAGGCCGCGTCGGTGACGCCGCAACGGTGACTGCAAACGGGCTGCCGCTCGCGAGCGCGGTGGCAAACGTGAAGCTGCCGTTCGACGCGATCGGCAAATCGTCGACGCCGTTGTTGCGCAACACCAGCCCGCTGCCAACGAGACCCGAGACCGTGCCGCCGACGCTGAACGAGCCAGTGCTGCACGCAACGTTCACGCTCGTGACGTTGCTGGTTGCAGTGCCAGCGGCGTTCGCGATCGTGCAGCCTTGCGATGGATTCGCGGGCTGCGCGAGCACGGTGATGTTGTACGGCGAGCCCGCGTCGAGCGAGGTCTTGAAGCTGAAAGCGCCGTTGGCCGACACGGCAAGATCGTCGCCGCCATTGTTCTGCAGCACCAGCCCGGAGCCGGACAGCCCGCTGACCGTGCCGCCGATCGTGACCTTCGGCGGAGCCTGTTGCTGGCCGCCGCCCCCGCCGTCATCGTCGAGACTGCCGCGGCCGTTGGAGCAGGCGGCAAGTCCCAGCGTGAACAGCAGGATCCACCCGGTCCGCCAGCCACTCCGCATTTTGTGCATCGTTCTCATCCTGTAGGCCAGGACTGATACCGATGAGGCGGGTAAGTTGTTCCGTGTAAGTCAAGCGAACCGCCGACCGTGCAACTCTTTCAACCTCTGAACTGCATCACGCCGTCGTCGACGCTGCCATAGCGCAGCATCATGATGTCGAAGGCGTAGTTCTGGTACAGCTTCCACGGCAGCTTCGATCCCTGCCGCGGCAGCTTGTGCAACGCGCGTTGCACGTAGCCGGACGAGAAGTCGATCCACGGCTCCTCGGCCAGCGTGGGATCGAGATTGCGCGGCGTGCACTGACGGTAGCCGTGCTTCTCCATGTGATTGAGCAGGCGGCAGACGTATTCGCACGTCAGGTCGCACTTCAGCGTCCAGGACGCATTCGTGTAACCGAAGGACGACGCGAGATTCGGCACGTCGCTGAACATCATGCCCTTGTAATTGAGCGACTTCGCCAGGTCGACGTCGCGGCCGTCGACGCTCACCTGCACGCCACCGAGAAGCTGCAGGTTCAGGCCGGTCGCTGTGACGATCAGGTCCGCGTCGAGCTGTTTGCCCGAGCGCAGCGCGATGCCTTGCGGGGTGAACGTCTCGATCTGGTCCGTGACGACGTCGACGCGCCCGCCCTTGATCGCTTCGAACAGGTCGCCGTTCGGCACGAGACACAGGCGCTGGTCCCACGGGTTGTAGCGCGGCGTGAAATGCGTGCCGACGTCGTAGTCGGGACCGAGCTCCTTGCGCACGGCGCCGAGGATCAGCTTCTTGATGCTCTCCGGCCGGCGGCGGCTGAGCTGGAAGAACAGCATGCCGAGCAGCACGTTCTTCCACCGCGTCAGCAGGTACGCGAGCTTCACCGGCAGCACGCGGCGCAGGCTGTTCGCGATGAAATCTTCGGCGGGACGCGAGATGACGTAGGTCGGCGATCGCTGCAGCATCGTCACGTGCGCAGCGGTCTTCGCCATCTCCGGCACGATCGTCACTGCCGTCGCACCGCTGCCGATGACCACCACGCGCTTGTTCGCGTAGTCGATGTCCTCGGTCCATTTCTGCGGATGCACGATGCGACCGGCGAAGCGCTCGGTGCCCGGGAACTGCGGCGTGTAACCCTCAGCGTAGTTGTAGTAGCCGCTGCACATGAACAGGAAGTTGCACGTGAAGCGCACCGGCTCGCGTTCCGGCCCGCGCTCCGCCTCCACGGTCCAGCGTTGATCCTGCGACGACCACGCGGCGCTCTTCACGCGATGCCCGAACCGAATGCGCTTGTCGATGCCGTACGACTTCGCGGTGTCCCGCAGGTACTCGAGGATCGCCGGCCCGTCGGCGATCGCCTTCGCCTGCGTCCACGGCCGGAACGAGTAACCGAGGGTGTACATGTCGGAGTCGGAACGGATGCCGGGATAGCGGAACAGGTCCCACGTGCCGCCGATGTCGGCGCGCCCTTCGAGGATCGCGTAGGACTTGCCCGGGCTGCGCTTCTGCAGGTGGCAGCCGGCGCCGATGCCGGAAATTCCGGCGCCGACGATCAGGACATCGAGGTGCTCAGGGGCCATGCGCTCACTCTATCACCGGCAATTCGATCGCACTCGCCGTGCCCGGCGCGTGCCACACGCGGTGGGTCGCCTTCACATAATTTTCCGGCTGCGCCAGCATGATGTTCGGCACGAACGTCTGCGGGTTGCGGTCGTACAGCGGGAACCAGCTCGACTGTATCTGCACCATGATGCGATGACCCGGCAGGAACGTGTGGCTCGCGTGCGGCAGCCGGATCCGGTACTGCAAAGTCTTGTTCGACGCGATGGCTTGCGGCTTCGCGAAGTCGGTGCGATAGCGACCGCGGAAGATGTCGGCCGACAGCATCTGCTGATAGCCGCCCATCGTCGGGCGCTCCTGCACTTCGTCCGGCCACACGTCGATGATCTTCACGACCCAGTCGGCGTCAGTACCGCTGGTCGACGCGAACAGATTCGCAAACGGTTCACCGGCGAGTCGCAGCGGCTCGCGCAACGGCTCCGACTGGTACACGAGCACGTCGGTGCGCGAGCCTGCGAACCGCTGATCGTCCACGAGCCACTCGCCCCAGCCGGAATTCTCGGCGCCGGTCGGCAGCGTCGGACGCTGACGATAGGTGACCGGCTTCGCGGGATCGGAAATGTATTCGTCGTACTTCGCTGCGCTGGCAGCCGGCGCGTCGAAACCGAGCTTGCCGTCCGCCAGCAGGTACAGCGAGCGTGACTTCTTGGCACAGCCGTCGGTGCAGACCTGCGGCCAGCTATCGTACTTGCGCCACGCGTTGGCGCCGGTCTCGTACACGAGCACTCGCGGCGTCGCCGGCGCCGGCGCGTCCTTCAGGTAGCGATCGAGGAACGGCTGCATGACGTTGCGGCGGAACCAGCCGGCGGTATCGCCTTCGAACTGGATCGCAGCGATGTTGCGGCCTTCGCGCCGGCCCTGGCCGTGGTTCCACGGTCCGAGCACCAGGTGCAGCTTCTCGCCGCGCGGATCGTTCGGTGCGAGCGCCTTGAACAACGCCGGACCGCCATAGATGTCTTCCTGATCGAACAATCCGGAGACGATCATCATCGGCACGGTGAGCGGCTCCTTCGCGAGCACCTTGTCGACGGCCTGCACCTGCCACCACCAGTCGTAGCTGGTGTGCTCCACGAGCGCGCGCCAGAAGCCGAGCTGATCGAGACCTCGCGCCTTCGCCAGCGCGCCCGCCGAGCCGGCACGCAGGTATGTGTCGTAGGCGTCGTACTCGCCGGCCCACCACTGGTGATCGCCTTTGCGCGTCGCTTCCTGATCGTATGTGTACTCCAGCGCGCCGAGCTGACGGAACGCGCCGTTGTGGAACCAGTCGTCGCCCATCCAGCCGTCGACCATCGGAGCGAAGGGCACCGCGACCTTCAGCGCGGGATGCGGACGCACCGTCGACATGACGGTGGTGTAGCCCTCGTACGAGCCGCCGAACGTGCCGACGCGGCCGTTCGACTGCGGCACGTTCTTCACCAGCCACTCGATAGTGTCATAGCAGTCGGTCGCGTGATCCACCTGCGTCGGGTTCGCGGGACCGCTGAGCGCGCGCGTCATCACGTAATCGCCTTCCGAGCCGTATTTCCCGCGCACGTCCTGGAACACGATGATGTAACCGGCCTGCACCGCCGTGTCGTTCATCTGCGGCACGGCTGCGATCATGTGCGGGCTGTTGAAACGCAGCACCCGATGCTCGGCGTCGTAGGGCGTGCGCGTCAGCAGCATCGGTGCGTTCTTCGCGCCGTTCGGAATGAGGATGAACGTCTTGAGCTTCACGCCGTCGCGCATCGGGATCATCTCCTCGCGCTTGACGTAGTCGAAGTCCGCGTTGGTCGGCGTGAACGTCGCCGGCGTCTCGCTCGGCAACGTGGTGACGCGTTCGTCGGCGTACGCAGCCGACACGACACCGCACGCAAAGATCGCAACGATGCAGGCTTTCACGAGCGCTCCTTCCCAAATCAAAGGAGCGCATGCTACCACCCTGCAGGTCGGGCTTTAGCCCGACTCCTTGCTCCTCCACACTCCTTGACTCGAAAACTGCCGCCACGCCCAGGGCAGCCAGCGCAACAGCGCGAACGACAGCCACAGCGCCCACAACAGGATCGCGAGCTTGTAGAACCAGATCGACACCGAGACGACGAATGGCTGCGGGAGCTGCGGAGCCGTGCGGTCCATGAACCACGGCAGGCTGCCGGAACCGGTGCTCACACCCATGTCCGGCTCGCCCAGCAACCCGTACGGAATCGCACTGACGAGCACCGCGAGCGCCGCGATCGAGAACCCTGCCAGCAGCACCTGCGCAGCGTTGAACTGCCAGCGTTCCTCGATCTTGAATGCAGGCCGGCGGTCGAGCAGGAACAGCCACGCGGCGAACACGATCAGCACCCACCACGAAAACGTGCTCAATCCCAGCCCGAGCAGCAGCCAATCGCGAGTGCGCAGCGGCGTGCGTCGCAGCCTGCCGAGCGCCAGCGCGATGACGATGAACACCGCCAGCTCGCCCCAATACAGAATCGCGGGGCCGACTCCCTTGCCCCAGGCGAACAGGATCCAGCGGTCGCGCGGCAGATTCAGCGTCGTGCTGACATTGGTGCCCTCGACTCCGAGATCCACTGCGGGCGGCCGACTGACCACGCCGATGTCGTCGGCGCCGCTGAATTCCAGCGCGACGGTGTGGATGCCCGGCGAAAGAGTCAGCGGCAGCACGCCGGCCGTCGGCCGCAGCGGCAGCGTCTGGCCATCGGCCGTCACGCTCTTCACCTGGACATCCTGCGGCAGCCGCAGATCGTGACGGCCGCCGCGGCTGCTGCGGTAAGAAAACACGAGCGAAGTATCGGCGACGCGCTGACCGAAACGCGTCGTGCTGCTCAAGCTGTCGACGGCCACGGTTTCGCCTTTGCTTGCCGCCGGACGTACGACGGTGAGATCGAGCGTCTCGCCGGGCCGCGGCAGGAACTGGTTGATCCACACATCGCCGGCATCCATGTCCGGCAGAATCGCCGGCGTGCCCGCGAACTCGGCATGCCAGGTCGGGCTGATGACAACGTCCCATTGCTCGACCCACGGCTTGTCGCTGGCCGCGGCCGCCCAGTGAAGCTGATCGACGCTCTCCAGCGCCGACTCCCAACCGACCGTGTGCTCGCCCGAAGGCATCGACACGAGCACGCCTTCGTCGCCGACTTGCAGGTCCGGCGTGAGCACGGACTCCCCCGGCAGCAACGGCAGCCGCAACGTGAATGCGCCCTCTTCCGGCGCCAGGCGTTCGACCGTCGTGCTGACCGTCCAATCGAGACCCATCGACACGCTCCGATGGATACGCACGAATGGCGGGAAACGCTGCGACACGGCCGCCAGGCGCTCAGTTGCATCAGCAGTCGTGCGCCGCGTGAGCTGCAGCGAGCTGTTGAGCAGACGGCCTTCGTTGATGCCGGCTGCATCCCAACCCTCGGCACGCACGACGACACGACGCGGCACGGTGGGAAATTCGAGCGCCAGCTCGTATGCCTGCACGATGCGTCCGCCGACGCTCACGCGATGCACGCCGGGCGCGAGCGGCAGTTGTAGCTGCCCACTGATACGGGCGACCGGGTCGGACGCGCGATCGTCGACGGTGACGCGATCGATGACCCATTGTTGTCCCGCCTGTGGGATGCCGAGCACGACGCTCGCTTGTGCATGCACTTCCATCTGCACGTCGAGTCGATCGCCGCTGACGACGACGGTCGCCATCACTGCTTCGACGCAATCGGGCACGCACTTCGCCGGTTGGCTCAGGCGCTTCTTCAACTCAGCGAGCACCGAAGGATCCGGCGCCTGCGCATGCGCGCGCGGCGCGAAGCTCGACGCAAACAATGCGAGCAGCACACCGGCCGCTGCAGTCGAGCGCCAGGGCGGCAGACGCCAATTCGTCGGCAGGCCGTACACGAGCTTCACGAGCGCGACCAGCAGCACCGCTGCCGCCAGGACGCCGACGATGCGCCAGAGCGATAACAGAAGCGGCGGAACGATCGTCAGTCGAACGGTCTGCTGCTCGTCGACCGGCCCGCTCCAGTGGAGCCGATAGGTGAGATACCACCAGTTCGGAATGCCGGGCCCGGTTTGCAGCATCGCGTCGGGCGCGTAGCGCTCGAGCCGCTTGGACTCGGCTTCGACCGACGGCGCCCTCATCATCCGCCGCTCCGCCGCGAATGGAGCCGGCGACGCGGGCACTACTGCGGTCGCCACCGCGTCTTGCGCCTCCATCGGCTCCGGCTCAGCAAGTTTGCGCGACATCGGCAGCGTCAAGCTGGCCGACGCCGCGAGCCCGTATGCCTCACCCGCCTGATCCTGCACGAGCTGCGGATGCAACGCGTAGCGGTACTGCTGCACGCCGAACGCGATCAGCACGAAGCCGAGCGCGACGAGCGAAACGAATTGATAGCGCCCCACCCATTTGCGCAGGCGCCCTTCCGGCACGAAGCGTAACAACGCAACCGCTACGAACAGGTTGATCCACAACCAGCCGGGCGCGCCCGACTCGTGGTGCGTGAGAACGATCACCGCCGCAGCGAGCACGGCGCCGCCCCAACCGAGCAGGCGGAACGCTGCGACAGCGGCGAGCATCAGCAGGAACAGGTCGAGCAGACGCCATTGGTTCACCCACGCACCGGGCGCCTCGTCCGCGCCCCACGCGGCCAGCAGTCGATGTCCCGGCGGGAGATGCAGAGTCGTCTCGACGCCATCGAAACGCGCATCCCAACCGGTCGCTGCCCGTGCACCGTCGCGCGGCACGCGCGCGAGCGTCGTGAGATTCACGGCCGCGTTGCGCACTTCGACGCCAGTGCGGCCGTCGGCACCGTCCGTGACCAGCATCATCTCGTTGTCGCGTCGCGCGTTGAGCAAGCGATACGGCGGCAGCATGTCGAGTCGCCATCCCTGCTGCATCGTGCCCGTGACCTGATCGGCCGCGATGAAATCCTCGTGATCGAACGTCAGCCACAGCTGCCTTTGCAACGTGAGCCGGTGTGCGTCGGCGCTGCTGAGCCCGCGACTGCGCTCGGCGATCGTGACCGTCGCGCCGCGCGGCAAGCGGAACGCAGACATGCCGCGCCAATCGTCGGGCACGCCGGCCTGGATCGGATCGATCGGCGACGCGCCTTCCAGCGCGGTGATGCGCAATCGATCGGTGCTGGCGTAGCTCCAGACTTCCTCGTCGGCCCACGCACCTTCGCCTTGCGGGACGACGAGCGAATCCGCGTTGGACGCGGCACGCGCGACGACGGTCAGCTCATGCCCGCCGGAGCGCACTTGCACGCGCAGTCGTCCGTCCGGCTCGAACCGCATCGGCAGCTCGCCCATCGTCGCCATCGGCACGAAGCCATCGGGCAGTACGCGCGCCAGAACCTCCTCACGCGCGTCGCCCGATACCTTGAGCTGCAGGCGCGTGATGAGCTGCAGCGGAATATCGTCCTGGAGCAGCCGATACACCTGCACTTGAAGTGCGCGCGGCACGGTCACAGTGCGGACGGCGCCGAGCCACAGGCGTCCGTCGCGCAACTCGACCGGAGCGATCGTCTTGTCGTCGATGCTCAGATCGATGAGCGCGGTCGTCGGCGCAAGCTGCAGCGACTCCGGTCGACGCGCCCAGGTGAAGCTGCCGCTGATGGTGTGATCGCCGGCGCCGAGGCGTAGCTGTGGCACGCCGTTGCGCTCCACCGCGGGCGTGGGGTTGCCGTCGACTCGCACGTCTTCCGGCCAGTGCTCGCCGTCACCCGGCAACGCGATCCAGCTCTCGGCGTAGATACGCCAGCTTTGCCGGAACTCACCGCCGCCCGATGACACGGCAACGCGCATGCGCCCGGGCCACGTGCACACGAACGCGTCCGCTCCGTCTGCGGACACGCCATTGCGCACCGGGCAACGACGAAACTCCTCGCCATACAGCACCCAGTTCTCCCACGGCTTCAGCTCCGGCGGGATCGCCGTCTGCTGCGCAGGAACGAGGGCGGCATGACCAAGGAGGATGGCAAGCAAAGCCAACGCTGAGCGGCGCATGCGAGCTCCTGATTGTTATTGCTATCAACGGTCAGGCGCGCACGGCGGGTTAGCTCTACTCCAACGCCCGCCGTAGCGAAGTGTCGTCGTCGAACATGAGCCATTCGACGACGGACAGCGGCAAAGTTCCGTAGCTGAGGAGCTGATCGTGGAAAGCACCGAGGCGATACGCATCTCCCTGCATGTCTTTGTAGCGCCCCAGCAGCCGCATGATCTGCCACTTGCCCGTGATGTACGAGATCTTTTGCGTCGGGCTGGAAGCCGCGCCCGCCGCTTCGCCTTCGGCCGCTTCGCGATCCAGGCCGCCGCCTTCCATGAAGTACTGCACCGCCTGCTCGAAGCTCGAGCGGCCCGTGTGCAGGTTGACGTCGACACCGATGCGCGCCGCGCGAGTGCGGCTGAGTCGCAGCACCTGCGCCTGCGCCGCCGAGTTCTCCGGATAGAGTCCTGCGCGCGACAGCATCTCCTCCGTGTACAGCGCCCACCCTTCGGCGAACACATCGTCGGAGTGCTGGCGGCGGATCTCACTGCTCACGCGATTGGCGATCGAGATCTGCAGGAAGTGACCGGGAATGCCCTCGTGCCCGAGGACCGGGCGCGGGTCTTCGATCGCCGCGCGGGCAAAGAAACTGCCGCTCTTCGGGTTGTAGGTCGGAATGTAGAAGGAGCCGCCCGGGTCCTCGTCGTACACGCCCGGCGGGCTCATGAAGCCGCCGGGGCTGGTCGGCTTGAACGCTTCCGGCAACTGACGAATACGGAACGGGCCGATGTACTGCGGAATCGTGATCAGCTGGCGCTCTTTCAGGAAGTCGATCATCTCCTGCTGGCGCGCTTCGTACGCGGCGAGAAATTCCGCCTGATCCTTCGGCACGTGCGGCGCGCGGGCCGGATCGGGCCACGCCAGCCGCGGATCTTTCAGCAGCGCTTCGAGCGCACGATAGCGGGCGAGTTCGACCTCACCGAGCGTCGCGACGTCGCGCGCGTCGAAAGGCAACAGCTTCACGTGCTTGAGCAAGTGGTTGTAGGCCTCTTCGCCCATCGGGGTCCAATCCGGCATGCGCGCGAGCCCGGCCTCGAGCCAGTCCGCAAACTCATGCAGTGCCTTGAGTGCGTTGTCGCGCGCCTTGACGAGCCGTTTGCGCTCGGCGGGCGACAATTCGTCCGCCAGCGTCATCAGGCTCGTCGTGTAGAGATCGTCGCCGCCGCGCGCCGCCTCGATCGCGAGCTGCGCATACAGCTTCACCGGCCGCGTGAGATTGGTGCGTCCGATCTGCAACATCGCCGGCATCTGCTCCAGTCGCTTCGTGGCGGCCAGCGCACGCACGCGATGGGACGCATAGTCCTTCTCGAGCAGCGTGAAGATTGCGTTCGCGCATTCGTTCACGTACGTCTGCGGATCGGTCGCGGTCGGATCGAGCACGCGGCCGGAGAAGTCCCCGCCTTCGAGCTGCGACTGCAGCAGGATCGCGTCGACGCGATCGTCGCGGCTCCAGCCTGCGGTGGACATTGCCTTGACCCTGGCGAGCAACTCGCTCACGTACTGACGGCGTGCTTGCACCGCTTGCGGCGAATGATCTGTCAGGCGATCGTCGTAGCGATGCTTGCCCTGCGAACTCGCTGCCACCGGAAAGATCGCGTCGCGCCACTCGTACCAATCGTTGGCGAGCTTGCGCATCTCGGCCGGATCCGCGCCGGCGGTCGCTGACCACAGTGTGATGGCCGTCGTCAGTACAAGGCGGACGGTGCGAGTGGCGAAGCTCATGTGCGGTCCTCGGTCCTTCGATGTCGCGATAGTAGCTCACGCTGTAACAATGAGGCGCCCTCGCGCATTGCGTATACGCAAGCACTCGAGGGCTCATTCATGCTTCGGATCCGGGAACTGCTATCGATCGCCGCGGGCTCGCTGCTACTGGCGGCGTGCGGCGGCGGTCATGATGACAACGACATGCCGCAGCCGGCGCCGGCGGCGCCGCCCGTCCGTGGCTCGCTGATCCAAACCCCGCCGGCTCGCACGGCGTCGCTGACCCCGGCGACCATCGCGGCCGCGCTGACCAATCAACCCGGCGCGGACTTGCTGCTCGACCTGATCGTCGCGCCGAAGTGCGGCATCGACGTTCACTACGTTCAGTACAACACGGTCGATCCCGCGGGCGCGGCGACGACGGCGTCCGCGGCGATGATGATTCCGACCGGGTCGGATCCGGCGTGCCAGGGGCCGCGGCCGATCGTTCTGTATGCGCACGGCACGGCGGCCCAACGCTCGCTGAATCTCGCGAACATCACGAGTGAAGACAATCTCGAAGGCCTGCTCGTCGCGACGGTTTTCACGACGCAGGGATATATCCTGGTCGCGCCGAACTACACCGGCTACGACAGCTCGGCGCTCTCGTACAACCCCTATCTCAATGCCGACCAGGAATCGAAAGACATGGTCGATGCGTTGACGGCGGCGCGCGGCGCGTTGCCGACGAGCTTCGCACCGACGGTCACCGATTCCGGCAAGCTGTTCGTCACCGGCTACTCGCAGGGCGGACACGTCGCGATGGCCACCCACAAGCTGCTGCAGGAAACCGGTGCAGCGATCGCAGCCTCGGCGCCGATGTCCGGGCCGTACGCCGCTGCTGCGTTCTCCGACGCGGTGTTCTTCGGCCAGGTCACTCGCACGACGCCGCTGTTCCTGGCGTTCACGTCGATCGGTTACGAGAAGACGTACGGTGACGTGTACACGAGCCCGACCGACATTTTCGAAGCGCGCTATGCCACTGGCATCGAGTCCTTGCTGCCGAGCGCAGTGCCGCGGACGCAGCTCTTCGCCGAGGGCAAGCTGCCGCGCGATCAATTGTTCGACAGCACGCCGCCGGATCCGAGCTTCGCCGCATTCACGCCGGCGACCTTGCCCGCCAACCTCGCAGCGGTGTTCGCGCAAGGCTTCGGTCCGGATCACCTGGTGACGAACGCTTTCCGCCTCGCCTATCTGCAGGATGCGCAGGCCAACCCGGACGGCGGTTTTCCCAACATGCTCGACAATCGCCCGGCGGCGAACCCCGGCAACGGACTGCGGCGCGCGTTCAAGCGCAACGACCTGCGCACGTGGGTACCGACAGCGCCGGTGTTCCTGTGCGGCGGCAACGAAGATCCGACCGTGCTCTTCATGAACACGCAATTGATCCAGGCCTACTGGTCCGCGAACGGCGTAACAGCGCCGGTAACAGTGCTTGACCTCGACAGCGACATCGCCCCCGGCGATCCGGATGCTGCGCGCAAGGCCGCCTTCGCAACTGCGAAGGCGGCGATTGCGGCCGATGGGGGCGATGCCGCCGTGATCGAGTCCTATCACAGCACCCTGGTGCCGCCGTTCTGTCTCTCTGCCGCCAAATCTTTCTTCGACAGCAAATAGGTCTGCCCATCGCGCACGCGCTTGCGTAGAGCGTCGCACCATTGCGGCGGCACTCTGCGCTCCAGCGAGCTGCGCGAGATGCCCAGCTCAGTGGCGAGCAGCCGAGCGAGACGGATCTCGCACGGGAACGGCACTTCGAAGTGGATGCAGAGCCATCCCGGCTCCGCAGCGTCGCAAGCAAACGGTGTACGTTCGACTTCGACTCGCACCTCGCTGTCGACCCTGATGACGTACGGTCGCAAGCGCGCGATGTCGAAGGCGTACTTCCACACCGCGGCCGCATCGTGGCGCGCGAAGCCATCGAGCAGCGCGCCGCCGATCTCGCTCACGGAGCGCCGCTCGAACAGCGGAAATCTCCAGACGTCGTCGCACGACGTGCAGCGATAGTTGAGCCAGACATCGAGCGACTTCTTCTGTGCGTTGACGCGGAACCGCTCGCTGCACACGAATGCGCGTGCAGTCGCGCACGACGCGCAATAACGCCAGGCACGCGGCAGCTCCAGTGGCCGGATGCGCCAGCGTTCGGACGATGAACCCATGACAGTGCTCCAGACAGGAAGCACTGCGCGGCAATGAAGCGAGACTCCGGCGAACGAAGCAGTGACAAGCAGGGAGGCTAAAACCTGACCGACGCCAGATCTCAGTCCGCTGACACGCCTTGCTTCGTATGCGTGCGCACCTTGAATTACAGGCGCGCACGACGATCCTCCGGCCGCGCGTCAGGCGCGATATGCCGGAGAGGCCGAGGGAAACTGAGATCTGCTACTGCTGAGGCACAAACGGCCCGGGGGAAGGTTTTCGGGGGCGCGTAGTGTGCCATAGTTGCGGCCGCATGCTTCAGGCCGAACAGTTCGACACCCTGATCGTGGGCGCCGGCGCCGCCGGACTGGTCGCCGCCGCCGAGTTGAGCCGGCAGCGCGGCACGGTGTGCGTGCTCGAAGCCCGCGACCGCGTCGGCGGCCGCATGTTCACGCGCCGCGAGCCGGGCGTGACCCTGCCGATCGAGCTCGGCGCCGAATTCATTCACGGTTGTGCGCCGGCCACGCTCGGCTGGCTGACCAGATCGAATACCGCAATCGTGGATGCAACCGGCGAGCGCTTCGCCCTGCGCGAGGGCAAGCCCGAGCCCGCCGACAATCTGTTCGAGCAGATGAAGCGCGGCCTCGCCGGTATCCGGCGGCCGCGCAAAGACCTGCCCTTCGCCGAATTCCTCGACCGCGTCGCGAATCGCAAGCTGTCGCCGGCCGCGCGCCAGCTCGCGCGCCAGTTGGTCGAAGGCTTCGACGCCGCGGACGCGACCCGCGTGAGCACGTGGGCGACGCTCGACGAGTGGAGCGGCAACAGCTCGGCCGACTCGCCGACGTTCCGCCCGCTCGGCGGCTACGCCTCGTTGATAGATGGTCTGGTCTGCGCGCTCGATGGCGAGCGCGCCCAGGTTCGACTCAGCACCGTCGTCCACACGATTCACTGGCAGCGCGGACGCGTGACGATCGAAGCCACGAGGCACGGTCAACCCTGCAGCGTGCAAGGCAAGCGCGCCATCATCACTTTGCCGTTGGGCGTGTTGCAGCTGCCCGCACACGCAGCGGGCGCAGTCCGCATCCTGCCCGACCCGCGCAAGCAGGAGGCGCTTGCCGGACTCGCACCTGGACCTGTCATCAAGGTCGTGATGCATTTCCGCAAGGCGTTTTGGGAAGAGATCGACGACGGCCGCTATCGCGACTGCTCATTCTTCCGCGCGCCCGGTGCGCCTTTCCGGACGTTCTGGTCGACAGTCCCGTTGCGCGGCACGCTGATCAATGCGTGGGCCGGCGGTCCCAATGCGCAGCGGCTTTCCGGGAGTAGCGAAGCGGACGTGACGAGCGCCGCTCTCGACAGTCTGCAATTCATGTTCGGCAGAAAGGTCAGGGTGCGTGCCATGCTCGAACGCGCATACATGCACGACTGGCAGGCGGATCCGTTCGCGCGCGGCGCTTACAGCTACGTCGTCGTCGGCGGCATCGGCGCTCGCAAGGCGCTCGCGGCGCCGGTAAAGAACACGCTGTTCTTCGCAGGCGAAGCGGCGGACACGCAAGGCGAGTCGGGAACGGTCGCGGGTGCCTTGCAGAGCGGCATGAGCGTCGCGCGGCAGGTGATCGGCGAGTAAGCGCCGCTACAGCACGTCGTTGCACTCCACCCGGATCGACTCGACATCGGCGCCGTTGACGGCGCCAACGTTGTTCGTGGGCAGACACGCCTGCGTCGGTGTATTCGGTTGCGTAATGACGATGACGCTGTAGGGCGCGAGGTTGGGCAGCGATGTCGGGAACTTGAAAGGTCCGTCGGCACCGGGGCTCACAACTTCGCCGCCGTTGATTTGCAGCTGCAGTCCGCTGCCGTGCAGACCGGTCACCGTGCCGCCGATCGAGAACTCGGTCGTAACACAGGTGATCTGGATCGTGTTGACGGGGCCGTTAGTCACGGTGCCGCTGCCGGTACCGGCCGTGATCGTGCACTCCTGCCTCGGCCCTGCGGGCTGCGCGACTATCGTGACGTTGTAGGTCGCATTGCTCTGCAACGGCGTCCCGAACGCAAAAGCGCCGCCCGCATCGATGCGCAAGTCATCGCCGCCATTGTTCCGCAGCACGAGGCCGGTGCCCACGAGGTTGGAGACGTTGCCACCGACCGTGAAAGTGCTCGTGCTGCAATTGATCGCCACGTTGGTGATCGCCCTGTCGGTCACGGTGCCCACGGCGTTACCGCTCACCACGCTGCACGTCTGTGTCGGATTCGACGGCTGCCCCGCGAACTCGACGTCGTACCCGGAGCCGCTCGCCACCGGTTCCGTGAACTTGAACTCGCCATCGCCCGTGACCGTCAGATTGTTGCCGCCGTTGTTCGTGAGCACGAGCCCTTGTCCGAGCAACCCCGTGACGGTTCCTCCGACCGTGAACCTGCTGATGGAGCAGCTGACGTCGATGTTGCCTATGTCGCCGTTACCGACGACCTCGCTGGAGCGTGCAATGGTGCACATTTGCGTTGGATCGCTGGGCGCGTTGTCTACAACCACGGTGTAGCGACTGCCGCTCAGGTGCGGGTTGGTAAAGAAGTAGGTGCCGTTGGACGCGATTGCGACGATCTCGCCGTCGTTTGCGCGCAGACGCAGGTTGCGACCCTCCAGGCCGCTGACACGGCCGCCGATGCGGAAGCTGCGGGTCGTGCAGGTGACTGCGACATTCGTGACATTGGCGCCCTGGACAGTGCCGGATTGAGTGGCTGGGACCACGACGCATTCCTGCGCCGGATCGCTCGGCTGGCGAGCCACGTCGACGCGGTATGGAGTGCCGCTCGGGAGCAGCGCCGGGAACTCGAAAGTGCCCGGAGGACCAGGGAGCACGTTGAGCGGCTGCCCGCTGTTGAGTCGCAGCTGCAACCCGGTGCCGAGCAGGTTGGTGACCGGTCCACCGATCTTGAAGCTGTTCGTCATGCACGTGACGGTGATGCCGGTCACGTTCGCGGCGACGACCTGGCCCGAGCCCTGGTTGACCGCACAGTTCTGCACTGGATTCGTCGGCGCTGTCGCGACGCGGACGTCGTACGTGGCACCGGAAGCGAGCAGCCCGGGGAAGGTGAATGTGCCGTTACCGGTGACGCGCAGTTCGTCGCTGCCGTTGTTCCTCAGCACCAGCGGTCCCGCTCCGACAAGCCCGGAGACCGTCACGTTGATCGTGAAGCTGCCCGTAGCGCAGGTGACCGCTACGTCGGTGACGTCGCCTGAGCCGATCGTGCCGATGCCCTTGGCGACGCTGCACGACTGCGAAGGTCCGGCCGGCGGCGTCGCGACTGTAACGTTGTAACCCGAGCCGGAGGCGTACGGCGTCGGAAAGCTGAAGGGGCCATTGGCGACGATCGTCAGATCGTCGGCGCCGTTGTTCCTCAGGACCAGGCCGGTACCGGCAAGACCGCTCACGTTGCCGCGCAACGCAAACGCGCCGGTCGCGCACGTGATCGCGACATTCGTGACATTCGCCGCGGCGATCGTGCCGCCGGCATTGCCGATCGTGCAGGTCTGCGATGGACCCGTCGGCTGCGTCAGGACCGTGACGGTGTACGCCGTTGTATTGGCGAGCTGAGTGCTGAAGGTGAACGTGCCGTTGTTCGGCACGGCGAGATCGTTGCCGCCGTTGAGCTGTACGACGAGACCGTCGCCATCCAGCCCGGCGACCGTGCCGCTGACCGTGAACCCTTGCTGCGCGCCGCCGCTCGGCGGTGGGTCGGAATCGACGCTGCCACGACCATTGGAGCACGCAGCGAGCACCGCCAGGCAACACGGCACGTATAAATTGCGCACGCAGCGCGTGTCGAACATTCGCCAGCTCCCGATGTGCTTTTCATCCGGCCCAGTGTCATATCATTTCGGAGCCGCGAATGTTCCCAAACGGGAAATGGGTGTCCGCATGCGTCAGGCAAACTGGTACTTCGACTTCATCTCGCCGTACTCATATTTCGGGCTCTTCGAGCTCGACCGGCTCGGCCGCGAGGTGCGCATCGACTATCGCCCGGTGTTGTTCGCCGGCCTGCTGAACCACTGGGGTCAACGCGGCCCGGCGGAAATTCCCGGCAAGCGCACGTGGACCTATCGCTGGTGCACGTGGTACGCGGCACGCCACGGCCTGCCGTTCAAACTGCCGCAGGCGCATCCTTTCAATCCGCTTGGCTACCTGCGCCTCGCGATCGCCGCCGAGTGCGAGCCGGCTGCGATTCGGCAAATCTTCGAGCGCATCTGGACCACGGGTGCGGACCCGTCGGACGCGCGCGTTCTGGAAGAGCTAGCAACGTCGCTCGGCATTGCGCGCGAACGTCTCGCGGAGCCGCGAGTGAAGGAGCGATTGCGCACGAATACAGATGCGGCGATTGCAGAAGGTGTGTTCGGCGTGCCGACGCTGGTCATCGACGGCGAGGCGTTCTGGGGCGCCGACGCGACCGACTTCGCGCTCGCGTACCTCGCAGACCGCAGCGTGCTCGACAATGAAGAGATGAAGAGAGTATCGGCCCTACCCGTGGCCGCTGAACGTCAGGCTAAAGCCTGACCCACAACGCAGTCACGACTGTGGGTCAGGCTTCAGCCTGACACCCACAGATCGCTCGCCAGCTCATTGTCGTCCAGATACAACCTGTCCCTCCCTGCCCGCTTCGCCGCCAGCAAGCGCGCGTCCGCACGCGCCAGCAACGTCCCCGCATCGAGACCATCGATCGGCAGCTCCGCAATCCCCGCGCTGCACGTGATCGTGAGCTCCTGGCCGTCCGCGGTGAGCATCGGGAATGCGGCGATCTGTGCGCGCAGCGTTTCCACTCGGACCGCTGCGGCTGCACGATTCGTTTGCGGAAACAGCACAGCGAACTCCTCACCGCCGTAACGCGCGATCATGTCAGTCGTGCGCATGCCGCGCGCCAGTCGAGCTGCCACTTCGACCAGCACTCGATCGCCCGCTGCATGACCGAAGGTATCGTTGATGCGCTTGAAGTGATCGAGATCGAGCACCGCGACGGTGAGCTCCTGCCCCATCTGCATCGCGCGCACGACTTCGAACTCGAGCGCGAGATCGAACTGGCCGCGGTTGTATACGCCGGTCAACCGATCGCGCGCGGCTAGATGCAGGAGCCGCTGCGCGCGCCGCACGATCGCGTACGCGAGCATCACTGCAGCCGTCAGCAGGATCAGGCGGGTCGTCTGGTCGATGAACGAATACTCGCCCAGCCCCTGCGCGTACACGGGATCGTTGAGGTCGTAGCGCAAGGCCGCGAACGTCCACAGCCCGGCGTACTGCGCGACGGCGAGGACGCCGACGCCGATGCAGATACGCTCGTCGTAGCGCAGGCTGGTGGCGATGATGGCCAGGTAGTAGATCTCGAAGGTCACCTTCGAGTTCAGCGCCACCAGCGGCGAGCCGACGAAGACGAACGTGACCAGTGCGAAGGTGACGAGCGACACGTCGAGCGTGCTGGAGGCGAAGCCCAGCCATGGCCGCCAGAACTTCCGGCGCAGCGCCAGCCAGATGCCGAGGGCCGCGAGCGCGGCACCGAACGTGACCCAGAAGCCCCACACGAACACGGGGATCTGCGGGTACTGGATCAGCTTGTACGTCGGCGTGATCAGCAGCAGCGTCACGGCGAACAGGCGCACGCGGGCTACCAGCCACTCGCCTTCGGCGCCGGCGGCTGCAAGAGCGGGATCGGGCCGTTGCCAGAACTCGTCCACGCGTTGAGGCGATCAATCGTTGTTCGTTTGGCGCGGACTATCCCTAAGGTCGCGTGCGCTTTCAATCTGACTAATGACATGTCACCGGCCGGCGACACCCCATCGCAGTGTTTCGGCGGCGGCTGCGGTGTCGAGATTGTTTACGTTTTCGTCTCAAGAAGCTGCGCGCGGCGGTGTCGATATTCCAAACAGCAGGGCGCGACGCTTGCGCACCGGACGACATAAGAGTGCCGCGGTGCGCACTCGAGGCGCAGTGTGGAGGTGGACCTTTCGGGTGTGAAAGCCGAGCGTGCAGCCGAAAGCAGACAACCCGGTGTTTTGTTCACGTTGCGTCGGCGCTGCAATGCTCGCCAGCGCGGTGATGTCCCGGCGCTGTCCCGCGCATCTTGGCTTGCCGCAAGGAGAATTGCGCGACGCGAGACTGCGCTGCGTGCATCGGCTGCAACTCGGTTGCAACTCAATCGCGACACTGTCGAAACACTCGCGCGTTGCCGCTGCAACGGCCGAGCTGCGGCAAGAGGAACTTCTCCTTAGACCTTCCGTTAGTTGCTTACCCTACACAGGCGGAGTATGAGCAGTTCAATGCTGCTTCGGAGCGCGGTGATGAGACGTTGGATTGCATTGGCGGCCCTCCTCTTTCCCCTTCTCGGCCTTGCTTGCGAAGGCACGGACCGGCGCGAGTGCAAGAAGCAGTTCCGTGAGCTCGTCTCCTACCGCGCCCAGGCCATCGACACCGCCTTCGGCGACCTGTTCGGCGCGCTCCCCGCCGAGATCCAGATCAAGTTCGTCACCGCCAAGGATCCGGAGTACCTGCTGTTCGGCGGCCGCGAAGGCTACGACCTGAAGCGCCGCACGTTGATCTTTCCACGCCGGGTGCTCGGCGCCAAAACACCGAACCCGCTGCGCTGGGCCGCCTACTACTGGCCCTTCTATCAGAACGAGCAGTACCGCCTGCAATTTCCAGTCGTCGAAGTGATCGACAACGTGCTGTGGAACGCGTTCCTGCAGGAAGCGGCCTCGGCGCGCGGCGGCCAGTGGCCGCACAAGGAGTGCAGCGCGGTCGACGTCGGCCGGCGCCTGCCGTGCGAGATGCTGGTCAAGGGTATCGCCGAGAACGTCAAGGCGCTGCGCGGCCCGCTGTTCAACGCGAACCGCGTCGACCAGATCTGGCCGGAAGATTTCTCGGACTTTCGCAAACGCGTGTGGCGCACCGACCAGGAATATCAGGACGTGCAGCGCTACGGCGGGATCATGCTGATCAAGCCGCTCATCGAAGAGTTCGGCGTACCGCGCACGCTCGCATACGTCGCGCAAACGCCGTTCCGCGTGGACGACAACAACCTGCGCGAAGCAGCACAGCACTACCAGGAACGCGCCCGCGAATCGTTGAGCCTCTCGATGCCGATCGCGCCGGCAGTGGCCGGCACGCCCGTGCTGGGAGATCCGCAGCTCCCGCAGCTCACGCGCGCGTCTACCTTCGTCGCGAGCCCGGCACCGAAACCGAGCGGCCGCTCGGAGTAGGTTCGCTATCATCCTTCGCATGGATGCGAAGGCTCGCCTCGACTCGGTCGACCTGCTGCGTGGCTTCGTCATCGCGCTGATGGTGCTCGACCACACGCGCGACTACTTCCACCTCTCCGCCTACACCTTCGACCCGACCGATCCGGCGCGCACGCACGCGTGGTTGTACCTCACTCGCTGGGTCACGCATCTGTGCGCGCCGACGTTCGTGTTTCTCGCCGGCGTGTCCGTGTATCTGCAGGGCGTGAACGGCAAGGACAAGCTGCAACTCTCGCGGTTCCTGCTGACGCGAGGCGTGTGGCTGATCGTGCTCGAAGTCACGGTCGTCGCGTTCGGTCTCAACTTCGCCCTGCCGTTCGTGTTCCTGCAGGTCATCTGGGCGATCGGTGCGAGCATGCTCCTGCTCGCCGGGTTGATCTGGTTGCCGCGCAGCGTTACAGCAGTGCTCGGCGTGTCGATCGTCGCCGGACATCAACTGCTCGCGCCCATCGATCCCGCAGACGTCGGCGCGCTCGCGCCGCTGTGGAGGTTGGCGTTCGAATTCGGTCCGTTGCCGAATCGCCTGGGGTTCATCGCCTATCCGGCGATTCCGTGGTTCGGCGTGATGTGTCTTGGCTACGCACTCGGGCCGGTGTTCGTTAAGGAGCCCGCGCACCGCAATAGAACGTTGCTCGTGCTCGCTCTCAGTGCAATCGCAGTGTTCTGCGTGCTGCGAGCCATCAATGCTTACGGCGATCCGGCGCCGTGGCGTGCGTATGACGGCGCAGCGGCAACGGTGATGTCGTTCTTCAATGTTTCGAAATATCCGCCGTCGCTGCTGTTCGTGCTGATCACGCTCGGTGTTTCGCTGTTGTGCCTGCTCGCCTTGCAACGAGTGCATGGATTGCCTGCACGCATCCTGCTCGCGTACGGACGAACACCGCTGTTTACATATGTGCTACATATATATGTGGTGCACGGTGCAGCCTTGGTGGTCGCGATGCTCGCCGGTTATCCCGCGTCGTATCACGCGAACTTCCTCGCCGATCCCTTCCGCCTCGTCAAAGCCGGTTGGGGATTCAATCTGGGTGTCGTGTATGTCGCGTGGCTGGCGATCCTGATCGCGCTGTATCCGGCGTCGCGCTGGTTCGCCGCAGTGAAGCGGCGGCGGCGCGAGTGGTGGCTGAGTTATCTGTAGGTCGAATCGATGATTCCGGTCGTGTCGCCGAAATACCTGGTGCTCGGCGTCTACTTGTCGACAATTCTGTACGTGCAGCTTCGTGGGCAAGTTCGTCACAAGCTGCGGCGCCTTGCTGCCGATCATGCAAACGTGCTCGCGCCGTACAACACGCTGATGTACCTGTTCTCGGCCGTGCGTGCGCGGCCATACGCGGACGTGGAGCAGTTCCCCGAGCTGCAGAAGATCACTGCGCAGTGGCAGATGATTCGCGACGAAGCGCTGAAGCTGTTCGACGAGGGTTACATCCGCGCCGCCGCGAGTCACAACGACATCGGCTTCAACACGTTCTTCCGCACCGGCTGGAAGCGCTTCTACCTGAAGTGGTACGGCGACTTCCTGCCGTCGGCCTCGGCGCTGTGCCCGCGCACTGCCGAGTTGCTCGCCGGCATTCCTTCGGTGAACGCGGCGATGTTCACGCTGCTGCCGCCCGGCAGCCGGCTCGGCGCGCATCGCGATCCTTTCGCCGGCTCGCTGCGCTACCACCTGGGGCTGGTCACACCAAATTCACCTGAGTGTTTCATAGTCGTCGACGGCGAGAAGTATTACTGGAAGGACGGCGAAGCCGTCATGTTCGACGAGACGTACATTCACACCGCGGAGAACCGCACCGACGTGACACGCGTGATCCTGTTCTGCGACGTCGAGCGTCCGCTCTCCAATCCGCTCGTGCGCGCGCTCAATCGCACGATCGGCCGCTCGATGATCAAGGCTGCCGCGACGCAGAACATGCCGGGCGAGCACGTCGGCGTGCTGAACCGCGTCTTCGAGTACGTGTACAGGATCCGGATTCTCGGCACCCGCATCAAGGCCTGGAACAGGCCGGTTTATTACCTGCTCAAGTGGCTGTTGATCGGCGCGGTGCTGTACGCGATCCTGGTGTGAAACCCGACTCTGGCGCCGCGCGTTGTATTGACGATCATGACGCACGGCAGGATCTCTTCCGGCAGGAGGAGGCGTATGAGCGAGATCAATGCGCGCGAAGGGCAGTGGTACGTCGACCGTGCCAACCACGAGTTCTTCCTGGTGATCGCGATCGACGAGTCGGACGGCTTCATCGACGTCCGCGACCGCTACGGTGACATCGACGAGTTCGACCTGGACGAATGGGACGCAATGGACCTGGTGGTGTGCGCTGCGCCCACGGAATGGTGGCAGGACGAGGAGCCGGGCAGCAGCGACGAGGCCGATGGCGCCAACTTGGGCGCCGACGCCGACGCTCACCACTTCAGGTCGTCGGGCACCACGTAGTCCTTGTACGGATCGTCTTCGGCCGGTGCGCTGCCGGCCGAGTCCTGCAGGGAAATGACGGCGCGCGCGTCGTATCCACGGATGCGTTCGCCGATATCGCGCGGCACGACATCGTGCTTGCCTTCGCAGCGCACGATCACGAGCTCGCCGCCGACGATCTTCTCGCGCAGCGGCGCGTCGACAGCCAGGCGCCGCACTTTACCCCGGCTCACGAAGTTGAAGTATTCGTCGCTCTCGACTTTCGGCAGGCGATGCTGCTCGATGAGCTGCTTGATCTGCGTCCAGCGCTCCTTGCGGTCCGCTTCTTCCTGCCGGCGTTTCTGCAGTTCCTGGGCGCGGGTCGCTTTCGCCGCTTTCTCCGCCTCGACCTGGGCGATGCGACGTTGTTCCTTCGCCTTGCGCTCTGCGTCTTCGGCCTTGCGCCTGGCATCCTCGGCCGCTTTTTTCTTGCCGAATCCCGCGGCCAGAAGCTGCTCGCGCAACGACATGCTCATGGATCGATCTCGAACGGGGAGGAGCGAACTATAGGTCAATCGGCAGCGTGGGGCCAGCGCCGGGCCCAGCGCAGCTTGGCGGGCTTGTTGAGCTGCTTGAGTGCGTACTCGGCCTGCAAAGCGAGCGACCGGCTCGTGAACGGTTGTGCGCCGAGAACCCGTACAGGCCGGTTGGCGCGCGTGAACTTCGAGGCTTTGCCGGCGCTGTGCAAGCGGAAGCGCGCGGCGACGTCGAGAGCGATGCCGGCGTACGTCCGTCCATCGGCGCACGCCAGCAAGTAAAGCCACCAGGTCTTGTCGCTCCCGCCTGACGTCATCGCCTTTCAGCAAACAAGTTCGCAATGTCTGCACTGTCGAGCGGCCGCCACTTGCCGGGCTCCAGGTCGCCCAGCGTGAGACCGCCGACGCGGCTGCGATGCAGCGCTTCGACATGATTGCCGACCGCGGCAAACATGCGACGCACCTGATGATAGCGCCCCTCGGTAACGGTCACGCGGGCGCGACGCGGTTCGAGCACTTCGAGTAACGCCGGTGCGAGCGGACTGCGCTCCGACTCGAGCATCAGCTTGCCGCTCGCGAAGATCGCGCCTGTGTTGCCCGCCAAGTCGCGCGCGAGAGTTGCCTCATAGACCTTCGCCAGTCGCGACCGCGGCGACACGATCCGATGCAACAGCGGACCGTCGTCGGTCATCAACAGCAATCCAGTGGTATCGCGATCGAGACGACCGACGGTCGCAAGCGTCGGCGAGCGCCGCCGAAACCGCGGCGGCAACAGGTCGTACACCAGCGAGCCTGCATCCGACGTCGAGCAGGTATAGCCGGCCGGCTTGTGCAACATGAGAACGAGTCCTGGCGGCGGATCGAGCGGCTCACCGTCGACGCGCACGCGCTGCGGCTCCACGACATCCTCGTCGGACAACTCGCGTCCGTCGACGTCGGTGATGCGACCGTCGCGAAACATCGCCATGACTTCCTTGCGGCTGCCGTACCCGATGTTGGCGATCAGCTTGAGCAGCTTCATGCGCGCTTCGCCCTGACCGCTTCGACGATCTTGAAGCCGTGCTGCTGGGTCACGATGCGCACCCGCGCGAAGCTCGCGCCGAGTGCCTGCTCGTACGGCAGGTGGCGATTCGCGACGAGCCACAGCCGGCCGCCCGGTTGCAACGCTTCCGCCGCAACGCCGATGAAGCGGCGACCGATGTCGGGACGATCGGCACGCGCGTGCGTGTGGAACGGCGGGTTGCAGACGATCACGTCGTAAGTATCAGTCAGGCCGGCGGTGACATCGTGCCAGCAGTAGCGGATCCCGGCCCGCTGCTCGAATGCAGCGAGATTGCGGCGCGCGAGATCGAGCGCGCGTCGCTCGGCCTCATACACATCCAACGTTTTGATGCCAGCGCAGCGTTGCAGCAGCTCGACGGACAAGTAGCCGAAGCCCGCGCCGAGATCGGCGGCGCGACCTGCAAGATCGGACGGAAGATGCGCCACCAGCAGCTCCGAGGCCGGATCGATCCGATCCCACGCGAACACGCCGGGGCGGCTGACGAACCGACCGTCGGCGATCGGTCGCACGGCATCGAGCTGCAGCCATTCGTCGACCAGCGCTGCATCGGGCGGCCGGTCGAGCGGCGCGGTCCAGAACGCACGACATTTGTTCTTGATCAGCGTCGTGACCGGGCCGGCGATGCGTTCGAGATCCGCTTGCGCGGAACGCGCGCCCTCGTCGTTGCTCGCGCACGCGAGGATGCGACCGCCCGGCGCGGTCGACAGCAACGCGCGGGCAAGGAGTGCGCGCGACTCGTCGCGTTGCCGCGGCGGCAACACCAGCACGAGCGGGTATTTTTGTGTGGCATGCTCCGGATCGTCCGTGAGCACACGAAGCTGCAGGCGCTCGAGCGCCGCCGCGTCGGGCGCGAAGCTCTGCTGACAGACGAGCCCCGGCCACGAACGCGCGCGCAGCGGCGCTCCGGCACGCGCGCGGAAAAAGAGCGCGCCGCCCTCGGGCCACGCGAAGTGGCCTTCGAGGAGCGGCAGGAACAAAGTTTCGAGCGGCCGATCTGCGCTGCGGTCAGCGCACATCGAGCACTACGGAGAGCGGTTGCATCTCCGTAGTGTACTTCCTACTGCGACAGCCCTACTGGGATTGGCCCTACTGAGATTGCGGCTGC
>Ga0209382_10001938_pt1 | contig 31277 bp, 44 predicted proteins | sample SoiMetdeltSBSDD5_FD_187599 | JGI IMG/M metagenome (GOLD analysis project Ga0209382, IMG submission 187599) | Bulk soil microbial communities from a Populus tree surrounding site in Tennessee, USA - Soil MetaG P. deltoides SBSDD5 (SPAdes) (version 2) | ecosystem: Environmental > Terrestrial >...
GTCATGCGCGGTGACGTCAGCGGCGGGACGTGGCGCGCGACCACGAAAAAAACGCGCGTATTCGAAGCCGATCCAGAGAAGGAAGTAGAGCCCGAGCTGTAGCGACACCGCCGCGAAGAACGTGAGCAGCTCCCCCGAGACGGCCTCGAAGGCATAGGCTACCGCCATGACTCCGGCGAGGAGGGCCATCTCGACGAGGCTCACCCCTTCGGCGCGGCCCGCCCGCCATGGCAGGAGCAGGAGGAGGACGAGGAAGCCGTAGTAGTAGCCGGTAGGCGACAGCGCGCAGTAGAGGAGGGGGACGGCGTACATGAGGCTCTCGAGCGGTCGCGCGCGGAGGACGAGCGGCAGCGCGAGGGCGACGTAGAGCAGTGCGGCGAGCCCTAGGGCCCAGGGGGCCGGACGGGCGGAGACGAGGGCCGCGTGGGACACGAACACGCTGCCGTCGGGGCCCTGGCTCCACGGGGCCGAGTACGCGGCGATCATGGCGCCGAGCCCCACCGCGTTCACGAAGGCGCCTTCCCCGTGGCGCCGGATCTTGGCGCCGTACTCCGAGAGCGAGACCGCGTCCTCGCCCACGGCCGACACCGCGAGCCACCCGACGAGGACGACGGCCAGCGCGGCGACGAGGGTCCGCCCGGCCCCCGCCCCCGTGCCCGTGCGCCGGCCCTGCGCCCACTTCACCAGCAGCGGGACGAGGAAGAGCAGGGGGAAGATTCGCGCGAGGGTCGCGTAGCCGAGCAGGGCGCCCGCCGCGCCGGTCCAGCCGCGCGAGAAGGCAGCGGCGCCGATCATGAGGGCGGCGAGCCAGTCCCAGCGCAGCAGTGAGCCCCCGATGAAGTCGAATCGCGCGAGGGGGCTCAGCCACAGGAACGCGAAGGCCAGCATGGCAGGCAGGGACCCGAAGCCCCACCACGCGAAGGCGAAGGCCAGCAGCATGAAGACGTAGTCGAGCGAGCCGAGCAGAGTGACGGTGGAGACCCCCGCCGGGAGGTTGCGGACCAGCAGGTGCAGGACGAGGGCGCGAGGCGGCGGATCGTTGTAGCCGTGGTCCTGCAGTAGACCCCGCCACTCGTTGATCTGGGGGCCGAAATAGCGGAGATCGCGCTTGAAGGCCTCCCAGCGCTCGGGCGAGAAACGGCCTCGCAGAACGGCCGCGTCGACACCGGCGGCGTCGCGCAGCCCGTACGTCGTCAGATCGCGCAGGTGGGTGACGTAGTCGAAGGCGCCGAGCTCGCGGCCGGCGACCAGCGTGGCCTCGTAGAGGCGCGTGTAGCCGAGCTCGGGCAGGTACTTCGCGCCCATGAAGTAGTGAAAGCTATCCCAGTAGTGGATGTGAGCGGGCGCGGGGGGCGTGCCCCGCTGCGGATGCAGCAGGCCGAAGTTCGGGTACGCGAGGGCCGCGGCGACCAGCAGCGCGGCGGCGAGCGCGCGCACCCGCCCCGTCACCGGCCGGCCTGCGGCAAGCCAGAGATATGTCCCGCCCAGCAGCGCGAGCAGGATCACGCGCGCCAGTCGCACCGCTTGCTCGGGGCTCATCCCGGGCAGAGTCTAACAAGGCGTGGCGCAGGGTCCCAGCAATGCCGGGCGGTTGACGGCCTCCGGCCGCGCTCCTAGACTCGGGGCAATGCCCGCCCCCTCCCCGCGCGGCCGTCTCGGCGTCGACATCGGCGGCACCTTCACGGATCTGGTCTGGGTGGACGATGCCACCGGCGAGGTCCGGGTCGGCAAGCTCCTCACCACGCCCAAGGACCCCGCCCAGGCGGTCGAGCAGGGCGTGCTCCGGCTCCTGGAGGAAACGGGCGCGGCACCCGCCGGCGTGCGCTCGCTCATCCACGGCACCACCCTCGCGACCAACGCGCTGATCGAACGAAAAGGCGCGCGCACCGGACTGCTCACCACGGCGGGCTTCCGGGACGCGCTCGAGATCGGCCGCGAGGGACGCTACGACATGTACGACCTCTTCATCGACCCGCCCGCGCCGCTGGTGCCGCGCCATCTGCGCCTCGAGGTCCCCGAGCGCATCGCCGCCGACGGCGCCGTGCTGCGCCCGCTGGAGGCGACGGGGGCGCGGGCCGTCATCGCCGCCCTGCTCGCCGAGGGCGTCGAGGCCATCGCGATCTCGCTGCTGCACGCCTACCGCAATCCGGCCCACGAGGGAGCGCTCGCCCGCCTCGTCGCCGAGGCCGCGCCAGGGCTCCCGGTGTCGTGCTCGTCGGAGGTGGTGCCGGAGATTCGCGAGTACGAGCGCACCTCGACGACGGCGGCCAACGTGTACGTGATGCCGCTGATGAGCCGCTACCTCGACGACCTCGAGCGCAAGCTCGCCGACATGGGCATTCCGGGCGGCTTCTACATCATGCTCTCCTCGGGCGGCATCGCCACACCCGCCACTGCCAAGCGCGTCCCCGTGCGTCTGGTGGAGTCCGGCCCCGCTGCCGGCGCGCTCGCCGCCGCTCGCGCCGCGCGCCAGGCCGGCGAGGCGCGGCTCCTGTCGTTCGATATGGGCGGCACCACCGCCAAGGCCTGCGTCATCGACGGCGGCGAGCCGCTGCTCGCGCGCGAGTTCGAGGTGGCGCGGGCCGACCGCTTCAAGCGGGGCTCGGGGCTGCCCATTCGCGTGCCCGTCATCGAGCTGATCGAGATCGGGGCGGGCGGCGGCTCCATCGCGCGGCTCGATCGCATGGGCCTCCTGAAGGTCGGGCCCGACAGCGCGGGGGCCGACCCGGGCCCCGCCTGCTACGGACTCGGCGGTCGCGAGCCCACCGTCACCGACGCCGACCTCGTGCTGGGCTACCTCGATCCGGACTTCTTCCTGGGAGGCCGGATGCGGCTCGACGTGGAGGCGGCGCGGCGGGCGATCACGGACCGCGTCGGGACGCCCATGGGTACGGACCTGGCGCGATCCGCCTGGAACATTCACCGGGTTGTCAACGAGAACATGGCCGGGGCCGCGCGAATCCACGGTATCGAGCGCGGCAAGGACCTGCGGGCCTACCCCCTGTACGCCTTCGGCGGCGCGGGGCCGGTGCACGCCTGGCACGTGGGGCGCATCCTCAAGGTGCCTCGCGTGCTCGTGCCCTTCGGGGCGGGCGCCGCGTCCGCTCTGGGCCTCCTCTCGGCGCCGCTGGCCTTCGACTTCGTCCGCACCGCGCCCCAGCGCCTCGACCAGGCGGACTGGAGCCGGGTGAACGCGCTCTTCGAGGAGATGGAGGCGGAAGGCCGCGCGGTGCTGCGCCAGGCCGGCGTCGCCGACGGCGAGATCCGGCTCCGGCGCAGCGCCGAGATGCGCTACGCGGGACAGGGGCACGAGGTGGAGGGCCCCGTGCCCGCCGGAGCGCTCGGCGCCGGCACCCTCGAGGTCATCACCGCGGGCTTCGAGTCGGCCTATCGCGCTCTCTATCACCGGACACCGATGGGCGTCGCCATCGAGGCCCTCAACTGGCGCCTTGTGGTTTCGGGACCGGAACCGGCGGCTGGCGGCCGAAATTCTGCTGGCGCTGGCGGAAGCCCACTCCAAAAACGCGAAGCCACCTCACCAAGGTCGCCCCTTGGGGCGACCGTAGATCAAATCAAGGCGATACCCAAGCGCGCGCGTAACGCGTACTTCCCCGAATCCGGCGGCTATATCGACGCTCCAGTCTATGACCGGTACGCGCTCGCGCCCGGCGCCGGCTTCGCGGGGCCGGCGATCGTGGAGGAGCGAGAGTCGACGACCATCATCGGACCCGGCGCGCGGGTTCGCGTGGACGCGTGGCGCACGCTCGTGGCGGAGCCCGCCTGATGCTCGAGCGCGTAGACCGCAGCTACATTCCCCGCGAGGCGCACGGCATCTTGACCTCGCGCACGCTCGCCAACAGCCACCCCCAACTCCTCGCGCTCCTGCGCCCGGGGCAGGACGTGCTCGACGTGGGCTGCGGCCCGGGCACCTTGACCATCGAGATGGCGCGCCGGGCGCTGCCCGGCCGGGTAGTCGGCCTCGACGTGAACCCCGAGATGCTCGCCAGCGCCAAGCAGACGAGCCCGCCCGGCGCGCTGCCCAACCTCACGTTTCTCGCCGGCGATATCCGCGACGGAGGCTGGGAGGAGGAGTTCGATATCGTCACCGCCGCGCGGGTGCTGCAGTGGATTCCCCACCCCGAGCGCGCCCTCGCGCCGATGATCGCCGCGGCGCGGCCGGGCGGTCTCGTGGTCGCCCTCGACTACGACCACATGCGCGCGCGCTGGATGCGCGCCCCCGCGTCCTGGACCCGCTTCTACGCGGCCTTCCTCGACTGGCGGGCCGCCGGAGGGCTCGACAACGGCCTCGCCGGGCGCCTGCCCCAGGCCTTCGAGGCCGCCGGGCTGACGGAGCTGCGCGTCGCGCCCCAGGTCACCGCGGTGCGGGCGGGCGAGGCGGACTTCTTCCGCATCGCTGGGATGTGGCGGCTCACCGTCGACAGCCGCGGGCGCCAGATGGTCGCCGCCGGCTACCTCGAGGAGCACGAACGGCAGCTCGCCCTCGCGGAGTACACCGACTGGATGCAGACGGCCGGGGCCGCGCTGACGCTCCACGAAGCCTGCGTGATCGGCCGCCGAACGGCGAGGAGGGGCAAGTGAGCGCGGCCATGGATCCGGTCACCTTCGACATCTGCTGGAACCGGCTGGTGGGCGTGGTGAACGAGCAGGCGGCAGCGTTGCAGCGAACATCCTTCACCTCCATCGTGCGGGAGGCGGGCGACCTGTCCGCCGGCGTCTTCGACCGGCGGGGCTGGATGCTGGCCCAGGCGGTGACGGGAACGCCGGGGCACATCAACTCGATGGCGCTCTGCCTGCGTCACATGCTCGCCGCCATCCCGATAGAGACCCTGCATCCGGGAGACGTCCTCATCACCAATGACCCCTGGAAGGGCTCGGGACACCTTAATGACGTCACCATCGCCACGCCGGTGTTCCGCGGACGCGATTGCGTGGCCCTCTTCGCCTCCACCTGCCACACCGCCGACATCGGCGGCCATATCCTCTCCGCGGAGGCGCGCGAGGTCTACGAGGAAGGCCTCTTCATCCCCATCATGAAGCTCTACGACGCGGGACGCCTCGATCCCGCGCTCGCCGCGCTCATCCGCGCCAACGTGCGCCTGCCCGAGCTGGTGATGGGCGACTTTCACGCGCAGATCGCCGGCGGCGCCGTCGGCGGCGAGCGGCTCCTCGAGTTCATGGACGAGTTCGGGCTCGAGCGGCTCGAGCCCCTCGGCGACGAGATCGTGGGCCGCACCGAGCGGGCGATGCGCGAGTCGATCGCGCGCCTGCGGCCCGGCGCGTACACGTACGCCTTGACCTCCGACGGCTTCGACGAGCCCATCACGATCCGGGTGCGCTGCGAGGTACGGGGGGACGAGCTGGCCATCGACTACACGGGCTCGTCGCCGGAGAGCCGGCGCGGAATCAACGTGGTGATGAACTACACGGAGGCCTACACCACCTACGGCGCCAAGGTCATCGTGAGCCCGGACGTGCCCAATAACGAGGGCGCGTTCCGTCCCCTCCGCATCACCGCGCCCGCGGGATCCATCCTCAACGCGCGGCATCCCGCGCCGGTGGCCGCCCGGCACGTCGTCGGCCACTTCCTGCCCCACGCGATCGCGGGCGCCCTCAAGGAGGCGCTGCCCGACCGCGTGATGGCGGAGGGATCCGCCAACATCTGGGGCGTGCAGGTGGCCGGCAAGGACGAGGGCGGCCGCCCATTCAGCTTCGTCGTCTTCACGTCGGGCGGCACCGGCGCGCGCGCCAGCAAGGACGGGCTCGCGGCCACCGCGTTCCCCTCCGGGGTGCTGGGGACGCCGGCGGAGGTCATCGAGTCGCTCTCCCCGTTGATGATCGAGCGCAAGGGTCTGCGCCCGGACTCGGGCGGCGACGGCCGCTTCCGCGGCGGCCTCGGCCAGGAGATCGCCTTCCGCGTGCGCGCGCGCGGGGTGTACACGTGCTCGCTGCTCTGCGACCGGACGCGCGTTCCCGCTCAGGGCTTCTTCGGCGGCGCGCCGGGGGCACCCGGCGAGGTACGCATCAACGGGCGCATGCCCGCCAATCCCAAGGCCGAGCAGACCCTGCAGCCGGGCGATCTCGTGGAGATCCGCCTGCCCGGCGGCGGCGGCTACGGGCCGCCCGCGGAGCGCGATCCGGGCCTGCGGGCCCAGGACCTTCGAGAAGGCTATGTCACCGTCAACCCGGCGATCTGATCTCCCGGGGTGCGAGGAGGTCCCGGCCCCGGCCTCGCTCGCCCTGATGGTCACCGGCGGGGTGTTGCTCGCCAGTCGACGGGGGCGGGAGGCCCGCCGGACCCCGGGCACGAGGCGTCGGGACGAACCGGTGGGACCCGCCAACTTGCGCTGGGGAGGGGCCCAACTTGCAGCAGGGGAGGGCCTATGTTAGCGTAGCCGTGCGGTTTTTCCCCCATAAGGAGACCAACGCTCATGGCCGATAGCGCCCTCCACCTCACCGAAGCCAACTTCGACGCCGAGGTGGGCAAGCACGCCGAAGTGCTCATGGTGGACTTCTGGGCCGAGTGGTGCGCCCCCTGCCGGGCCATCGCCCCCACCCTGGAAGAGCTCACCCGGGAGGCCAGCGGGAAGGTGAGCCTCGCCAAGGTGAATGTCGACGACAACCCCTCCCTGGCTGCCCGCTATGGGATCCGGTCGATCCCGACCATCCTCTTCATGAAGGGCGGCGCCGTGGTGGACCAGGTGGTCGGCGCCGTCCCCAAGGCCCAGCTCAAGAAGAAGCTGGACGCCATCGGCTGACGTCTAGCCCTACCATGTCCCCGGCTGCGCCCCGTATCCCGCCCCTCTCCCCCACGCGAGAGGAGTTCCGGGCGCTGGCCACGCGCGGAAACCTCGTTCCCATCTACGCCGAGCTGGCCGCGGACCTCGATACTCCCCTCTCCGCCTTCCTCCGTCTGCGGCCGGGGCCCTACGCGTTCCTCCTGGAATCGGTGGAGGGCGGCGAGAAGTGGGCGCGCTACTCGTTCCTGGGCTCCGACCCGCTGATGGTGTTCACCGCCAAGGGGGGCCGCGTCACCCTCCGTCACGCCGACGGGCGCGTCGAACAGATGGCCACGGACAATCCCCTGGAGGGGCTGCGGAGCGTGCTCTCGCGCTTCACCCCCGTTCCCGTGCCGGGCCTGCCCCGCTTCCAGGGCGGCGCCGTGGGATTCTTCTCCTACGATATCGTGCGGCACGTCGAGAAGCTGCCCCGCCTCGCCAAGGACGATCTCCGGCTGCCCGACGCGGTGTTCATGCTGACCGACACCCTGATCGTCTTCGACAACCTTCGCCACCGGCTTCTCGTCATCGCCAACGCGCACGTAGAAGGCAAGGACCCCGCCGCCCTGGACCGCGCCTACGACGCGGCCGCCGTCAAGATCGGGATGCTTCTCGCCAAGCTCGCGCGGCCGGCCCGCCCGCCCGCGCCGCTGACGATTCCCGATCCGCAGCCCCTGGTGGCGCTCGGCGAGGACGGCTTCACCTCCACCATGGACGAGGCGACCTACACGGAGGCGGTGCGGCGGACCAAGGAGTACATCGCCGCCGGCGACGCCTATCAGGTCGTGATCTCGCGCCGGCTCGACACCGAGCTCACCTCCGATCCATTCACGGTGTACCGCGCCCTCCGCACCATCAACCCCTCCCCCTACCTCTTCTTCCTCCGGCTGGGGAAGACCAGCGTCGTCGGTTCCTCCCCGGAAGTGCTCGTCCGCCTCGAGGACGAGCGCATCGAGGAGCGGCCCATCGCGGGCACGCACCCGCGCGGGGCCACCGAGGCCCAGGACGCGGCGCTCGCCGCCCAGATGGCCGCCGATCCCAAGGAGCGCGCCGAGCACGTGATGCTCGTGGACCTGGGCCGCAACGACGTGGGACGGGTGGCCCGGATCGGGAGCGTGGAGGTGACGGAGTTCATGGTGGTGGAGCGCTACTCGCACGTCATGCACCTGGTGAGCCACGTGCGCGGCCTGCTTGCCTCCGGCAAGGATGCCTTCGACGTGCTCGCCGCCTGCTTCCCGGCGGGGACGCTCTCCGGCGCCCCCAAGGTCCGGGCGATGGAGATCATCGAGGAGATGGAGCCCACCCGGCGCGGGCCCTACGGCGGAGCCGTCGGCTACATCTCCTACTCCGGCAACATGGACTCCTGCATCACGATCCGCACGGTGGTCTGCCACGGCCGGCGCGCGTCGATCCAGGTGGGCGCCGGCATCGTGGCCGACTCCGATCCCAAGACCGAGTGGCTCGAGACATGCTCGAAGGCGCGCGGCATGATCCTCGCGCTCCGCACCGCCGCCCAGGGCAGCGGCCGATGATCTTCGTCCTCGACAACTACGACTCCTTCACCTACAACCTCGTCCAGTACCTGGGCGAGCTCGGCGCCGAGGTGCAGGTCGCCCGCAACGACGCGCTGACGGTGGAGGACGTGCTGGCGCTCGATCCCGATGGGCTCGTGATCTCGCCGGGGCCGGGGAATCCCGACGGCGCCGGCATCACGCTCCCGCTCATCGAGCGCCTCCACGCGTCCACGCCCGTTCTGGGCGTGTGCCTCGGGCATCAGGCCATCGGCCAGGCCTTCGGGGGCACGGTGGCGCGGGCGCGCGCGCAGATGCACGGCAAGACCTCGCGGATCCAGCACGACGGGCGCGGGGTTTTCGCGGGGCTCACGCCCGGCTTCGAGGCGACCCGCTATCACTCGCTGGTCGTTCTCGAGGAGGGCCTCCCCTCCGATCTCGAGATCTCCGCCCGCGCGGAGGACGGGGAGATCATGGGCCTGCGTCACCGGCGCTACCCGGTCGAGGGCGTGCAGTTCCACCCCGAATCCATCCTGACCACCGAAGGCAAGGCGCTGCTCCGGAACTTCCTCGCCCGGGTGCCCGCCGCCGCGCGGTGATGGGCAGCGGGGACCCTCCAAGTCGCGGACCGGCCGCGACCGCCCTCCGGTGAGCCTGCGCCGGCTGGGTGAGCTCGGTCTGATCCGGCGCCTCCGGGAGGAGGCGGAGCGCTCGCCCGCCGCGGGCGTGACCGTCGGGATCGGCGACGACACCGCTGTCCTCGCGGTGTCCCCCGGCGCGGCCCTTCTCGCCACGACCGACCTCGTGATCGAGGACGTGCACTTCCGGAGAGCCTGGGCCACTCCCGAGGACATCGGCTGGAAGGCGGTGGCGGTGAACCTGTCCGACATCGCCGCGATGGGCGGCACTCCGCGCTGGGCGCTGGTCGCCCTCGCGGTGCCCGCCGACACCGACGTCGCCGAGATCGAGGCCTGCTATCGCGGCATGCGGGCGGCGGCGGCGCCCTACGGCGTGGCCATCGTCGGCGGCGACACGTCCCAGTCGCCCCGCGGCTGGTTCGTCGACGTGACCCTCCTCGGCGAGCATGGCGGCGCGCCGCGGCGCCGCTCCGGCGCGCGCGCGGGCGACGCCATCGCGGTGACGGGATCGCTCGGCCGCGCCGCCGCCGGCCTGGCCGTGCTCGAGATGGGCGCGGACGCGGCCCGGCGGGCCGGCCTCGCCGAGGCCGCGATCGAGGAGGTGACGCGCGCCCACCTCCGTCCGCGCGCGCGGGTGGCGGAGGGGCGCTGGCTCGGCGATGCCCCCGCGGTGCGCGCCATGATGGATTGCTCCGACGGGCTCGCCACCGACCTGGGCCACGTGTGCCGCGAGTCGCGCGTGGGGGCGCGGATCCGCGTCGACCGCCTGCCCGTCGCCGCCGGCGCCGAGGCGGCCGCCCGTGTGCTCGGCCGCGATCCGCTGACGTGGGCGGCGAGTGGCGGCGAGGACTACGAGCTCCTCGTGACCTGCGACCCCGCCGAGGCGGACCGCCTCGCGCGCGAGCTCCAGCGGAGCACGGGCACGCCCCTCACCGTGATCGGCGAGGTGGAAGCGGGCCCGGCGGAGATACGCTGGCTCGGTCTCGACGGCAGGTCGGTCGCCCCCGGCGCGGGGTTCGAGCACTTCCGTGACTAGCCTCACCGCCCTCGAGCTGGGCGTGCTCGCGGTCCTCGTGCTCGGCTCCGCCCTGCTCACCGGCGCGGAAGCGGCGTACTTCTCGCTGGGCCGGGCGCGGCTCAAGCGCCTGGCCGAGAAGGAGGAGGGCGCCGGGGAGCGCGCCACCGCGCCGCTCCTCGAGCAGCCCCACGAGCTGCTGGTGACGCTCCTCGTCGGCATCACCCTCATCAACATCGGCGCCGCCGCCCTCGCCGCCGCCGTCGCCGAACGGCTGCTCGGCCCCCTCGGCCTGCCGATTGCGATCGTGGTCATGGTGTTCATGCTGAGCGTCTTCGGCGAAGTGCTGCCGATGACCCTCGCCGTCGAGCATCCGGAGCGCTTCATCGCCTGGGTCAACCGCCCGGTGGCGTGGCTGTCGGTGGCCCTCACTCCGATCCGGCTGGTGCTCGGCGCCCTCACCGCCCTCACCCTGCGGCTGGTTGGCTCCGAGCGGCGGAGCAACGCCCCCGAGATCACCGAGGAGGAGCTGCGGACCCTGGTGGACGTGGGCGCGCGCGAGGGCGTGGTCGAGCGCACCGAGCGCGAGATGATCCACCGCGTGTTCGAGCTCGAGGACACCCTCGCGCGCGAGGTGATGGTGCCGCGGCCCGACATGTTCTGCCTGGACCTGTCAACGCCACGCGAACAGATCCTCCCCCTCCTCCGGGAGAACCTGCACTCGCGCGTGCCCGTCTACGAGGAGACGGTGGACCAGATCGTGGGGGTGCTCTACACCAAGGAGCTGCTCCGCCACCTCCGGGGGCTGCCCCCGGACTTCGATCTCCGCGCCCATCTGCACCCGCCGTACTTCGTGCCGGAGTCGAAGCGTGCCGACGCCCTTCTCCGCGAGTTCCAGGCCAAGAAGCTGCACCTCGCGGTGGTAGTAGACGAGTACGGCGGCACCGCTGGACTGGTCACCCTCGAAGACCTGCTGGAGGAGCTCGTCGGGGAGATCCGCGACGAGTTCGACGAGGAGGAGCGGCTCATCCACTCCGTGGGCGAGCGCGCGTTCCGCGTGTCCGGCAAGATGCTGCTCTTCGACTTCAACGCGGCCACCGGCCTCACCGTGTCGAGCGAGTCCTACGACACGGTGGGCGGCTGGGTGCTCGATCTTTTCGGCCGCGTCCCCCACAAGGGGGAGAAGGTCGAAGGGGACGGATTCAGCGTGACGGTGGAGCGGGTGGAGCGCACGCGCGTGGTCGAGGTCGTGGTGGTCCTCAAGACCCCGCCGACCTCTCCGGAGGCCGCGTGATCCACGTCTGGATCATCGGGATCGCGCTGGCCCTTACCGCCTTCTTCTCGGGGGCGGAGATGGCCTTCATCGCCGCCAATCGCGTGCGCCTGCGCCATCTGGCGGAGGCGGGGAACCGGGCGGCCGCCCGCTACCTGGAGGCGTTCCGCCGCCCCGAGCGTGTGCTCTCGACCTCGATGATGGGCGTGACCATCGCCCACATCGTCGCCTCCTCCGCCGCGACCTGGGCCCTCATCCCCGCCCTCGGGACCTGGGCGGCGTTGGTGGTGACGGCCGCCCTCACCCCGCTCATGCTGGTCTTCGGCGAGGTCATCCCCAAGGCGGTGGCCCGGGAGTGGGCGACCGCCATCATCCGCTACTTGTTCTCGGTGATCGAGCTCGCGAGCCGCATCCTCGCGCCCCTGACGTGGGGCGCCAACGTCGTGGTGGGGCGGATCCTCGCGCTGTTCGGACGCCAGCCCGCCAACACCCGGCAGTTCGTCTCCCGCGAGGAGCTCAAGCTCTTGCTCCAGCTCGAGCCGGAGGAGGCCGACGTCACCGTCACCGAGGCGGAGATGATCGACAACATCTTCGACCTCGGCGAGAAGACGGTGCGCGAGATCATGGTCCCCCTGGTCGACGTGGTCGCCCTGCCCGCCGACGCGCCCCCCGACGACGCGGTGCGGATCATCACCGAGCGCGGCTTCTCGCGCATTCCCGTCTACACCGACCGCGCCTTCAACCTCGTGGGCGTCGTGACCGCCATGGATCTATTGCGGCGAGGGTCCCTCGCCGCCGACCTCGGCTCGCTCATGCGGCCCGCCCACTACGTCCCCGAGACGAAGCTGATCGACGAGCTCCTCCGCGAGATGCAGAAGGGGCGCGTGCAGCTCGCGGTGGTGGTGGACGAGTACGGCGGCGCGGTCGGCATCGTCACCGTGGAGGACATCGTCGAGGAGATCGTGGGGGAGATCGAGGACGAGCACGATCGCACGCCCCCCCTGGTGGAGCGGCTCCCGGACGGCAGCTACCGCGTCGCGGGCCGGGTGCGCATCGACGAGCTCAATGAGTCGCTGGAGTGGGAGCTGCCCAAGGGCGACTTCGAGACGGTGGCGGGGCTGGTCCTCGCCACCGTCAACCGCATCCCCGCGGTGGGGGAAGTGTTCGACGTCGGTCCCCACGAGTTCACCGTGCTCGAGGCCGACGAGCGCCGTATCCTGAAGGTACGCATCACCCCGCCCGACAAACCCGGCAGGACAAAGGAGACCTGACATGGCCGGAACGATGGTCGACTTCACGAGCAACGGCGGCACGACGAAGGGGTACCTCGCGACTCCGGCGAGCGGCAAGGGGCCGGGCGTGCTCGTCATCCAGGAATGGTGGGGTCTGGTGGGCCACATCAAGAAGGTAGCGGATCGATTCGCCGCCGCCGGCTACTCCGCGCTCGCGCCGGACATGTACCACGGCAAGACGGCGAGCGAGCCCGACGGGGCCGGCAAGCTCTTCATGGCGCTGAACATCGCCCAGGCGGAGAAGGATCTGGCGGGCGCGGCCAAGTTCCTCGCCGGCCACTCCTCGACGGCGAAACTCGGCGCGGTGGGCTTCTGCATGGGCGGGCAGCTCGCCCTCTTCGCGGGCACGATCAACCCGAGCATCGGCGCGGTGGTCGACTTCTACGGTATCCACCCCAACGTGAAGCCGGACTACAGCAAGTTGGGCGGCCCGGTGCTGGGGCTCTTCGCGGAGAAGGACACCTTCGTCACCCCGCAGACCGCCCGCGAGGTCGAGGCGGCCATCAAGAAGGCGGGCAAGGCGGCGAGCATCCACATCTACCCCGGCGTGGACCACGCTTTCTTCAATGACGAGGCGCCTGCCTACGACAAGGCGGCCGCCGAGGACGCGTGGAAGCGGACGCTGGCCCACTTCCAGGCCAATCTGAAGTAGCGGTCGTTCTCCCTCACCCTGCCCTCTCCCCCAACCGGGGGAGAGGGAAACGGGGAGCGGATCCTTACTTCTTCACCTCGACCGAGCCCTTCATGTTCGGGTGCAGCGCGCAGTTGTAGCTGAACACGCCCTCGTTCGGGAACGTGAGCGAGGCCCGCTGTCCCTTGAGCAGGAACTCCGTGCGGAGATTGGTGCCCTGCACGGTGACCTGGTGCGGCGAATCGTCGGCGTTGACCCAGGTGATGGTCTTGCCCGGGGCCACCGTGAGCCCGCCCGGGGCGAAGACAAAGCCCGTGATGTTGACGGTGGTCGCGCCCGGCACGATCGGCGCCGTGCTGGCCACCTGGGTGCGCCCGGCCAGGGCGGGATACGAGATCACGAAGTCCTGCCCGTCGTGGGGCTTGTGGCACTGGAAGCAGCCCTTGAAGTTGGCCTTGTCGTTGGCCTTGCCGTCCGCGGTAAAGGCCCCGTACTCCCATTCCCCGTTCCGCAGGTCGTCCGGGTACTCGGTGCCCCAGCCCTGCCGCTTCTCCATGACCGCGTAGCCGAGTAGATCACCCTTGAGGAAGCGCCCCTTCGCGTCCTTCACGGGGTTCCCCTGAGCGTCCACCTGGGCCTTGTACTGGATCAGGGTGAGCACGGTTCCGTGGGGGAGGGGCTTGCCGTCCTTGGCGGCCTGGACGGCGGCGGCCGGGCTCACATAGAGCTCCCGGTACTGCTTGACGTCGTAGCGATCGGCGATGATGTAGAGCACTCCATCCTTGTACGCGGCGGGGAAAGCCACCTTCTCGGGCCCGGCATCGCTGCGCGCGGCCAACGCCACGAGCGTGAGGGCGGCCAGGACGAGCATCGGACCGGCGAGGCGCTTGCTGAGTCGGTTCATGGATGTCCCCTCCCTTTCGAATAGGCTACGGGCGCCCAGGGCTCGACGGATGCATAACGACCCCCGGGCCGGTCGGGTTCCAGCTTAGCAGCGAGATGGAGCGCTTTCTGGTACGGTAGCACCCGGCCGATGATCGCCCTCCCGGAACCCACGCTCGGCGCGCTCCTGTCCCTTGCCTCCGCTCTCACCTGGGCCGTGGTGAGCCTCCTCGTCCGCCGCCTCTCCGGCAGCCTGAACTCTGCCAGCATCAATGCCCTCCGCACCCTGCTGGGCGGAGCGCTGCTGCTCGCCTGGGTGATCGCCAGCGGGGGTATCGATGCCCTGCGGGGCATCGGGCTCTGGGCCTTCGTGCTGTTCGCGGTCTCCGTCGTGCTGGCGGGCAGCATCGGGGATACCGTGTTCTTCGAGAGCACACGCTTCCTGGGCCTCGCGCGCGCCATGACCGCCTCGATGACCTACCCCATGCTCTCGGCCCTGTTGGCCGCGGTCTGGCTCGACGAGCCGCTCACCCCGGCCCTGGTCGCGGGGTCGCTGCTCACGTTGGCGGGACTGGCCCTCATCGTCGGGACCCGGCCGAGCGAGCCGGACCGGCCCGGACATCTCTGGCTGGGAATCGCCACCGCTCAGGCGGCGGCGATCTCCTGGGCGGTGGGCGTGATCCTGCTCAAGATCCCCCTCGACACGGTTGACGCGACCACCACCCAGGCGGTGCGGCTGCCCATCGCGGGACTGGCTCTCCTGGCCACGCCCTGGGTCTGGGGGTCACTGGGGACGGTACGAGTGGGCGGCGCGCCGCTGATCGGGGCCCTGGTGCTCCTCGGGGCGCTGACTGCGGGCAGCTCGGTGCTGTTCGTGGCCGGCGTCAAGTACGCCGGCGTCGGGGTGGCCAGCGTCCTGTCCTCGACCGCGCCGATGTTCGCCATCCCCCTCGGCACGCTGTTCCTCGGCGAGCGCATCACCGTGAGTGCCGCGCTTGGAACGGCCGTCACCGTTGCCGGCGTCGCCGTCCTGAATCTCTAACGCCCCGCCGGGCGCCGCCCGGCTAACCGATGAAGAGGCCGCCGTTCGGGGACAGCCACTGTCCCGTGAAGAAGCCCGAGTCGTCGGAGGCGAGGAACAGCGCGGTCGCGGCGACTTCACGCGGCTCCGCCAGCCGGCCCAGGGGCGTCCGGGACAGCAGGGCCTTTCGCGCCAGCGGTGAGATCGACTGGGTCATCGGCGTGTCGATGTAGCCCGGGCAGATGGCGTTGACGCGAATCCCCCGCGATCCGACCTCGCGGGCCACTGCCCGCGTGAAGGCGAGGATGCCCCCCTTGGCCGCGGAGTAGTGGGGCACCTGCTCGAGCCCCATGAGGGCGGCCACGCTCGAGAGGTTGACGATGGCGCCGCGATTCTGGCGGCTCATGAGACGCAGGGCCTCGCGCGTGCAGAAGAAGGTGCCGTTGAGATGCACACCGATGACGCGGTGCCAGGCCTCGTCGCTCATCTCTTGGGTGACGTCCCAGTGCGTCTGTATGCCCTCGCCGCTCACCATCTCCATGATGCGCGTGTCCGAGCGCTGCCGGCGCGCCTCGAGGTCTTCGCCGGGGCCTACCGCGATGCCGGCGTTGTTGACGAGGACGTCGAGGGTGCCGTAGCGGCGCTCGACTTCCGCGAACATCCGCCGCACCTGCCCGCTGTCGGCCACGTCCGCGGCGAGCGCGCACGCGGCGGCGCCCGCCGCGCCCATCTCCTGGACGGTCTTCTCGGCGGTGGCGAGGTGGAGATCGTTCACCACCACCCGCGCGCCTTCCTCGGCGAAGAGCAGGGCGATGGCCCGCCCGATGCCGGATCCCCCGCCCGTCACCAGCGCCACCCGGTCCTTGAGCTTCATGGCGTCCTCCTGAAAGTGAAACGGGGGCGGCCCGAGCCGCCCCCGCGTTCGACGCGCGGTTTCGCGCGGGTCTCAGCCGGCGGCGGCAGCGGCCTTCTTCCGGCGCCCCTTGCGGGCACCCGCCGCCGCCTCACCCTTGTCACCCTTGTTGGCCTTCTCGCCCTTGGGGGTCTTCTCCGCCTTCGCGTCCTTCTTGCTCTTCTCGCGCGGCGTCTCCGGGCGGTCGACCAGCTCGAGCACCACCATGGGCGCGCGGTCGCCGGGCCGGGTGCCCGCGTGGATGATCCGCGTGTAGCCGCCGTTCCGATCGGAGAAACGCGCGGCGATGGTGTCGAACAGCTTCTTCGTCACCGTCTCGTCGGGAACCATGGCGAGCACCTGCCGCTTGGCGTGCAGGCTCTCCTGCTTTGCCAGGGTCACCATCTGATCGGCGAGCCCCCGCACCGCCTTCGCCTTGGCCTCGGTGGTCATGATGCGCTCGTGGCGGAAGAGGGCCACGAGGAGATTGCGGAACATCGCCCAGCGATGCTGGGTGAGCCGTCCGAGCTTGTAGTTCGCCCGGCCGTGCCTCATTTCACACCTCCGCGCCCGAGCGCCCCGAGCACGTTGGGGTCGATGCGCATCCCGAGCGACAGCCCGAGCCCGGCGAGGGCGTCCTTGATCTCGTCGATGGACTTGGACCCCAGGTTCTTGACGTTCTCGAGCTCGGCGTCCGTCTTCTGCACGAGGTCGGCCACGGTGAGGATCTCGGCGTTGCGGAGCGCGTTGATGGCCCGCGCGGGCAGGGGCAGCTCCTCGAGTGCCTTGGACAGGCTCTCCTGGAGGAATCCTTCGCCAGCCTCCTCCACTTCCTCGTCCTCCTCTGGACCGCCGGGAGGGGCGAGCAGCGTGAAGTGATCCCGCATGTAGCCGGCCGCACGGGTGAGCGCCTCCTCGGGAGAGACGGCGCCGTTGGTCCACACCTCGAGGATGAGGCGCTCGTAGTCGATGATTTTGCCGAGCCGCGAGGCCTCCACGTTGTACGACACGCGCTGGATGGGCGAGAAGGCCGCGTCCATGGCGATGGCCCCCGCCGGCACCGAGCCGCCGGGATGCCCCGCCGCGTTGACGTACCCTCGGCCGATGCCCACCCCCAGCTCGATCGACAGCTTGGCCCCCGCCTCGAGGGTCGCGATGGGCAGCTCGGGGTTGAGGACCTCGAGCCCGGTACCCTCTGACACGTCCGCGCCCGTCACGTCCTTGGGCCCGGTGGCCTCGAGCTGCGTGATGAGCGGCTCGCCGGAGGGCACGTTCAGGGCGAGCTTGCGGAGGTTCAGCAGCACCTCCGTCGTCTCCTCGCGCACGCCGGGGATCTTCGCCTGGGCGTCCTTGACGCCGGCGATGCGTACCCACGACACTGCCGCCCCCGGGATGATGCTGAGGAGCGTCCGCCGCAGCGAGTTCCCCACGGTGAGGGCGTAGCCCTTCTCGAAGGGCTCCGCCACCAGCCGCGCGTAGCGGTCGCTGTTGATTTCCCACTCGATGTGCTTGGGCTTCTGGAACGGGATCCTGGCCATGGTCTCCTACTTCGAGAACAGCTCGACGATTAGCTGCTCCTGCACGGGGATCTGGATGTCCTCCCTCACCGGGAGGCCACGCACCGTCCCCTTCTTCTGGTTGATATCGACCTCGAGCCAGGGCGGAACCGCCGACCGCCCCGCGCCGAGATTGTCGGCCACCCGCTCCTGCATCTTCGACGAGGTCCGGAGCTGGACTTCCTCCCCGACCTTGAGGATGTACGACGGCACCGAGACCTTCCGCCCGTTGACCTGCACGTGGCCGTGGGCCACCATCTGCCGGGCCTCGCGCCGGGACGCCGCCATGCCGAGGCGGAACACTACGTTGTCGAGCCGGCGCTCCAGCAGCTTGAGCAGGTTCTCGCCGGTGATCCCCTTCTCACGCTCGGCGCGCTCGAAGTAGCGGCGGAACTGCGTCTCCAGCACTCCGTAGATGTGCTTGGCCTTCTGCTTCTCGCGGAGCTGGATGCCGTAGTTGGTCAGCTTGGTCCGCGACAGGCCGTGCTGTCCGGGGGGATAGTTCCGCCGCTCGATGGCGCACTTCTCGGTGAAGCACCGCGCGCCCTTGAGGAAAAGCTTGATCCCCTCACGTCGGCACTGCCGGCAGACCGCCGTTCGATATCTCGCCACGAAATCTCCTCCTACACCCGACGCCGCTTGGGAGGCCGGCAGCCGTTGTGCGGAATCGGGGTCACGTCCCGGATCGCCGTCACCTCGAGCCCCACCGCCTGCAGGGCGCGGATAGCGGCCTCACGGCCGGCGCCGGGTCCCTTGACGCAAACCTCGACGGACTTGAGCCCGAGCTCCATCGCCTTGCGCGCGGCGTTCTCGGCGGCGGTCTGAGCGGCGAAGGGCGTGCTCTTGCGCGAGCCCTTGAAGCCCACGCTGCCCGCGCTTGCCCACGACACGACGTTGCCCGTCTTGTCGGTGAGGGTCACGATGGTGTTGTTGAAGGTGGCCTGCACGTGGGCGACGCCCACGCGGACCTCCTTGCGCTCGCGCTTGCGACCGCCCTTGCGGGGCGCCGCCGGCTTGTCGGCTGACTGCGGCTGCGGATCGGCCATGTCCTGGGCTCCTTACTTCTTCGGCGCCGCGGGGGCGGCCGCCGGCGCGGCGGGGGCGGCCGCCACCACCTTCTTCTTCACCATGACGCCCTTGCTCTTGCCCTTGCGCGTGCGCGCGTTGGTGTGGGTGCGCTGCCCGCGGACGGGCAGGCCCTTCCGGTGCCGGATACCGCGGTAGCAGCCGATGTCCATCAGCCGCTTCACGTTCATCGCGACTTCACGGCGCAGGTCGCCTTCGACCTTGAACTCGCGCTCGATCATGTCGCGGACGCGCGCGGTCTCGTCGTCGGTCCAGCTCCGCACCCGCTTGTTGCCATCCACGCGGGCGTCCGCCATGATCCGGCGGGCGGACGGGATGCCGATCCCGTAGATGTACTGGACGGCGATGATCCCGCGCTTCTCGCGGGGCAGGTCCACTCCGGCGATACGTGCCATGGTCCGCTCCTCAGCCTTGACGCTGCTTGTGGCGGGGATTCTTGCAAATCACGCGTACGGCTCCCTGCCGGCGCACGATCTTGCAGTTCTCGCACCGCACCTTGATCGACGGCTTGACTTTCATGACTGTCCTTTAGAGAAATCTATCTACTTGAACCGGTATGTGATCCGGCCCCGCGTGAGGTCGTAGGGGGAGAGCTCCACCTTGACCTTGTCCCCGGGGAGGATCCGAATGAAGTTCATCCGCATCTTGCCGGAGACGTGGGCGAGCACCTTGTGCCCGTTCTCCAGCTCGACGCGGAACATGGCATTCGGCAACGGCTCCACCACTGTCCCTTCCACCTCGATCGCATCTTCCTTGGGCACGTGCCTAGGACCTCGTCTCGACCCGCGTGAGCACGTCGGGGCCTTCCTCGGTGATGGCGATGGTGTCCTCGAAGTGGGCGGCGAGGCTGCCGTCCTCGGTGACCGCGGTCCAGCGGTCCTCCAGGATGCGCACCTCCCACGACCCCATCGTGATCATGGGCTCGATGGCGAGCACCATGCCCGGCTTGAGCGCGGGCCCGCGCCCGGCCTCGCCGAAGTTCGGAACCTGCGGATCCTCATGGAGCGCGCGGCCGATGCCGTGGCCCACGAACGCCCGCACCACGCCGAAGCCGTGCTTCTCGCAGTGGGTCTGGACGGCGTGAGAGATATCGCCGAGGCGGTTCCCCGACCGGCACTGCACGATGGCCCGGTCGAGGCTCTCGCGGGTGACGTCGAGGAGCTCCTGCACGCGCGCCGCCACCGGCCCCACCGGCAGGGTGATCGCGCAGTCGGCGTAGTACCCCTCCACGATACAGCCGAGGTCAAGGCCGATGATGTCACCCTCCGCGAGCCGGCGCTTGGCGGAGGGGATCCCGTGCACGATCTCCTCGTTGATGGACGTGCACACGGTGGCGGGGAAGCCACGATAGCCCTTGAACGCGGACTTGGCGCCCTTGCCCACGATGAAGGCCTCGACGTCGGCGTCGATGTCCTTGGTCGTGATGCCGGGCCGGACCATCGCCCGCAGCCGATCCTTCACCTCGGCGAGGATCTGCCCCGCCGCACGCATGTGCGCGAGCTCGCGCGGCGACTTGAGCAGGATCATGCCGGCACCGCCCGCTTCACCGCTTTGCGGATGTCCGCGGCCACATCGCCCATCGCGCCCTCGCCGGCCACGGAGGCGAGCAGGCCGCGCTGGCGGTAGTAGGCGAGCAGGGGGGCGGTCTGATTCTCGTACACGTCCAGCCGGTTGGCCACCGCCTCGCGAGTATCGTCCGAGCGCTGGGTGAGCTCGCCGCCGCACTTGTCGCAGCGCCCCGCCGTCCGCGGAGGGGCCGACACCAGGTGGAAGGCGGTCCCGCACTGGCCGCACGTCCGCCGTCCGGTGAGCCGCCGGAGCAGCTCCTCTCGGCCCACGTCGAGGAACACCACCCGATCCAGGGCCTGGCCGCTGCGCTTGAGCATGGCGTCGAGCGCCTCCGCCTGGGCCGCCGTCCGCGGGAAGCCGTCGAGGACGAAGCCGCCGGCGGCGTCGGGGCGGGCGAGCCGCTCCTCGACCAGCCCGATCACCACCTCGTCCGGGACCAGCCCGCCCGAGTCCATGTACCGCTTGGCCTCGAGCCCGAGCGCGGTCTTGGCCGCGGCCGCCTCGCGCAGCATGTCGCCGGTCGCCACCTGGGGCACCCGCCACTCGGCGGCGAGGGCCCGCGCCTGCGTACCCTTGCCCGCGCCGGGGGCGCCCAGGAAGATGACGCGTGTGCTCACGCGCGCACCCGCTGCTTCTTGCGGAGGAAGCCCTCGTAGTTCCGCATGAGGAGGTGCGACTCCATCTGGCGGACGGTGTCCAGGGCCACCCCGACCACGATCAGCAGGCTCGTCCCGCCGAAGTAGAACGGGGTGTTGAACCAGCGGATGAGGAAGTCCGGAAGCACGGAGATGAGGGCGAGGAAGACGGCACCCGGCAGCGTGATGCGGGTGAGCGTCCGGTCGATGTACTCCGCCGTCTTCTTGCCGGGCCGCACCCCGGGAATGAACCCGCCGTACTTCTTCATGTTGTCGGCGAGATCCACCGGGTTGAAGACGATCGCCGTGTAGAAGTAGGCGAAGAAGATGATGAGCCCGCAGTACATCACCGTGTAGGTGAGGTGACCGGGCGACAGGGCCTCGGTGATCACCTGCATCCACGGGTGGTTGATGAACCGGGTGAGGGTGGCGGGAAACAGGATCAGCGAGGACGCGAAGATCACCGGGATGACGCCGGCGGTGTTGATCCGGAGGGGGATGTGGGTGGACTGACCCCCGTAGACGCGCCGGCCTACCACGCGCTTGGCGTACTGCACGGGGATCTTCCGTTGCCCCTCCTGCATCAGGATGACGGCGGCGGTAACGAGCACCATCATCAGGATGAGGCCCACGAACACGTGGAGCCGGAGCTCGCCCGTCCGGATGAGCTGGTAGGAGGACACGATCGCCGAGGGCAGGCGCACGACGATGCCCGCGAAGATGATGAGCGAGATCCCGTTGCCGATGCCCTTCTCGGAGATCTGCTCGCCCAGCCACATGATCAGCGCGGTCCCGGTGGTGAGCGTGATCATGGTGAGCAGCCGGAAGCCCCAGCCCGGATCGGGCACGATGGTGCCGCCGCCCGGCGCCCGCATGCTCTCGAGGCCCACCGCGATGCCGAACGCCTGGATCAGCGACAGCACGATGGTGCCGTAGCGGGTGTACTGGGTGATCTTCTTCTTGCCCGCTTCCCCTTCCTTGGCGAGGCGCTCGAGGGCGGGGATGACCACCGTCAGCAGCTGCAGGATGATGGAGGCGGAGATGTACGGCATGATGCCCAGCGCGAAGACGGTGAGGCGGCGGAGATTCCCGCCGGAGAACAGGTCCACCATCCCGAGCAGGGTGCCCTGCACCTGGTCGAAGAACTGCGCGAGCGCGCCCCCGTCGATCCCCGGGGTGGGGACGTGGGCGCCGAGGCGGTAGGCGGCGAGCAGGCCGAGGGTGATGAGCACCCGCCGCTTGAGCTCCTCGATCCGGAAGATGTTCCGGAAGCTCTGAAGGCTCTCGAACATCAGGCAAGGACCTCGACGCGGCCACCCGCGGCCTCGACCTTTTTCCGGGCCGACTCGCTGATCTTGTGAGCACGCACGGTGAGGGCGTGGCCGACCTCGCCGTCGCCCAGCACCTTGACGGCGCCGCGACCGGACTTCTTGATGAGGCGGGCCTGGAGCAGGCTGTCCGGGTCCACCACGCTGCCCGCCCCGAAACGGGCGGCGACGTCCTTGAGGTTCACGATCGCGTACTCATCCTTACCGCCGTAGGGCAGGAAGCCGCGCTTGGGCAGCCGCCGGTAGAGCGGCATCTGGCCGCCCTCGAAGCCCGGGCGCACCCCGCCGCCGGAGCGAGCGTTCAGGCCCTTGTGGCCCTTGCCGGACGTCTTGCCGTGGCCCGAGCCGGGACCGCGGCCGATGCGCTTCCGCTTCTTCGTCGAGCCCGGCGCGGGCCGGAGATCCTCGATCCTCATGCCGCCTCCACCTTGAGGGCGAACGTCACCGCCTTGATCATGCCCCGCACGGTGGGGCTATCGTCGTGCTCCACCGTCTGGCGGATCCGGCGCAGACCGAGCGCGCGGACGGTCGCCTCCTGCTTCGGGCTGAGCCCGATGATGCTCTTCACCAGCGTGACCTTCAGCCGACTAGCCACCCGCCGCCTCCCCTCCGTCACCGTCGAGCGAACGCCGGCGCGCCGCGTGGAGGTCGAGCTGGCGCTTCATGCGGCGGAAGGCGTCGATGGTCGCCTTGAGCACGTTGTGCGGGTTATTGGTGCCGAGGGTCTTGGTGAGCACGTCCTGGACGCCCGCCGCCTCGAGCACGGGCCGGACGGCGCCCCCCGCGATGACGCCGGTGCCCTGCGAGGCGGGCTTGAGGAGCACCCGCGCCGCTCCGAACTGCCCGGTCATCTCGCACGGGATCGTCGTGTCCTTCAGCGGCACGAAGATCAGATCCTTCTTGGCGTGCTCCACCGACTTGCGGATGGCTTCGGGGACCTCGCGCGCCTTGCCGAGGCCCACGCCGACGTGCCCGCGGCCGTCCCCCACCACCACCAGGGCGGTGAACGAGAACCGCCGGCCGCCCTTGACGACCTTGGCGACACGATTGATCGAGACGACCCGGTCGGTCAGGTCAAGCGCGCTGGAATCGATCCGTCCCTCAGCCAATTGTCCTCCTCAGAACGCGAGGCCGCCGGCCCGTGCCGCCTCGGCCAGCGCCTTCACCCGCCCGTGGTACTGGTAGCCGCCCCGGTCGAACACCACGGGCCCGATGCCCTTGGCCTTCGCCCGCTGCGCGACGAGCTCGCCCACCAGCTTCGCGGCGGCGACATTGCCTCCCGTCTTCAGCTTGGCGCGGAACTCCGGCGCGCGGCTGTCCACCGCGACGAGGGTCTTGCCCTCGGCATCGTCGATGACCTGCGCGTAGATGTGATTGAGGCTTCGGAACACCACCAGCCGCGGGCGCGCGGTGGTGCCCTGTACCAGGCGCCGCACGCGGACGTGCCGGATCTTCCGTCCTTCGACCTTGCGTTTCGCCAGCATTACTTGGCCCCCGCCTTCTTGCCCACTTTCCTGCGGATGTACTCGTCCGCGTACTTGATGCCCTTGCCCTTGTAGGGGTCCGGCTTCCGCAGCCCCCGCAGGAGCGCGGCGGTCTGGCCGAGGAGGGCCTTGTCGGCGCCGCGGAGGGTGATGGAGACCTGCTTCTCCACCTCCGCCTGGATGCCGTCGGGGAGCGGGAAGATGACCGGGTGCGAGTACCCGAGGGCGAGCTGCAGGCTCTTGCCCTGAAGCTGACACCGGTATCCGATGCCCACGATCTCGAGCTTCCGCTCGAAGCCGTCCTTGACCCCGTGCACCATGTTGGCGATGAGGGAGCGGGTGAGCCCGTGCAGCGCTCGGGCGTTGCGCTCGTCCGAGCTCCGGTCCACCGTGATCACCGCCGCCTCCGCCTTCACCGAGATGCCGCTGGGCAGGGCATGCGTCAGCTTGCCCTTGGGGCCCTCGACGCGCACCGCGGCGCCGTCGATGGCGACCTTCACGCCCTGCGGCACCGGGATGGGCTTCCGTCCGATTCGCGACATGGGTCGGTCTCCTACCAGACGTACGCGAGGACTTCGCCCCCGAGGCCCTGCTTGCGGACCTCGCGGTCGGTCATCACGCCCCGGGAGGTGGAGAGAATGGCCACCCCCATGCCGCCCAGGATGGACGGGATCTTGTCCTTGCCGACGTAGATGCGCCGGCCCGGCCGGGACACCCGGACGAGGCCGGAGATCACCCGCTCGTTGCCCGCCCCGTACTTGAGGTAGACGCGCAGCGTGCCGGGCTTCTTCTCCTCCATGAGCCGGAAGTTCTTGATGAAGCCCTCCGTCTTGAGGATCTCGGTGATCCGCACCTTGAGCCGCGAGGCGGGGATGTCCACCTTCTCGTGCTCGGCGCGGCTGGCGTTGCGAATGCGCGTGAGGAGATCGGCGATGGGATCGGTCATCATCTCCCGGCTCCTACCAGCTCGCCTTGACCACGCCCGGCACCTCGCCCTTGAGGGCGAGCTCCCGGAAGCAGAGCCGGCAGCACTCGAACTTGCGTAGGTACCCGCGGGGCCGGCCGCAGAGCTTGCAGCGGCTGTAGCCCCGCGACTTGAACTTGGGCGTCCGCTGCGACTTCATGATCAACGAGATCTTCGCCATGCCTAGGACTCCCTGAAGGGCAGGCCGAGCTGCGTGAGCAGCGCCCTGGCCTCTTCGTCGGTGTCGGCGGTGGTTACCATGATGATGTCCATCCCCCGCACCTTGTCGACCTTGTCGTACACGATCTCCGGGAAGATGACCTGCTCCTTGAGCCCGAGGGCATAGTTGCCGCGGCCGTCGAAGGCCTTGGGCGGCACGCCCTTGAAGTCGCGTACGCGGGGCAGGGCCACGTTGACGAGGCGGTCCAGGAACTCGTACATCCGCGCCCCCCGCAGCGTCACCTTGCAGCCGATGGGTGAATTCTCCCGGAGCTTGAAGTTCGCGATGGACTTCTTCGCGCGCGTCACCACCGGCTTCTGGCCGGCGATGGTCTGCAGATCAGACACCGCGAAGTCCACCACCTTGGCGTTCTCTTTGCCCTCGCCCACACCCATGTTGATGACGATCTTCTCGAGGCGCGGCACCTGGAACGGGTTGGTGTACCCCCGCTCCTTCATGAGGGCGGGGATTACCGCGGCCCGGAAGCGGTCGCGCAGGCGCGGGGGAACGTCGCCGGTCACGCGCGCCTGGACGGCGGGCGCGCCGGCCGGCGCGGGCGCGCCCCCCTTGCCGCCCTTGCCGGGAGCCGCGGGCTTCTTGCCGCCCCCCGCGGCCGGCGGGGCCTTCGGAGCGGGCTTGTCGGCCTTCTTCGCGTCAGCCATCCGTTATCCCTTGTCGATGATCTCGCCCGATTTCCGGGCGACCCTGGCCTTGCGGCCCTCGGTGAGCATGCGGATGCCGACCCGGGTCGGCTTGTCGCTGCCCGGGTCCACCAGCATGACGTTGGACAGGTGCAGGGGCGCCTCGCGCTCGATGATCCCGCCCTGCCGGAGCTTCTGGGTCGGCTTCTGGTGCTTCTTCATCATGTTCAGCCGCTCGACGAGCAGCCGGCCCTCGGCGGGGAACACCCGCAGCACCTTGCCGCGCTTGCCCCGCTCGCGGCCCGCGATGATGATCACGGTATCGCCCTTCCGCACGTGCGCTTGCGCCATCGCGTCCCTCAGATGACCTCGGGGGCCAGCGAAATGATCTTGGTGAACTGCTTGTCGCGGAGCTCGCGGGCCACCGGCCCGAAGATGCGAGTGCCCACCGGGTTGTCGTCGTCCCGGAGCAGCACCACCGCGTTGCGGTCGAAGCGGATGTAGGAGCCGTCCTTCCGCCCCACCTCCTTGACCGTCCGCACCACCACCCCGCGGGCGACCTCGCCCTTCTTCACCGTCCCGTCGGGCACCGCTTCCTTCACGGCCACCACCACGATGTCGCCCAGGGAGGCGTAGCGCTTGTTGGCGCCGCCCATGACGCGAATGCACTGGGCCTTCTTGGCGCCGGAGTTGTCGGCCACGTCGAGCATCGTTCTCGGCTGGATCATGTCGGTCTCAGGAGGCGCGGGTGACGATTTCCCGGATTCGCCACCGCTTCTCCTTGGAAAGGGGCCGCGTCTCCTCGAGGAGCACGCGGTCGCCCATCTTGCTCGCGTTCGTCTCGTCGTGGGCCTTGAGCCGCTTGGTGCGCCGCACCACGCGCTCGTAGCGCGGGTGGCGATACACCCGCTCGATGAGCACCACGCGGGTCTTGGTCATCTTGTCGCTCACCACCACGCCTTCCCGGGTCTTCGTCTCCGCCACCACCGTCTCCTTAGGCCTTCGCGGGAGCGCGGCGCTCGCGCAGAATCGTCTGGATTCTCGCGAGATCGCGGCGCGCCTGGCCGACGCGGGAAGGGTTCTTGGCCACGCCCATCGACAGCTGGAAGCGCAGGTTGAAGAGCTCCTCGGCAAGCTCCTTGCCCTTCTGGGTCAGCTCGTCCTCGGACATCTCACGCCATTTCGTCGCCTTCATGCTCGCCTCACAGCGCCCGCGTGCGGGACACGAACTTGGTCTTGATGCCGAGCTTCTGCGCGGCGAGCCGGAAGCCGTCCTTGGCGGTGGCTTCGTCGACGCCCTCCATCTCGTAGAGGATGCGGCCGGGCTTGACCACCGCCACCCAGAACTCCGGGTTGCCCTTACCCTTCCCCATCCGCGTCTCCGCGGGCTTCTTGGTCACCGGCTTGTCGGGAAAGATCCGGATGAAGACCTTGCCGCCGCGCTTGACGCTGCGGGTCAGGGAGACGCGCGCGGCCTCGATCTGCCGGTTGGTCACCCACGCCGGCTCGAGCGCCTTCAGCCCGAAGTCCCCGAAGGCCAGGGTGGAGCCCCGATGGGCCTTGCCCTTCATCCGGCCCCGCTGGGCCTTGCGGTACTTGACGCGCTTGGGCATCAGCATGGAATCAGGCCTCGGCCGTCCGCTGGGTGGGCAGGACCTCGCCCTTGAAGATCCACACCTTCACGCCGATGGCGCCGTACGTCGTGTGCGCCTCCGCCAGCCCGTAGTCGATGTCGGCGCGGAGGGTGTGCAGCGGCACCCGGCCGTCGCGATACCACTCGCGCCGCGCGATCTCGGCGCCGCCGAGGCGGCCCGAGCAGGCGATCCGGATCCCGTCCGCGCCCAGTCGCAGGGCGGACGTGACGGCCTTCTTCATGGCGCGGCGGAAGGCGACGCGCTTCTGGAGCTGCAGAGCGACGTTCTCGGCCACGAGCTGGGCGTCCAGCTCGGGGTGGACCACCTCCTCGATGTTGAGGTGGACCTCCTTCTGGGTGCGGCTCTGGATCTCGTTCTTGAGCTTCTCGACCTCGGCGCCCTTGCGGCCGATGATGATGCCGGGGCGCGCGGTGAAGATGGAGATCCGCGCCCGGTTGGCCGAGCGCTCGATGTCGATCTTGGAGATGCCCGCGTGGTAGAGGGCGGACTTGATGAAGCGGCGGATCTTCACGTCCTCGTGGAGGAGGGCGGCGTAGCCCTTGGTGGCGAACCACCGCGAGCTCCACGTGCGCGTCGTCCCGAGCCGGAATCCGATCGGATGGGTCTTCTGCCCCATGATTACCTTCCCGCCCGCCGCGACTCCGCCCGGGGGCGCGGCGTCTCGTCGGAGAGCTCGATGGTGAGGTGGCTCGTCCGGTGCTTGATGAAATAGGCGCGCCCCATGGCACGGGGAGATACCCGCTTCAGGCCGGGGCCGCCGTCGGCGACCGCCTTGACCACGCGCAGATCGTCGAGGTTGCGCACCTGATGGTTGTGCTCGGCGTTCGCGATGGCGGAGCGCAGGACCTTCTCGATGAGCCGCGCCGCCGCCTTCGGCGTGAACTGCAGGGTGGCGAGGGCCTCCCCCACCGACTTGCCCCGGATGTGCTCGAGCACGAGGCGGGCCTTGCTCGCGGGTACCCGGATGTAGCGCGCGGTCGCCTGGGTCTTCATGGTGCGGTCACGACTTCCCCGTGGGCGACGTGGCGGCCTTCTCGGCGGCGCCGTGGGCCTTGAACGTGCGGGTCAGCGCGAACTCGCCGAGCCGGTGCCCCACCATGTTCTCGGTGATGTACACGGGGATGAACTTCTTCCCGTTGTGGACGGCGAGGGTGTGTCCCACGAACTCGGGCACGATCGTAGATCGGCGCGACCAGGTCTTGAGCACCTTCTTCTGGCGCTGGCGGTTCAATTCGTCGATGCGGGTCATGAGCCGCGTCTCGACGAAGGGGCCCTTGCTGGTTGAGCGTCCCATGTCCTCTCCTACTTCGTCCGGCGCGTGATGATGTAACGGTCCGACGGCCGCGCGCCCCGCCGGGTCTTGTAACCCTTGGTGGGCTTGCCCCACGGCGTCATCGGGTGGTTGCCCTTGCCCTTCCCCTCGCCGCCGCCCATGGGGTGGTCCACCGGGTTCATGACGGTGCCGCGCACGGTGGGCCGGAAGCCCTTCCAGCGCACACGGCCTGCCTTGCCGACGGACACGTTCTCGTGATCGAGGTTGCCCACCTGGCCCACGGTCGCCATGCAGTCGATGGCGACCCGGCGCACCTCGCCCGAGGGCAGCTTGAGGTCGGCGTGATCGCCTTCCTTGGCGAGGAGCTGGGCGAGGGTGCCCGCGCTCCGGCAGAGCTGACCGCCGCGCCCCGGCTGGAGCTCCACGTTGTGCACGAGGGTGCCGAGGGGGATGTTCCGGATGGGCAGCGCGTTGCCGGGCAGGATATCCGCCTGCGGCCCGGACATCACGATGTCCCCGGGCTTGAGCCCGAGGGGCGCGATGATGTAGCGCTTCTCGCCGTCCCGGTAGTGCAGGAGCGCGATCCGCGCGGAGCGGCCGGGATCGTACTCGATCCCCACCACTTTGGCGGGGATGCCGAGCTTCTCGCGGCGGAAGTCCACTTCGCGGAGCATGCGCTTGTGCCCGCCGCCCCGGTGCCGCACGGTGATGCGGCCGTACGCGTTCCGGCCGCTGATCCGCGTCTTGGGCGTGAGCAGGCTCTTCTCCGGCGTCTTCTTGGTGATCTCCTCGTTGGTGAGGAGGGTCATGTAGCGCCGGGCGGGCGAGGTCGGCTTCAGCGTGCGGATTCCCATCGGTCTCAGGCCCCCTCGACCAGCTCGATCTTGTGACCGGGCGCGAGCGTGACCACCGCCTTCTTCCAATCGGAGCGCTGGCCCTCGAAGCGGCCCATGCGCTTCCACTTGCCCTGCATCGACGTCGTGCGCACATCGGTGACCTTGACGCTGAACACGCGCTCCACCGCCTGGCGGATCTCCACCTTGTTGGCGTCGCGCGCCACCTGGAAGGTGACGGTGTTGAGCTCTTCCTTCTGGCGCATGCTCTTCTCGGTCATGAGCGGACGGTACAGGACGGAGCGGGGATCTCTCATCGCGCGAGCGCCTCCTGGAGGGCGAGAAGGGCCGCGCGCTCCGCCACCACCCGCGGGTGCCGCACCAGCTGATAGACGGAGGTGTGAGCGGCGGTCGTCACCTCGAGCCAGGCGACGTTGGCGGCGGCGCGCTCGACCTCCACGCTGCGCTCCGCGAGGACGAGCAGGGTCGGCCCCGCCGCCGCGCCGACGCCCTTGAGCCGCGCCACCAGCGCCTTCGTCTTCGCCTCGCCCAGGGCCAGGCTCTCCATCACCGTTACTTCGCCCGCCGCCACCTTCGCGGACAGCGCCGACCGCAGCGCGGCCCGGCGCATCTCGGTGGGCATGGCCTTGTCGTACTTCCGGGGCCGCGGCCCGAACGGCTTCCCGCCGCCCTTCCACTGGGTGGCGCGGATGGAGCCCTGCCGGGCCCGCCCGGTGCCCTTCTGGCGCCACGGCTTCCGGCCGCCGCCGCGGACATCGCTGCGGCCGCGGGTCGAGTGCGTGCCCGCGCGCCGGCCGGCGAGCTCGCGCACCACCGCCTGATGCACCACCGGCACGCTCACCGCGCCGCCGAACACGGCGTCGGCGAGCTCGAGGGTGCCGCGGGACTTCCCGCTGGCGTCGAAGACGGGAACGCTCGGCATGGCTACTTCGCCCCCTGCGCCTTCTGCTGCGCCTTGGTCTGCTTCACGCTCTTGCGCACCATCAGGTAGCCCCCGCGCGCGCCGGGCACGGCGCCCCGGAGCAGGATGAGGTTCTGCTCAGCGAGGACGCGAACGACGGGCAGGTTGAGCACGGTCCGGCGGTCGCCGCCCATCCGGCCGGGAAGCGGATGCCCCGGCCACACGCGCGACGGATCCGACGAGGCGCCGATGGAGCCGGGCGCCCGGTGGAACATCGAGCCGTGGGTGGCGTCGCCGCCGGCCCAGCCGTGGCGCTTCACGCCGCCCTGGAAGCCCTTGCCCTTGGTCACGCCGACCACGTCCACGAGCTCGCCGGGGCTGAAGATCTCCGCGGTCAACGTCTGGCCCACCTGATAGGGCGCCACCGCCTCCGTCTTCTGCAGGCGGATCTCCCGGAGCATCTTCATCGGCGCGGCCACGCCCGCCTTCTTGTAGACGCCCGCCATCGGCTTGGTCACGTTCTTCTTCTTCGTCTCGAAGCCCAGCTGAAGCGCGTCGTAGCCGTGGGTGGCCTTGGTCCGCACCGACACCACCGTGCAGGGGCCGAGCTGGACCACGGTGACCGGGATCATGTTCCCGTCTTCACCGAAGACCTGCGTCATGCCGACCTTGCGGCCGATCAGTCCTTCTTTCATCGCCATGGCGGGACTCGTTCTCTCCGTGGGGGGCCTGGCTAGAGCTTGATCTCGACGTCGACGCCGCTGGGCAGCTCGAGCTTCATGAGCGCGTCCACCGTCTGGGGCGTGGGATCCAGGATGTCGAGGAGCCGCTTGTGAGTGCGCATCTCGAACTGCTCGCGCGAGGTCTTGTCGACGTGGGGCGAGCGAAGCACCGTCCACCGGTTGATGATGGTGGGCAGGAGCACCGGCCCGGTGACGCGCGCGCCCGTCCGGCGCACGGTCTCGACGATCTCCTTCATCGAGCGGTCGAGGAGGTGGTGGTCGTAGGCCTTCAGGCGGATCCGGATCTTCTGGTCGGCGGAAAGGGTGACCATGTTCCTAGTCCGTGATCTCCGCCACCACGCCCGCCCCCACCGTCCGCCCACCCTCCCGGATCGCGAACCGCAGCTCCTTCTCCATCCCGATCGGCTGGATCAGCT
>Ga0209382_10001939_pt1 | contig 31277 bp, 22 predicted proteins | sample SoiMetdeltSBSDD5_FD_187599 | JGI IMG/M metagenome (GOLD analysis project Ga0209382, IMG submission 187599) | Bulk soil microbial communities from a Populus tree surrounding site in Tennessee, USA - Soil MetaG P. deltoides SBSDD5 (SPAdes) (version 2) | ecosystem: Environmental > Terrestrial >...
TGCGGAAGTTGCGGAACGCAGGGCGCGCCAGCACGTAGCCCATCTTGGCCAGGAAGGATTTCGAGATCTCCTCCTTCATGAAGTGCAGGATCGCCTCCGCGGCGCTCTCGACCGCCTTGAGGGACACGTTGCCGATGAACCCGTCACAGACGATGACGTCGGACTTGCCGTTGAAAATGTCCCGACCCTCGACGTTGCCGATGAAGTTCAGGGGCGTCTCCTTCAGGATCCGGAACGCCTCGCGGGTGACCTCGTTCCCCTTGCTGTCCTCCTCCCCGATGCTCATCAACCCGACCCGGGGGTTCTGGACGCCGAGCACTTCGCGGGAATACAGGTGCCCCATGATGGCGAACTGGACCAGGTGCTCGGGACGGCACTCGATGTTCGCCCCGACGTCCAGCCAGACCGACGGCCCCTTCAGGTTCGGCACCACCGCGCACAACGCCGGCCGCTCGACCCCTTCCAGAACGCCGCAGATCATCTTGACCGTGGTCATGACGGCGCCGGTGTTGCCCGCGCTGATCACGCCCGCGGCCCGGCCGTCGCGCACCAGCGTCGCCGCGACGCGGATCGACGAGTCCTTCTTGCGGCGAAACGCCGTCACCGGGGATTCGTCCATCGCCACCGCCTCGCTGGCGTGGACGATCTCGATGGGGAGGCCTGTGGCGCGGTGCTTGGCGAGCTCGGGCTCTATGGCCTCGCGCCGCCCCACCAGGATGAGGTGCGCGCCGTATTCGCGGGCCGCCAGGACCGCGCCGGCGACCGGGTGGGCGGGGGCGAAGTCCCCTCCCATCGCGTCGATGGCGATTCGAATCTCCAATCGAGGGCCCTTCCCGGATGCGCATGCGTCAGCGCGTCCAATCCCGCGCAGCGTGCGGCGCGGAACGCCGGTCGTCGTACGGGCCGTCGAGGCCGGGACGGGCGGCTGCCCGTCGCCTCAGGCCTCGCCGACCTCGATGACTTCCCTCCCCTTGTAGTGGCCGCAATGCGGACAGACCCGATGAGGCAGCTTCGCCTCGTGGCAATTCGGGCACTCCGAAAGGATGGGACGGGTCAGAGCGTCGTGGGCACGCCGCTTGTCGCGGCGCGCGCGCGAATGACGTCGTTTGGGATTCGGCATCGTCTGGTCCTTAAAGTGGCGCTAGAGGAGGCTCTTGAGGATCCGGAGGCGAGGATCCTCGGTCCTCTCCTCCGCGCAGGTACAGGCCCCCGCGTTCAGGTTGGTGCCGCACTTCGGGCACAGGCCCTGGCAGTCAGGTCGGCACAGCGGCTTCAGCGGCAGGCCCAGGTACACCTGCTCCGCGAGAAGGGCCCTGACATCGATCCGGGTGCCGTCCATGTGGACCCGCGTCGCCAGGTCGTCGTCGAGGCGCTGCCGGTCCCCCTGCGCCGTCTCCGGGGCGTTCGTATAGACCAGGTCGAACGGCAGGTCCAGCGGTTGGGCGTGCTCCTCGAGGCACCGGCTGCAGGGCAGCGTCGCCCGCGTCTCGATCCGGCCCGAGAACGAAATGCCCTCCTCGACCCTCAGCAACTCGCCGTTCAGGTGCACCGTGTCGATCCAGATCGCTTCGTCGCCGCTGAGTGGAAGACGAAAACCGTCCATCGAGCGGCTGACGCTCAGCCCCTCGGGCCCTATCTCCTTTGTTTCTATGAACATGACGCTTCGTTCCAGAGGAACGGCGCATTATAGCACGGGGGGGCCGGGTGTCAACGTGGCAGCAGACGGGGCTTTCGGACCAAAGACCGGTTGGATCCCGGGAGCCAAGGGAGCCTGCCCGAGTATTGGGCCGGGTCGCGTTCCGGCCGCCGTGGGGCCGGATGCGAGGCGCCGCGACGACGTCCGATGCCTGCGCATCGAGGAGGCGTGGCAACGATGCAGACGGCCCCACGCCGCCGGAACCCGGAGGGCGCATGGGGATTGCGGCCGCTTACGGCGTCGCTCGTCGTCGGCGATCGACCGACATCTAAGACTTCCTCGCTCCTTGTCTGCAATCCGCAAGCCCCATGAGCGCGGCCCGGCCGAATACTCGGGCAGGCTCCTAGTGCTTCTCGCGTTCCAGCTCTTTGAGGCTGGTCTTGGCTTCCTGGTGGGAGGGCATGAGCTCGAGCGTCTTCTCGAACTCTTTCTTGGCCTTGGCGTACAGGCCGTGGGAACGGTAGAAATGCCCCAGGGTCATGCAGTGAAGGGGATTGAACGGCTCGAGCTCGGCGGCGCGCAACAGGGCCGTCTCGGCCCGCTTCTGCCAGCGGTAGTCGGGGTTCCTCTGGAGCGCCTGGCCGAGGAGGCTGAACACCATGGCGTTCTTGTCGCTGTAGGAGGTGGCGAACTCGCAGTACCGGATGCAGTTGAAGAAATCTCCCATCTTGAAGTAATCCCTCGCCTTGCCGAAGAACTGCTCGGCCCTGCGTCCCCTCTCCTCCTCGAAGGACTGCATCTCGGTCTTGGTAAGCTCCTTGCGCATGGACAGGGAATCGAGGTCGAGGTTGACCACCCGCTCGGTGCTCGTGCCCGCCGCCTTGGCCGCGCCGAGCTTCTGCTCGCGCACCGCGAGGAAGGATTCCAGGAGCCGCGCCTCGATGATCTGCAGCTCCTCCTTCATGTCGTGCTGCACCTTCTTCATGAATCGCGACGGGTGGTACCGTTCCTTGCGTTCGGTGTAGGCCGACTTGATCCGCTCCGCGGTGGCCGCCTCGTCGATGCCCAGGATGGTGAGGGGCGACCCTTCCCGTGCCAGTCGGTAGAATTCGCGCACCTCGGCCAGCTCCCTCTCCTCGCGGCGCTTCTTCTCCTCCTCGCCGCGGACCAGGTCGCCGCAGCTGAGGGGACCGGCCGAGATGGCCGGAACGAAGTTGATCATGCCGAGGATCAGGAGCCCGAAGAGGAATCGGGCGGCCTGTTCCTCCTGGCCGGGGGGGACCTGCGCGAGGACGTCCCGCACCTTCGTCTGCCCGTCGACGCGCGACAGGAGAAACCCCTCGATCGGCGTGAGCGTCAGGCGGTCGATCGGCAGGTACACCTGGTCGGAGAGCCGGAGCGCCCGGTCCTGGCGCAGGAGCGCCTCGCGGATGGGGTCGAACGCGACCATGGATCGCAGGGCGCGGATGATCATCTCGAAGCTCGCGACCACATCCGTCTGAAGGAGGCCGGCGGTCACCGGGCCCTCCTCGAAGCGGTACTCGATCTCCTCCCAGCGGAACACGGCGGTGAGGATGCGCTGCGCCAGATCGCGGTTGGCGGAGAGAAGGGTCTCGGGAGTCACCAGGCCGCGTCGAGCGGCGACCTCCGCAACCTGGGCGTCGTCGAGCCCCTTCAGGGTCTCCGCCTCCTCGATCCGCATGATGCCCCTCTCGACGAGGAGGGCCGACAGCTTCTCGTCCGACAGGGATGACGAGGCGGTCAGGATCATCCCACGGTCGAGCAGGACCCTCTTCTCGACGCCGCTGCGTCCGAGCACGAGGACCCCCGTCCTCTCATCCATGTACAGGTCGCGGATGAGCTCGGCGAGCGCGGGGGGCGCGAAGAACCCGCGCGCGCCCGTCTCCGGGGCGCCCGCGACGTCTCCGGCCGGCAGGGTGGCTCCCTCGCCGCTCATGCGGCCGAGGCTCCGGAAGCGGCAGGGGCCGAGCCGGTCTGGGGCCCCGCGATGGGCAGCGACACGAAGACCGTGGTCCCCTCCCGGGCCTTGCTCTTCAGCCAGATGCGGCCGCCATGGCACTCGACCGCAAGGCGGCAGAAGGTGAGCCCCAGCCCCGAGTCGTTCAGCAGCCGCTTGCTCGATTCGGAGTCCCCCACCCACTTCTCGAAGATGCGGGGCTGCAGCTCCTCCGGAATCCCCTCGCCCGTGTCGCTGATCGTCAGGGTGATCTGGTCCCCCTCGGTCCGGGCGTCCACCACGACCCGCCCCCCGCTCGGCGTGTGCTTGAACGCGTTGCTCAACAGGTTGGCGATCACCCGGCTCACCAGCTCGCGATCGGCGCAGGGAGCCGGGAGATCGGTGCCGACGCGGTTCTCCAGGCGGATCCCGTCGCGCGCGCTGAGCCCCATCATCTCGTCCGCGTTCTCCTGCACCAGCGCGTGCAGGACGACGGGCTCCAGGCGCAGGGGCATCTTCTGCTCCTCCAGCTTGCCGATCTGCAGGATGTTCAGGATCATCCGCATCAGCTGCCTGGCGCTCTCCTGCGTGCGCTGCAGGAGCTCCGCCAGCCGGGTCGGGGTCATGGTCTCGAGGCTCTGCATCTGGATGAGCTGGATGTTCCCCATGATGCTGGCCAGGGGGTTCTTGAGGTCGTGCACCACCATCTGCATCATCGACTCCTTGAATCCCTGCATGCGCACCAGCTGGTGGTTCGCCGCTTCGATCTCGGACTTCCGGCGCTCGACCTCGTCCTGCAGCGCCTTGACCCTGAGGACGGACCGCACCTTGGCGAGGAGCTCCAGCTTGTTGATCGGCTTGGTCAGGAAATCGTCGGCGCCGTACTCGAGCGCCTGGACCTTGTCCTCGAGGGCATTCAGCGCGGTAACCATGATCACCGGAAGGAGACGTGTCTCGTATCTCCCCTTCAGCTGCTGGCACAGCTCGAAGCCGCTCACCCGGGGCATCATCACGTCCAGCACGAGGAGATCGGGGTGCTCGGTCTCGACCACCTGGAGCGCCTCCTCGCCGTTGTAGGCCTTGAGCACGCGGTATCCGCTCCCCTTGAGGATCGACTCGATCAGGCGCACGTTGCGCTGGTCGTCGTCGACCACCAGGACGGCCGCGCCGGCAGCGTCCTGCGGGTCGCTCATGACGCCCGCCTCGGGCACGCCCGGCAGGAGGCGCTCAATTGGAGGAGACCCCGGGGCCGCGGTTCAGAAAGGCCGCGATCTGCCTGGTCAGCTCCCCCGGCTGGATCGGCTTCGGGATGTAACCCGCGCAACCGGCCTCCTTGGCCCTGACCTCGTCCCCCTTCATGACGTGGGCGGTCAGGGCGATGACGGGAATGTTGCAGGTCTCCGGATTGTCCTTCAGGAGACGCGCCGCCCGGAGCCCGTCCATCCCCGGGAGCTGAATGTCCATCAATATGAGGTCCGGCCGGATGAACTTCAAGGCATCGAGGGCCTCCTCGCCCGTGGTCGATTCGGCCACTCGGTACCCGCCCTGCTTCAGGATGTCCCGGACCAGCTTCAGGTTCATGGGATTGTCCTCGACCACGAGGATCAGGTCCCCCCTGGAGCCCACGGCCGGTGTCACGGGATTGACGGCGCCCTGCTCTCCGCCCGCCGGAACCGGATCGAGGGTCGGAGCCTGGGAGAGGGCCCCGGGAAGGGTGAAGGTGAAGTCGCTCCCTTCGCCGAACCTGCTCGTGAGCGTGACGCGCCCGCCCTGCATCTCCACGAACTTCCTGACCAGGGTGAGCCCGAGGCCGGTCCCCTGGTAGCGGCGGGCATAAGAGCCGTCCACCTGCGTGAAGGCCTGGAAGATGCGGTCCTGGTCCTCCTCCTTGATGCCGATCCCCGTGTCGATGACCGAAACCGCCACCCGGTCCTCCTGGCGGCTGGCCCGCAGCGTCACGCGCCCCCCCGGAGGCGTGAATTTCACCGCGTTGCTCAGCAGGTTGTTGAGCACCTGCCTCACCTTGCCGCGATCCGCCCGCGCCTCGATCGACGCCTCCCCCACCTCCGAGACGAGCTCGATGTGCTTGCGCCCCGCTTCGACGCGCAGGAGCGCCATGGCCTCCTCGATCACCGGCTCGATCTCGAAATCCTCGACGCTCAGCTTCATCTTGCCCGCCTCGATCTTCGAGAGGTCCAGGATCTCGTTGATCAGCTCCAGCAGGTGCCGCCCGCTGCTCAGGATGTCGGCGACGTAGTCCTTCTGCTCGCCGGTGAGCACCCCGGCGGTCGTGTCGAGCAGCAGCTCGGAGAACCCGATGACGGCGTTGAGCGGCGTGCGCAGCTCGTGGGACATGTTGGCGAGGAACTCGCTCTTCAGGGAGTTGGCGCGCTGCAGCTCCAGGTTCGATTCCTGCAGCTTCTGGTTGACCACCTCCAGCTCCTGGGTGCGCTCCTTGACCTTGCGCTCCAGGTCGGCGTTCATGCGCTCGATGTCCTCGAGGTGCTCCTTCTTCTCCTCCAGCTTGTCCAGGTACAGCTTGTACGAGTAGTAGATCAGGACGCAGAACGGGAGCGACAGGACGAAGGAGTAGATGCCGAACTTGTCCAGGAAATACGACATCGCCAGGGCCAGCGACCCGCCGGCGAAAAAGGACGGCGCCGACCAGAGGAAGTTCTCGTGCCAGACCTTGAACAGGTTGAGACGGCCGCTGAGCGCCACCACGCCCGAGATGCTGTAGGTGTTCACGAGGTAGAAGACCAGGGTCGCCACCATGAGGGCGACCAGCGGGTAGCCCCCGATGGAGCCTTCGCTCCGTCCCCCGACGAAAATGTATGTGGTGCAGGTGGCGAAAGCGGTGATCACGAACGAGCTGATGTTGAACAGGGCGCGGTAGAACTCCATGCGCGGGGCGCGTATGAAGCACAGGCTGCTGATGCAGAGGATGGAGATGAGCACGGAATTGGCCGTGCCCAGCTGGATCATCGTCGCCAGGATGAACGGGTGGGAGATCGACATCTCGACGCGCATGCCGAGGTGCACGGTATGCGGCGCCATGATGGCCCCGATCAGGGCCAGCATCAGGAACTCGGTGTTGAACGTCAGGCTGCCGGAGTGGAGGACGTGGAGCAGGATGACCAGCGCCGCCGCGTAGGTCGAAAGGATGTAGATCCGGGTGCCCCGGTTCAGGTTCTTCATGCGATCACCCCGGCACCGGCGGTCCGGGGCGGGCGTCCTCCGGCCGCAGGCAACGGATCAGTTCATCGGGTTGCGTCCGATGTCGTACTTCTTGAGCTTGCTGTAGAGGCTGCTGCGGTTGATGCCGAGCACCGATGCGGCGAGCTTCTTGTTCCAGTTGCACTCGGCGAGGGTCTTGAGGATGTAGAGGCGCTCGTTCTCGTAGAGGGAGAGCTTGACCTCCGCCCCCTCGGTGGCTCCGTCCTTCAGGTTGGGAGGCAGGTCGCTCACTTCGATGAGATCCCCCTTGGCGAGGATCACGGTGCGCTCGATGACGTTCTCCAGCTCGCGGACGTTCCCCGGCCAGGAGTACCGCGTCATGCCCTCCATCGCGTCGCTGGAGAAACCGCGCATCGTCTTGCCGACCTTCTTGGACACCCGTTCGAGGAACTCCATGCTGAGGGTCGGGATGTCTTCGACGCGCTCGCGCAGGGGAGGAATGTGGATCGGGATGACGTTCAATCGATAGAAGAGATCGTTGCGGAAGCTGCCCCGCTCCATCCCCTCCTGCAGGTTCTTGTTGGTCGCCGCGATCACCCGGACGTCGACCTCCAGCGTCTGCTCGCCTCCGACGCGCTCGAACCGCCTCTCCTGCAGGAAGCGCAGGAGCATGAGCTGGGTGGCCGGAGAGATGTCGCCGATCTCGTCCAGGAAGATCGTCCCCGAGTCGGCGAGCTCGAAGCGGCCCTTCTTCTGCTTGACCGCGCCGGTGAACGCCCCCTTCTCGTGGCCGAACAGCTCCGAGTGGAGGATCCCCTCGGAGTAGACGGCGCAGTTGGCCTCGACGAAGGGCCTCTCGGCCCGCAGCGAGTTGTAGTGCAGGATGCGGGCGAGCAGCCCCTTGCCGGTGCCGCTCTCCCCCATGACCAGGACGGTCGAGTCGGTGCCGGTGACCTCCTGCAGCAGATCGTGAATCTGCTTCATCTTCGGGCTCTTGCCGAGGATGGCGCTGAAGGCATACTGCCCCTGCAGGTTGCGCCTCAGCTCGAAGTTCTTGACCTTCTCGCTCTGCAGCTCTTCGAGCGCCCGACGCCGCTCGCTTCCCATCTGCTTGAGCTGCGCCGCCCGCTCCGCGAGCGCCAGGAGCTCGTCCTCCGCAATCGGCTGCTTCAGGAAGTCGTAGGCCCCTTTGCGCAGCGCCAGGATGGTCGTCTCGACCTCGGGTTTCGCGGCCGTCAGCACCACCGGGATCTCGGGAGACATCTCCTTGATCCGGGCCAGCACCTCGATGCCGTTCGCGTCCGGCAGATCCATGGCGGCGATGGCGAGATCGAACCCCTGGGCGCGCAGGCGCTCGAGCGCCAGCGCGCAGCGATCGACCGCGACGAGGCGATGCCCCCCGCGGGTCAGGATTCCCGTCTGATTGCGGACCGAGTCCGCGTCCGCATCCACGATGAGGATATTGGCCTTGGGTTGCACGCTGCCCTCCTGCATGACGTGTCCAGAAGAGCAGCAAGAAGCGTTCCACGGCCCGCGCGCGGGCGGGATCGCCGAACCCGCGGCGCGACAGGGTCTTGCGCCGATCACGTTGGTGAAATCGCCCGCGGGGGCCGGCACGGGAACGGTTTGGACATCGCCGATCGCCCAAAACGTAACGGGACGTCCGATCGGCGCCGCCTCGAAGGACCCGCTCCTGACCACTGCCGGGACACGCGTCATGCCCTCGACGGCCGGAGGGCGGTCGCGTGGGGCTATGGTAGTCTTGCGTTCGTGTCGCGAACCGTCCTGTCCAGCCCGCGAGCGCGCCCTCTGGCCGCCGTCCTGTCGGTGCTCCTCGCCGCGTCGGCGCCGGCCCGGGCCGATGCCGTTCCTCCCGATGCCTCTGGCCTCATCCGTTCCGGCCTCCAGGAGCTCCACGACGGCCGATACGAGAAGGCGGAGGCGACCCTGCGCACGGCCGCCCGCGCGGCTCCGGGCGATCCGGTCCCCCAGATGTTCATCGCCTTCACGTACTGGTGGAGGACCCTGGAGGACCGCGGCGATCGCTCGCGGGACGCGGCCTTCCTCTCCGCGGTGGACAAGGCGGTGACGGACGGCGATCGTCTCCTGCTCGCCGATCCGCGGGACCGGCGGGTCCTGGTCGCGGTCGGCACGGTGCACATCCTGAGATCCCAGGTCGAGGCCATGCGCCGGAACTTCTTCAAGGCGGGGCAGGAGGCCCGGCGCGGGAAGAAGAACCTGGAGGCCGCGCTCGCCCTCGATCCGGGGAACGCCGACGCGCTGTTCGGCCTGGGAGCCTACAACTACTACACCGAGAAGATTCCCGGCCTGGCGCGCGGGCTCCTGTTCATGCCCAAGGGCGACGCCGAGCTCGGGCTCGCGCAGCTGAAGACGCTGGCCGCCTCGAACGGGTATTTCAGCGCCGACGCGCGCCTGCTTCTGGCCCTCATCTGCGGCCACCGCGACGAGCGGTGCTACGGGGACGCCCTGGCGCACCTCCGGGTGGCGCTGAAGAAGAGCCCCGGCTCTCCGCTGGTCCGAGGGACCTTCGCCGGCCTGGAAATGCGCCTGGGAGAGTACGCGGGCGCGGCGCAGCACCTGGAAGCCGCGCTGGCTCTGGCCGCGGGGCCCGGAGAGGAGCGCCTCAGGCAGCGCCGGACGCTGCGCGTGTACCTGGCGGACGCCCTCGTCTCCGACTGGCGCATGGACCGGGCCGAGGAGATCCTGAGCAAGGTGGGAGACCCGTCCACTCTCCCCGCGCGCGAGCGGCAGGTCGTGGAGCGCCTGAAGCCCGAGATCGCCGCCAGGCGGGGCGAGGCGGCCGGCGCGCCCCTGTCCGGGGGGAGAACCCTGTCCTCGTTCGTCCGACCCGCCCTGCGGGCCCAGCAGGACGGGCGCGACGCCGAGGCCCGCCGACTCCTCGCGGCCGCCGCCGCGGCCTTCCCCGGGAACCCCCTGCCATGGTTCCTGTCGGGCCGGCTCGAGTTCCTGGCCGGCCGCCATGCCGAGGCCGAGGCCGCGCTCACCGCTGCGCTCGAGCGCGCGACGGATTCCCCGCCCTGGATGTCCGGATGGATCCCGCTCTACCTTGGACTGTCCGAGAAGGCGCTCGGCCGCCGCCTGGCCGCGCGGGCACGCTTCCAGGAGGCTGGCACGGTGCGGCACTTCCGTTCGGTCGACCGGGCGTTTCTGGAGCTGCAGGAAGGGGTGGCGCCGCACGGGCGGTGCGCCCCTTAGGGGTTCCTAGAGGAGCCTAGCGGGACAGGACGCGGGTCACGCGAACCACATACTGTTCGGTCTCGCGGAAAGGCGGGATCCCGCCGAAGCGATCGACGGCCTGCTCCCCCGCGTTGTACGCGGCCAGCGCGAGCCGCACCTGGCCGCTGTAGCGCTCGAGGAGCTCTTTCAGGTAGCGCACCCCGCCGTCGACGTTCTCGACGGGGCTGAAGGGATTCCCCACGGCGAAACGGGCCGCCGTCTGGGGCATGAGCTGCATCAGGCCCATCGCGCCGCGCGGCGACACCGCGAAGGCGTCGTAACGCGATTCCACCTCGATCACCGCCAGGACCAGCGCCTCATCCACGCTGTGCCGCCGCGCGATGCGGGCGGCCAGGTCCCTCAGCGCCTGCCGATCGAAGACCGCTCCAGGCCCGATCTCGATCGGGCCGTCCTCGCCCCGGCCTCCGGCGCCCGCCGCCGGCGCGCTCTCGAGCACCGGCTGCGTCGGCGGCGACATCGACGTGCCGTCCTGCGAGGTCTGCGGCACGACGGGGACGGGGCGCGCCCCCGCCTCCACCGGCTCGTCGCGCCGGATGGCCACCACCTGCTCCTGGAGAAGGGCGATCTGCCCTCCCCCTTCCATCACCAGGACGATCCGGTCCCCCTCCCTGCGGAAATCGGTGACCGACAGGGAGCGGCCGTTGCGCAGGATGGCCGTGTCCGCCATGGCATCGGAAAGGAGCGCGCAGATCACCGGAACCGCCAGCAGGGCCGGTTTCGAGCGCAGAAGGATCGCCGCGTGTCGTCGCATGGGTGCCCGGATTATACGGTGAGAGCCGACCTCGAGCAACGTCCGGTTGGCCGTCCGGCGCGAATGGGCGCGTCAAGGACCCGTCATTTTCTGTGAAACTCCCGCTCCAAACGGTCGAGGCTGAACCGGAGCAGGACCGGGCGGCCGTGCGGGCAGGTCATCGGCATGTCGGTGCTCATGAGATCGTTCATGATGGCCTTCATCCTCGGGGGATCCAGGGGATGGTTCGCCGTGACCGCCGCGTGGCAGGCGGCCGTCGAGACGATCCGGTGCCGGAGCCGGTCGATCCCGTCCGCCTCGCGCCAGTCGAGAAGGTCCCGCAAAACCTCCCGCACGAGGCGCGCCACCGATCCGGCCGGCACGAAGGCGGGAATCTCGTCCACGACCAGCGTCCGGTCGCCGAACGGCGCGATGCCGAACCCGAGCTCCTCGAGCGAGGCGCGCGCCTCCGGGAAGATCGCGTGCTCCGCCGGAGCGACCTCGACCGTCACGGGGAACAGGAGCCTCTGCGACTCGATCCGGCCGGCGCGATGCTCCGCCATGAAGCGTTCATACAGGACGCGCTCGTGGGCCGCGTGCTGGTCGACGATGACCAGGCCGTCGGGCGCGGACGCCAGGATGTACGAGTCCCGGAACTGCGCCAGGGGGGACAGCGTCCCGGCATCGAACAGGACGCCCGCGTTCGTCCCGTCCGCCGCCCCCGCAGGACGGGGCGTCGCCGGCCTCTCCGCCGGAGCCGCGACGGTCGCCTCCGCCGCCACGGCCCCCGGATCGGGCTCGGCCAGCCGTGCCTCGTCGCGCGGGCCGAGGCTGTAGAAGGGACGCGAGACTCCCAGCGCTTCGAGCAGTGCGTCCCGCACCATGTCGTGCACGGCGCCGGGCCTCAGGAAACGGACCTCGGCCTTGGCGGGATGGACGTTGACGTCGACTTCGGCCGCCGGGATCGAAAGAAAGAGGTAGAGGACGGGATACCGTCCTCTCGGGAGGAGCGTGGCGTAGGCCGACTGGACGGCGTGCAGGAGCCGCCGGTCCCGGATCGGTCGGCCGTTCACGAAGAGATTCTGGTCCGTCGAGGTCGATCGGCTGAGCGAGGGGCCCGAGGCGAGGCCCACGACCCGCATCGCTCCGGACCGGCCGTCGACCGCGACAAGGTGGGGCGCGTCCTCGAGGCCGGCGATCTGACTGACGCGCCCGCGGTAATCGGAGACCGCCGGCCAGGCGACCAGCGCGCGCCCGCCGCTCTTCAGGGAGAAGGCGATCGCCGGGCTCGCCGCGGCCATCCGGGTCAGGATCGTCGCGATGTGCGAGGTCTCCGTGCCCGCGGCGCGCAGGAACTTGCGGCGCGCCGGGGCATTGGCGAACAGGCCTTCCACCTCCACGGTCGTCCCGCGCGGGTGGGCCGCCGGCTCGACCGCGAGAAGGGTCCCCGCCTTCAGGCGCACGCGGGTCCCCCGCGCTCCCCCCGTCGACGTGGTCAGGACCATGCTCGACACGGAGGCGATCGAGGGGAGGGCCTCGCCGCGGAAGCCATAGCTCCCGATCGCCTGCAGGTCGGCCGCCCTGCGGATCTTGCTGGTCGCGTGCCGCTGGAAGGCCAGCAGGGCGTCGTCGCGCTCCATGCCCGACCCGTCGTCCGCCACCACGATCCGGTCCGCGCCGCCGCCGTCGATGGCGACCTCGACGCGGGAGGCGCCGGCATCCAGGGCATTCTCCAGGAGCTCCTTGACCACCGAGGCGGGCCGCTCGACCACCTCGCCGGCGGCGATCTGGTTCGCGACGTTCGGATCGAGGACCTGGATGGTGCCCACACGCTCTCCTCTGGAAGCCCGGCCCCTAGGCCAGAAGCATCTTCTTGCCGTGGGAATCGGTGACGCAGAAGTTCTCCACTGTCGCGAGGGTCTTCTCCAGCTTGGCCACGTGGCAGATGGCGTCCCCGGGATTGACCATCGGCATCGTGGTGATGCCGATGATGAGGCCCGTCAGGGGAGAACGGACCATCGAGACCTCGCGGCCGAACGGGTTGGTGAGCGAGGCGATCTCGTCCCCCTTGTAGATGATCTCCCCCGGGCGGACCAGGATGTCGGCGATCCCCCCCTTCACCGAGCGCACCCACTCCGACACCTTGACGATGACGCGGAACCGCGGCTCGCGCACCGGGTCGTCCGTCATGCGGAGGACCCTCAAGACGTTGCGGACGCCCGAGACGCCTCGCGCCACCATGTTTCTCTGGAAGCGGAAGGTCTCCCCCGCCTCGAAGATGATGGTCGCCACGCCCGCCGCCGTGGCGGCGGCGCGGAGGGTGCGCGGCGGGCCGGGCGAGTCGATGATGATCTCCGTGCCGAACGCGCGCGCGATGCGCCGCACCTTCTTGGACGACATGTCGGCGCGCACGTGGGGCAGGTTGGTGCGGCCGACGCTCGCGGTGTGCAGATCGACGCCGTAGCGCGACGGCCCCACGATCTCGGTGAACAGGGTGTGCGCGTAGCGAGCCGCGGCGTTCCCCTTCGGGTCCCCCGGAAAATACCGGTTGAGGTCGCGCCGCCCGGGCAGGTAGCGCGTGTGGGTCAGGAAGCCGACGCGGTTCATCACCGGCACGCAGATCAGGGTGCCCCTGATCTGCCGCGGGGTGTAGCCGGTCATGATCTGGCGGACGATCTCGACGCCGTTGAGCTCGTCGCCGTGAATGGCGGCCGTCAGGAAGAGGAGCGGCCCGCGCTCCTCGCCGCGCAGCACGGTCACGGGGACGTTGACCGGCGTGGAGGTGTAGTACTCGCTCACCTTGAGGAAAATCTGCTCGACCGTCCCGCGGCGGATTTCCTTGCCCCCGATGCGCAACGCCATACGACCCTCGCCCGCTCCTAGGCTTCGCTTCTCTTCCTGCGCCGGCCCGTCCGCGCGAACCCCACGGCGTACTCGATGATGGCGGCGGCGATGTCCACACCGGTCCAGCGCTCGAGCCCCTCGAACCCCGGCGAGGAGTTGATCTCCAGGACCTTGGGCCCGCGGCGCGATTCGAGCATGTCCACGCCGGCCACCTGGAGATCCATGACGCGCGTCGCCTGCAGGGCCGCCGTGCGGTAGTTCTCCGGGAGGTCCACGACGGTCCCGGTCCCGCCCCGATGCACGTTGGAGCGGAACTCGCCGATCCCGGCCTGCCGGCGCATCGCGGTGACCACCCGGTCCCCGATGACCAGCGCCCGGATGTCGCGTCCCTCCGACTCCTCGATGAACTCCTGCACCAGGATGTTCATCCCCAGGTTCCAGAACGTCTCGAGCACGTTGAGCGCGGCCTGCTCGGTCTCCGCCAGGATGACGCCGATCCCCTGCGTCCCCTTCACGACCTTGAGCACCGCCGGCGGCCCCCCGACGATCTCCAGCGCGCGGTGGATCTGGGACGGATCGCTCACCATGACCGTCTTCGGGATGTCGATGCCGGCCCGCGACAGGAGCTGCAGCGAGCGCAGCTTGTCGCGCGAGCGGGCGATCGGCTGCGAGTTGTTGACCAGGGGGACGCCCATCATGTCGAACTGGTTCACGACCGCCAGGCCGTGCTCGGTGATCGACGCTCCGATGCGAGGCAGGACTACGTCGAGATCGAGGAGCGGCGCCTCCATCCCGCGGTAATAGGTCTCGGGGGCCCGGCCGCTGAGGACCAGGAAGCAGTGCAGCGGGTTCAGGACGCGCGCCTCGTGGCCGAGCTTCTCGATGCTCTCCACCAGCCGGCGCGTCGTGTAGAGGCTACGCCTGCGCGACAGGATGCCGACGACCACGCTGCCTCCTGCTGGCGGCTGTCCCGCCGCGCGCCGACGCCTCGGGACCTCGCGATTCGATGGCGGCCTGCGCCGCGGCCAGCCGCGCGATCGGAATGCGGTAGGGGGAGCAGCTGACGTAGTCCATGCCGATGTGGTGGCAGAACCGGACCGAGTCCGCCTCGCCGCCGTGCTCGCCGCAGATGCCGATCTTCAGGCCCGGATGGCCCCGGCGGCCGCGTTCGATCGCCAGGAGCACCAGCTGACCGACCCCCTCCTGATCCAGCGTCTGGAACGGGTCGTCCGCGAGGATCCCGAGGCGCTTCTCGTCGACGTAGTCGGGCAGGAAGCGCCCGGAGTCGTCGCGCGACAGCGCCATGGTCATCTGGGTGAGGTCGTTCGTGCCGAAGGAGAAGAAATCGGCGAGGCGCCCGATCGGCTCCGCCAGGAGGGCGGCGCGCGGCACTTCGATCATCGTGCCGACGAGGTACGGGATCGACACCCCCTGCTCGGCGAGGACCCGATCGGCCGCCTGGCGAGTGCGCCGGGCCAGGAGGTCGAATTCCCGCGGGTCCATGATCAGGGGATGCATGATCTCGGGGAGCACCTTGACGCCGCGACGGTGGACCGCCACCGCGGCCTCCAGGATGGCCCGCACCTGCATGTCGACGATCTCCGGGTAGATCAGGCCGACGCGGCAGCCACGGTGTCCGAGCATCGGGTTCGACTCCCGGAGCTGCTCGACGCGCCGGGCCACGGTCTCGACCGGCAGCTGCAGACGGGCCGCCAGGGCTCCCTGCTCCTCGGCGCCGTGCGGCAGGAACTCGTGCAGCGGCGGATCGATGAGCCTTATGGTGACCGGCCGGCCGTCCATGGCCTCGAAGATCCCCTCGAAGTCCTGGCGCTGGATCGGCAGGAGGCGGGCCAGGGCGCGCTCGCGCGCCTCGGTGTCCTGCGCGAGAATCATCTCGCGGATCGCCAGGCGCCGCTCTTCGCTGTCGAAGAACATGTGCTCCGTGCGGCACAGGCCGATCCCCTCCGCTCCCATCTCCACCGCCTTGCGTGCGTCGTACGGCGTGTCGACGTTGGCCCGGACGCCCAGCCGCCTGAGTCCGTCGGCCCACCCCATGACCTCGTGATACGCCTCGGGAAGCTCGGGCCTCACCAGCGGGAACGTCCCGTCGTAGACCACCCCCTCCGTGCCGTCCAGGGTGAGAGGGTCGCCGGGCTTGAGCACCCGACCGCCGATGCGGACCTGCTGCCGCTCCGGATCGACCGACAGCGCTCCGCAGCCGACCACGCAGGTCTTCCCCCAGCCCCGGGCCACGACCGCCGCGTGCGACGTCTTGCCTCCGGTCGCCGTCAGGATCCCCCGGGCGGCGTGCATGCCCGCCACGTCCTCCGGCGAGGTCTCGCGCCGCACCAGGATGGCGCCGCGTCCCGCACGCGCCGACTCCTCGGCGGCGCGGGCCGAAAGGACCAGCTCTCCCGTCGCCGCCCCCGGGACCGCCCCGATGCCGGTCGCCAGCAGGCGCGCCTGCAGCTCGCGCTTCTTGATCTGGGGGTCGAGCACCGGATAGAACAGGCGCTCGATGTCACCGGACGACACGCGCCCGATCGCCTCCTGCTGCCCGATCAGGCCCTCCTTGGCCATGTCCCGGGCGATGCGGAAGGCGGCCTGCGAGGATCGCTTGCCGGTGCGGCACTGGAGCATGTAGAGGCGCCCTTCCTCGACCGTGAACTCCAGGTCCTGCATGTCCCGGAAATGGCGTTCCAGGAGAGAGCGCACCCGCTCGAGCTCGCGGAAGGCGCGCGGGACCTTGCGCTTCATCTTCTGGATGGACAAAGGCGTCCGGATCCCGGCGACCACGTCCTCCCCCTGGGCATTCATCAGGACGTCCCCGTAGAGCACCCTGTCGCCGGTGTTCGGATCGCGCGTGAAGCACACGCCGGTCCCCGACGTCTCTCCCAGGTTGCCGAACACCATCTGCACCACGCTCGCCGCGGTACCCGGCAGGCCGGTGATCCGCTCGACGCGGCGGTAGGTCACCGCCTTCTCCGCCATCCAGGACTTGAACACCGCCTCGATCGCCCCCCAGAGCTGCTCGTCCACGTCCTGGGGGAACGGACGGCCGATGCTCTCGCGGATGTGCGATTCGATCCGGCGGCAGACCGACTCGAGCGCCGCCGCTCCCAGCTCGGTGTCCTGGCGCACCCCCTCGCGGGTCTTGGCCTCCGTGAGAAACGCGTCGATCGGGTCGCGCGGCAGGCCGAACACGACACAGCCATAGGCTCCCAGGAAACGGCGGTACGCGTCGAACGCGAAGCGGGCGTTTCCGGTGCGCTTCGCCAGCGCGACCACCGTCGTCTCGTTCAGCCCCAGGTTCAGGATGGTCTCCAGCATGCCGGGCATCGAGCGCGCCGCTCCCGAGCGCACCGAGACCAGCAGGGGATCGCGCGCGTCCCCGAAGCGGCGGCCGGCCGCCCGCTCCAGGCGCGCCAGGCTCTTCGCCAGCTCCGCGCCCATCGACCGGCGCAGCGCCTCGGGTCCGTGGGCCAGGAACGTCGCGCAGGCCTCGGTGCTGATGACGAATCCGGCCGGCACCGGCAGTCCGATGCGGGTCATCTCGTGCAGGCCCGCCCCCTTGCCGCCCAGGATCTCCTTCATCGCGCCGTGCCCCTCGGCCCGGCCGCCCCCGAAGAAATAGATCATGCGGCGGGCCATCAGGCCTCCGCCGCCATTTCGGAAAAATCGACCACGCGCAGGAGCAGCCCGCCGATCTCGCGCAGCAGGCCCATCCGGTTGTCCCGGAGGCGCGGATCGTCCGCCATCACCAGGACCTCCGTGAAGAATCGGTCGAGATGCGGGGCCAGCCGTTCGATGGCGCGCAGGGCCGCCAGGTGATCGGCGCGCTCCTGCGCCGCCGCGATCAGCGGCTGGGCCTGCCTGAGGGCCCGCTCCAGCGCCCGCTCCGCTTCGTCCTTCAGCAGGGCCGCGTCCGGCGGCCCGACCTGGCGATCCTTCAGGATGTTCTTGATGCGCTTGTGCGCCAGCGCGAGCGTCAGGAACCCGGGCTCCCCGCGCAGGACGTCGATCGCCTCCACGCGGAGGCGCAGGTCGAACGGATCGTCCATCCCGGCCGCGAGCGCGGCGCGCACCGAATCCGCGCGCGGCGAGATCGTCTCCCCCAGGTGCTCGAGGCGGCCGCGGTAGAACTCCAGGAGCGCCGTCTTCGCGGCGTCCCCGCCGACCGCGCCCTCGATGCCGGAATCCCGGTAGCCGGCCAGCGCGCCATCGATCAGCGCTTCGAGGGACACGTGGAGGCGCATCTCGATCAGGATGCGGCAGGTCCCCAGGACCGAGCGCCGCAGGCCGTAAGGGTCGCGCGAGCCGGTCGGCACGATCCCCAGGAGAAAAATCCCGGCCTGTGTGTCGAGCCGGTCGGCGAGCGACACGACCGCCGCCTCCGCCGTCCGCGGCAGCGGGTCCTCGGCGGCCCGCGGCAGATAGTGATCCGTGATCGCGGCCGCGACCGGCTCCGGCAGCCGGTCCGCCCGGGCGTAGAGCCCCCCGACGATCCCCTGGAGCTCGGGGAACTCCTTCACCATCTGCGTCGTCAGGTCCGCCTTGCACAACCGCACCGCCTGCCGCGCCGCGCCGCCGTCGACCTTCAGCCCGGACCGCTCGAAGGCGGGCAGGATCGTCTCCGCGAGGGCCAGCATGCGCTCGACTTTCCGGGCGTAGGACCCCAGCTTCTCGTGGAACGTGACCCGGTCGAGACCGGCGCCGTGCGCCTCGAGCGGCGCTTTCCGATCCTCGTCCCAGAAGAACCGCGCGTCCGCGAGCCGGGCGCGCAGCACCCATTCGTTCCCCCTTCGGATCGCCCCCTTCGAGTCCTTCGGCGCGTCGGCGATCGCCAGGAAGCGGTTCAGGAGCCGCCCGTCGGGACCCTCGAGGGCGAACGCCTTCTGATGGTGACGGAGCGCCGTGACCAGGACTTCCCTCGGCAGGTCGAGGAACGCCGCGTCGAATTCGCCCGAGATCACCAGCGGCCATTCCACGGAGCGCGTGACTTCGTCCAGGAGCTCGGCGTCCCCCTCGCTCCCCGCGGGCGCGCCGGGCGGAGCGGCGACGCGGGCCCCGGCGGCGGCCGCGGACTCCTGCAGCTGGGCGTCGATGGTGCTTCGTCGTCCTTCGATCGGGGCGGCCACCAGGTGCTCGCGCAGGACCTCGACGTAGCGGGACGGATCGGACATGGGGATCGGGTCCGGCCCTCCGAGGCGGTGCCCGCGCGTGCGATCCGAGGCGCGGACGCCGCACAGGCTCACCTCGACCACGCGGCCATCGAATAGGGCGACCACCCAATGGATCGGGCGGACGAACCGGTGCTCTCCGGTTCCCCAGCGCATCGTCTTCGGAAAGACCAGCGCGGCGACGACGGCGGGGACCCTCGAGGCGAGGACGTCCGCCGCCGCGAGCCCGCTCTTCGTGCGCCGCACGCCGACGCACTCCCCCTTGGGGGACTTGATCCTCAGGAGCGCGTCCACCGCCACGCCCTGCGCCCGCGCGAACCCCTCGGCCGCCCGGGTCGGCCTGCCGGCCGCGTCGTACGCCGCCCCGACCGGCGGGCCGGTGATCTCCTCGAGGGCGTCCGGCTGCTGCGCCCGAAGGTCGCGGACGCGCACCGCCAGGCGACGCGGGGTGCCGAAGGTCTCGACGTTTCCGGCGAGCGAGGACCCCGATTCGGGCAGGAGGCGCGCGGCTTCCAGCTCGGCATACAGGCCCTCCGCCAGGTCGCGCAGGGCCCCGTCCATCATGCGGGCGGGGATCTCCTCCGTGCCGATTTCGAGGAGGAAGATCGCGCCGGGGCGGACGCTCATCGACGGGGCCCCTCCGCGGGCGGGGGCTTCAGGAGCGGGAACCCCTGTGCCTCCCTGGCCTTCAGGTAGTCCCGCGCGCACGCGACGGCCAGGCGCCTGACTCTCTGGATGAAGCCGGTGCGCTCGGTGACGCTGATGGCCCCCCGGGCCTCGAGCACGTTGAAGGTGTGCGAGCAGCGGAGCGCATAGTCGTAGGCCGGCAGCACCAGCCCGAGCTTCAGGAGCCTGTGCCCCTCCGCCTCGTACTGCTCGAACAGGCGGTTGAGGAGGGGGACGTCGGCCGCCTCGAAGTTGTGCTTCGAGAACTCGACCTCCTCCTGCCGCCGCACGTCGCCGTAGCTCACGCCGGGCGCCCACTCGAGATCGAAGACGTTCGCCACGCCGTTCAGGAACATGGCGATGCGCTCCGATCCGTAGGTGATCTCGGCGGTGATCGGGTTCAGCTCGATCCCCCCCGCCTGCTGGAAATACGTGAACTGGCTGATCTCCATCCCGTCCATCAGCACCTGCCAGCCGACCCCCGCCGCCCCGAGAGTCGGGGACTCCCAGTTGTCCTCGTCGAAGCGGATGTCGTGATCGCGCGGCTCGATGCCGAGCGCCGCCAGGGAGCGGAGGTACATCTCCTGCACGTCCTGCGGCGAGGGCTTCAGCACCACCTGGAACTGATAGTGGCGGTAGACCCGGAACGGGTTCTGACCGTAGCGTCCATCCACCGGCCGCCGCGAGGGGGAGCAGTAGGCGGCGCGCCATGGCTCGGGACCGAGGACGCGGAAGAACGTGTCCGGGTGCATCGTCCCGGCCCCGACCTCCACGTCGTACGGCTGTTGCACCACGGCCCCTTCCCCCGCCCAGAACGCCTGCAGGGCCAGGATCAGTTGCTGGAAGTTGAGCGTCATCCCGGTCTCCTCTCCAGGCCCCTAGTGCCGCGCTCCGCGCAGGGCGCGCAGCACGTCGTAGCTCTTGAAGCGTCGTTCCGTGAGATCGAGGAACATCGCCTCGGCAAATGTCTGGAGCGGCGGAAGCGCCCGCGGCGGAAGCGCCCGTCCGATCAACGCGGTCGGCGATTCCTTCAGAATCGCCGCCACGACGGCCAGCGCCTCCTTCGGCAGCGCGACGCTGCCGGGAGTGGCTCCGGGAACGCAGCGCCGGCAGGCCACCCCCCCCTCGCGGCGGTGAAACAGGCCGCCCTGCGATCCCAGGTCCGACCCGCACGACGAGCAGACCGTCAGGGGCGGCAGCACCCCGTGCAGCCGCAGCGTCCAGATCTCGAAGTAGCGCGCCCCCAGGCCGAGATCGAGACCTTCCCGGATGGCCCGGAGCACCGTGTGCAGGAGGCGGAAGTACGGCTCGTCCTCCTGCTGCTCGCGCGCGAAGGCGTCGGCCACTTCCGCCATGCAGGCCAGGACCGCCCCCCGCTCGGGATCCTCCTGCAGCGTGTAGAACGATTCGAGGAGCTCCGCCCCCTCGATGCGCGCCAGCTCGGCCCCTTCGCGCTCGAAGTACGAGAGCCGGACCCGGCTCAACGTCTCGAGGTTGCTGCCGAAGCGGCGGCGGCTCCTGCGGGCCCCCTTGGCCACGCCGCGGACCTTGCCGGACGTTCGCGTCAGGAAGGTCACGATGCGATCCGACTCGCCGAGAGGGTGCGACCGCAGCACCATCGCCTCGGTTTCCCTCATCGGCACCAATCGACTCCCCGTCCCCGCACTACGGACCTGCCAGGCGGGGCCCGGCCACGCCGAAGAATGCCAGAAGTCCGAGCAGGTCGACCGCGGTGGTCACGAACGGGCTGGTCGCGACGGCCGGATCGATGTGGATCGACTTGAGGATCATCGGCAGGACCGCTCCCAGGACCGCCGCCATGACCATCGACATCCAGAGCGACACTCCCACGGCCAGGCCCTCCGCCGGGCGCAGGCCGACCAGGAAGATCGCCGCGATCCCGAGCAGCGCGCCGTAGATCGACCCGAGGAGCAGGGCGATGCGGATCTCCTTGAAGATGACCTCGGAGACCAGACGCAGGGAGATGCGGCCGGTGGAGAGTCCGCGCGCCATGATGGTGGCGGCCTGCGTGCCGATGTTCCCCCCCATCCCCAGGACCACCGGGATGAAGCAGGCCAGACTGGCCGCCCGGGCGATCCAGGGCGTGTAGGCGCGGATCACCAGCGCGCCGAGCAGGCCCCCGCCGAAGGCCGCGAACAGCCACGGAAGCCGCAGCCCCGCCGCCTTGAGGGTCGAGCGCGTGAGGCGCTCCTCGTCCGAAGTCCCGGCCAGCTTGTAGATGTCCTCGGTGGCCTCCTCGCGCATGACATCGACCACGTCGTCGATCGTGACGATGCCGATCAGCGCGTTGTCGGCGTCCACCACCGGCACCGCGAGGAGATCGTACTGGGAGACGATCCGCGCCACTTCCTCCTGGTCGGTCTCGGCGCGCGCGGAGATGACGTCGACCGTCATGATGTCCTTGAGCGCGGTCGTCGGGGGGACGGACAGGAGCCGGCGCAGCGACAGGACCCCTTTCAGGCCCCCCTGCGCGTCGACCACGTAGAGATAGAAGACCATCTCCGCTTCCTGCGCCTTCTGCACGGAGGCGATCGCCTCCTGCACCGAGGTGGACTCCGGCAGGGCCAGGAAGCGGGTCGTCATGATCCGCCCCGCCGTGTCTTCCTCGTATTCCAGGAGCTCCTGGATCTCCTCCGAGGTCTCCTTCTGCATCAGGGACAGGATGCGATCGCGGTCCTCCTGGGACCCGATCGACAGGATTTCCGCCACGTCGTCGGAGGGAAGCCGCTGCAGGACCGGCGCCAGCTCGTCCGGGCCCATGCCGCGAAGGACATCCGCGCGGTGCGCCGGGTGGATCAGCCCGAGCAGCGCCGACGCCTGTGGGACGGCGCGCTCCGCCAGCAGGCGGAAGGCGGCCGATTTCTCCTCGCCGTCGAGCGACTTGAAGGCCTCCGCGAGATCGGCGGGCCGGACCTTCAGCAGCATGTTGAGGAGATGGACCGTGGCTCCCCGGCGGAGGAGCTTGCGGACCGACTCGAGAAGGACGGTGGTGTCTTTCATGGCCCCGTTCCGAGGACCGGACGTCCTCGTGAAAGCGGCCATTCTATCCCATCGACGCGGACGCCCGCCCCCGGATCGCCCCGCGCGCGCGGCCCGGCCGAATACTCGGACCAGCTTCTAGGCGACCGGGAGCCCGATCAGGCGCAGCAACGAGGTGTCGTCGCGCCAGTTCTTCTTGACCTTGACCCAGAGCGACAGGTGGACGCGGGCGTCGAGGTATTTTTCCAGGCCGTGCCGCGCCTGAGTGCCGATGGCCTTCATCATCCGGCCTCCTTCGCCGATCAGGATCCCCTTCTGCGAATCGCGATCGGTGAGGACCGTGGCGTGAATCTTCACGAGGCCCGACTCGTCCTTCTCCACGAGCTCGACCAGGACGGCCGAGGCGTGCGGCACCTCCTGCCGGGTCTGGATGAACACCTGCTCGCGGATCAGCTCCCCGATCGCCTGGCGCTGCGGCAGGTCGGTCAGCATGTCCTCGGGGAAATGCGGCGGACCCGGCGGCATGCGCGCGGCGATGACCGACTCCAGCCGATCGCAGTTCTCGCCCGTCTGGGCCGAGACGGGGACGATCTCCTCGAACAGGCCGGCGCGGCCTGCCTCCTCCATCTGCGGCAGGAGGTCCTCCTTCCGGATCAGATCGATCTTGTTGAGGACCAGGAGGCAGCGCGAGCGCGCCTGCTTCAGGAGCTCGAAGGCGAACCGATCGCCCGGCCCGAGCCCCTCGGAGGCGTCGACCAGCACCGCGACCAGATCCACCTCCCGGAGGACGCGCGTGGACAGCCGGACCATCTCCTCGTTCATGCGATAGCGCGGCTTGTGGATGCCGGGCGTGTCGATGAACACAACCTGAAGCCCGGGCCGGTGCAGGATGCCGCGAATGGGAAAGCGGGTGGTCTGCGGCACCTCGGAGACGATCGACACCTTCGTCCCCACGATGCGGTTCAGCAGGGTCGATTTCCCCACGTTCGCCCGTCCGGCCAGGGCCACGAAGCCGCAGCGGAATTCCTCCGGATCGACGACCGCGCCCGCCGGCGCGGGACTCTCGTGACTCTCGCTCATCGGGATCGGTCCTCCGGGCGCCTCGCGCGCCCCCGTTCCGTCGCGGCCCGCGGCGCGCTCCAGGGGACCCGGCGCCGCGCCAGGCGGACCCGCGCGGCGCGGCTCAGGAGCCCCTCCTCCAGGCGCCGCATCGTGCCGTCGTCCGTTTCGTGATCGTAGCCGAGAAGATGCAGAAACCCATGGGTCAAAAGCAGCGCGACCTCGTCCCGCAGAGGCCAGCGGGCGCGCCGTGCCTGCCGGGCGGCCTGCGGGAGCGAGATGGCGATGTCTCCGAGGTGGGGCCGTCCGGGCTCCAGGTCCTTCCCGGCGGGAAACGACAGGACGTCGGTGGTCCGGTCCCGGTCGAGCCACGCCCGGTTCAGCCGGCGCACCTCGCGGTCCGAGGCGAGCAGGAGGGTGACGCCGGCATCGCGTCGGCCGGTCTCGGCCAGGAGCCGCTTGAGAAGGGTCGAGCAGCGGCGGGCCAGCCGCCCGCCCGCCGGGTGCGACACCACGATCTCTACCGTCCCCATCGCTTGATCGTCGGCGGAGGCTCGTCGTGCGTCCGGCTCCCGTGGAACGAGCGCTCCGGAGTCCTGTCGAAGTCGAAGCCCGGATAGTCGATGCGGTGGTGGTAGATGCTGCTGAGCGTGCGCAGGAACGCGGCCTCGGCCCTCTCGAGATCGGAAAACGTCAGGTCCGACTCGTCGAGCTGATCGTCGAGGACGACGTCCGAGACGATTTTCCGGATCAACCCCTTGAACCGCGCCGGCGAGGGGTCCTCGAGCGTCCGCGCCGCCGCCTCGATCGAGTCGGAGAGCATGAAGATCGCCGCCTCCTTCGTCTGCGGCTTCGGTCCGGGATAGCGGTAGTCGGCCTCCTGCACCAGCCCCGTCTCCTCGCTCTCCGATTGCAGCGCCTTCTGGTAGAAGTAGTTGATCTTCCGCGTGCCGTGGTGCTGGGGAATGATGTCCAGGACGGGCTGCGGCAGGCCGTAGCTCCTGGCCAGCTCGTATCCCTCCTTGACGTGGCTGGCGATCACCAGGGCGCTCATGTGCGGGCTCAGGCGATCGTGCCGGTTGTCCCCCTCCCTCTGGTTCTCGATGAAGTAGCTGGGCTTCAGCATCTTCCCCACGTCGTGGTAGTACGCCGCGACCCGGCAGAACAGGGCGTTCGCGCCGATGGCCTCCGCGGCAGCCTCGGCGAGCGTCCCCACGATCACGCTGTGGTTGTACGAGCCCGGGGCCTCCACCGCGAGCCGCCGGAGCAGCGGGTTGTTGAGGTTCGAGAGCTCCAGGAGCCGCACGTCGGTCAGGATGTTGAACAGCGACTCGAGGAGAGGCAGGAGGAACGACACCAGGACGGCCACGAGGACCCCGCCCCACAGGCCGCAGGCCATCTGGAAGGCCAGGTGGGACACCGGCGCCGACGGCGTCCCGGGCAGGGCCTGGAGCGCGAGGACGGCCGCGGCGTTCACCGCCCCGAGCATCAGCCCGGCCTTGATGGGCGCGGTGCGACGGCGATACCCGCTGATGCAGTGCACGGCGGCCAGGTTGCTCAGCAGGCCGTAGAGGGCGAGCGACGCGTCCCAGCGCGCCATCATGGCGAACAGCGGCAGGTGGAACAGGCTGTAGGCAAACCCCACGCGGCTGCCCGCGAGGAGCGTGATCAGCATGGCCCCCGCGGCCAGCGGCGTCATGTAGCGGTACAGCGCGGGGTTCGAGTACGGCTCCCGGCTGAGGGTCACGACCACGTGATCGAACAGCCACAGGAAGCCGCGGTCGATCAGGAGCGCGAAGACGGTGACCAGGACGAGGAGCGCGAAGAGACTCCGCTCCCGGCGGTGCGTCGCCCCGAGCGCCGCGATGTAGCGATGCATGAACCAGAGGATGAGCGCCACCAGCAGGACGCTGCCCATGAGGGCCCGGCTGCCCGCCATCGCCCTGCCGGCGCGGTTGTAGCCGGCCACCGTCCGGGCGGCGGCCTCCCCCACGATCTCGCCCCGGCGGAGGAGGAGCTTCCCTTTCGGGATCCGCACCACCAGGGGCTCGAGCCGCTCGGCCGCCTCGAGCCTGCGCGCCTCGGTGAGCGCGCCGTTGAAGACCATGTTCGGAGCGACCAGGTCCTGCAGCAAGCCGCCGAAGTCGCGCAGGTCCCGGGCCGTGGCCCCCGCGGCGCGCAGCGCCTCCAGGGCCATCTGGCGCGCTTCGTCCAGGGAGAGCGCGCCCGCGGGCGCGTCCTCGTCCCATTCGCTCGGGGAGCGCGGGTCGCGCAGGACCACCCGCCCCGCCGCAGGGAGCAGGGCGCGGCTGCCGACGATGCGCCGCGCGTACACCTGGCGCAGCGCCTGGTCGATCCGTGCGCGCATCTCCGGATCGAGTCCGGCACCCGCCAGGTGCTCGCGTGCGGCCGCGAGGGCACGGCTGTCGAGATCGTAGACCGGGCTGACCGCGTCCCGCGCCGCCTCCCGGACCTCCTGCGTGGTCAGGTCGTCCGTGAACTCGCGCGCCTCGTGAGCGAGAACGTCGACGGCGGCGACCGACCCGGGGAGCGGCACGGCCGCCTCGGGGACGAACCGCGGACCGAGGGCGAGCGGGATCACGAAGGCCAGGAAGAGCACCGCCCACGGAAGCCGAGCGCCCAGGAGGCGCTCGGTCGAGTCGTGCGCCCGGGCGCGCAGGGAGGCGAGGAACCCCGGGCGGTGTGACGGCGGGTCGTCCCGGCGATCGGGCGGGGATTCTGTCATGACCTGCTCAGTCCCGCTTGGCGGGATCCGCGGCCGGCCGTGCGCCGCGGCGCGCGGCGGCCTGGCGCGCGGGGCGCTCGGCGGATGGCTCCGCCTCGGGACGGTGGCCGTTGCGGTAGGCCTCGTAGGCCTTGATGATGCTCTGCACGAGGTGGTGCCGGACGACGTCCGATTCGTCGAAATAGACGAAGCGGATCCCCTCCACCGCCGCGACCACCTCCTGCGCTTCGACCAGGCCCGAGGTCCGGCCGGGCGGCAGGTCCACCTGCGTGACGTCCCCGTTGATGACCGCTTTCGAGTTGGTCCCCAGCCGCGTCAGGAACATCTTCATCTGCTCCGACGTGGTGTTCTGGGCCTCGTCGAGAATGACGAACGAGTTGTTCAGCGTGCGGCCGCGCATGAAGGCCAGGGGGGCGACCTCGATGGCGCCGCGCTCCATCTGCGCGTTCGCCCGGTCCCGGTCGAGGAGATGGTACAGGGAGTCGTAGAGCGGCCGGAAATAGGGGTCGACTTTCTCCGCCATGTCCCCCGGGAGGAACCCCAGCTTCTCTCCGGCCTCGACCGCCGGCCTGCAGAGGATGATGCGCTCCACCTTCTTCTCGGCCAGGTGGGCGACGGCGGCCGCGACGGCCAGATACGTCTTGCCGGTTCCGGCCGGCCCGATGGCGATCACCAGGTCGTTGTCCTTGATGGCGTCCAGGTAGGCCTTCTGGTTGAGGCTCTTGGGCGTGACGTACCGCCCGTTGGTGGCGCGCAGGCGCCCGGCCGCGAAGAACTCATGCAGGACCGCGGAGCGGTTGTCGCGCAGGAGCCGGGCGGCGATCTCGACGTCCCCCTTCTTCAGCGCGTAGCCGCCCCTCACCACCCCGACGAGCTGATCGATCAGGTTCGCCGCCAGCCCCTCCTTGTCGGGATCCCCCTGGATGGTGACCTCCGTGCCGCGCGCCGACACCCGGACCCCCAGATCCTTCTCGATACTCTTGAGATTTTCGTCGTAGTGGCCGAACAGGTCGGCGAGGACTTCTTCGGGAAGCGTGACTTTTCGCATCCGGCGCGGTACGCCCCTCAGCGTCCTTTCGGGCTCAAGACCATGGCCGTAAGTTAACACCCGGAGCCGCGGTTGTCAATGAAATGGCCCCTGGGGCGGCTCGGGCAAGTCGCGTGTTTACAATGTCTTACTTGGACGGCTGCCGCGGATCGGGAGGGAGATCGACCCGGATGGACAGATCCTTGAGCTGCGCGTCGGTCACTTTGGAAGGGGCGCCGCTCATCAGATCGATCCCGCTGGCCGTCTTGGGGAACGCGATGACGTCTCGAATCGAGGCGCAGCCGGTCAGGATGGCGACGGTCCGATCGACCCCCAGGGCGATCCCGCCGTGCGGCGGGGCCCCCATGCGCAGGGCCTGCAGCAGGAAGCCGAACTTGGATTCGGCCTCCTCCCGGCCGATTCCCAGGACCTGGAACACCTTGGACTGCAGGTCGCTGCGGTGGATCCGGATGCTCCCCCCGCCCACCTCCATGCCGTCCATCACCAGGTCGTAGGCGAGGGCGCGGGCCCGGGCCGGTTCGGTGTCGAGGAGCGGGATGTCCTCCGGTCGCGGCGAGGTGAAGGGGTGGTGGCAGGAGACCAGCCGTCCCTCCTCGTCGCTGTGCTCGAAGAGGGGGAACTCATGCACCCAGAGAAGGGCGTGGCGCGTCTCGTCGATCAGTTTGTCCGATCGGCCGATCGACAGGCGCAGGGCCCCCAGGATCGTGCAGGCCCCTTTCCAGGTGTCGGCGACCAGGAGAGCCAGGTCGTCCCCGGCCGAGCCGAGGCTCTTGAGCACCGAGCGGCACCCCTCCTCGGTCAGGTGCTTCAGGACCGACGACTGGACGGTCCCCCCCGTCGACTTGATCCAGATGAGCCCCTTCGATCCGAGCCCCTTGGCCGCATCCACCAGGTTGTCCAGGCGCTGGCGCGACCAGGCCCCTCCACCCGGGACCAGGAGAGCCTTGATCACGCCCCCTTTGGCCACGGTGTCCGAAAAGACGCGGAACGGGCTGTTCGCCAGGATCCCCGTGACGTCCCGGATCTCCAGGTCGAAACGCACGTCCGGCTTGTCGCTGCCGAAGCGCTCCATGGCCTCCCGGTAGGCCAGGCGCGGGTACGGGCCCTGGATCGACATGCCGGCGGCCCGGAAGATCTCCTCCATCAGCCCCTCGATGAGGGCGTACAGCGCCTCCGGCTCCGGGAACGACATCTCGACGTCGATCTGGGTGAACTCGGGCTGGCGGTCGGCGCGCAGGTCCTCGTCGCGGAAGCACTTGGCGATCTGGAAGTAGCGGTCGTATCCCGCGACCATCAGGAGCTGCTTGAAGATCTGCGGCGACTGCGGCAGCGAGTAGAAGCGGCCGGGGTTGACGCGCGACGGGACGAGGTATTCCCGCGATCCTTCCGGCGTGCTGCGGTTCAGGATCGGGGTCTCGATCTCGAGGAAGTCGTGGGCGTCGAAATAGCGGCGCACGGCCAGAAGCACGCGATGGCGCGTTTCGAGGATGCGCTGCAGGCGGGGGCGGCGCAGGTCGAGATAGCGGTGGCGCAGGCGCACGTCCTCGGCGACCCCCGCCTCGTCCCCCGGTGGGAACGGCAGCGGCTCCGACGGGTTGAGCACCTCGAGCGAGGTGGCCTGCACCTCGATCTCCCCGGTCGGGAGCCCCGCATTGAGGTTGGCGGCCCCGCGCAGCACCACGCGGCCGCGCGCCGCGACGACGTATTCGGGACGCACGCTCTTCGCCGCGGAGAAGGCCTCCGGGGCCTTCTCCGGGTTGAAGACCACCTGGGTGACGCCGTAGCGATCGCGCAGGTCGAGAAACAGGAGCCCGCCGTGATCGCGGACGCTGTCCACCCAGGCGAGGAGGCACACCTCGCTTCCGGCCGCGTCCGCCCGGAGCGCGCCGCAGGTATGCGTCCTCTGGGGAAACCGGGTCGAATCAGGCACCGGCCAGCTCCCGCAGCCGCTCCGGAACGAGCCCTTCGGCCAGGCGTTCCTGGGTGCCGTCGCCCATCCTGCGGACGGTCACCGAACCGTCGGCGATCTCGCTCTCTCCGATGATGAGCACGAAGGCGGCGCCCAGGTCGTCGGCGCGGCGCATCTGGGACTTCAGGCTCCGGTCGGGCTGCGGCTCGAAGACCACCCGCCGCCCCGATCGCCGCAGCGCCCGCCCCACCCGCAGGGCCCGGTCCACTCCCGCTTCACCCAGGGCGGCGATGTAGAGGAGCGGCCCGTCGTCCGTCCGCAGCGCGGAGGCCGGCAGCGACAGCACCAGCCGCTCCTCGCCGACGGCGAAGCCGAACCCGGGGACGTCCGGGCCGCCGAGATCGCGCGTCAGGCCGTCGTAGCGCCCCCCTCCGAGGAGCGCGTTCTGGGCGCCGAGCCCGGGGACGGTCACCTCGAACGAGGTGCGCCGGTAGTAGTCCAGCCCCCGCACCAGGCGCGGATCGACCCGGTGCGGGATCCCGAAGGACTCGAGCAGGGCGACGACCCGCGCGAAATGCGTGCGGCACTCGGCGCACAGGGAGTCCGTGATGGGGGGCGCCGAGGCCATCGTCTCCCGGTCGGCCGGCACCTTGCAGTCGAAGCAGCGCAGCGGGTTGCCGTCCATGCGTCGCTTGCAGTCCTCGCACATCGAGTCCCGGCGCGGCCGCAGGTACGCCAGGAGCGCCTCGCGGTAGACGGGACGGCAGACCGGGCAGCCGACCGAGTTCACAGCGAGCTCCGCCCCGCCGATGCCGAGGCTCTCCAGGAACGCCATCAGCATGTCGAGCGTCTCGGCGTCCACGGCGGGGTGTTCGCTGCCGAACACCTCGACGCCGATCTGGTGGAACTGCCGCGCGCGCCCCTTCTGCGGCCGTTCGTACCGGAACATCGGCCCGATGTAGTAGAGGCGCTGCAGCCCGCCGCCCCGGTGCATCTGGTGCTCGATCAGCGCGCGGGCCACGGGGGCCGTGTTTTCGGGTCTCAGCGTGAGCGACCGTCCCTTCTTGTCGAGAAAGGTGTACATCTCCTTCGACACGATGTCGGTGGCCTCGCCGATCGTGCGCGCGAACAGCTCGGTGCTCTCGAAGATGGGCGTCCGGATCTCCCGGAACCCGTAGCTCTCGAACGTGGCGCGGGCCCGCTCCTCGACGAGCTGCCAGCGCCCGATCTCGTCGGGCAGGATGTCCCGCGTCCCCTTCTGTGCCTCGATCATCGACCGCCCCGGAGTGCGCGCCGTGCGCGGCGCGCGCCGTGAATGGCCGGGCAGAATAGCATACCCGTCCGTCCGGGCGGAAGGCGCCCCCGGGGCTATAATGGCCGCGATGACGCCTTTCCGCGCCCCCGATCGGAGCGTCTCCAGCGCGCGCGGACCGTGCGCGCGAACGGTCCGGATCCTGGCCCCGGCGACCCTCGTCCTCGCGCTCCTGGTCCCCGGCCCCTCCTTCGCCGACCGCCGGCCGAAGACGGTCTTCCGCAGCCAGCCGATCGAATGGAACGCGGACCTCGACGAGGGGCAGCCGCCGATGACGCTCGTCTTCACCCCGGCCTGGACCTGGAGCGGCTTCGCGGCCCCTCTGGCGGGGGATCCGGTGGACGTGCTCGGGACGATCGTGGCCGCCGCCCGCGACGGGACGATCGCCGCGCTGCGTCCCAACGGAGGAGAGGTCGCCTGGAAGGCCTCCGTCGGGGCGCCTCTGACCGTCGGACCGGCCACCGACGGGACCCTGGTCTTCCTGGCGACCGCCTCGGGTCGTGTCCTGGCCCTGAAGGGCGGTGACGGGCTGCCGGCCTGGTCGGCGGACCTGCCCAGCGGCCCCGCCGTTCCGATCCGCGTCATCGGCCGCCGCCTGCTGATCGGCACGCTCGACGGCACGCTGCACTCGATCGACACCGGGTCCGGCAGGATCGAGGCCCGCCAGGACCTTCCCGGGCGCCCCTCGACCACGCCGGAGCCGGCCCCGGGATCCATCCTGATTGGCACGGACC
>Ga0209382_10001940_pt1 | contig 31268 bp, 29 predicted proteins | sample SoiMetdeltSBSDD5_FD_187599 | JGI IMG/M metagenome (GOLD analysis project Ga0209382, IMG submission 187599) | Bulk soil microbial communities from a Populus tree surrounding site in Tennessee, USA - Soil MetaG P. deltoides SBSDD5 (SPAdes) (version 2) | ecosystem: Environmental > Terrestrial >...
GCCCTCGCGCTGGTTCTGTGGATCGGCTCGTACACGATCGTCTTCGGCGCCCTGCTGATCGTCCTGGCGTTTCGACTGCGCGGCGGGCGGCTTCAGGCCGAGGAGCGTCTGTCGCGCGCCGCGTAGCGCACGCCGGCTGACTCGTCCACACGCCGTACTCCCTCGGAGTATCATCGCGTCGAGGTGTTTACGCGATGAGGATCACGAGCGTGATCCAGGCCGGAGGCCGAAGCACGCGCATGGGCGGCCGGCCGAAGGCGCTGATGGAGCTCGGCGGCCGTCGGATCATCGAGCGCGTGCTCGCCGCGCTCACGCCCGTGGTCGACGACGTCATGCTCGTGACCAACACGCCGGAGCTCTACGCGTTCCTCGGGCTGCCGATGGTGGCCGACGTCTATGCCGATCACGGCTCGCTCGGCGGCATCTATTCGGGCCTCAAGGCCGCGTCCGGCGACGCCGCGTTCACGGTCGCCTGCGACATGCCGTTTCTCCATCCAGACATCGTGCGCCTGGTGGTCGAGCGCGCAGGGCAGGGAGACGTCGTGATTCCGCGGGTCGGGCATCAGCTCGAGCCCCTGCACGCCGTGTACGCGAAGGCATGCCTGCCGCACCTGGAGGAGCGCCTGCTGGCCCGGCAGCTCAAGATCGTCGAATTCCTGGAGCGTGTGCGCGTGGTCGAGGTCGCCGAGGCCGACGTCGCGCGATTCCGCGAGCCGCGCGTGGCCTTCATGAACGTGAACACGCCCGAGGAGCTCGCGCAGGCCGAAGCGCTGGCGGCACGCATCGGCTGACCCGCTTGACTTCGGCCACCGGCGGCGCGATCGTCTGCTTTGCTCTTCGCCGGACTCACACGATCGCCGAGAGAGGAGAATCGCCATGCCGTTCTACGAACGAGGCCCCGTCCGCATCCACTATCAGGAAGTCGGTTCAGGCTTTCCCCTGCTGCTGATCCCCGGCGGCGGGCTCAATTCGGCGCTGTCGTCCTGGCAGACGGCGTCGCCGTTCGACCCGATGCAGCGCTACAAGGACGACTTCCGGTGCATCTGCGCCGACCTGCGCAACGCCAACCCCGGCAAGTCTACCGGGCCGCTAGAGAGCGACCGCCCCTGGGACGCCTACAGCGACGACCAGCTCGGGCTGATGGACCATCTCGGCATCCAAGAATTCCTGGTCATGGGCTTTTGCATCGGCGGGCCGATGATCCACAACTTGATTCGGCGCGCGCCGGAGCGCGTGGTCGCCGCGGCGATGATGCAGCCCAGCGGCTTCCGGCCCGAGATCCCGGACCTGTTCTACCAGAACAACATGAAGGGCTGGGGGCCGCCGCTCTGCGAGAAGCGGCCCGAGCTCACGATGAGCATGGTCCACGACTTCCTCACGAGCATGTACACCAAGCGCGCCGACTTCGTGTTCACGGTGTCGCGCGATTTCGTGCGCTCGATCAAGACGCCGCTGTTGATCGCGCCCGACGACGTGCCGGCGCACCCGTACAAGGTGGCGATGGAAGTGGCCAGCCTTGCGCCGAAGTCCGAGGTGACGATCTATCCGTGGAAGGATTCGCCGGAGCACATCGACGAGGTCGTCGAGCACGCGCGACGCTTCCTGAAGGGCCACGTACCCACGGCTGCCGCGCGTCCGGCGCGCGTCTAGCCGGGACTGCACAAGCGGCGCTGGTGCGGTGAGGGGGCCCGACCGCGCCAGCGTCGCTTGCGGCCGACGCGCTCCCACCGCGTCGGCCTGAAGCTCCGCCGGGGGTCTAGCCCTGGCTGAGGAGAAGGTCGGAGCGGTCGTACTCCTGATTCGAATCGACGGCGGCCGGCTGGATCTCCGGCTCGCGCGGGACCGGCGTCGCGGCCGTGCCGCTCGCCTTCGCGGGCGCGATGACCGCGGGCTTGCCCTGCGCTTGAGAGTGGGTCGACTTCTCGATTGCCCAGCCCGTTCCCAGAGCGACGAGCACCGCCAGAGCACTGAGACCGATCATCCGAGTCTTGTTCATCGCCGTCCCCTCCTCCTCGAATCGAGCGTTGCCTGAGAGCCTGTCCGTCGTCGGTCTGGAGACAAGGCAACGACGATGCCAAGCGCAACATGGATGGCCCGACGCGCGAACGCTCATGCGTGTGGACGGGTGCTCTGGCGCGGAGAGCCCGCGATTTCCGTCGCTTGCGTGGTCGAGACGCTCGGCCCAGTTACTGCTCGGCGCCACGCATCTGAGCGATGGCCGGGCAGACCGCTTCGGGCGTTCTGCCTGATGCATCCCGAAACGCCCGGAACAGCGCTAGGGCTTGGGGATCCGCAAGGTCTTGCTGATCATCAGCGACCCGGACAGGAGGAAGAGCAGGACGATCGCGTGCCACTCGACACCGAGTACATCGATCGGATAGAGCGAGCCGCGGGAGAACGCGAGCATCAAGAGCGCGAGCGGCACGATGCTCGTCGGGATCGGCGTGCCTTCGAAGTATTCGACCTTGCCCGTTTGCGCTGCGAGGCTCTCGGCCGTGACGTTGTAGCGCGCGAGCCGGCTCACGCCGCACCCGACGAAGTACAGGAGGACCAGCTGATCCAGGCGCGTGTTGGCGCCCGCGGCGAAGGCGATCGACGCCGGAGCCACCCCGAACGACACGACGTCCGCCAGTGAGTCGAGCTCGCGGCCAAGCGCGGAGGAGCCGTGCCGCCCCCGCGCGATCCGGCCGTCGAGCACGTCGAACGCGAGCGCCACCGGGATCAACGCCGCGGCCAGAAACAGGTGCCACGCCGCGCGCGTGCTGAGAAACGTCATCGCTTCGAAGATGGCGAGCATGCCGCAGAAGGCGTTGGCGATCGTGAAGAAATCCGCCAGCTGAAAGCCGCGGATCATCGAGAAGTGCCGCTGACGTGGCTGCTGGGACGCGGTCACCGCGGGGCGCGGCCGTCGGCCGGGTTCAGATCGGGGATATTGCCGGCCGACGCGGCCAGCAGCGGCGATTTCGTCACCTTGAGGGCGGCGGCCGCGGCGGGATTCTCGGTGATCTTCGCCATCACGGCCTCACGGGCCCGGTTGAAGTAGTCACGGTTGGTGGCGACGAATTCGCGCGAGGTGCGCAGGCCGGACAGATAGCCGTTGATCTCCGGCACGACGTAGCGCGCCACCATGTCCCAGCTGCGCCGTGTGTTCTCGGGGTTGGCCCAGTCGTGCACGAAGCCGACGACCGTGCCGAATCCGCCCGAGGCCTCGAGCAGCGACTTGATCCGCGCGATGAGATCGTCCGGGGTGCCGATCGTCGCGACGGCGCCGGAGACGAAGGCCGTCTTGTCGACCGCTTCGTCGGCGGTCTTGTACGGGCGCGCGCCCGGCCGCTGCAAGGTGCCGGTGATGTACTCGTTGTGGTGGCGGAGCAGGCCCTCCCGCGCCTCGGCGCGCGCCTGCTCGCGCGTCTCCGCGATGTGCCAGCTCATCAGCACGCGCCAGTCCTTGCGGTCGACGCGCTGGCCGTGCTCGGCGGCCGCGGCTTCCGCGAAGCCCCACTGCGTCGGCAGCGCGTTCAGACCTTCTTCGGAGAGCGAGCCGATCGAGATGACGCCGATGCCGTGCTTTCCGGCCAACGTCATCCCCGAGGGACTGATCTGCGAGGCCACCGCAAAGGGCATGTCTTCCTGCAGCGGTAAGAGCTGCAGCGCGGCGTCCTGCACGGTGAACCAGTCGGACTTCACGGTGAGGCGCTCGCCGCGCATCAGGCGGCGGATGACGCCGATCGCCTCGTCCTGGCGGTCGCGCAGCAGCATCGGATCGATGCCGAGCGTGTGGGCGTCGGACGCCAGCGCACCGGGCCCGGTGCCGAAGATCACGCGCCCGCCCGTCATGTAGTCGAGCTGCACGATGCGCTGGGCGACGTTGAACGGATGGTGATACGGCAGGGACACGACGCCGGTGGCGAGCTTGATCCGCTTCGTCCGCTCGCCGGCGGCCGCCAGGAACATCTCGGGCGAGCCGATCATCTCCCAGCCGCTCGAATGGTGCTCGCCGCACCAGAACTCGTCGTACCCGAGCTCGTCGAGCTGCGCGACCAGGTCGAGATCGCGCCGGAACTGCAGCATCGGATGCTCACCGATCGGGTGGTGCGGAGCCAGGAACGCGCCGAATCCTAGACGGGTCATGCCGAAGACAGTACTCCTTGACACGTCCGCTGCGCCAGCGGAACATCCCCGCCATGCGAGAGATTTCGGAAGACACGCGCCTGCCGGCAGACATCGACGAGCAGCCCCTCGTGCGGACCGCGGCCGCCCTGCGGCCGGTCATCCGCGGTTTTCGCGACGAGATCGACCGCGAGCAGCGCCTACCCAAGGCGCTGGTCGAGCAGTTCCACGCGGCCGGCTTCTATAGCATGGTGATGCCACGCGCCCTGGGCGGCTTGCAAGTCGATCCGTTGACGTACGTCCGCGTCGTCGAGCTCCTGGCCGAGGGCGCGGGCTCGGCCGGCTGGAACGTGGCCAACAACAGCATCGGCCAGCTGGTCACGCTCGGCTTGACGGACGACGGCGTCAACGAGGTCTACGCCCGCGGCGCCGACACGGTCATCGCCGGGACCGCGGTGATGGGCGGTGGACGCGCCGTGCCCGTCGACGGCGGCTACCGGGTAACCGGGCGCTGGCCGTTCGGTACCGGCTGTCAGGAAAGCTCGTGGATGCTCGGCAGCTTTCAGATCTTCGACGGCGATCAGCCGCGCCGCAGCCCGGACGGCTTTGCCTACTGGCGGGGCATCTTCCAGCGCTCGGAAGCGCAGATCGTCGAGGGAAGCTGGGACGTCGCCGGCATGCGCGCGACCGGCAGCTTCGACTGGACCGTCACCGACGTGTTCCTGCCGGAGCGACGCTCGATGGTCCACGCCGGCATTCCGCTCGACAACCAGTGGAAGCGCTGGCCGGGCATCTCCTATGCGATCCCGGCTCAGGCCTGGGTCGGGCCTCACCACAGCGCCGTGATCACCGGCATCGCGCGAGCGGGCATCGAGGCGCTGATCGAGCTCGCCGGCGCCAAGACGCCCCGTGGCCGTGGCGCCGGCGCCGGTCGCCTGTGCGAGAACCCCCAGGTTCAGGACGCGGTCGGCCGGGCCGACACGATCCTCAACGCCGGCCGCGCCTACCGCAGCGTGACGGTCGCCGACGTGTGGAACACCGTCGCCGCCGGCGGCGAGACCACGCTGGCGCAGCGCGCGCGTTGCCGTCTGGCCGCCGCCCATGCCGCTGACAGCGCCCGCGAGGCGATGGATCTGATGTACCGCCAAGGCGGCAGCAGCTCGTACCGGCGCGAGAGCCGCCTGGCCGAGTGCTGGCGCGATCTACACGTCGTCGGTCAGGCCGTCACGCTCATGCCCGAGTGGTACCCGATGGGCGGCCGGGTCTTTCTCGACATGGACCCGGGCCCGCGGCTGCGCTAGAAGGCCCGAGGCTGCGCTAGCCGATCACGCGTGGCCCTGCAGTGCTCGGGCGAGCTGGTCCATGTGGTTGTCGTCGTGCCAGGCGATCACGGCCAGAATCCCGTCGAGCGTGATGCGCCCCATGGACGGATGGATCGCGCCCTTGTCCCACTGCGCCGGCACGAGCTTGCCGAACAGCTCCAAGGTCTCGACCCGGCGCTGACGAAACGCGGCGAGCGCCGCGCTCACGTCGTTGACGAGGTACTGACGCTCCTCGGCCCATCGATCGGGGTTGGTCAGGATGAGCTTGGGGTCGACCTCCATCGCCACGATCTGCTCCATGCGCGCACCGAAGATCTCCTCGGTGTCGCGCAGGTGGCAGACGATCTCCTTGGCCGCCCAGTTCTTGGCGTCGGGTCGTCGGATGAGAACGGCGTCGCTCTGGCCTTTGATCGCGGCGGCCAGGGCGTCGCCGGTGCGGGTGAGATGGTGCATGCGCTGCTCGCGCGGCTGCTTGGCGTAGTCTTCCAGGGTCGACATCGCAATCTCCCTTCGCTCCGCGTGTGAGCTCCTCGCGTGGCATCGTCCACGCGGCGGGAGACGCGATCAATTACTTCGAACGTAATCGATTCAGCCGAGCCCGCCCATCTCGCAGATGATGCGCCACTCCGCGTCCGTCACGGGCTGGACCGAGAGACGCGCGAGCCTGACCAGCGCCATGCCCTTGAGCCGCGCGTTCGCCTTGATCTGATCGAGGCCGACCGGCGTCGGCAGCGGCCGCACCGCCGCGACGTTGACCGCGCTCCACTCCGCGTCGGTCGAATCCGGATGCGATTCCGCGACGACCTTGACGATGCCGACGATCGCGCGCTCCTTACCCGTGTGGTAGAAGAACGCCTGCTCGCCCTTCTTCATCGCGCGCAGGTTATTGCGGGCCGAGAAGTTGCGAATGCCCGTCCACTCCGCGCCGCCGCGGCCTTCCGCAACCTGCTGCGCCCAGGACCACTCTTCGGGCTCGGACTTCAGGAGCCAGTGCGCCATGGCCCCCATCCTAGCCTTGACTCGCCGGGTCCGCCGCAGGATAGTGCGATCACTTCAGAGCTCGAGCGGCCGGACGCGAACGCAGTGCGAGCCGCAGCACGTCGCGGGGCTGGGGCCCCGCCGTGCGAGGCGAGCTTACGATCCGAAGGAGGACGATCATGAGGCTCGGCGTGGTGTTTCCCCAGACGGAAATCGGCTCGGACCCCGCGGTGATTCGCGACTACGCCCAGGCCGCCGAGAGCGCCGGCTACGATCATCTGCTCGTGTTCGACCACGTGCTCGGCGCCAAGCTCGAGCGCTTCGACAAGCTGGGCCGCAAGCCGCCCTACACGGATCAAAGTCCCTTCCACGAGGTGTTCGTGCTGTTCGGCTACCTCGGCGCCTGCACGCAGCGCCTCGAGCTCGTCACCGGCATCGTCATCCTGCCCCAGCGCCAGACCGCGCTGGTGGCCAAACAGGCCGCCGCGGTAGACGTGCTCACCGGCGGGCGACTGCGCCTGGGCGTCGGTATCGGCTGGAACCACGTCGAGTACGAGGCGCTGAACGAGAACTTCCACACGCGCGGCCGCCGGGTCAGCGAGCAGATCGAGGTCATGCGCAAGCTGTGGACCGAGCCGATCGTGAACTTCAAGGGCACCTATCATCAGCTCGATCGCGCCGGCCTCAATCCGCTGCCGGTGCAGCGTCCGATCCCGGTGTGGATGGGCGGCATGGCCGAGCCCGTGCTCAAGCGCGTGGCCGAGATCTCCGACGGCTGGTTTCCGCAATTTCAGCCCGGTGACGAGGCGAGCCAGACGCTCGACCGCGTCCGCGCCTATATGAAGGAAGCGGGCCGCCCGCTGTCCGCCGTCGGGATCGAGGGCCGCTTCACGTACGGTATCGGCGGTCCGAGCGAGTGGGTCAAGCGCGCCCGGGAATGGCAGGATCTCGGCGCCACGCACCTCTCGGTGAACACGATGGGCTCGGGCCTCTCCGGGCGCGCCCACATCGACGCGATCCTGAAAATGAAGAAGGCGCTCGACGCCGTCTAGGGGTGCGGGCCCCACGGGGCCGCGGTCAGGAGCTTGACCTCCTGCGACGCGATCAGCGGACGGAACTTCACCGCGAATCCGTGCACGAAGTCCTTGTTGGCGAACACCGACCCCCAGTGCGCGCGGCGGTCGGCGTCGTCGTTGAGCTTCCACAGATGCACGAGCTGGTTGATCGTGCCGGTGTCGGCCTGGAAATAGCCGATCAGCTTCTTGTCCTGACCGCCCTTCTGGAGCGCCGGATAGCCGAACTCGGTATAGAGCTTGACAGCCTCGCCCATCTTGCCGACGTGCAAGGTGTAGGTCCGCCTCTCGTACACGATCATGAAATCCTTCCGGAGCGGTAGTGCGCGCTGCAGGCCGTCGCGGGGCTGGGGCCCCGCCGGCCGAGGCGCGCTGATGAAATTGTCGTGCGCGCCGCAGGCCGTCGCGGGGCTGGGGCCCCGCCGGCCGAGGCGCGCTGATGAAGTTGTCGATCTGACCGGGCGCAAGCGTAGTCCGGTGCTCCGCGACGGTCAAGGATCTGGACAACGGCCCGGGAACGCACGAGGATGTGTCACCGGAGGAGCCATCCATGAAAGGCGTCGTATTTCTCGGCGATCGAAAGCTGGAGCTCAGAGAGTTTTCCGATCCGACACCAGGGCCCCGAGACGTGATCCTCGAGATCAAGGCTTCGGGCATGTGCGGCAGCGATCTTCATAACTACCGCGCCCCGGCCAATCCGGGCGGTGCGGTGACCGGCGGCATCAAGCGCGAGGCCGGCATGATCGCCGGCCACGAGCCGTGCGGCGTCGTCGCGGCGGTCGGCGCGGCCGTCACCGACAAGGAGGCTCGGGTCGGCCAGCGGGTGATGGACCACCACTACGACGGCTGCGGCACCTGCAAGCACTGCCGCGCGGGCTGGACGCAGATGTGTCTGGCGGGAACGGTGGTCTACGGCTCGGGCGGCCACGGCGGTCACGCCCGGTACATGAAGGTGCCGGTGTCGACCCTGGTGCCGCTGCCCGACCCGCTCTCGTTCGTGACCGGTGCCGCGATCTCGTGCGGAACCGGCACGGCGTGGGGTGCCTTGAAGCGGATCAATCTGCAGGGCGGCGAGACCATCGCCATCTTCGGCCAGGGCCCCGTGGGCTTGTCGGCGACGCAGTTCGCGGTCGCGATGGGCGCGCGCGTGATCGCGATCGACGTCGAGCCCGAGCGGCGAAAGCTCGCGCAGGCCTTCGGCGCCCACGAGATGATCGATCCGAAGTCGACCGACGTGGTGAAGGCCATCCGCGATCTGACGCACGGCGAGGGCGCGCACAAGACGCTCGACGCCTCGTCGGCGCCGGACGCCCGCGCCGCGGCCGTGCGCGCGGTGCGCTCGTGGGGCACGGCGTGCTTCGTCGGCGAGCGGGGTCAGGTCACCCTGGACGTGAGCCCCGATCTGTTACGGCGGCAGGTGACCCTGGTCGGGTCGTGGACGTTCTCGAAGCAGGGCCAGGCCGAGTGCGCCGAGTTCGTCGCCGATCGGCACATCGATGTCGAGAAGCTCTTCACGCATCGCTGGCGGCTCGAGCAGGCGGAGGAAGCTTACAAGCTTTTCGACACGCAGACGACGGGCAAGGCGGTCATTCTCCCGGCCTGAGCCGGCCGCGTCGGGGGCGCGCCCGGCGCGACGCCGGCTCGGGCTCCGACGTGCCCGTGAGTCGGCGAATCGCCGACATCACGGTGCCGAGAAGACCACTCGCTCGCTCGAGCGGATCGCGCGGGCCAGATATCTCTAGCCGGCTCGAGGCCCGGGCGCGTATCGCGGTATCGAGCTCGCTCAGCAGCGACGAGAGCTGATCCGCGAGCTCGGGGAGCGTCGGTCGCGCCACGCGGGGCTCGCTCAGAAGCGCCTCGGCGGCGCCGTCAGGGTGAAGTAGCTCGCGACGGCTCGCCTGGCCGGTTCGTAGTCGCCCGCTGGCGCGCGTGAATCGTAGCTGAGCTCGGCCTTGAAGGAGCACGCCGGGCTCTGCGCCAGGCCGTGCTCACGCCACGGCCTGAAGAGCGCTCCGAATCGCTCGACCGAGAGCGGGACGCCCAGCGCTCCCGCGCCGAGCGGGCGCGCCGCCTGCAGCTCTGCCGCGTGGCGCCCGCGCGCGACGACGATCCGGCCGTCGCGGTCGATCGTGGCGTCGGCCACGATCATCTCGGCGCCGGCCTCATTGCGGCACGGCGGGTGCCCGGGTCCGCGGCCCGCCTGCTTGTCGCAGGCGCCGCTCTTGGCATCGCAGGCCGAGAGCTCCTCCTTCACCTTCTCGTACTTGCCCTGCATCTCGGCGGCCTGGGCACCCGTCTCGCGGATTGTCCGCGGGTCGATATCGAAGATGCTGATGAGTGTCTTCCACACCTCCGGCGTCACCCAGCCTTGCTCGCGCGATTCGTTGCCGATCGCGTCGACCGATACCAGGATCAGCGCGAAGACGAAGATGATCTGGACCAGCAGATCGATGAGCGTCGTGAGCGCGATGTCGCGATTGCGCGCGTGCCGGCTCTTGCCGATCACCGGCGGTATTCGACCTTGCTCAGGATGAATCGCGAGGCGTCGATGAGATGGTGATGGACCTTTCTCACCGCCTCTTCCGAGGTGCGCAGATCTTCCTGCAGGCGGTTCGCCAAGGCACCGGCGGCTTCGCTGTGTTGCCGCAGCTGCTCCGCCAGGGGGCCGGCGATCTGCGCCGACAGCTGCACCTGGGCGGCCACGGCGTCCCGGCCGAGCCGCACCGCTTTCTCGGTCACCTCGGTGAGCGCTTGCAGGCCGACGGCTGACTTCGTCAGGCCGCCGCCCCAGTCGAGCACGGACTGCTCGGCCGAGCGCGTACCGTGCTCCAGCGCTGCCAGCGCCGCCCCGGCCCGGACCATCGACTTGCTCGCGCCATCGGTGACCTCGGTCACCTGAGCCCAGGTCTGATTGGCGTCGTCCAGGTGGGCGCGCAGCTCGCCGAGCGTGGCGATGATGCCGGCGACCTCTTGCGGCAGCTTCTCGAGGCTCGTCGCGAGCTCGCCGACGCGCGCGAGCTGCGTCACGAGCTGCTCGATGTTCGTCGCGGACGAGGTGACAGCCGATGTCGCGGCGTCCGCCGAGCGCGCCAGCGCGCCGAAGGCTCGGCCCCCGGCGCGCGCGCTCGTCACCGCCTGGGTCAGGGCGCCCTCGAGCTCGCCGGAGGCAGCGCCGACGGTCGCGGTCGTCTTTCGGAGCAGGTCGGCGCGCTCGGCGAGCTCGGTGAGCAGCCCCGCGAGCTTGTCGCCGAGATTATCGGGCGGCAAGGTGAGCGAGGCGAGGCGCGTCTCGAATTGCCGCAGGCTCGCCGCCACGTTGCCGTTGGTCTCGCGCAGAAACGTGCTCAGCTCCGTCGTCGACTCGCGCGCGATCCGCGCGAAGTCCTGGACGACGTGCTCGGTCACGTCGCGGACGGCGCCGGCCGTTCCGGTGGCCAGGCTCTCGACCTGCTCCTTGGCTCGTTCCTGCGTCTTCACGGCCTGGCCCGCGGCGGCCTCGATCTCGCGGACCGCGCGGTTGCGCACCTCCGCGAACGCCGATTCGGCGTCCGCGCTGACGCGCTCGATGACTTCGGCGAATTGCTTCAGGACCTGAGCGCTCATCGTGTCGAACTGCTGGGTGACGCGGCCCGAGAGGATACGAATCGCCTCGATCGCGCCGGAATACGACTCGCTCAGATGACCCTCGGCGCGCTGCTGGGCGTGGACGATCCGAACGGTGCTGCGCTCGATGGCGCGCGCCGCTTCAGCGTACGCGTCGCCCAGCCGCCGCGCGTCGTTCTCGGGGCTTGCGAGCGCGCCGGCCGAGGTCTGGGCGAACACGATACGCCCGGCCAGCCCGACGAACGTCGTGATGAGGCCCAGCCCGAACAGCCCGAGCACCTGCCGGCTTTCCGGCCTCTCCGCCGAGTTGAGCAGGGGCGCGAAGGTGGCGACCAGGGTCGCGAGCGTGTAGATGAACCCGAGGTAATAGAACGTCTCGCCGTCGGTCTCGGAGGCGTACTCCGTCCTCGACCTGACCCAGAGGACGACGCCGTAGACCAGCATCAGCGCGACGACGAGGGCGATCATCGTCCAGTGCGCGACCCCGCCCGGCGCGCCCCGGGACCACCAGCTGAACGTCAGGATGACGCCGACGCCGACGGCCAGGAAGGCGAGGAACGTGGCGGGCAGGCTCTGCACGACCCGGCCCGGCATCAGTCGACTCCAGCCCAGCGCACGAGCTTGCCGCCGGCATCGTGGAAGTAGCGCTGCCAGAATTCGAGGTGCGCCGCCTGCTGGAGCTGGCGATCGTTGTAGCGGCGCAGATAGATGACGATGATGTTCCAGCCCCTGAAGTCGGCCTTGACGTCGGTGGCGAAGCCCGAGCGCAGGAAGTCGTCGTAGGTGCGGCGCGGCCCGTAGTGATTGAACGCGGCGGTGTGCTGCAGCATGTCGGAGACGACGATGAGCGTCTTGCCGCCCGCGTCGGCGATCTCCTGCGAGCGCGAGATGAGCTGGAGCGTCTCGAGGATCGGCGACTGCTCGCCGACCTCGGTCGTCAGGCTCTCGTCGAGCGCCGCCGTGACCGGGACGAGGAATCGTTGATGGAAGTCTCGCGTGATCTTCCGGCTGTTCTCGTAGAGGTCGTTGCCGTGCGACGGCGGCCGGCACAGATCCGAGGTCGGCCGCAGCTGGGGGCCGCTGCGCGACTCGAACGTCGCCTTGCTGAACGTGAACAGCGCGATGCGCGAGCGCACGGCGAACCGCGAGTCGTCGGCGACGTAATCCTTGATGAAGGTGAGGGCGAAGCGTCGATGCGTCTCCGTCAACGCCTCCGACTGGTCGACGAGGATCACCGCCTGGTCGGTGGGGGCTCGGCTGAGCAGCCGCTTGTCGCGGTAGACGCAGTTGTCGGGCCCGACGACGGGACGGGACCAGGTGACGCCGAGCACGACGGCCAAGAGAACGACCGCGAAGCCGCCGATCCCGCTGAGAATCCAGATGCCGCGCCGATCCAGGCTGCTCAGCGGCACGGTGTCAGCTCTTGACTTCCCATGCCTCGCGAATCAGCTTTTCCCGGATGTCGCGCTCGAGCTTGTTGAAGTAGTAGTCGCGGCGCCGGATCTCGGCGGTCCGGAGGTTCTGGACGGTCGAGTCGTTCTGCCGCGCGATCTCGCTGAAATCCTTCATCGCGCTGTCGTACGAGCGCGACAGGCGCTCGTCACTCTCCGGGATGGCCTCGGGCGCCTGGGCGAGCTTGTACTCGAGCGCAAAGCCCTTGTTGAAGTAGAGCGGAGCCGGCGATACCCGGGCACGCGCGTTGGTTTGCCGGTAGCGCTGCAACAGGATGTTGCACGCGTCCTGGATCTCCGCGACGTCGCGCACGAACGTCCGGCGCTGGTCGTCGCTCCGGCTCACCAGCTGCTGGAAGTATTCGATGTTCGACTTCACGTCCGAGAAGAGGTGCGCTTGCTCCTGCAAGATCCGATCGAAGACCTCGTCGACCCGGCGGCTGTACGCCGCCTTGGCCGTCTCGTACGCGGCCCGCCTCGTGTTGAGCTCGCGATCGAGCTCGCCGTAGCCCGGGTAGGGGTCGTCGAAGCGGTAGCCCTTGTACGAGGCGAAGATCCCGAAGATGACCGCCAGCATGACGAGGATCCAGGAAAAGACGTCGCCGAAGCCGACGGGATTCGCGGCGAAGCGCTGCCACGCCAATCTGGCGGCGCGCCACTGATCGAGGTCGGGGGCGGCGTACGCCGGCGCCGCGCCGGGCGCCGACACCGCCGGCTGCGACTGCGCGATGTCGTTCGTCGCGGCGCGATAGTGCGCGGCCGCCAGGGTGACCATGAAAAAGCACGCGTAGAGGGCGGCGGCGCCCGTCAGGGCCAGCGCCTTGCGGCCGGCGCTTCGATGGTTCACGTAGCGCAGAAGGCTTCCCGACAGGATCGCCAGGCTGATGTTGACGATCGAGAGCGTCATCGCGATCAGCACGCCGCCCAGCAGGCCGAAATCGCTGCCCTCCGCGTAGAACGCGGCCAGGGACACCCATTCGACGAGCGCCAGCGCGGCCACGATCGCGAAGTGGTACAGCTGCGACGTCGGGTACGACGCCGCCCGATGGTGAAGGTTGTGCTTCTGCTGGAACCACCGGAGATGCTTGAGCGCCCGGGCCTCGTTCTCCTTGGCCTGATAGAGCGCGGTCGCGTGCTCCGACTTGAGCTTTTCGAGATTCGGCTCGACGGCGGTCAAGAGGCGCGCGAAGGCGTCGCGCGTCTGGCCCAGGTCGATCTTCGCCGCGGTCGCCTTGCGATCCAGCTGAAGCTTCGCGAGGCTCTCTTCGCAGCTCTCGCGCCGCTGCCGCGCCAGCCCGACGAAGTGCGCGCAGATCTCCGATTCGGTGACGTCGAGCGAAGCGCTCAGCGTCTTGGGATTGTCGTGACGGGCCGCATCGGCCGCTTTCTGATCGATACCGAGGGTGCGGCTGGCCGTTTCAACGAGCTTCTGCATCTCGGGGACTCCCGCGGTCAGCGTCTCTTCGGTACGCACTGTCGACGCCGGGCTTCCCCGGCTCGCTTAGGTTTAGGACATCGCTCGCGCTTCGGCAAGTGTTTTCTCTCCGAATTCCGCTCTTGACGCCGAACGTGCCCAGTGGTTTCATGCGGCTGACCGGTACGCGGCGAGAGGAGCATGAGCACGAGATTTCGGTTTGCCGTCCTCGCACCGATCCTGCTCTGTATCGAGGCAGCCGCGGCGCCGCAGTCGTCAGCATCGACCCGAACCGAGAGCGATCGACAGAGAACTCTGCCCTGAGCACCATCACGAGCAGCTCCGGTGGGTAGCGGCGCGCCGTTCGGTGCGACCCGACAGTCGGCGGCGGCGCCCGAGTTCAGCCTCGCCCTCGCCGGTACCGTCATCAAGGCTCGCTATCGCGTCAACGCCGTCGCGTCGGTCAACCGCGACGTCGTGGTGTACTCCGCCGAGGACCTGCGTCACGGCCGGCCGATCGCGCTGAAGGTGCTGCGGGACGAGTTCGCCGCCGACGCGGCGTTCGTGGCCGCCGTGCGCAACCAGGCGGGCGCGCTGACTGCGTCGGCGCACGTGCTCCGCGGCGTGCAGCGGGTCTTCGAGTTCGGCGTGACGGAGACGGGCCAGTTCTTCATCGCGCTCGAGTGGGCCGAGGGCGCGACCTTGCGCGAGGTCCTCGGCTCGGGCGGTGCGCTCGCCGAGGCGACGGCGCTGCGCGTGGCGATCCTCGTCGGCGAGGCCCTCGAGGCGCTTCATCACGATCGGCTCTTTCACGGCCATCTCGGACTCGACTCGGTCCTGATGGTCACGGACGGCGAGCGCATCCGGCTCGTCGGCGCCGAGCTGGCCGCGGCCTACCGCACGCCGATGGGGCTGCGCCTCGGCGATGGGTTCGCGCTCGCGTATCGCGCGCCCGAGCAGATGCATGGCGGCGAGACGACCGCCGCGTCCGACGTGTACGCCCTCGGCATGCTGCTGCGGGACCTGCTGACGAGCGGACGGACAGGGAAGCCCGCCGACGGCGCCGCCGCTCCGCCGCTGTCACCGGCGCTCGAGCGGATCATCGCGAACGCGCTCGAAGCGCGACCCGACCGGCGCTACCCGGACATCAGCGTGATGGTCAACGACATCTGGGGCGCGACGGCCGTGCTGCCCGAGCCCGAGTCGCGCACCCGCTTCGTGAAGGCCCGTGGCAATCCGCGCCGACGTGTTCGCCGCCGCCGGCCGCCGTTCGCGCTGAGGATCACGGCCGCCGCCGCGACGGCGTGTGTCGTGGCCGCGGTCGTCTGGGGTACAGGGTTCGAGCGGATCGCGTCGCAGCTCGCGCAGCTCTACAGTCGAGTCGCGCCGCCCTCGGTCACCGCCGTTCCCGTCCACCAGGACGCGGCGCCGGCCGCAGTGGCGCCCGCGTCCGTGACGGGCTCGACCGATCAGACGCCGGCGCGTGCCGATGTCCGAACCGTCAACGACGAGCCGGCCGCGAAGCGACCGCCCGGGACCGCGGCTCCAGCTCTCACGCCCGCCGCCGAGCGACAGCTGCCGGCTCCCGCTGTCGAACGTGTGCGCTCCGTCGGCGATCCACGCCCCGCGGCCGAGTCCGGAGCGCCGAGTCAGATCCGATCGTTGGGCGATCCCAGAGCGCTCGAGCCGAGACGAGGCGAGCCACGCGCCGCTGTCGAGACGAAACCGTCGATCGACGCTCGACGCCCCGCCGAATCGCGAGCTCGCGGCGAGTCCACGACGCCGGTCGCGCCGCGGACACCAGTCGAGCCCCGCGCTCGCGTCGAGCCGCGCGCTGCCGCAGCGTCGCAGGCTCCGGTCGAGCCTCGTGTGACGTCCGAGTCGCCCGCGCCGGCAGAGCGCACCGACCGAGACGTCGGCGACGGCAGCGCCATCATCGACTGGCTCCTGAAGGACCGGCGCTAGCCCCTCTCGCCGTCGCCCGCTGTCCCGTGCCGATCCGGTAGTGTCACTTCGCTCGCTGATGCCAAACCGGCCACTGGTGAACGACGCACCACGTTGCGAATCAGTACCTTACGCGGGCGGCGGGAGGCTTGCTATGCGGTAGGTGTTCGGCCCTGCTCGTCCACAAGGAGGAGTCAATGTTCGAGCTCATTCAGCGAATCCCAGAGCCCTGGCGTGAGCTGATGGATGTGCTGATCGCGCCGCTGGCGTGGATCCCCCGTATGCAGCACACGATGTGGGATTTCTTCTTCGCGCCGGGTCCGTGGTGGCTCATCACGGCGAAGTATCTCTTCCTCGTCTTCCCGGCTCTGCTGGCGGTCGCCGCGGTCTGGTGCACGCAGCTGTCCATCTATACGCTGCCGTTCCGCTCGGGACGCGCGCAGTTCATCCCGACCATGATGCTGACGTGGTGGGACGCCGTGCGCGCGGTCTGGCTCTACTGGGTCGGCATGTTCCGGTTCGTCGCGGTCGTCCTCGGGTGGGTGGTGACGTTCAGCACCTTCGTCGCCAAGCTCCTGCTCGAAGTGATCCGCCAGATCTTGCTCATGCCGTTCACGATGACGGGCCGGATGACGGAGAGCTACTTCAAGCCCGGCGTGCCGTGGGTGGCGTTCGTGATGCTGGTGTTCTGGTGCGTGCTCGAAGCCGCCATCTTCACCTACACGCTGATGCCGACCGTGACGGAGCTCCTCGCCGACCTGGTCGGCGGCGACTCCACCGCGCGCTACACGGGCCCCATCCTCTACTTCTTCCTGCTGCTGCTCGTGATGGGCAGCTTCGCGTGCGTGCAGACCTTGATGGACGCGGTGAAGAAGCGCGAGTGGAAGTACATCGTGCAGATGGTCGTCGTCGAGCTGTTCGTGATGTTCTTCGAGGTCATGTTCCTCTACCGCGAGCTCATCGACGCGCTGACGCCGTGGATCTCGCAGCAGACCGGCATGAAGCTCGGCCTCACGGTCACGCTCGCGCTGTCGGCGTTCGGCTGGATCGGTATCCGCGGCATGACCTGGTTCCTCTTCGGCCAGTTCGGAACGCCGCCGATGCTCGCCTTCATCTCGCGGCGCCCGATGGTGGACGAAGACGCCCCGCGCCCCACCAACGGTAAGCCCGTGCCCGCCTGGTGGCGGCAGCCCGTGTCGGAGCTCAAGCAGGAGATCGAGTGGCTGCACAAGAAGAGCGAGGAGATGCTCGACTACCTCGTGTTGCCCGTCCTGCAGGTCGCGGCGGCCGCGGTCAACTTCGGGATGGTGCTGGTCGCCTCGCGTCAGGTCTTCTCGCTTCCGTTCAAGGACGGCAGCGAGGTCACGCAAACCTGGCACATCCTCCAGACCATGCATCTGCACCAGGCGCCCAGAAAGCCGGCCACGCTATGAGCCGCCCGAGCCGCTCGCTCATCGCTCGGGTGGTCGCCGCCGCGGTGCTCAGCGTCGCCGTCGTGGTGTCGGCGGCGGAAAACGAAGAAACGAAGGTGCCGCGGTCGACCCTGTTCATCGGCGTCGACACCAGCGGGTCGTTCCGGCCCGCCTACGACGACGCGCTGACGTTCGTCTCGCACTACCTCTACGGGCACATGCACGAGCTCGGCGGCCTGTCGAAGCCGCGCGATGTCTTCGTGACGGCGATCGGCGGCAAGGACAACAACGAGCCGAAGCCGTTCCATCCGATCCACGACTTCAACAACAAGGACGTCAAGCAGATCGAAGCCGACCTGCGCAAGTGGTTCCCGCCGACCGACACGCTCACGGACTTCAACGTGTTCTTCCAGCAGGTCGCGCGCACCGTGAAGGATCGCAACCTGGTCCTGGCGCCGATCACCGTGGTGGTGGTCAGCGACGGCGTGCCCGACGTCCGCGACGGGTCGGTCAAGTCCGGCTCGCCCGACTCCTATCGGCAGATCGACCTGAGCCCGCTCGACTACCTCTCGAAGAACGTCACGGTGCGCCTGGTCTACGCGAGCCCGAAGGTCGGCGACAACTGGCGCAAGCTGGTCAAGCGCGACCGCGTGCGCTTCTGGGCCGTGGAGAACGAGGTGATGCGCGGCTGGCGCGCCCAGATGAAGCCCGACACCGACCTTCCCAACCAGGACCGCTTCTGGAAGTGGGTGAGGGACAACGTGGACTATCGCGTCCGGCGCGGCGTCTAGCACCGCGCCGAGCGCAGCCGCTCGCGCTATCTGGCTCCCGGCTCGTCTGACGCCGCGCCGGCGAGCCAGAAGGCGCCGGCGAGCAGCACGCTGGCGCAGCCGACGGTGTAAGCGAGTCGTCGGCCGTGCCACAAGCTGGCGAACCATTCCCTGAGCTCGGTCGCCATGACGTTGGCTTTCCCGCCGTAGAGCTCGAGCGTTCGCAGATACTGCTTGGTTTCCTCCGGCTGGTAGCCCTGGACCTCGCCCGTCGAGGCTACGAAGATCCCCACCGCGCTGACGAGGCCGGCTACCAGGATGGCGCCGGCGATGAGCCGCAGAGCTCGACCGACCATGGCCGGCCGGTCCGCGCGGCTACGCGCCGGCCGCGACGGCGGGCTCGCCGAGCGAGAGCATCAGCCGATTGGCCCAGTTGAAGAAGGCCGAGGCGTGAATGACGTCGGCGATCGCGAGATCGTCGAGCCCGGCGCGGCGCAGCCGATCGACGTGCTCGGGCCCGAACGTGCTCGGCGTCGCGCTCAGCGCCACCGAGGCCGCGACGATCGCGCTCCACCGCTCTCCGAGGTCAACGTCGACGCCGGCGTCGAGCAGGCGATCGACGTCGCCCTCGCGCTTGGAATAGGTCGCGGCGTGACGCGCGTGCACGGAGGCGCAGTAGAGACATCCGTTGAAGCGCGACGTCGCGGCCGCGGCCAGCTCGCGCTCGGCGCGCGGCAGGCCGGCATCGGGGTTGTAGAAGATGTCCTTGTCGGTGCGGGTCCTGGCCTCGAGCGCGTCGGGATCCCGGGCGAGCAGACGGAAGTACGGCGACTTCACCCGCGCCGCATCCACCAGGCTTGCCATGTGGCGCGCGCTCATCTCGTCGACGGCGAGCGGCGCGAGCCAGGGAAGCCAGTCCAGCTGTGCGCGGGTGAATGCGACCGGCGCCTTGTGCTCGGGCGGCGTCAGAACTTTGTCGCTCATGTCGTGACCTCCGCTACGGCCGGCCGGCCAGGACGCGCAGTCCCGTGACCACTCGGATCTGAAACGACAGAAACGCGACGATCTGCGAGATCGTCACGACGTCGGTCGTCGTCCAGCCGGCGTCCAGCAAACTCTGCAGCGCCGCCGGCGCCGCGTCGCGTGGATGAAAGACGAGCATGTGCACGTGCTCGAACGCCGCGGCGAGCCGCGGGCCGAGGCCGCGGCGGGTGACCGCGCCCGCGCGATAGACCGGACCGGCGCTGTCTTCGCGGCTGAGCGGCCCGGCCGGGTAGCTGCCGTACGGGCCTTTGGTCTTCGCCTCGGCCACCGCCGCGTCGACGGCGTCCCTCAGCGCCGTCGAGGCGCCGCTCTCGACGAGACGCTCGCCGTAGCGGGCCGCGACGATGGCGGCACCGTGCAGGCCGGCGACGAACGCGCCCACCGCGAAGCGGTCCTGCAAGCTCACGGCGCCGGGCTTCTCCGGCGCGAAGAGCGCCCGGTACGTCGCCTGTGCGTGCGTGCGGGCTTCGGGTCTGCGGGCCCGGATCGCGTCGAGATCGGATCCCTGAGCGATCCCGACCAGCGCGTCGATGACGTCGGCGTCGGTTGCTGGCATCTTCAACGTCCTCTCGGCTCGGTGGTGACACGTCTGTGCCGGACTTGCGCCGCGTCGCGTCCCCAGCCGAGCGCCGGCGCGACGACCTCGGCGACGAGGGCGATCGATCTGAGGATGAACGGGTGCGGCGGATCGATCGAGTGCACCTGCACCGCGAGGTCCGTCGATCGCGCGAGCGTGCTGTCGGTCTGAAGCGAGGCGATCACGTCGTCCGGCGTGCCGAGATGCGCGTCCATCGCGGCGATCATCGACGAGAGCGATCCGTCGCCGGTCGCGCGGCCCAGCCTGGTCAGGCGGGCGCGGTGCCGCCCGAGCCCGATCTCGGCCAGACGCAGGGCCTCGCGGCGGTCGTCGGCGACGAAGACGGTGCGCGAGGCGAGGATGCGCGGCTCGCGTCCCTCGGGCAGCGCGTCCATGTACGCGTCGATCATCGGATTCTGAATCTCCGGGAGCGACAGCTCCGGCGCGTTCGCCGGCCGCGGCTGCGTGCGCGAGAGCATGAGACCGTCGCCGGCTGCGCCGGCACGCTTGGCGCCCTCGACCGTGAACGTCGCCTGCCAGACGCGCTCGACGAGGCCTGGATTGGTCGGATAGAGCCGATCCTTGCCGCCAGGCAGCGGCCGGCCCGCCCAGGCGTCGCGCAAGACTTCGAGGTGATCGACGAGCAGGGTCGTACGCTCGGCGCTGTTTCGTCCGAACGTCGCGTACGAGGACAGGTTGCCGCCGCCGCCGACCCCCACCTCCAGGCGCCCCCCACACATCAGGTCGAGCACGGCCGCGTCTTCCGCCACGCGGATCGGCAGCTCGAGCGGCAAGGTGACGATGCCCGTCCCGAGGCGAATGCGCGTCGTGCTGGCGGCGGCCTGGGCCAGGAAGACAAACGGCGCGGGCAGGCCGCCCTCGTCCTCGTGGAAGTGGTGCTGCGCGATCCACGCCGAGTCGAAGCCCAACCGCTCGGCGTGCGCGATCTGTTCGAGCGCCAGCCGATAGCGCTCGGCCGGATCCGCCAGATCGAGCAGGCGCGTGAAGAAGCCCAGGCGTTTCGGCAGGGTGGCGAGCGTCATCTGCCGCCATTATGCATCATCGCGACGGCGTCCGACTTTCGCCGCTCGGCCGGTCAGGCCGTCAGGTCGTGCCCGTCAGGAAAACACGATGAGACCGCGCGCCAGCTCGCCGGCCGCGAGAGCACGGAAGGCCTCGTTGGCCTCGTCGAGGCCGTAGCGGCGCGTGATCAGCTGATCGATCTCGAGCTTGCCGGCCAGGTAGAGCGTGGCCAGCCGCGGCAGGTCCTCGCGGGTGCGGGCGCTGCCGTAGCTCGAGCCACGGATCACGCGCTCAGCAGTCACGAGCGGCCGCACGTCGAGCGGCACCGTGGCGCCCGTCTCGGGCACGCCGATCAGCACGCACGTGCCTCCCGGGGCGAGCGCCTCGATCGCCTGCTGGACGGCGCGCACGTCGCCGACCGCCACGAACGTATAGTCGGCGCCGAGCCGCGTGATGCGGCGAATCGCCGCCACCGCGTCCTCACGTGAGGCGTCGATCGCGTGGGTCGCGCCGAGCGCACGCGCGTGATCGAGCTTGGCGGCCTTGACGTCGACCGCGATCACCGGATGCGCGGCCACGAGCGCGCCGCCCTGCACGACGTTCAGGCCGACGCCGCCGACCCCGAAGACCGCGATGCTGGCCCCGGGCGGGACCGCCGCGGTGTTGATCACCGCGCCGACGCCCGTCATCACCGAGCAGCCGATCAGCGCCGCGCGGTCGAGCGGCACACTCGGGTCGATCTTGATCGCGCACGATTCGTGCACGACGGTCGACGACGCGTACGTCGCCACATGGCCGTAGTGATAGACGGCGCGGCCGCGGAGCGACATGCGCGTGGTGCCGTCCGGCAGCACGCCGCGGCCCGGCTGGCGCCGCTCGCAGAGATTCGGCCGACCGATCACGCAGTAGTGACAGCGGCCGCACGTCGGCGCCCACGAAAGGATCACGTGATCGCCGCGCTGGAGCCCGTCGACTCCGGGTCCGACCTCTGTGACGACGCCGGCGCCTTCGTCGCCGAGCACGATCGGCACCGGCACGCCCTTCCACGAGCCGTCGGCAGCATGCAGGCACGAGTGACAGACGCCGCTGGCCGCCATGCGCACCAGCACCTCGCCGGTCCGTGGCGGCTCGAGCTCGAGCTCCTCGACCGACAGCGGCTTGCCTTGCTCGAACAGGACCGAGGCTCGCATAAGGCCTCCTTGTTTCATTTCACGCGCTGTAACGGATCCTCGGATCGAGGTAGCCGTACAGCACGTCGACGGCGAGATTGATGGTCATGAACATTACCGCGATGAAGAGGATCGTCGATTGCGTCAGCGGATAGTCGCGCTGGTAGATCGACCAGAGCACGAGACGGCCGATACCCGGGAGCGTGAAGACTTCTTCCACGACGACGGTGCCGCCGAGGAGGATTCCGATCTGCAGGCCGGCCACCGTCACGATCGGGATCAGCGCGTTCTTGAGGCCATGCTTGAGCACGACCAGCCGCTCGGCCAACCCCTTGGCCGCCGCGGTGCGGATGTACTCCGAGCGCAGCACGTCGAGCATGCAGGCCCGCGTCGTCCGCGCGATGTTGGCCGCGCTCGCGGTGCCGAGGCACAAGGCCGGTAGCGCCATGATCGTGAGGTTGCGCACCGGATCGGCGAAGAAGTCGACCCACATGACGGGCGGCATCCAGCGCAGGTAGATCGAGAAGAAGAGGATCAGCATCGTGCCCTGCCAGAACACCGGCACCGACAGCCCCAGGAGCGTACCGATGCGCGTGACGTTGTCGACCGCCCGGTCGCGGCGGGTGGCCGAGACGATCCCGGCCGGAATGCCGAGCGCCAGCGCGAAGCCGACGGCCAGCGCGGTGAGCTCGATCGTCACCGGCAAACGCTCGAGGATCAGCGTGACGACCGGCTTGCCGGTTCGCCACGAGGTGCCGAGATCGCCGTGGCCGAGCGCCGCGACCCAGCTGCCGTACTGCCGCCACCACGGCTGGTCCAGGCCGAAGAAGCGCTTCAGCTCGGCGACCATCGCCGGGCTGGCGACGGCGTCGGCGCCGATCATCTGCTCGACCACGGTGCCGGGCACCAGACGCAGCATCAGGAACACGAGCACCGAGAGGCCGATCAGAGTGATGGCCATCGAGTACAGCCGGACGGCGACGTAGCGCCCCACCGTGAGGTCTACACCTTTTCGATCGCGGCGCCCTCCAGTCCGTAGAGCAGCGCCGTCGGGTGCTGGCGGAAGCCCTTGACGCTCGACTGCGTGAAGTCGATGAGATCGGCCGAGTAGAGCCAGAGGTGCGGCACGTTCTCGAGGATCGCGATCTGCAGCCGGTCGTAGATGTCCTTGCGCTTCTTTTGATCCATCGTGCGCCGGCCTTCTTCCAGCATCGCGTCGACCGCCGGCACGCTCCACGAGTTCCAGTTCTGTCCCTTGGTCGAGTGCAACGGGCGGAAGAACGCGACGTCGGGATCGGCGTAGCCGGGGGTGCTGTTCATGGTCATGTCGAAGTCGTGGGCCAGCCAGCGCTTGATCCACACGGCGTACTCGACGTTCTCGATCTCCATGGTGATGCCGATTCGCTTGAGCTGCGCGGCGATGACCGGCGCGCCCGACACCATCGTGGGGAAGGTCGGGATCACCGAGCACTTCACGCTGAATCCGTTCGGCACGCCGGCCTCCGCCATGAGCTTCTTGGCGCGCTCCAGGTCGGGCTTGTAGTACTTCATCCACTGTTCTTCGGGCAGCTGCCACTGCTTCATGGGCGCCGTGCACGGCGCCGTGAGCCGACCGAAGCCGGCGGTGGCGACGCGCATCACCTGCGCGCGGTCGACCGCCCACGAGATGGCCTGCCGCACGCGGACGTCGCCCAGCGGGCCGCGGTTGGCGCTCATGTTGAGGTAGTCGTAGCCGAGACGCGAAGAGCGATAGCCGTTCAGTGACTTCTCGTCCTTCAGGAGGTTGTAGTTCTTGTTGTCCTCGATGAACGCGTGATGCACCTGGCCCGTGCGCAGCGCGGCGACGATGTTGGCCTCGTCGGGGATGACGCGCAGGATCAGCTCGTCGACGTGCGGCAGCCCCTTCTTCCAGTAATTGGGGTTGCGCTTGAAGACCATCTGCTGCTCGACCTTCCAGTCGTCCAGGATGAACGGGCCGGTGCCGAGTGCGGCCTTGTTCAGATCGCCGTGCTTCTTGACGCCGGCCTCGCTGACGATGAAGCCCCAGAAACCGCCGAGGGCTGCGACCAGCGCGGCGAACGGCTCCTTGGTCACGAACTTCACCGCGTACTTGCCGGCCGGCTCGATCTTGTCGACGGCGTTGAAGTCCGACTTACCGGCGGCGGACTTCTCGAGCAGGCGGTCGAACGAAAATTTCACGTCGGCCGACGTGAACTCCTGCCCGTCGTGGAACTTCACGCCCTGGCGAAGCTTGAACGTCCACGTGAGGCCGTCGGGGCTGATCTGCCACGACTCGGCCAGCTCGGGCTGAAGCGTCATGTCGGGATCGAAACGCACGAGCTGGTTGTAGGTGAGGGGCGAGCGGCGGCTGCGCGACAGCGCCGGCACGAGCTGAGGATCGAGGCCGGTGGCCTCGGTCGTCTGGGCCGAGATCAACGTTCCCGGTTTCGTCTGGGCGGCGCCGCGGCGGGGGAAAGCGAAGGCGCCGGCGGTCAGCCCGGCGGATTTCAGCACCTGACGGCGAGTCAGCTGGCTCATGCTCGTCTCCTTTGTAGGCGCGCCTCGGCCGGCGGGGCTCCAGCCCCGCGACGGCCTGCAGCGCGCACTGCCTTAAGCCTCACGACGCGTTCGGGTCGAGAATGTCACGGAGCCCGTCGCCGATCAGGTTGAACGCCAGCACGGCGGTCATGATCGCGACGCCCGGGAACACCGAGATCCACGGCGCGGTTTCCAGATAGGTCCGCCCCTCGTTCAGCATGTTGCCCCACGACGGCGTCGGCGGCTGCGCCGACAGCCCGAGATAGCTCAGCGACGCCTCGATCAGGATCGCCTGCGAGAAGGCCACGGTGCCTTGCACCACGAACGGCGACAGCACGTTCGGCAACAGATGCTTGAGCGCCACCGCGAGCCAGCCGGCGCCGAGCGCCCGCACCGCTTCGATATATTCCTTCTCACGCTCGGCCAGCACCGGCCCTCGCATGACCCGCGCGAACAGCGGCGTGTAGACGATCGCGATCGCCACGACCGCGCTGTTCACTCCGGGCCCGCGCATCGCCGCCACGCCCACCGCCAGCAAGAGCCCGGGGATGCTGAAGAACACGTCCATGACCCGGTTGATGGCGTTGTCCCAGATGCCGCCGACGTAGCCGGCGATCAAGCCGAGCGCGCCCCCGACCGCCATCGCGACGCCGATCGACGTCACGGCCACGTAGAGCGAGACGCGCGCGCCGTAGATCACGCGGCTCAGCACGTCGCGGCCGAAGCGGTCCGTGCCGAAGAGCGCCTTGGCGCCGGGCCTGGCCTCGATCAGGTCGAAGTTCTGCTCGTCGGGTGGCTGGGGCGCGAGGGCGCCGGCGAACAGCGCCGTGACCACGATCGCCAGCGCGAAGACGGCGCCGATCATCACCACAGTGCTGCGCGCCGCCCGCCGCAGACTCTTCGTCACGCTCCTCCGCGTGGAGGAGACTAGGCGGGAGCGGCGGCGAGTGTCAAGGCCGCGGGGTCTAGTCCCGCCAGTGCTCCGGGAGGATGCTGCGCACGTCGTCGATCCCGCACTGAGCGGCGATCCACCGCTCGGCGTAGAGACCGTCCCGGTAGGTCGACTGCTCGGATTCGTGCACCGTGGTGCGGCCGGGCAGCCCATCGACGAGCGGCTTCAGCGCCTGCGCGTCGAGCAAACTGCCCGGTGCCCCGGCCATCAGGAGCGTTGTCGCCGCGACCTTAGGCGCGAAGGCCCGGAGGTCGAAGTAGGCGAGGGTGCGGCGCACGGCGTCGGCGCGCCCCGGGAATGTTCTGAGATAGTCGTTCACCTCTTCGAGCGGATACGCCTGCGTCTTCGGCGCCAGCTCGACCGTCCGGTAGAACAGCGCCGGCGCCGTCATTACGTGCGTCGCACCCGACGTCAACGCGCCGGTGATGAGCGCCAGATCGTTGCCCACCACGACCACTCGAGCCGGGTCGAGCTCACGCCGGGTCAGGAGGAACTCGAGCCCCCTGACGCTGTCGGCGACGACGCTCCGGAACACGTAGGCCGCGGCGTCGTCGATCCCGTCGGTGAGCAGTCCCGGAAACATCGCGGCGTATGGCGTATCGGCGTTTCGCTGTCCGCGTCCGGCGAGCGAGAAGGTGATGTAGCGGCTGCGCTGTAGATTTGCGGTGCCCTGCGGGATGATCTCCAGGACGCTCTGGTACTTGGGCGCGTAGTAGATCGCCGGAAACGGGCCGGCGCCGGTCGGGATGCTGAGATACCCGAACAGGCGGTAGGGCCCGACGCCGGTGAGGCGAACGCCGTACAGCGTGGCGAAGGCTGTGCTCCGCAGCGGGATCGTCTGAAGCTCGGGACGCGCGGGATAGCGCGCCATCTCGGCCAGCGTCTCTTGCCAGTACTCGCGGAAGTCCATGGTCACCTCGCGCTCGCGCTCAGGAGATGCTGCGCGAAAAATCGGTCGATGATGGCGCCGTGGCGCGCGCGTCCGCCGTCGTGGCCGTGGCCGTCGTAAGGATAGAGCTGCTTGTCGGCGGAGCCGATCCGATCGAACAACGCGTAGCCGGTCTCGGGAGGACACACGTTGTCCTGCAGCCCGATGTTCACGATGATGGGGCACGCGATCTTGTCGGCGAAGTTGATCCCGTCGAAGTATCCGAGCGTGTCCTCGACCTCCCCGCGATGCTCGGGATGCTGACGCAGATAGTCGTTGATCTCTTCGTAGGGGTACGTGTGTGTCAGCTCGATCGCGTCCATGAAGCCGCACAGGTACGGCACGCCGGCGGCCGCCGCGCGAACCTCGGGACGCATCGCGGCCGTCGTGACGACGAGGCCCCCGCCCTGACTGCTCCCGGCCACGCCGATGCGCGCGCCATCGACCTCGGGGCGCGAGAGCAGGACGTCGATGCCGCGCCACGTGTCGACGTAGAAGCCGCGATAGGAGTACGTGTGCCGATCGACGATGTTGTGCGTCAACAGATTCGGGTAGCCGGGATTGAAGTGTCGCATGCTCCTGAGCTTGCCTCTCGGCGCGAGCGACAGCGCGTTGTAGCCCTTGCGCGCCCACTCTTTCGGAATCGGCGGGTCCATCTGATAGCCCGGCAAGAACATGATTGCCGGCGAGCGCTCGGCCCGCCGAGCGGGGCGGCAATACCAGGCGGCGACGCGCACGCGGTCGAGGCTCGTGTAGAACACTTCGAAGACCTCGATGTCGTCCGACGTTCTGAGCCGATCGGGAACGACCTCGATGTCCAGGGGAATGGCCGCCGCCTGCCGCAAGACGTCCTGCCAGAACGTGTCGAAGTCGTGAGGCTTGCGTACGCTGCATTGATAGTCGGCTGATACCGCTTTCGGCATGGCTACTCCTCAGGCTTTCTTCGTCTTGTATCATCGGACACCGGAGGCGCAGCATGACGGAGCGCGAGCAGCTCGAAGGCGGAATCGCCGCCCTGGAGTCTCAACGCGCCGTCCTCGGCGACGCCGTCGTGGACACGGCTCTCGGCGCCTTGCGTGCCCGGCTCGCTCGCCTCGATGCGCCCGAGCAGCACCTCAAGCCCGTGACGGTCCTGTTCACGGACGTCGTCGACTCCACGCGCCTGAGCCAGCGGCTCGATCCGGAAGACATCCACGTCATCATGGATAGCACGCTCCAGCGGTTCACTTCGATCGTCGAGTCCTACCAGGGACGTATCTTGCAATACGCCGGTGACAGTTTGCTGGCGGTCTTCGGCGCCTCGGATGCGCAGGAGGACGATCCGGAGCGCGCCGTGCGTGCGGGCCTCGAGATCGCCGAAGAGGCGAGACGGCTGGCGGCGGAGGTGCAGGCGCGCCATCGGTACGGCGATTTCAACGTGCGCGTCGGCATCCACACCGGTCCGGTCCTGCTCGGCGGCGGCGTGGATGCCGAGGGCACCGTTCGCGGCGTCGCCGTCAACATCGCCGCGCGCATGGAGCAGACCGCTCCGCCCGGAGGCCTGCGCATCAGTCACACCACCCACCGTCACGTCCGGGGCCTGTTCGACGTGTCGGAGGAGCCGCCGATCCACGTCAAGGGCATTTCCGACCCGCTGCGCAGCTACCTGGTCTTGCGGGCCAGGCCCAGGACGTTCGCCGCCACCCGGCGCGGGCTCGACGGTGTCGAGACGCCCCTGATCGGGCGCGACGCGGAGCTCGCCCAGCTCGTGGCGTGCTTCGAAGCCGTCGTCGAGCAAAAGACCCTGTCGCTCGTCACGCTCGTGGCCGACGCGGGCCTCGGCAAGACCCGACTGATGTCGGAATTCGAGCGCCGGCTCGACGGGCGTCTGGAGGAAGTGCTGCGATTCCATGGGCGCGCGCAGCCGTCCAGTAGCAATGTGCCCTATGGGCTCTTGCGTGCACTGCTGGCCTGGCGCTTCGAGATCCTCGACAACGACACGCAGGCGGTCGCCCACGCCAAGCTCGCCAGCGGCTTCGCGGACTGTTTCGGCGATCGCGCCGCCGAGCAGATCGCGCTGATCGGCCAGCTCATCGGTCTGGACTACGGCGCCAACCCGCTCATCGCCGGCCTCGTCGCCGACGGCCGGCAGCTCCGCGATCGCGCCTTCCACGCGCTCACCCAGTACTTCCGCGCGCTCCTCGGGAGCGGCGGCGCCTCGGCCGTCGTGCTGCTCGACGACCTGCACTGGGCCGACGAGGGATCGCTCGATTTCGTCGACCATGTCGCGCAGACCTGTCGCGACCTGCCCATGATGGTGCTGTGTCTGGGCCGGCCGGCGCTGGACGAGCGTCGGCCGCGATGGGGCCGCGGCTCGGGCAACACCAGGCGCATCGAGCTGGGCCCCCTCTCCGAGCGCAGCAGTGGCGAGCTCGTCGATTCGTTGCTCCGCCGGCTCGAACCGGCGCCCGCGACCTTGCGCGACCTCGTCACCAGCAGTGCCGAGGGCAATCCCTATTTCGTCGAAGAGCTGGTGGCCATGCTGATCGACGACGGAGTCATCGTCGCCGAGGGAGATCGGTGGCGCGTCGCGGCCGACAAGCTGGTCGATGCGCACATGCCCTCGACGCTCGCCGGCGTGCTACAGGCTCGCCTCGACGGGCTGCCTCCCCCGGTGAAGACGGCGCTGCAGCAAGCGAGCGTGATCGGCCACGTGTTCTGGGACGAGGCGCTGTTGCGCGTCGCGCCCGATGCTGAGCGTGCGCTGGAGGGCTTGCTGCGCCGCGATCTGGTGCGCGTCCGCGAGCCGAGCAGCTTCGACGGCGCGCGTGAGTTCGTGTTCAAGCACCATCTGCTGCACCAGGTGACGTACGACGGTGTCCTCAAGAGCGACAAGCGCCGGCAGCACCAGCTGACCGCCGAGTGGCTGGTCGCCAAGAGCGGCGAGCGGTCCGCCGAATTCTACGGGCTCATCGCCGATCACTACGAGCGAGCGGCCGAGACGGCGAGCGCGGCCGCCTACTGGTACCGGGCGTCCGAGGCCGCGGCGAAGACCTACGCGAGCGACGCCGTGCTGAGCTATCTCCAGCACGCGCTCGACCTCACGCCGCCCGGCGAGCTCGAGCGCCGCTGCGACCTGCTCACGCGGCGCATTCATTCTCTGAACTTGACCGGTCGCCGCCGCGAGGAGGAGAGCCAGATTTCCGAGCTCGAACGGCTCGCGGAGGCGATGGAGGACGATGCCAGGCGGGCCGCCGCCGCGGCCCTCCGGGCTCGTCTGGCGGTCTTCACGGGTGACAATGCGGCAGCGGCTGGAGCGGCCGAGCGCGCGCTCGCGCTGGCCGAGAAGAGCGGTCACACCCAGACGGCGCTGCTCGCGCGCAGCGTGTGGGCCAGCGCCGCGCTGGCGATGGAAGATCGTTCTCGCGCGCGGGTCCTCGTCGAGGAATTGTTCCAGACGGCGCGAGCGGCGGGCGATCAGCGACGGACGATCGACGCGTTGCACCTGCAGGGAAGCCTGGCAGTACGCGAGGGCCGATACAGCGCGGCCCGAGCGCACTACGAGCAGGCGCTCGCGCTCGCTCGGGCCATCCCGGAGAAGGTCTTCGAGAGCATCCAGCTCCACAACGCCGGTGACGTCGAGCGACGGCTGGGGAACTATGCGGTCGCGAGGGATCGGCTCGAGACAGGGCTCGGGATAAGCCGCGACGTCGGCGCCGCGAAGTTCGTCGCTCACTTTCTCATCGATCTGGCGGAGCTCGCCAACTTGCGCGGTGATTCGAAGGCCGCGCTCGATCTCGTCGCCGAGGGCGTGGCGCTGGCCCGGGACGTCTCGAGTCCTGATCTCGAGGCGGGGCTGCTCGCCGTGCAGGGCGACGCGCAGGCGAGCCTCGGTCGCGCGCGCGACGCGAGCGATTCCTTCCACCGCGCGGTCGCGATCAATCGCGAAGCCGGCCGCACGAGGCCGTGGCTGGAGCCGTTCGCCGGACTCGCCCGGGTGGCCGTGGCGCTCGGCAACCCTGAGGAGGCGCTTGCGCGCGTGGCCCACATCGAGACGGGGATCGAGGCCGGCGGCGATCCGAACAGCACACCGGAGCTCCTGTGGGTCTGCTACGAGGTGCTCGAGGCGGTGAGATCGTCCCGTGCGAGCGAGGTGCTGGCGCGTGCCCATTCGGCGCTCATCGAGCGCGCGAGCCTTCTCGAAGAAGCCGACCGCGCCACCTTTCTTGGCGACGTGCCGGCCCATCGGGCGATCATGACGACCGCCCGGTCCCGCGTATCCCCGGGGGCTGTCGCTGGTCAGTGAATAGGTCCCCCGTCACTGCGACGTGAAAAGGTCCTCCCCGTTGTTCGTTCACGGCGACGGATGTCGGCATCGATCTCGCGCACCCACGGATGCGTGGGCAACGGGCGGCGGCCAGTATGGGTCTTGGGGCCGAGCTTGGGAAGCCGTAGCCCGACGGGCCGGGTGAGGGTCCGCGGCGGCCGCCGCCGGTCGGCACTCGGATGGCGCCGCGGCTTGAGGATGAAGCCGGGGCTGGCGCACGGCTGTTCGCCGCATACGCGGTCGTCGTGCAGGACCACGAGCCGTCCATCCAGGAGCTCCCGGACGTCGACCGTGCGCCCGGCATACGAACGCGCGCCGCGCAATTGGATCCAGCGCGGGCCAAGCCGCACGGTGTTGTCGCGCGCGACGACGCGGCGATAGCGGCAGCTGAGCACTAAGGCCAGATCCCGTGGCGGCCGCCGCCAGACCGCCTGCGGCGCCCGCGGCGCTTTGCCGAACCGCGCGTTGAAGTCGCGGATGAAGTCCGGCAAGTACGCCTGCGCGGCCTCGACCGTGGTGACGCCCCGCAGCCGCAGTTCGCTGACCAGACGGTCTTGCAGGGTCTGCCATAGCCGCTCGATCCGGCCCTTGGCTTGCGGCGAGCGCGCCGCGATGTACCCGATGCCCAGGTCCTGCAGCATGCGGCCCAGGTGG
>Ga0209382_10001942_pt1 | contig 31254 bp, 24 predicted proteins | sample SoiMetdeltSBSDD5_FD_187599 | JGI IMG/M metagenome (GOLD analysis project Ga0209382, IMG submission 187599) | Bulk soil microbial communities from a Populus tree surrounding site in Tennessee, USA - Soil MetaG P. deltoides SBSDD5 (SPAdes) (version 2) | ecosystem: Environmental > Terrestrial >...
CGATGTCTCGTCGATCACCGCAAGCGGCCCGACCGGCATGCCGGCGAAGCGCGCCGCGTTCTCGATCACGGCGGCGGGGATGCCTTCGGCGAGCATCGCGCAGCCTTCCTGCACGAACGTGCCGAACGTGCGGCTCGTATAAAAGCCGCGCGCATCGTTCACGACGATCGGCGTCTTGCCGATCTGCAGCACGTAGTCGTAGGCGCGCGCCAGCGTGTCGGGGGAAGTCTTCGCGCCCTTGATGATCTCGACGAGCTGCATCTTGTCGACCGGCGAGAAGAAGTGCAGGCCGATGAAGTTCTCGGGCTTGCGCGAGGCCACCGCAAGCCCGCTGATCGGCAGCGTCGACGTGTTGGAAGCGAAGATGCCGTTCGCGGCGAGCATCGGCTCGGCTTCCTTCGTCACCTGCGCCTTCAGGTCGCGTTTCTCGAACACGGCCTCGATGATGAGATCGCAGCCGGAAAGCTCCTTCACGTTCTCCGTCGGCTGGATCAGCGACAGCGTCTTTTCGGCTTCCGCCTGTGTGGCGCGGCCCTGCTTCACGCGCCGCTCTAGGAGCTTCGCGCTGTAGCCCTTGCCGGCCTGCGCCTTCTCGGTCGAGACGTCCTTCAGCACGCACGGAACGCCACGCGTGGCATTCGCCCACGCGATGCCGGCGCCCATCATGCCCGCCCCGAGAACACCGACTTTCTGCGCCTTCCAGCGCGGCGTGTCGGCGGGACGTAGGCCCTTTACGCTCGCGCCCGATTTGATCGCGGTGCGGTTGAAGAAGAGCGTGATCAGGTTCTTCGCGACCTGCCCGACCGCGAGCTTCGCGAGGTAGCGCGATTCGATCCGCAGCGCCGTGTCGAAGTCGACGTAGGCGCCCTCCACCGCGCACGACATGATCGCTTCGGGTGCGGGCAGCAAGCCACGTGTCTTCTCGGTCAGCATCGCGGGCGCGATCGCCAGCATCTGCGAGATCTGCGGGCTCGAGGGCGACCCGCCCGGCATGCGGTATTTCTCGTCGTCCCAGGGCTGGACGGGCGCAGGATTCGCGCCGATCCATTCGCGCGCCATCCGAAAGAGGTCCTCGTTATTCGCCGCGAGGCCCTGGATGAGGCCGAGCTTCGCCGCTTCCTGCGGGCGCAGCGTCTTGCCTTCGATCAGGTAGGGGAACGCACCCTGCAGGCCGAGCAGGCGCACCATCTTGGTCACGCCTCCGGCGCCCGGGAGCAGGCCGAGCGTGACTTCGGGCAGGCCCAGCTCGATGCGCGGATCGTCGATCACGATCCGGCACTGCGCAGTGAGCGCAATCTCCCAACCGCCGCCGAGCGCTGTGCCGCCCACCGCCGCTACCACGGGCTTGCCGAGCTTCTCCAGCGCGCGCATGTGCTTCTTCACGCCCTGGATCCATTCGAACACCTGCGGGCCGTCGTTCGGACCGAACTTCAGGACGTCCTTCAGCTCGGCGCCGGCAAAAAACGTCTTCTTCGCCGAAGCGAGAATCACGCCGGCGATCGAGTCCTTTTCCTTCTGCAGCCGCGCGACCGCGTCGGCGAACGCGGTCTGCCACGCCTCGGTCATCGTGTTCACCGGCGCGCCGGGCGCGTCGAACGTCAGTGTGACGATGCTATCGGCGTCTTTCTCGTAGCGGATTGGAGACATGGAAATGGGGTCCGACCCCTTTTACAGCCGCTCGACGATCGTCGCGATCCCCATGCCGCCGCCGACGCACAGCGTGGCGAGGCCGTAACGGAGCTTGCGACGTTCGAGCTCGTCGATCAGCGTGCCGAGGATCATCGCGCCGGTCGCGCCGAGCGGATGCCCCATCGCGATCGAGCCGCCGTTGACGTTCACTTTCTCCGCGGGGACACCCAGCTCCTTCATGAACTTCATCGGCACGACGGCGAACGCTTCGTTGACTTCGAAGAGGTCGATCTGGTCGATCGTCATCTTCGCTTTCGCGAGCGCCTTGCGTGCCGCGGGCATCGGCCCCGTCAGCATGATCGTCGGATCGGCGCCGGAAAGCGCAGTCGCGAGTACCCGGGCGCGCGGCGTGAGGCCGAGGGCCCTGCCCTTTTCCTCGCTGCCGAGCAGCATCGCGGCCGCGCCGTCGACGATGCCGGACGAGTTGCCGGCGGTGTGCACATGGCGGATACGCTCGACCTGCGGGTAGCGCCGGATGGCGACCGCGTCGTAGCCCATCTCACCCATCCGGTCGAAGGAGAGCTTCAGCGACGCGAGACCTTCGAGCGTGGTGTGCGGCTTGATGAATTCATCGTGGTCGAGAATCGTGCCGCCGAGCGAGTCCTGCACCGGCACGACCGATCGCTTGAAGAGGCCGCTGTCGCGTGCGGCGGCGGCTTTCTTCTGCGAGCCGAGTGCGAATTCGTCTATCGCGTCGCGCGAGAACTCTTCCAGCGTCGCGATCAGATCGGCACTGATGCCTTGCGGGATGAACGCCGTCTCGAAGCTGGTCTCGGGGTCGCAGGCCCAAGCGCCGCGATCCGTGCCGAGCGGAACGCGCGACATCGACTCGACGCCGCCCGCGACTACGAGATCTTCCCAGCCGGAGCGCACCTTCTGCGCCGCGATATTGACCGCTTCGAGACCGGACGCGCAGAAGCGATTGAGCTGCATGCCGGCGGCATGCCAGTCCCAGCCCGCCGCGAGCGCAGCGGTCTTCGCGATGCATGAGCCCTGCTCGCCGACCGGTGTCACGCAACCCATGACCACGTCGTCGACCTGCGAGGTATCGAGGTCGTGGCGCTTCTGCAGCTCTTTCAGCACTCCGGTAAGCAGCGAGATCGGCTTCACCTCGTGCAGCGAGCCGTCCTTCTTGCCCTTGCCGCGCGGCGTGCGCAGCGCGTCGAAAATCATCGCTTCGGCCATCTCAGCCTCCTATTTTTCTCCCAGCCCGAGCGAGCGGGAGATCACTTCCTTCATGATTTCGTTGGTGCCGCCGTAGATCCGCGCAACGCGCGCGTCGACGTAGGCGCGTGCGATCGGAAACTCCCACATGAAGCCGTAGCCGCCGTGCAGCTGCAGGCACTCGTCGATGATTTTGTTCTCGAGATCGGAGGTCCAGTACTTCGCCATCGACGCGGTCGCAGTGTCGAGCTTCTTTTCCAGCAGCAGCTCGATGCAGCGGTCGACGAAGACACGCGCGACCTGCGCTTCGGTGGCGAGCTCGGCGAGCTTGAAGCGCGTGTTCTGAAAGCTGGCGACGGGCTTGCCGAACGCCTTGCGCTCGCGCACGTAGTCCATTGTCCAGCTGATCGCGGCTTCGGCCTTGGCGACCGCGCCGATCGCGATCTGCATGCGCTCCCAGGGAAGCTCCTGCATCAGGTAGATGAACCCGTTGTTCTCCTGGCCGAGCAGGTTTTCCGCAGGCACTTCCACGTTATCGAAGAAGAGCTCGGCCGTGTCCTGTCCTTTCAGCCCCATCTTCTTCAGGCGCTTGCCCTTGGAAAAGCCATTCATCGAGGTGTCGACGACGACGAGGCTCGTGCCTTTCGCGCCTTTCGCGGGGTCGGTCTTCGCGACCACGATGACGAGGTCGCAGTTCCAGCCGTTGGTGATGAACGTCTTCGAGCCGTTGACGATGTAGCGATCGCCTTTGCCGCCATTGGTGCGGCTCGCGGTCGTCTTCACGCTCTGCAAATCGGAGCCGGCGCCGGGCTCGCTCATTGCGATCGCGCCGATCATCTCGCCGGCAGCCATTTTCGGCAGGTATTTCTTCTTCAGCGCTTCGGTTCCATAGTTGAAGAGGTACGGAGCGACGATCTCGGAGTGCAATCCCCAGCCGAGCGATGAGTTGTTCGCTCGCGCCTGCTCTTCCATCAGCACCACGCTGTAGAGCTTGTCCGCGCCCGCGCCGCCGTACTCCTCGGGCATCGTGCAGCACAGAAAACCGGTCGCGCCCGCCTTCTTCCACACGTCCTTGTCGACGTAGCCCTGCTCCTGCCAGCGCTCGTCGTGCGGCGCCACTTCCTGCTGCATGAAGCGGCGCACGCTGTCGCGGAAAGTCTCGTGCTCGGGAGTGAAAAGGGTCCTGGGAATCATTGCGGATCGCTCGGCTGCGCGCAATTGACGGATGATATCCCATGCGGGACACTCGTCGGCCCGATTTCCGGCCGCGCACAATGCCTTCCAGCGAACGCTACGACACGATCTTCCGCCCCGGCCTGTTCGAGCGCCGCGTCGCGATCGTGACCGGCGGCGGCTCGGGAATCGGCCGATGCACCGCGCACGAGCTCGCAGCGCTGGGCGCGCGCGTCGCGCTCATCGGCCGCAAGCTCGAGAAGCTGCAGGCCGTTTCAAACGAGATCTCGCAAACCGGCGAAGCGAAGGGCTATGCCTGCGATATCCGCGAAGAAGACCGGGTGCGCGAAACCGTCGCCGCAGTGCTCGCCGATTTCGGCAGGATCGATGCGCTCGTCAACAACGCAGGCGGACAGTTCGCCTCCCCGCTGGAGAACATCTCGGCCAAAGGCTGGGACACGGTCGTGCGCAACAACCTGACGGGTGGTTTCCTCGTCGCACGCGAGTGCTACACGCAGCACATGAAAGCGGCGGGTGACGGAGCGATCGTCAACATCATCGCCGACATGTGGCACGGAATGCCCGGCATGGCGCATTCGGGTGCCGCGCGTGCCGGCATGCTCAACTTCACCGAGACCGCAGCGTTCGAATGGGCGCCGGTGCGCGTCAATGCGGTCGCGCCGGGGTGGATCGCATCCAGCGGGCTGGATCACTATCCGCCCGAGATGGCCGCGCACCTGCGTTCGCTGCACCGCCATGTACCGCTCGGACGGCTCGGCACCGAATCGGAAGTCTCGGCGGCCATTTGCTTCCTCCTTTCGCCGGCCGCGGCTTTCATTTCCGGATCGTGCCTGCGCGTCGACGGCGCAGTGCCGAACGCGAAGCGCCACCAGACGCCGCAGCAGGAGAAGCGCGGTGCGCAGTTCGACGGCTTTCATCTCGCCAGAAAACCCAAGGTACTCGGGTAATGCCTTCGATCGAATCGAAGCTGGACACCGGGTCGGAGGTCTACCGGCGCAATCGCGATCACATGCTCGGGCTGATCGCGCGGCTGCGCGCGCTCGAAGCGCGCACGCGCGACGAATCGGCGAAGGCCAAAGGCCTGTTCGAGAAGCGCGGCCAGATCCTGCCCCGCGAGCGAATCGCGCGGCTGCTCGATCCCGGGGCCCCGTGGCTCGAGCTCTGCTCGATGGCGGGGTTCTGCCTCGACGATCCCGATCCGCAGAAGTCGATTCCCGGCGGCGGCATGATCGCGGGAATCGGTCACGTGTCGGGCGTGCGCGCGATGATCGTGGCGAGCGACGCCGGCATCGACGCGGGCGCGATCCAGCACATGGGACGCGAGAAGCTGCTGCGCATGCAGCACCTCGCGGCGGTGAACAAGCTGCCGTTCGTCCACCTCGTCGAGTCGGCGGGCGCGAACCTGCTCAAGTATCGCGTCGAGGGGTTCATCCATGGCGGCGCGATCTTCTGCAACCTGGCGAGGCTCTCGGCCGCCGGCTGCCCGGTGGTCACCGTAGTGCATGGCTCGTCGACCGCCGGCGGCGCCTATATGCCGGGGCTGTCCGACTACGTGATCATGGTGCGCGGAAGGGCGAAGGCGTTTCTCGCCGGCCCCCCTCTGTTGAAGGCGGCGACTGGCGAGGTCGCCACGGATGAGGAGCTCGGCGGTGCGGTGATGCACACGCACGTTTCCGGCCTCGGCGAGTACCTCGCGGAAGACGATTCGGACGGCGTGCGGATCGCGCGCGAGGTGCTCGCACGCCTCGGGTGGAAGACCGCGGCACTGCCGCAAGGCAAGCCGCCGCGCTACCCTGCCGAGGAGCTGCTGGGGGTGATGCCTTCCGATTACCGCAAGCCGGTCGACATGCGCGAAGCGATTGCGCGTTTCGCCGATGATTCGGATTTCCTCGATTTCAAGGCCGACTACGGCCCCGCGACCGTGTGCGGGCACGCGTCGATCCACGGCATCCCGGTCGGCATCGTCACCAACAACGGCCCGCTCGACCCGGCGGGCTCGAACAAGGCGACGCACTTCATCCAGTCCTGCTGCCAGGCGGGGCTGCCGATCGTCTACCTGCAGAACACGACCGGCTACATCGTTGGCAAGGCGTCCGAAGAGGCCGGCATGATCAAGCACGGCTCGAAGATGATCCAGGCGGTCGCCAACGCCAACGTGCCGCAGATCACGCTGATGTGCGGCGCGTCGTTCGGCGCCGGTAACTACGGCATGTGCGGCCGCGCCTACGATCCGCGGTTGCTCTTTTCGTGGCCGAACGCGCAGACTGCGGTGATGGGCGCCGAGCAGGCGGCGCTGACGATGGCGATCGTGATGGAAGGCGGCGCGCGGCGCAAAGGACTGCCGGTCGACGACGCCAAGATCCAGGATCTGAAGAAGCGCATCATCGAAAACTTCGAGCGCCAGCAAAGTGCGTTCATCACCAGCGGGCTGATGCTCGATGACGGCATCATCGATCCGCGCGACACGCGGAACGTGCTCGGCCTCGCGCTGACGATCTGCAAGGATGCGGACGCGCGCAGCCTGCGCCCGGTGCAGTTCGGAGTCGCGAGGCCCTGACCGCAATCAGCGTCCGGTTTCGGCAAGCGCCCGCCAGATCCGCTCCGACGTCGCCGGCATGTCGAGCGCGGTGACGCCGCGCGGCGCGAGCGCATCGATGACCGCGCTCATGACGCACGCAAGCGACGCCGTACAGCCGGACTCGCCGACACCCTTCACGCCCAGCGGGTTGGTCTTGCAAGGCACCTCGTTTCTCGCCCAGCCGAAGGACGGTAAGTCTCCAGCGTACGGCAGTGCGTAGTCCATGAAGCTCCCGGCCAGCAGCTGGCCGGAGCGCGGGTCGTAGACGAGCTCCTCCATAAGCGCCTGGCCGATGCCTTGCGCGACGCCGCCGTGCACCTGCCCTTCGAGCAGGAGCGGATTCACTACCACGCCGAAATCGTTGACCGCGGTGTAGCCAAGCAGCGCCACACGACCCGTTTCAGGATCGACTTCGACCTCGCAAACGTGGCAGCCAGACGGGAAACTGTAGGCCGTCGGCTTGTAGAAATCGTCCGCCCCAAGCCCGGGCGCAATTTCAGGCGGCAAATCGGCCGAGTGTGCCGCGCGCGCGACGTCGATGATGCTCACGCGGCGGTCGGTGCCGGCGACCACGAACGACCCGCCCGCCTCGCCGACTTCGAACTCCACGTCGGCTGCCGGCGCTTCGAGCAGGTGGCCCGCGATCAGGCGTCCTTTCTCAACGATGATACGTGCGCAATGCACGATTGCCGTGCCGGTCACGGTCGTTTCGCACGAACCGACCGACCCGATGCCCACGCCCGTCAGGTCGCTGTCGCCCGAAACAAACCGGATGCGCTCCTGCGGCAGGCCGAGTTGCTGCGAGACAATCTGCTTGAACGTGGTCTCGTGCCCTTGCCCATTGGCCGTGGCGCTGAGGGCGAGCGTGAGATCGCCGGACGCGTCGAACACGGTGCCGACATGGCTTTCGTAGTAGCCGTCCGGCTCCTGGTACACGGAGAACCCGTACCCGCGAAGCAGGCCGCGCGCCGCCGAAGCAGCACGCCGCGACTCGAAGCCGGCGCGATCGGTGAGCCTGAGCGCGTCGGTCATGTTCTTTTCGAATTCGCCCGAATCGAACACCAACCCCACCGGCGTGGTCCAGGGCATCTGCTCGGGCCGCACCATGTTCAGTCTGCGAAGGTCCGCGCGATCGCATCCGGTTTCGCGGGCGGCGGCGTCGACCAGGCGTTCGATCAGGTACGTAAACTCGGGCTTGCCCGCGCCCCTGTAGGCGACCACGGGCACGGTATTCGTGAACGCGATGCGCGTTTCGACGTGATAACACGGCAGCGCGTACACGCCGGTGATGCACCGGCTGCCGCCCGAAGTGGGAATGTTCAGCGCACTCACGGTGATGTACGCGCCGGTATTGGAAACGAGGCGCGCGCGTACGGCGAGAAAGCGCCCCTGCGCGTCGAGCGCGAGCTCGCCCTCAACGCAGTGGTCGCGCGCCGCGCCGTCGGCAAGAAACGCTTCCGAGCGATCGGCGTACCACTTCACCGGGCGTCCGAGTTTTCTCGCGGCGTGCAACACCGCCACCATCTCCGGGTAGGCGGAAATCTTTACGCCGAAGGATCCGCCAACGTCCGGCGTCACCACGCGCAGGGCGCGCGGATCGTCGATGAGGCCGGTAGATGCGATGTCGGCCTGAATCGCCTTGCTGCCTTGAGTAGGCGCATGCAGGGTGTAGCGTCCGGTCGCTGGATTGAACAAACCTGCCGCACCACGTGGCTCGACAGGCGCGGCCGACACCCGGTTTATCTTGAGTTCCAGCTTCGTGACGTGCGCCGCACGCGCAAAAGCAGCATCGCACGCCTTGCGGTCACCGCCCTCCCAGTCGAGAGCCAGCTTGCCGGCAGCGACCGCGGCGCGCGGATCGGTGACCGGCGGCAGTTCCTCGTAGCCGACTTCGACAAGTTCGGCCGCGTCGCGCGCCTCGCGCACGGTTTTCGCAACCACGATCGCAACCGCCTCTCCGACGAAGCGCACACGATCTTCGGCCAGCACCGGACGCAGACCCTCGGGTACAGCACTGCCGTCGCGATTTGTCTGCGGCACCCGAACCCGCATCGGGCCGATGCCCGCCGCGCCAAGGTCCGCCGCGGTGAACACGCCGAAGACGCCTTTTGCAGCGAGCGCCGGCAAAACATCCAACGACACCACGCGCGCATGCACATGCGGCGAGCGCACGAACACGGCGTGGGCGGCGCCGGGGAGATCGAGGTCATCGATGAAGCGGGCCGCACCCGTGAGCAGCGCCTGATCCTCCAGGCGCTGCACCGGCAGGCCGATGCGCAGTTGGCCGGAGGTATGGGAAACGTCGGAGGCGTTCAACGCGTTTTTCGCCATTTTTACGAAAACAAATTGACATAATGATAAATGCAGTACCTTATCTCCCGGCCAGAGACAATGAAGGACGCGCGCCCATGAAGTTCACCCAGGAACACGAGGAGATCCGCCGCACGATGAAGCGGTTCATCGATGCCGAAATCAACCCGCACGTCGACGCATGGGAGGAAGCCGAGCAGTTTCCGGCGCACGAGGTGTTCAAGAAGCTCGGCGATCTGGGCATGCTCGGGCTGACGAAGCCCGAGGCGTACGGCGGCGCTGCGCTCGACTACAGCTACGCGATGGTGTTCGCCGAGACGCTCGGCCAGATCCGCTGCGGCGGCGTGCCGATGGCGATCGGCGTGCAGACCGACATGGCGACGCCGGCGCTGGCACGCTTCGGCTCCGACGAGCTAAGAAAGGAGTTCCTCGCGCCGGCGATCGCTGGCGACTACGTGGCCTGCATAGGCGTTTCGGAGCCGGGCGCCGGCTCCGACGTCGCGTCGATCAAGACTACCGCGCGCAAGGACGGCGGCGACTACGTGATCAACGGCGCCAAGATGTGGATCACCAACAGCCTGCAGGCCGACTGGATGTGCCTGCTCGCCAACACGTCGGAAGGCGCGGCGCACAAGAACAAGACGCTGATCATCCTGCCGATGAAGACCAAGGGCGTGACCGTCGCCAAGAAGATCCGCAAGATCGGCATGATGTCCTCGGACACCGGCCTCATCCACTTTGACGACGTGCGCGTGCCGCAGCGCTACCGGATTGGCGAAGAAGGCATGGGCTTCACCTACCAGATGCAGCAGTTCCAGGAGGAGCGCCTCTGGGCGGCGGCCAGAAGCGTGCTGGGGCTGACCCGCACCATCAACGATACGATCGAATACATCCGCGAACGCAAGATGTTCGGCCAGACCGTGCTCGATTTCCAGTACGTGCACTACCGCCTCGCCGAGCTGAAGACCGAAGTCGAGGCGCTGCGCGCGCTGACCTACCGCGCCTGCGAAATGTACGTTGCGGGGGAGGACGTGACCGAGCTTGCCTCGATGGCGAAGCTGAAAGCCGGGCGCCTGAGCCGCGAAGTATCGGATTCATGCCTGCAATACTGGGGCGGCATGGGCTACACGTGGGACAACCCGGTGTCGCGCGCCTATCGCGACGGGCGCCTCGGCTCGATCGGCGGCGGCGCCGACGAGGTGATGCTCGGCATCATCTGCAAATATATGGGCATCCTGCCCTCGCGCTACGTGAAGAAAGACTAGCGGCGGGGAATGTTCCGCTCGCTGCTGATCGCGAACCGCGGCGAAATTGCGCTGCGCGTAATGCGCACCGCGCGCGCGATGGGCTTGCGCACGATCGCGGTCTATTCGGAGGCGGACCGCGACGCACGCCACGCGCGCGAAGCCGACGCATCGGTCTGCATCGGCGGACCTGCACCACGCGACTCCTACCTGAATATGGATTCGATCATCGCGGCGGCGAAGAGTAGCGGCGCCGAAGCGATTCATCCGGGCTACGGGTTCCTCGCCGAGAGCGCGGCGTTCGCGCAGGCAGTGCTCGATGCCGGCCTCGCCTGGGTAGGGCCGCCACCGGCAGCGATCCGTGCGATGGGCGACAAGGGTGAAGCCAAGCGCTTGATGAGCGCGGCGGGCGTTCCTGTGCTCCCAACTTATGCAGAGGGAGACAAGCTCGAATACCCGGTAATGGTGAAGGCGGCGGCAGGCGGTGGCGGACGAGGCATGCGCCTGGTGCGCTCGAAAAGCGAGCTTGCCGGAGCGCTCGCGCAGGCGCGATCGGAAGCCGAGCACGCGTTCGGCGACGGCCGGCTGCTCATCGAGCGCGCGCTCGACGGCGCGCGACACGTAGAGGTGCAGGTCTTCGCCAATTCGCACGGAAACGTCGTGCATCTTGGCGAGCGCGACTGTTCGGTGCAGCGCCGCCACCAGAAACTGATCGAGGAATCCCCTTCGCCCGCAGTCGACGCCGCGCTGCGCCAACGGATGGGCGAGGCCGCAATCGCGGCAGCGCGCGCGGTCGGTTACGTCGGAGCGGGCACAGTCGAATTCCTGCTCGGCGCCGACGCGCACTTCTGGTTCATGGAAATGAACACGCGCCTGCAGGTCGAGCACCCGGTGACCGAGGCGATCACCGGCCTCGACCTCGTAGAGTGGCAGCTGCGAGTCGCGCGCGGCGAAGCTTTGCCTCTGCGTCAGGAGCAGGTCCGCTTCTCCGGGCACGCGATCGAAGCGCGCCTGTGCGCCGAGGACCCGGCGCAGGATTTTCTGCCGCAGTCCGGAATGCTTGCGGTATGGCATCCCGCGACAGGGGTAAGGACCGACCACGCGCTCGAATCGGGCGCCGAGATCCCGCCCTGGTACGACTCGATGATCGCCAAGGTGATCGCCCATGGCGCCAGCCGCGACGAGGCGCGGCAGAAGCTGGCGCGGGCCCTCGATGCGACGGTTGCGCTCGGTGTCCCGACCAACAAAGCGTTTCTGGCCGCGGTGCTGCGTGAAGACTCGTTTGCACGCGGCGACGCGACGACGCAATATCTTTCGCAGCATGATTTCTCCACTCCACCGCCCGAAGTGTCCACGTACGCGGTCGCGGCGGCGTTGCTTGCGCACGCTCCCGGCTTCGGCGAGTGGACGCGCTGGAGCAACAACCCGGCGCACGCGATGCGCGTCCGCTTCGGCAAGGCCGACGTCGCGCTCGCAAGCGGCGATGTTTCGGTACGCGTTCTCGACGTGGCAGGCCACACGGCGCGAATCGAAGCCGGAGGTCGCGAAGAGAGCGTGCATTTCGCGCTCGACGGAAACGTCCTTCACCTTGCGCGCGCCGGCGCAAGCTACTCGCTTGAAAACACCCTGCTCGCGCCGCCCGCCAGGCGCGCCGGGCACATCGGCGACGGCCGGCTCGCAGCGCCGATGAACGGCCGCGTCGTCGCCGTGCACGCGAAGGTAGGCGAGCGCTTCGACACGGGGAGCCTGCTCGTCGTCCTCGAGGCGATGAAGATGGAGCACGGGCTTTCGTTGCCGGCGCCCGTGAAGGTCAAAGCGGTGCACGTCTCGGCAGGGATCCAGGTCTCGCCGGGGCAGCTGCTCGTCGAGTTCGATCCTGCATGAAGGCCCATCCGGCGCTCACCGAGGAGCACGAGGCGTTCCGCGAGACGATGCGGCGCTTCGTCGCGCGCGAGATCGTCCCGCACGTCAACGACTGGGACGAAGCGGGAGAGTTTCCGCGCGAAATGTACCGCAAGGCGGCGGCCGCGGGGCTGCTGGGCGTCGGATTCCCGGAGGAGTACGGCGGCACCCCGGCCGATCTCCTGATGCACGTGGTGCTCTCGGAGGAAATCGCGCTCGCGGGCTCGGGCGGCGTGCACGCGAGCCTCTTCTCCCACCAGATCGGCTCGCCGCCGGTCGCCAGCGCCGGAAGCGCCGAGTTGAAAGCGCGGGTGCTTCCCGGGGTGCTCGCGGGCGAGAAGATCAGCGCGCTCGCGATCACCGAGCCGGGCGGCGGGTCGGACGTCGCGCATCTGAAGACGAGCGCGCGGCGCGAAGGCGGCGAGTATGTCGTCGACGGCGAGAAAACGTTCATCACTTCGGGCGTGCGCGCCGATTACTACACGGTCGCGGTCCGGACCGGCGGGCCGGGCGCAGCGGGCGTCTCGCTGCTTCTCGTCGAGCGCGACCGGCCCGGCTTTTCGCGCTACCCGCTGAAGAAGATGGGTTGGTGGTGCTCGGACACTGCGACGCTGCGGTTCGACGCGTGCCGTGTGCCTGCAGAGAACCTGATCGGCGAAGAGAACGCCGGATTTCGCATCATCATGCGCAACTTCAACGCCGAACGCCTCGGCATGTCGGCGGCTGCGGTCGGCTATGCGCAGGCCTGCGTCGACGACGCGCTCGCGTGGGCGCAGCAACGCACGACGTTCGGCAAGCGCCTCGTCGAGCACCAGGCGATCGCGCACAAGCTGGTGGAGATGCAGACCCGGCTGCACGCCGCCCGCGCGCTCGTCTACGACACCGCCTGGAAGCTGACGCTGGCGCCGCGCGAGCCGCGCTGGATCGCCCAGCTCGCGATGACGAAGAACTTCGCGACGCGCGCGATGGGCTTCTGCGCCGACGAAGCGGTGCAGACGCTGGGCGGCGCCGGATTCATCCGCGGCACGCGCGCCGAGCGGATCTACCGCGAGGTGAAGGTGATGCAGATCGGCGGCGGAGCCGAGGAGATCATGAAGGACCTCGCCGCAAGGCAGCTGGGATGGGCATGAAGACGAAAGCCGAATACGCGGCGCTGGTCGCGAACATCATCCAGGAGCACATCCCGTTCAACCGGGTGCTCGGCTTGAAGCTCGAGTCGATGGATCCGAAGGCGCCGAAGCTGAGCTTCGAAATGCGGCCGGAGCTCGTCGGCAACGCGCGCCGCGGCATCCTGCACGGCGGCGTGATCTCGGCGGTGCTCGATGCGACCGGCGGCTTCGCGATCATGCTCGCGCTCGCCAAGGAGCCGAAAGCGGGCGAGAAGCTGTCGTTTCCCAACATCGGCACGATCGACCTGCGCGTCGACTACCTCAGGCCGGGTCGCGGCAAGCACTTCGTCGCGACGGCCAAGGTCGTGCGGCTCGGGAACCGCATCGCCGTGACCCACATGGAGCTCGCCAACGACGCGGGCGAGCTGATCTCTACCGGAGCGGCCGCCTACGTCGTGGGCTGAAAAATGGGGACGGACCCCGTTTTTCGGGGTACGTCCCTATTTTTTATTCGCTGAAGAAATCCGTCAGGCAGACCCACTTCTGGCTCTGGATCTGGCACATCTTCGCCCGGTTCGAGCCCTGGTGCTTGTTCGGCCGGTAGGTCTGCTCGTCCGCGCCGAACATGTCGCGCGGGATCGTCATGCTGTCGAGCGCCTTGACCAGCGAATCGACGGTCAGGTTCGGGCCGGCCTTGTCCGCCGCCAGCGCGAACCCGGTGATGATCTGGTACCCGTACACCGACGACAGGTTCGGGTCCTCCTTGAACTTGTCCTTGTAGCGCTGGTACCAGGCGCGCACGTTCGCCGACGGATCATCCGCGTAGGGGTAGTTCATCGTTCCCGTCGCATACAGCCCGTTCATCGCGGGTCCGCCGAGCTTGTGGATCAGATCAAGGTAGGCCGCGCCTGAAGCGAGGAACTCGGGGTTCCAGCCGAGCTTGCGAGCAGTCGCGATCGCGCCGATCGTCTCGCGAATGATCGTGCCGAGCACGACGATCTCGCAGTTCGCCGCCTGCATCTTCTGCACCTGCGAGGAGAAGTCGGTCGCGCCGCGCTTGTAGGTCGTGACCTCGGTGTACTTCATGCCGAGATCCTTGAGCGCATCCTCGCCGCCCGCCTTCACCTCCAGGCCGAAGTCGTCGTCCTGGTAGAGCGTGCAGACGCGCTTCGCGCCTTTTTCCTTGATCAGGCGCTTCAGCCCGGCGCGCGTCGCCTCGTGGTAGGTCGCGAACCCGGAGTACTTCAGCTTGTGCAGCGGATCGAACATCTGGCGCGCGGCAGACAGCGGGAAGAGATGCGGCACGTTCTTCTCGAGATAGATTGGCATCCCGGCCATCGCAGTCGGCGTCCCGATCGGCCCGACCACTGCGAAGATACGGTCCTTCTGGATCAGCTTCTGCGCGGCGAGCGCGGCCTTTTTCGGATCGTAGCCGTGGTCCTCGACCACCAGCTTGATCTTGCGGCCGTGAATGCCGCCGTTGTCGTTGATCTCGTCGATCCGCATACGCATGCCGTTGACGGCCGGCTTCGAGAACGGCACCACCGGCCCCGAAAGATCCTGCGCGGTACCGAGCACGATCTCGTTCTTCGAGACGCCTTGGGTCTGTGCAAAGGCGAGCGGCGCGCCGAGCACGAGCGCGATCGCGGTGATCAGCTTTCTCATGATTCCCCTCCTCCAGGTTTCCTCGGCCACTACTCTACCATTCACGCCGCTTCCCTCACGTACATCGACTCGATGAGGCCTCGGTACTTCTCGTTGACGAGCTTGCGCTTCAGCTTCATCGTCGGCGTCAGCTCCTCGTCTTCGGGCGAGAGCTTCTGCTCGATCAGGCGGAATTTCTTCACCTGCTCGACGCGTGCAAACGCCTTGTTCACCTTGTCGAGCTCGGCCTGGATCAGCTCCTGGATCTCGGGCCTGCGGCACAGGCTGGCGAAGTTCGAGAACGGGATCGCCTGGTCCTGCGCGTAGCGCTCGACGTTCTCGTGATCGATCATCACGAGCGCGACGAGGTACGGGCGCTTGTCGCCGATCACGACCGCGTCGGTGATGAACGGCGAGAACTTGAGCTGGTTCTCGAACTCCGACGGCGTCACGTTCTTGCCGCCCGCCGTGATGATGATGTCCTTCATCCGGTCGGTAATGTAGAAGAAGCCGTCCTCGTCCACGCGACCGACGTCCCCCGTGTGCAGCCAGCCTTCCTTCAGCGTCTCGGCGGTCTTTTCCGGCTGGTTCAGGTATCCCATGAACACCGTCGGCCCGCGAATCAGCAGCTCTCCGTCCGGCGAGACCTTTACTTCGGAGGGCGCCATCGTCGTGCCGATCGAGCCCGGCTTGACCCGGCCGCGCGGATTGGCGGTCACGGCGCCGCAGGATTCGGTCTGCCCCCAGACCTCGCCCATGTCGAGGCCGAGCGCCATGTACCAGCGCACCAGATCGGGCGAAATCGGCGCAGCGCCCGTGACCAGCACCCTCGCCCGATGCGCGCCGATCACCTTGCGCACGTTGTTCAGCACGAACAGCCGGGCGAGCCAGAATGAAGCTGCCAGGCCGGGCGGAATGGATTTCCCTTCCTCGCGCAGCTTCGCCTGACGGTAGCCGACGCCGATCGCCAGCTTGTACGCCCACTGCTGCAGCGCGCTCGATTGCTTGAGGCCGATCAGCACGCCAGAGTAGAACTTCTCCCAGACGCGCGGCACCGCGGTGAAGATCGTCGGCGAGATTTCGCGCACGTTCTCGGGCACCGTGTCGGGATTCTCGACGAAGTTCAGCACGGCACCCGCGTAGATCCCGTGGTACTCGCCGCCGACGCGCTCGCCGATGTGGCACAACGGCAGGAACGCCATGCGCTCGTCGGCTTCGCTCTGCGGGAACGTCTCCTGGTAGCTGCGCACGGTCGCGACGATGTTCGCGTGCGAGATCATCGCGCCCTTCGGTCTTCCGGTCGTCCCCGACGTATAGACGAGGATCGCGAGATCGTCGGGCTTGCGGATGCCGATCCTGCGTTCCCACTCGCCGGCGTGCGGGCGGTCGTACTCACGGCCGAGCTCGCGCAAGCCGTCTAGACTCATCACCTGCGGATCGGACAGCTCGAGCAATCCTTCCATGTCGAAGACGAAGATCTTGCGCAGGTTCGGCAGCCGCGCGCGTACTTCGAGAACCTTGTCGAGCTGCTCGTCGTCCTCGACGAAGACGAACGTCGAGCCCGAGTCCGTCAATAGATACTCGACCTGCGCCGCGGCGTCCGTCGGATAGATGCCGTTCACCACGCCGCCTGCGCCGAGCGCACCGAGGTCGGCGTACACCCATTCCTTGTTCGTGTTGGAGAGGATCGAGACGACGTCGCCCGGCTGATAGCCGAGCGACACGAGACCCATGCCGATCTCGCGCGCAATGGTCCCGAGCTCCTGCCAGGTGACGGCGCGCCAGATGCCAAGCTCCTTCTGGCGGCAAAACGTCTTCCGCCCACGAGTCTGCACGGCTTGCCAGAACATCTTCGGCACCGTGTCCGTCATCGCCACTGCTTGCGCTTCTTCCATCTGCGCTGCCCCCTGACGCCCTGCGCCTTCATGCCGAGGTAGAACTCCTGTACGTCTTCCTTCGCCGCCAGCTTCGCGCACGTATCATCCATGACGATCCGGCCGACTTCAAGCACGTAGCCGTGGCTCGCGACCTCGAGCGCCATGTGCGCGTTCTGCTCGACCAGCAGGATCGTCGTGCCCTGCTCCTGGTTGATGCGCCGGATGATCCGAAAGATCTCCTGCGTCAGCAGCGGCGAGAGGCCCAGGCTCGGCTCGTCCATCAGCATGACCTTCGGGTGGGACAGCAGCGCGCGGCTGATCGCGAGCATCTGCTGCTGGCCGCCCGAGAGCTTGCCGGCTTCCTGCCGCGCGCGCTCCTTGAGGATCGGGAAGTAGCCGTACACGAGCTCGAGGTCGCGCGCGACACCGTCCGGATCGCGGCGCGTGTACGCGCCCATCCTCAGGTTCTCTTCTACGGTGAGCAGCGGAAAGATCTCGCGTCCCTCGGGCACGTGTCCGATGCCCCGCCGCACGATCCAGTCCGGGTCGCGGCCCTGGATCTCCTCGCCGTCGAAGCGGATCTGCCCCTTCTGCGGATCGATGATCCCGGAGATCGTCTTCAGGATCGTCGACTTGCCCGCGCCGTTCGCACCGAGCACGGTGACGATCCTGCCGCGCTCGACCGCGAGGCTCACGCCGCGCAGCGCCTGCACCGGGCCGTAGCTCGCTTCTACGTTCGCCAGCTCGAGGATCGTGTCCGTCATACCGGTGCGCCGAGATAGGCTTCGATCACCTTCGGATGCGCTTGCACCTCGGCCGGCGTGCCTGCGGCGATCGCGGCGCCCATGTTGAGCGCGAGCACGCGGTCGGAAACGCGCGACACGAGGTTCATGTCGTGCTCGACCATGAGGACCGTAATCCCCAGGATCTTCTGGATGTCCTCGATCCAGAACGCCATGTCGTCGGTTTCCTCCGGGTTCAACCCGGACGAGGGCTCGTCGAGCAGCAGCAGCTTTGGCTCGGTTGCGAGCGCGCGCCCCAGCTCGACGACCTTGCGCACCCCGTACGGCAGGCCGGCGACCAGCGTGTCGCGCACCTTCGCGAGCTCGAGGAAATCGATCACCTTCTCGACGGCCTCGCGATGCGCGACCTCGGCGCGGCGCGTCGCCGGCGTGAACACGAGCTCCTGCCACAACGAGGTCGAGCGGTGCCGGTGCCTGCCAATCAGCAGGTTCTGCAGCACGGTCGCGTGCTCGAACAGCTCGATGTTCTGGAACGTGCGCGCGATGCCGAGCTCCGCGACGCGATGCGGCGCAAGGCCGGTCAGCTCACGGTCCTGGTACACGATGCGGCCGCTCGAGGCCGGATAGAGCAACCCGATCAGGTTGAAGATCGTCGTCTTGCCCGCGCCGTTCGGGCCGATGATCGTGAACACCTCGCCGGGCTTGACCTCGAACGACACGTTGTCGACCGCTACGACGCCGCCGAAGCGGATCCCGAGGTTCTCTACCTTGAAGAAGCTCATCGCAGCCGCTCGGACTTCATGTACGACTTCTGCCGCCGGAACATTCCCCTGCGGTAGAACGGAAAGAGCTCGAACCACGTGCGGACCTTGAGCCAGCGCCCGTACAGCCCGAGCGGCTCGAAGATGATGAACAGGATCAGGATCACGCCGAACACCACCGCCTGCAGACCGGTCGGCGCAACGCCTTCGGGCAGCCAGCCTTTGGCGATCGAAATCAGCTGCGGCAGCACGATGACGAATGCCGCGCCGAGCACCGCACCGTGCAGGAACCCGATCCCGCCGAGGATCACGATGGTGATCAGCTCGATCGACTGGAACAGCGTGAACTGCTCCGGCGAGATGAACGCGATCTTGTGCGCATAGAGCGCGCCCGCGATCCCGGTCAGCGCGGCCGAGATCGCGAACGACATGGTCTTGTACTTGGCGAGATTGACGCCCAAGCAGGAAGCGGAGATCTCCGAGTCGCGGATCGCGACGAACGCGCGGCCGGTCGGTGAGCGCAGCAGGTTCACGCATGCGAGGCCGCAGAGCACCGTCAGCGCAAGGCACAGATAATAGAACTGCCAGTCGTTCGTCAGCTCGTAGCCGAACATTCTCACCGGCTTCACCGTCATTCCCTCGTTGCCCCCGGTCAGGCTGTGCCAGCGCGCGAGGATCTCCTCGACGATGACGTTGAACGCGAGCGTCGCGATCGCAAGGTAGATGCCCTTCAGCCGCAGCGCCGGCAGCCCGACGATGAGGCCGGCCACCGCCGAGAAGAGCGCCGCGCAGGAGATCGAGATGACGAACGGAATGCCCGCCGCCTGCATCAGCGCCTCGGTGTACGCGCCGACCGCGAGAAACGCCGCGTGGCCGAGCGAGATCTGCCCGGTGAAGCCGACCAGCATCATCAGGCCAAAGCCGACGATCGAATAGATGCAGATGAAGTGCAGCTGCGTCATCACGTAGTCGCCCGCCCACCAGGGCGCTGCGAGCAGCACCACCGCGAGGACGCCGTACCAGAAGACCTGTCCGCCGTGCTTGAACAAACGCACGTCCTGCTCGTAACCGGTCTTGAACAGAAAGCGCACGACTAGACTTTCTTCGCCATCGTTTCGCCGAAGATGCCCGACGGCCAGACCAGCAGCACGACCAGCACGACGGCGTACGCGGCGACGTCCTTGAACCCTTCCGGCAGGTAGAAGCCCGCGAGCGCCTCGACCACGCCGATGATGAGCCCGCCGACGATCGAGCCGGGGACGCTGCCGAAGCCGCCGACGACCGCAGCGGGAAATGCCTTCAGGCCGATGAACCCCATGTTGGAATGCACGAACGTGGCGGGCGCAAGCAGGATCCCGGCAAACGCCGCGACACCCGCGGAAATGCCCCAGATCAGCATGTTTACGCGACGCACCGGGATGCCCATGTAATACGCCGCGAGCTGGTTCTGCGAAGTTGCCTGCATCGCAACGCCGATCCGCGTGAAGCGAAAGAACAAGTAGAGGACCGCGCACAGCGCCGCGGTCATCGCGATCACCATCAGCTGCTGCACCGGGATGATCACGCCGCCGACCTTCCACACGTCGTCGACGTACGGCGTCGGGATCTGATGCGTCTCGGTGCCCCAGCCCGGCACCATCGTGACCACGCCGCGCATCACGTAGCCGACGCCGATCGTGATCATGACGACGGTGAATGCGGGGTGACCGAGCACCGGTCGCAGCACCAGTCGCTCGGTGAGCATGCCGACCACCGCCATCACTCCGACCGCGAACAGGATCGTCGCCCAGTACGGCCAGCCGAGGATGACGCTTCCGGTGAGCGCGAAAAACGCGCCCAGCATCATCACATCGCCCTGCGCGAAGTTGACCGTCTCGGTCGCCTTGTAGATCAGCACGAAGCCGAGCGCGACCAGCGCGTACACGCATCCCTGCGAGACGCCGGCGACCAGCAACTGAAGAATCTGACTGAGCAAACCCTCTCCTCCAAGGGCTCGATCGAGCGCGGCGCATTCTAGCAAGCAATTGCGTGCGCAATTGCTTTGGCAATTGCTTTTCGCCCACGAGGCAACTAGACTCGACGCGCACTTTTCTGATCGAGATGAGCGCGCAACTTCCGTCCTCGAACGATCCGGTCGGCGCGCCGCCGGCGCGGTTTTCGACGCACGACGTATTCAATCAGCCGGCGCCGCTCGAGAACTACAACCTGTTTCTCGGCAATGGCGCGCTCGACGCTGCGCTCGCATTCAACCTGCCGCGCGAACGGCTCGAGCCCGCACGCGCACGCCTCGCCGAGCTCGGCGCCGAGCTCGGCACGCGCGAATCGTTCTGGAAAGGCGCGGCCGCGAACCAGCACGCGCCGCGGCTGCATACGCATGATCGCCGGGGCCGCAGGCGCGACGAGATCGAATATCACCCCGCCTACCATGACCTGATGGCGCTGCTGATGCGCCACGGGCTGCACACCGGCGCGTGGGCCGACGGCACGCCGGGCGCGCACGTGGAGCGCGCCGCCGGCTACCTGCTCTATGCCGAGGTGGAAAACGGCACGCAATGCCCGGCGACGATGACCTACGGCTCGGTGCCGGCGATTCGTCGCGATGCCGCGCTCGCCGCCACCTGGCTCGACAAGCTCTATTCGCGCGAGTACGACCCGCGCAACATTCCGGCGCGCGACAAGCGTTCGGTGCTCGTCGGGATGGGGATGACCGAGAAGCAGGGCGGCTCCGACGTGCGCGCGAATACGACGCGCGCGGTGCGCAACGGCGATGCCTGGAGCCTCACCGGCCACAAGTGGTTTTTCTCGGCGCCGATGTGCGACGCCTGGCTCGTGCTCGCGCAAACGGCGCGCGGACTGTCGTGCTTCTTCATGCCGCGCTACCGGCCCGACGGCGCGCTGAACGCGATCCGCATCCAGCGCCTGAAGGACAAGCTCGGCAACCGCTCGAACGCGAGCGCCGAAGTCGAGTTCGAGGAGGCACACGCGACGCTGCTCGGAGACGAGGGACGCGGCGTGCCGATGATCCTCGAGATGGGCGTCTATACGCGCCTGGATTGCGCGATCGGCAGCGCCGGGCTGATGCGCCAGGCGCTCGCGCTGGCGCTGTGGCATGCCGCCCAGCGCGAAGTGTTCGGCAAGCTGCTGCGCGAGCAGCCGCTGATGAAGAACGTGCTCGCCGACCTCGCGCTCGAATCGGAGGCCGCGACCGCGCTCGCGATCCGCCTGTCGCGCGCCTACGACGCGCAGGTCGACGAACGCGAGCGCATGCTCGCGCGCGTGCTCACGCCGGCGAGCAAGTTCTGGATCTGCAAGCGCGGCGCGCATTTCGCCGAGGAAGCGATGGAGGCGATCGGCGGCAGCGGCTACGTCGAGGAAAACGCGCTCGCGCGCATCTACCGCGAGATGCCGGTGAACTCGATCTGGGAAGGCTCCGGCAACATCATGTGCCTCGACGTCTTGCGCGCGCTGCGCAAATCGCCGGAGGTGCTCGACGCGGTTGCGGCGGAGCTCGATGCGGCCCGCGGCGCACATCCGGCGTATGACCGGTTTTGCGCCGCGCTGAAGGAGCGCTTGGCGGACGCCGCCGGTTTCGAGCCCGGCGGGCGGCGTCTCACGCAGGACCTCGCGCTCGCGGTGCAGGCGAGTCTGCTTGCGCGGCACGCTCCCAGCTTCGTGTCGGAGGCGTTCTGCGCTTCGCGGCTGCAGTCCGATCTGGGCGGCGTTTTCGGCACGCTCGCGTCGGACACGCCGTTCGACGCGTTGCTCGAGCGTGCTATGCCGGCTCCGGTTGCTCGCGTCTAATCATGATTTCAAATCGCATGCTGTTCGGCGCCGCTGCGGCTGCCTGCGCGCTACTGCTCTCATCCGGCTATTACCTGCAGTACGTCGAAGGGCAGGATCCCTGCCCGCTCTGCCACGTGCAGCGCGGCTTCTATTACGCCTGCGGCGCGGTGTTCCTTGCCGGCGCGCTGCACGGCGCCGGCAGCGTCTGGTACTCCATTGGAGCCTTCGTCTTCGCGCTCGGCGGCGCAGGCGTAGCCGCGCGCCAGGTCTGGCTGCAACACCTGCCTCCGGAGCTGGTCCCGTCCTGCGGACCAGACCTGTTCTACATGCTGCAGACGTTCCCGCTCGGCCGCACGATCGAGAAACTCTTCACGGGGACCGGCCAGTGCGCGGAGGTCAAGTGGCGGTTTCTCGGCCTGTCGATCGCCGAGTGGTCGCTTGCGTGGTTCGTTGCGCTCGCGGTCTTGGCGCTGTGGGTCGGCTTCAGGAGGCAATCGCCGACGCAATCGCCTCGCTAAAGGCGTCGTCCTGCGAGGAGGCCGCCGCGGCAAGGGCGCGACCAACCAGAATCACCGCGGGGCCGGAGCCACGCGTCGCCGAAAGCGCTTCCAGTCCGCCGAGGGATCCTGTCGTGGAGCGAAAACCCTCGAGCGATGCGTTTTCCACCAACGCGACCGGCATGTCACGTGCGACGCCGGCGTCGACCAACGCGTCACGCACGCGTGCCGCTTCGCCCGCCGCCATATAAAGCACCGCGGTATCCGCGGCCGCGACGGCGCGCGCCCAGCCGGACGGAGCCTCGCCTTCGCCGACCCGGGGCGTGACAAACGTGACGCTGCGTGCCACGCCTCGCTGCGTGAGCGACGTTCCCAGGTCAGCGGCCGCCGCAAGCGCAGCGGTCACGCCCGGAACGATCTCATATTCGATTCCCGCCTTCTCGAGTGCCGCGATCTCTTCCTGCGCCCGGCCGAACAGCATCGGGTCGCCGCCCTTGAGGCGCACCACGATGGGATGACGGCGCGCCGCATCGACGAGGCGCTTGTTGATGAAGCGCTGCGCGCTCGATTGGCGACCGCAGCGCTTGCCGACCGGTATCTTTTCCGCCCGCGCGGCGAGCGCGAGCGTCTCGGCGTGAACCAGCGCGTCGTGCAGCACGACATCGGCCTCGCCAAGGAGCCGCGCCGCGCGCAGCGTGAGGAGGTCCGGTGCTCCGGGACCCGCGCCGACGAGGTAAACCTTGCCGCTCACCCGACCCTCGCGGCGTGGGAGTAGCGCCGGCGAAACAGCGGCTGCGGCTGCGTGTTCGACGCCTGGTACTCTTCGGAGAATTCGCCGAACGCCGCGATCGCTTCGCCCGGATCCTGGTCGTCGCGCAGGCTGAACGAATCGAAGCCGCTGCGCTTCATGAAGAGTAGTTGATCGCGCAAGACGTCGCCCACCGCGCGCAGCTCGCCCTCATAGCCATAGCGCTCGCGCAGCAAGCGCGCAGTGGAATAGCCGCGGCCATCGCCAAACTTCGGAAAGCGTACGGCGACGAGCGAGAGCTGATCCAGGATCTCCGCGATCGCCGCCGGGTCGTCGTTCGGCTCTAGCAGCACGCCGGTCCGCCCGGCGCGCCCGAGCAGCTCCTCGCCGCGCACCTTGAGCAGCGCAAGCGGCGCGATCAGATCGGCCTCTGCAGCAAAATCGGCTACGAGGCCGTCCTCGCCGACCGTCAGCCAGCGCGCCGCGCCGCCCTCAAGCAGCTGCCAGCTGTCGATCGCGATTCTGTCGTCTTTCACCAGGGTTGCCATACACCCGCTCCTTGAAAGGTGCGACGCCGATGCGATGCACGACGTCGATAAAACGCTCCGCGTCCGAATCGCGGCGCTCCAGGTAGACCTCGATCAGCCGCTCGATCGCGGCCGGCACTTCCTCGGCGGAGAACGACGGTCCGATCACGCGGCCGAGCGCCGCGGGCGCGCCGGGAACCCGCGTCTGGCTGCCGCCGATCTCGACCTGGTACCACTCTTCGCCGTTCTTATCGACGCCGAGGATGCCGATGTGGCCAACGTGATGATGACCGCATGCGTTCATGCAGCCCGAGATGTTCAGGTCGAGCTCGCCGATGTCGAACACGTAGTCCAGGTCGTCGAACCGGCGCTGGATCGCTTCCGCGATCGGAATCGAGCGCGCGTTCGCCAGCGAGCAGAAGTCGCCCCCGGGACACGCGATGATGTTGGTCAGCAGCCCGACGTTCGGCGTGGCGAGTCCAACGCCCTTTGCTTCGATCCAGAACTCGTGCAGATCTCGCTGCCGCACATCGGCAAGCACTAGATTCTGCTCGTGGGTGACGCGCAACTCGCCGAAGCTGTAGCGGTCCGCGAGATCGGCCACCGCGTCCATCTGCGCGTCGGTCAGGTCGCCCGGCGGGACACCGGTCTTTTTCAGCGACAGCGTCACGGCCGCGTAGCCGGGAACGCGATGCGGATGAACGTTGCGCTTGAGCCAGGCCCCGAACCCGGGGCCGGTGCCCTTGATCTGTACGGGCTCGTCGGAGAGCGTTTCGTATGGCGGCCGCGTGAAGCGCTCCGCCACGCGCGCGACTTCCTGCTCCGTCAGCGTCGCAGGACCATTCTCGAGATGCGCCCACTCGGCGTCGACCTCGTCGCGGAACGCTTCAGGTCCGCGTTCCTTGACGAGGATCTTGATGCGCGCCTTCTGCAGGTTGTCGCGGCGCCCGTAGCGGTTATAGACGCGCAGGATCGCCTCGATGTACGTCAGCAGGTGCCGCCACGGCAGGAATTCGCGGATCACGTGCCCGACGATCGGCGTGCGCCCGAGACCGCCGCCGACCAGCACGCGGAATCCAATCTCGCCCGCGTCGTTGCGCAGTGCCATCAGGCCGATGTCGTGCACGCCGGTGGCAGCGCGATCGGCCGGGCTGCCCGAGATCGCGATCTTGAACTTGCGCGGCAGATAGGTGAATTCCGGGTGAAACGTCGACCATTGCCGCAGGATCTCGCTCCACACGAGCGAATCCACGATTTCGTCCGGCGCGACCCCGGCAAAGTGATCGGTCGTGATGTTGCGCACGCAGTTGCCCGACGTCTGAATCGCGTGCATCTGCACCGTCGCCAGCTCCGCGAGAATCTCCGGGACGTCCTCGAGCCTCGGCCAGTTGAGCTGCAGGTTCTGGCGCGTGGAAAAGTGGCCGTAGCCGCGGTCGTAGGTGCGCGCGATGGAAGCGAGCTTGCGCAGCTGCCGCGACGACAGGATCCCGTACGGAATCGCGATCCGCAGCATCGGCGCGTGCCGCTGGATATAGAGGCCGTTTCTCAGCCGCAACGCCCGGAACTCGTCCTCCTGGAGCTTGCCGGCCAGGAAGCGGCGCGTCTGGTCGCGGAATTGCGCCACGCGCTCATCCACGATCCGCTGGTCGATTTCGTCGTACTGGTACATGGTCCGCAGGCCATGGTAGCGCCCTGCTTAATGCCTACAAAGACTGTTATGTTAGGATGTTATGCGATATGGTAATGAGCGCTATGGAACCGTAACCACATGAAATTACAACAACTTCGCTACGCCTGCGAGGTCGCCCGGCGGGACCTGAACGTCTCGACAGCGGCCGAAAGCCTGCATACCTCGCAGCCCGGGCTCAGCCGCCAGATCAGGGCGCTCGAGGAGGAACTCGGGGTCGAAATCTTCGTGCGGCGGGGACGCCGGCTGACCGGGGTGACGGAGCCGGGGCGCGCCGTTCTCGCGATCGCCGAACGCATGCTTGCCGATGCCGCGAACCTGAAGCGCGCCGGGGAGGACTATGCGAGCCGCAACCTCGGCACGCTGACCATCGCGACGACCCATACGCAGGCGCGCTACGCGCTGCCGAAAGCGGTCGCGGCGTTCAAGCGGCGCTACCCGAAGGTGCACCTGATCATCCACCAGGGGAATCCGACCCAGGTCTGCGCCCAGGTCGCCGACGGCGAGGCGGACCTGTGCATCGCCACCGAGCAGGTCGCCGAGCATCCCGCGCTCGTCGCCCTGCCCTGCTACCAGTGGAACCGCTGCGTGGTGGTGCCGCCCCGGCACGCGCTGCTCAAGAAGCAGCCGCTCACGCTCGAGGCGATCGCCGCCTATCCGATCGTCACCTACGACTTCGCGTTCGCCAATCGCTCTCTCGTCAACCGCGCATTCGAGCAGCGCGGCTTGACTGCGGACGTCGTTCTCACGGCGTTCGACGCGGACGTGATCAAGACCTATGTAGAGCTCGGGCTGGGCATCGGGATCATGGCGAGGATGGCGTTCGACCCGCGCCGCGACCTGCATCTGCGCGCGATCGACGCCTCACACCTGTTTCCTTCGTCGACCACGCGCCTCGGGATCAAGCGCGGCGCCTACCTGCGGCGCTTCGCCTACGATTTCATCGAGCTTTTCGCGCCCGCTCTGACGCGCGCCGTAGTCGAAAAGACGGTCGCCGGGACCGCAGGCTCGACGTACGAGCTTTGAAAAATGGGGACGGACCCCATTTTCCGTGGCACGAGAAAATGGGGTCCGTCCCCAATTTTCTCTTTCCGCTATCCTCTCCACATGAAGTGGGTCTTCCGCCTGGCGGCCGCAGTTCTTGCGCTCGCGCTGCTGTGTGTCGCCGCGGCGTACGGTTATCTCAGGCTGTCGCTGCCGAAGGTAGAGGGGGAGATCAAGCTCGCCGGGCTGAGCGCGCCGGTCGAGGTGCAGCGCGATCGCTACGGGATTCCCCACATCTCCGCGCAAACGCTCGAGGATGCGGTCTACGGACTCGGCTTCGCGCACGCGCAGGACCGGCTGTGGCAGATGGAGATGAACCGGCGGATCGCCGCGGGGCGCATGGCGGAGATTCTCGGCCCGGGCGCACTCGAGACGGATCGGTTCCTGCGCACGCTCGGCGTGCACCGCGCGGCGCAGGCCAACCTGCGCCAGCTCGACCCCGAGACACGCAAGCTGCTCGACGCGTACGCCGCCGGAGTGAACGCGTTTCTCGCAACCGGTCCGGTACTGCCGATTGAATTCTGGCTCACCGGCGCGCACCCCGAACCGTGGACGCCACTCGACTCCGCCGCGTGGATCAAGATGATGGCGTGGGATCTGGGCGGAAACTGGAGGAACGAGCTGCTGCGCATGCGTCTCTCGAAAACGCTGGCGCTGGCGCGCATCCACCAGTTCGTCTCGCCCTATCCGGGTGAGCCGCCGCCGCAGATCGCCGATCTCAAGTCGCTCTATGCGCCTCTGGAGCAAGGGGGCGTGCAACTGGCCGAGCAGGCGCAGCAGCTGCTTGCATACGCTCCGGGCGCACAGCCGGGCGCACTGGGATCGAATAACTGGGCGGTCGCGGGGTCGAGGAGCGCCACAGGCAAGCCGCTGCTGGCGAACGATCCGCACCTGGGGCTGACCGCGCCGCCGGTCTGGTACTTCGCGCACCTTTCCGCGCCCGGCGTGAACGTCATCGGCGCGACGCTGCCCGGCGTGCCGGCGATCGTGCTCGGGCGCAACGATCGCATCGCGTGGGGCTTCACCAACACCGGCCCGGACGTGCAGGACCTGTACATCGAGAAGCTCGACAGCTCGGGCGACTACCTGACGCCCGACGGTCCGCGCGCGTTCACGCGCATCGAGGAGACGGTCAAGGTCAAGGGAGCGCCCGACGAAAAGCTGCAGATCCGCATCTCACGCCACGGCCCGGTGATCTCCGACGTCTCCAAGGTCGCGCAATCAGAAGCGCCGCGCGGCTATGTGCTCGCGTTCTCCTGGACTGCGCTCGCCGAGGACGATCGCACGCTGCAGGCGGCGCATCGTCTGGCACGCGCACGCGACTGGCCGGAATTTCTCGCGGCGGCGCGCGACTTCCACGTCCCGCAGCAGAACATGGTGTATGCGGATGTCGACGGCAACATCGGCTTCATCGCCGCCGGCCGGGTGCCGCTGCGCAAGCCCGAGAACGACCTCAAGGGTCTCGCCCCCGCGCCCGGCTGGGAAGCGCGCTACGACTGGGCGGGCTGGGTTCCCTTCGAGGCGCTGCCGCAGACGTACAACCCGCCAAGCGGCCTGCTCTGGAGCGCGAACGAGAAGATCACGCCGCCGGGATATGCGCATTCGATTTCCTCGGAGTGGGCGCCCCCTTATCGCGCGAATCGGATCGCCGAGCTGCTCGAGGCGACTCCGAGGCACAGCGTGGCGAGCTTCGCCCGCATGCAAAGCGACTTGGTATCGCTGCCGATGCGTCAGGCACTGCCGCGGCTGCTCGAAACCCAGCCGCGCAGCGCTGAGGCCCGGAGCGCGCTCGATTCACTGCGCCAATGGGACGGTACGATGGCCGCGAACCGTCCCGAGCCGCTCATCGCGTGGGCCTGGTGGCGCGAATTCACGCGGGCGCTGTACAGCGACGAGCTGGGGAACGTGTTTCGTCCTCAGTGGGGGCCGCGCGCAGTCTTCGTGTCGAACGTGCTCGCGCGGGCCGATGACCATGAGCGCTGGTGCGACGACGTTCGTACGCCGGCAGTGGAAACCTGCGCAGAGCTGCTCGCGGCCTCGCTCGACAAGGCGCTTGCCGACCTGCGGGTACGCTATGGGAACGATCCGTCGGCGTGGCGTTGGGGCGCGGCACATTTCGCCCGCCACGAGCACCGGCCTTTCGGCAGTCAGCCCTGGCTTGCGTACTGGTTCGACATTCGCGTGCCGACACCGGGCGATGCCTACACGGTCAACGCAGGCAGGCTCGATTTCTTCGACGAGCAGCGCCCCTTTGCCAACCGGCACGCGGCGAGCCTGCGCGCCATCTACGACCTCGCCGACCCGCAGAAATCCGTGTTCATCCACTCCGGCGGGCAATCGGGAAACGTGCTCTCGCCGCACTACGCTGCGTTCACCGAGGCCTGGGCGAAGGGCGAGTACGTCCCGATGGTGAGCGCCCGCAACGTACTCGATGCGCAGCCGCACCGCTTGCTGCGCCTGGTCCCTTCACGCTAGGCGCGCCAATGCCTCGCACCGGCGCGCTGGATTTGTCGAAACCGCCGTTTCGCGTGCCTCTGGGGCAGGACGCAGCGGCGGTCGCCGAGGACTTCATCGCCTGCTTCAAAATCGTGTCCGCGCTGCCCCACAAGGTCAGCACCTGCATTGAAGCCGCGCTCGAGATCGCCGGGCTGTACCCGAAGGACCCGCTCTGCGTGGCCAGCCAACGGATCGCAGGCGACCTGGACGCAGGCGTCGGTGCCGGCGGTGTGAACCCCTATCACAACGCGCAGCACTTCTGCGAGGTGGTGCTGAGCGCCCTTTACCTGTCGCTCCTCGCCGGAGTCACAGCAAGAGAAAAAGCGGAGCTGCTCGCCGCCGCGCTGGTGCACGATTTTCATCACGACGGCAGCACCAACGCGAATGTGCCGTTTCGCCTCGAGCGGCTCTCGGCGGAGGCTGCGTCGCCTTATTTCGAGGCGGCGGGCGTCCCGATGGACGTCCAGGCGCGCATCCGTGCGATGATCTTCTCCACGGAAGTGAGCATCGGGGCGCGCTTTGCACGCGAATGCCACCTGCACTTTGCCGCGAGCGGGCCGCGGCCTTCGCTCTCCGGCGTCCCCGCGCCACTCGCGCTGCTTGCGGACGATGCGCGTCTCGCCCTGCAAGCGGTCATCGTCGGGGAGGCAGACGTCCTTTCATCCGCCGGCCTGACCGTCCAATACGGCGAGTTGCAGCAGGAAAAGCTCGCCGAGGAGTGGAAGAAGCCGCTCGGCGCCGACCACAAGGTGCGGTTCCTCAACCAGGTTTTTCAGGACTTCACCGTCGGGCATTTCTTTTCGCCGAACCTGCGCGCGCTGAAGAGCGCCGCGCAGGAGCGCGCGGACCGGGAGCGCGACGCACCACCGCCCCGCTAGCCGCCTAGCTCTTCCTGGACGCGCGGCGCAGGTAAAGGTTGTTGGCGACCAGAGCACCGATCACCAGCGCCGCACCTGAGATTTCAACTGCGCTGAAACTGCGTCCGAGCGCAGCTTCGATGACGAACACGCCTACCGGCACGAGGTTGAGCATCAGCATCGTATTGAGCGGGCCGAGGTACTTGACGGAAAAATTGAATCCGAGCACGCCGAGTACCACCGTCCCCACCGCGAAGAAAGCGATCTGCCAGGCGATCGAGCCGAGCGCCTGCAGCGTCGGCACGATGGCGACTCCGCCCGCCACGGCTACCACGTTCACGACGACCAGCCCGAAGGCCCCCGGCAGACACGTCAGCACCGTAAAGCGGATCGGCGACCAGCCAGCGAACTGCGGACTGGCGAGCGTGTAGGTGACCCAGCACAGCGCACCGAGAAAAACGAGCACGTCACCCAGGAGCGCTCCCCCTTCGAATGCATGCGCCGGATCGCCCCGGGTTACGACCAGCAGCACGCCGGCGAACACAATCGCCGTGCAGGCAAGCGTGAAACGGCTGGGTCGCAAGCCGCGCGTCGCCCAGACCCCGAGTGCGATCAGCGGCGTCTGGATCCCCATGATGATCGCCGCGTGCTCCGGGCGCGTGTACGTGAGGCCGAACCAGACGAGGAAGTTGAATCCGGTGATGCCGATCAGGCCGAATACCAGCGCCGGAAGGAACCGGCCGTCGTAGCGCAGCGCGCGCGTCCCCTCCATCGCGACGAGCAATCCGACGAACAGCGCGCTGCCGATCACGTAGCGGATCGAACCGAGCGCGAACGCATCGACGATCGGCAGCGCCCGCTTGGCGAGCGGAAAGAGCGGCACCCAGCACAGGATCGAGACGAGGACCCAGCCGAGGCCGCGCGCCAGATTCGGCGTGGGCGTCATTTCAGTCGCTGATCACGGCGAATTCGGCATCGCCACTCGTCGGTGGCAAGCTGCGCGAGCATGAATGGCACCGAAAATCAGCAGTCGCACCGGATTCCCTCGTGTTGCAGCGCTGCGCGGATGTCGCCAGCCGAATGAACCTCGTGCGCGAGCAGGCCGGCCTCGCGCGCGCCACGCACGTTTTGCGGATGATCGTCGAAGAAAACGATCCGCCCGGGCACGATCCCGATGCGCCGGCTCACTGCGAGGAACGCGTCCGCCGAAGGCTTGCGCGCACCGAGATCGCAAGAGCAGAAGATCTGCGAGAACGGCTGCAGCAACTTCGCGTAGCGCGCCTGCCAGAACGCGCGATGCGCGACGTTGGTGTTCGAGAACGCATAGAGCGGGAACGAGGTTGCGAGAGATTCGAGCAACGCACCGACGCCTGGAATCGCGCCGACGAAAATCTGGTTCC
>Ga0209382_10001944_pt1 | contig 31234 bp, 27 predicted proteins | sample SoiMetdeltSBSDD5_FD_187599 | JGI IMG/M metagenome (GOLD analysis project Ga0209382, IMG submission 187599) | Bulk soil microbial communities from a Populus tree surrounding site in Tennessee, USA - Soil MetaG P. deltoides SBSDD5 (SPAdes) (version 2) | ecosystem: Environmental > Terrestrial >...
CGCCGGTGCCATAGCTTGCATAGGCGCCCGCAATGAGCGCATCCGCGTCGGCTTCTGATCTGTAGCTGGTGAAACTCTGGGTATTCTGCCCGATGCCGCCGAAGCCCCCGAGGGTGAACGCCCCGGACCCCATCGCCATCCGCGCATCGAGCCCGGCTTCGAGCCTCGTGATCTGCTGCTCATAGGCCACGCCGGAACTCACCTTCTGACGTGCCCCTGAGATATTGCTCCAGAAGCCCCCCTTTCGCGAATCCCCCGCCGTCCAGGCTACCGGCTCGATCTGTGCATCGGCGCCGGCACGACGCGAGGCGTGGAGGCGGTTGTGCAGGAAGTCGAGGTCCGACTGCCAGGCGAGCATGGCGCCGTTCACGAGGGCCGGATATTGATAGACTCCGTTGAACAGGCCGGATTGCAGATACCAGTCATAGTTCGCCCCATCGAAGTACAACTCATACTCATAAATGCCGGCGATGAGCTCATTGCCGAGCGTGAAAGCATCGCTCGAGGAAGATGTCGCCACGTCCACGAGCATGATGCCATTGCCCGTGGTCTGCCCGCCTTGCCCGCCGACATTGTTCACATAGATCTTCGTCGCGCCGCCCGATGTTTGCACGGTCGTAAGTGTTAGCTTGTCGGTTTGGGGAACGGAGCCATCGTCGAGCATCGTGTCAAGGCGAAGCTCGCCGCCGTCGCTGGTGAAGGTTCCAGAGATCGACAGGCTGTCGCCAAGGACGTCATCGCTCATGTCGATGGTGCCGCTGTTGCTGAAGCTCTCCAGATTGGTGAGAGCGCCCGTCTTCGCACCGGTTCCGGTGCTCGAAAGCCTAAGCGTTCCGGCGTTGACCATGCTGTCGGTGCCACTGCCGAAGTCGGTCGTTGCGCTCGAGCTCCCGTTGCGCAGGATCCAGGTGCCGCCCGCATTGTTGTTGAGCACGTCATTGCCGCCGTTCAGAGTCATCGTGCCGGTTATGGTGCCCGTGTTGTTGATGATCGTACTGGGGGTTGCGAACGGAGCGCTTCTGTCGACGTCGACAATCGCTATGTCGGAAAGAGCACCGAGGGAACCGCTGATCGTCACTTCACGGCTGGCATTTGTTAGCGTCTCAAGCCTCAAGCCCGCCCCTGTTCCCGAACCACCTGTGACAGTACCTGAAATCTGAACATTCGCTGAGGAATTTGCATCATCTACGTGGATGCCGTCGCTGCCGTTGCCCGTTGCTGTCACTGTGCCGGAGACCGCAATATCCAAATCGCCGTAATTAGTAGATGTGCCCGTATCGTCGACATTGATGCCATGGCTGCCGCTACCGGTTGTCGTAACAGTTCCGGAAACTGAAATAGCCAAATCCCCATTGGCGTCATTCGCGTAGATACCATGGGCGGCATTGCCGCTCGTGGAAATATCGCCTGCCGACACGATGGTCGCGTCGCCGGTGAGAACTATATTGCCCACCGTGTCCACAAAAATGCCATGTCCCGATGCGCCAGACGTCGTGATGCTCCCACCGTAAGCGAGATAGACATCCACATCGCCACTCGTATCCGCGACAGCTACGCCCCAGGCATTCGAAGTGGTGCTGGGCGAAGAAGCATAGTTCGTGCCTGTGGTGATGTTGCCCGAGACGGTGATGCTGACGTTGCCGCCCGTGTCATAAGCGTAAATACCACTCGATGTGCCGTAAGTGGTGATATCGCCATGGGCTTCGATATCCACGTCGCCCGCAGTGAAAGAGAGAATTCCTGAGGAATTACCACCACCCGAGCCGGATTTGGTCGTGATCGCGCCATAGGACTTGATTTCGACGGAAGAGTCTGCGTCTAGCACGAAAATGCCGCGCGACCGTCCGCCGGAAGTTGTGATGTCTCCTGTGGATTTGACATAGACCGCTCCGACGCTGTCGTTGACAAATATGCCGGATGCATAGGCATTTGTCGCCGTTTGCGTCGTTGTAATATCGCCGTTTGAAACAATCGTGACTGAGCCCAGTGCGTCATTGATATAGATTCCACGCGCAGTACTTCCCGATGTCTGGATGTCCGCGCCGGATTCAATATCGACCGTTGCGGCACCATCGACGTAAATACCATGGTGCGTGTTTCCCGAAGTCGTGATTTTCACATCATCGGAAATGACCATCTTGATATCGTTGTCGGTATCGCCAGTATTCTGCGTGACGAAAATTCCGCTCGCCGTCGATGTCTGGATCTGCACATCTTCGTTCACATACAGTGTGAGATCCGTCGTCCGAGCACTATAGGGTATGCCGGTGGTGAAAAAATTGCCGCTCGACGTACAGGTGACGGTGGTCCCCGACACCGTGCATCCCGTCAACGCCCAGGCTTCAGGTGAGCTCAAGGACAAGCTGACGGTCAAAATAGCGGTGGTAAGGAGCAGCTTCGGTTTTGAGAAACGCTTCGCTGTCACACAGCTGAATGGCGCTCCAGCGAGCGGAAGCCGCTGGTTTTGATGAAGAACAGACGTCATGAAAATCCCCCTCGAACGTACAACCTAAATGTGAAGGGGAATGGTTAATTTAAACTATAGATTACATCTGTTGGTGTGTTACTACCTTTGGATGCGATAGGCGGATTGCATTATTTTGCGGTTTTCTTCGCGATTCACACTGTTAGTGCTCTTCTGCCCGATTGCCCTCGGACAGGCCGAGAAGCTTGATTTTGCGGTGCAGTGCCGAACGCTCCATGCCCACGAAGGATGAGGTTTTGGAGATATTTCCTCCGAATCGCGACAGCTGCGCGGCGAGATAATCGCGCTCGAAAATCTCGCGCGCCTCACGCAGGGATAACGCCATGAGTTGCTCGCTTCCGAGGCCGGCGAGGCCGGCCGAGATGTTCGCATTGGCGTCGGCCGCAAGGATGGCGGCCGTGATTTCCTGCTGCGCATCTCCGGCCGACATGATCATCACGCGCTCGATATTGTTGCGGAGCTGGCGCACGTTGCCCGGCCAGTCCTGCGTTTGCAGAACAGCAACGGCATCCTCGGCGAAGTGCCGCTGCGCCTGTCCAGACTGAATGGAGTAGAGCTTCGCGAAATGCTCGATCAGTTCAGGAATATCCTCGCGGCGTTCGGCCAGAGCAGGCACGCGCACGGGTACCACCGCCAGCCGGTGGTAAAGGTCTTCGCGGAATGCCCCCTGCTTGATCTGATTCTCCAGATCCTTGCTGGTTGAAGAGAGAATGCGCACATCCACCTTGACCCGCTTTGACCCGCCCACCCGCTGGAATGTCTGATCGACGAGCACGCGCAGCACCTTGCCCTGCGTCTCGATCGGCATGTCGGCGACTTCGTCGATGTAGAGCGTTACGCCATGAGCTTCTTCGAGCGCGCCGACCCTCAAGCGTCCGCCCTGGGGGTCCTCCGTTCCGAACAGTTCCTCTTCCATCCGATCGGGAGCCATGCTGGCAGCGGGAAGGATGATGAAGGACCCGCTTGCCCGCTGTGACCAGGCGTGAATGACCCGGGCTGTCAGCTCCTTGCCCGCTCCCGGGGGTCCGGCGATCAACACCCGGCTGTTCGCCGGCGCAACCTTCTTCAGTGCCTGCCGAAACTGCCTCATAACGACGGAACTGCCGAGGAGTTCGCTGTCGGACCCCACCCTGCCCCTGAGCTCGTCATTCTCGCGCTTGAGCCTGAAGGCTTCGAGCGCACGGCCGACGACGAGGATCAGTCGGTCAGCCTTGAATGGTTTCTCGATATAGTCATAGGCGCCACGTTTGATCGCCGATACTGCGGTCTCGATGTTGCCGTGGCCCGAAATGATGATCACCGGAAGGTCGGGAAGCTTCTCCTTCAGCACATTGAGGAGGTCGAGACCGTCGAGACGCGAGCCCTGCAGCCAGATGTCGAGGATCACCAGCGACGGTCGCCGCTCCTCGATTGCCGAGAGCGCTGCATCGCTGTTATGGGCAAGGCGCGCTTGATAGCCCTCGTCCTCGAGAATGCCCGCGATGAGTTCCCGGATGTCCGCCTCGTCGTCGACAATCAAGATGTCCGCTGCCATGATACTTCCCTCTCCTGCAATCCCCCTTATTGACCCGCCGCCGGGTGGTGCAATTCCGTGGCCGCAACTTGTCGCGTGAACACGAGGCGCGCCTGCGCTCCCTTTTTCTCCTGGCCGTTCATCGGAGCATCCTGCAGCACCAGTCGGCCGCCATGCTCTTCCATGATGCGTTTCACGATGGCCAGGCCAAGGCCGGTTCCCTTATCCCGCGTCGTCATGTAAGGCTCGGTGAGACGGTGGCGATTTTCGACCGGCAGGCCGATGCCATTGTCCGTGACGTTGACTGACACGTGGTCGGCTGCTTCGTCGATCTCCACCTTGATGACACCCCTCGGCAGTGGATTCTCCTTCTGCCGGATTTCGATCGCCTCACGCGCATTTTTCACGAGGTTTGTAACGGCCTGGGTCACGAGCCTGCGGTCGATGGACAGTAGCACCGGGTGATCCGGCATGCGGACGTCGACCTCGATGTCGCTGGCGCTCACGCGCTGCAGGATCGTTGCCTCCTTCACCACCTCCGCAAGGTCCTGCGTTTCCAAAATGGCGCTCGGCATGCGTGCGAAGGAAGAGAATTCATCCACCATACGGCCGATGTCGCCGACCTGACGAATGATCGTGTTCGTGCACTGTTCGAAGATCTGCGGATCGGTCTGGATTTCCTTGGTGTATTTGCGCTTGAGCCGCTCGGCGGACAGCTGGATCGGGGTGAGCGGGTTCTTGATTTCATGGGCAATGCGGCGGGCGATGTCGGCCCAGGCCGAGTTGCGCTGCGCCGAGACAAGCTCGGTGATATCGTCGAAGGTCACGACGAAGCCGTGCTGCGCCTGCTCCGATTTCTCGGTAGTGACGCGCACGAAGAAGCTCCGCTCCTCCTGGCCGTCCACCCTGATGCTCACCTGCCCTTCCGCGGTGCCGGAGGGCTTGGCGGATGCCTGTTCGACGAGCGACGCGAAGACCACGACGGCGTCCTTGATCAGCTTTCCGATAAGCCGGTCGGCCTTGAGGCCCAGGAGTTGCGTCGCCGACCGGTTCACGAGATCGATTCGGCCCGATGGATCGACGCCGATGACCCCGGCGCTCACACCGGCGAGCATCGCCTCCGTGAAGCGTCGCCGCTCGTTGAGCTGGTGATTGACTGACATCAGATCGTTGCGGTGCGATTTGAGCTGTTCCGTCATCTGGTTGAAGGTGCGAACCAGGGTGGCGAGGTCTCCCGGCCCGACACGGGAGGGAACTTTCACGTCGAGATCGCCTTGCGACACCCGGCGCGATGCATTCACCAGATTGATGATGGGCTCGACCAGCCGGTCGGCGAACCACAGGCCAAGCCAGATCGCTGACAACAGGAAGATCAGGGCCACGCCCGCATAGACCAGAGCAAAGGTAAGCTGCACGCCCTGGCGCTGATTGAGCATCTGGTCGAATTCGAGTTTGCTCTCGCGCGCCTTCTCGAGTTGCTTCAGAACCTGCTCGTCGACCAGGCGGGAAATATAGAGATAGCGTCCGTCATAGGCGGTGAGTTTGATCAAGGCCCGGATGAACGGATCTTTCTCTGGCGGCACGATGACGAGCTCGCCCGCCTCGGCTTTCTCGAAAGCCTCTTCGGTCGGTGGCTTGAAGTGAATTTTGCTGTTGGCGGTGACGCTGACGTCCAGATACTTGCGAGCCCTGTCCATCACATAGGCTGCAGAGAGCCCGCGAAGCGCCGCATGCGTGGCCACGCGTTTCACATACCCCTGCTGATCGGTATCGAACATGTGCCGCTGCTGGTTGAGGTCGGTCGATATGGATACGACGTCGTCCCGAATCCGCTCGGCGGTCTCCCGGATATAGGATTGCGCAACCGCAACGGAGCTATCGACGACGGAGCGTGTCCGGTCGGAGAACCAGGTATCGAGTCCTCGGCTGAGCGTGACGGTTGCAAAAAGGGCAACAATAATGGCTGGCAGTGCCGCAACAAGGCTGAAAAGGCCGACGAGCCGGATATGAAGCCCTGCGCCGGCGATGCCCTGCCAGCGCGCCTGAACCAGCTTCCACACCTGCCAGCCGATCATCCCGGCCATGGTGGCGACGAGGAACAGGTTGGCCGCCATCAGGCCCATGATGAGTTCGCGATTGGGCTTGATCGGCGCGAGGCCGGTAAGAATGAGATAAGTGGCGAGACCGCAGAAGATCGACAGGACGACGACAGCAACGCCAGCTATCGCGGTCATCGGATGCTGGCTTGCAACCGCGAGTGACGTTGGTCGATCGTCGGAGCTTGCCAAGGCGGTTCTATCCGAAACCGACATTACCACGTGATTCCCCGCACCGGCGACCCGGCCTCCCCAGAATCATTGACCCTGCTGTTGCCCAGAATCAACACTATTGTGGCAGAATTGCTACTAAGCCCTGGCAGATGTTGGACTTCGGGTGATTTTCAGCCCATATCCGCGAATTTTGCTGCGGAGGGTGTTTCTGTTAATGCCAAGAAGATCGGCGGCGCGCAATTGATTTCCGTTGGTCGCCGCCAGTGCCGCGTTGAGAAGGGGAATTTCGACCTCGCGCAGCACGCGCTCATGCAGGCCATTGGGGGGTAAGCCATTGCCGAACTCGGCAAAATAGCGCGCGAGGTGGATCTCCATAAAAGTAGCGATGGATTTTTCGGTCGTAAGGTTCGAGCCGTTCTCATGATATGTGGAGGGACTGGGTTCGGCGAGCTCCTGCTCGACGATGGCCGGCGTGATGGTTTCATCCGCCTGGATGACGGCAAGCCGCCGTATGAGATTATGAAGCTCGCGGACATTACCGGGCCAGCGATGCCGTGCCAGGGCCTGGAGCGCATCGCGCGTGAACAGCTTGGGAGGCAGCCCCTCCTTCGCCGCCTGAACCAGAAAATGCCGGACGAGGTCGGGCACGTCTTCTGGCCGCTCGCGCAGCGGCGGCAGGCGGACAGGCACGACGTTGAGGCGGAAAAAAAGGTCCTCGCGGAACTGGCCCTGCTGAATCAGGATCCGCAGATCCCTGTGCGTCGCCGCGATGATCCGCACATTCGTCTTAATGGCCGTCCGGCCGCCCACGGGCATGTATTCGCCCTGCTGCAGAACGCGTAGCAGCCGAGTCTGCGCCTCAAGCGGCATGTCACCGATCTCATCGAGGAATAGAGTGCCGCCCTGGGCCTGTTCGAACCGCCCGCTCTGCCGGTTGATGGCGCCGGTGAAGGCGCCCTTCTCATGGCCGAAAAGCTCGGATTCGATGAGTTCGTGCGGAATCGCAGCCATGTTGACCGCGACGAATGGTCCTTTCCGGCGCCTGCCGAAGTCGTGAAGAACCCGGGCGACGAGTTCCTTGCCGCTGCCCGATTCCCCTGTGAGCAGCACCGTCAGGTCGCTTTGCGTGAGCCGCGCGATGACCCTGTAGATGTCTTGCATTGCAGGCGAACGGCCGATGAGGGGTAGATTTTCAGTCTGATCGTCCAGGTCGCGGGCGGCGGGCTGGCGGCTGTTGTCCTGTAGGGCGCGACCCGCAATCGAAATCAGTTCATTGAGATCGAAGGGCTTGGGCAAATAGTCGAAGGCCCCCAGTTCAGCCGCGGTGATAGCGGTGACGATTGTGTTCTTCGCACTCATGACCACCACGGGAAGCCGCGGCCTGATCTTCTTCATGCGCGGGAGAACCTGGAACGCATCCTCGTCCGGGAGCACGACGTCAGTGATCACGAGGTCGCCTTCCCCGTTGACCACCCAGTGCCAGAGGCTCGACGCCGTGCCGGTGGCGCGCACGTCGTATCCTGCCCGGGTGAGGGCCTGGGTGACAACGGTGCGGATGGCAGCATCGTCGTCCGCCACCAGGATCGTTTTGGACGCTTCACTCGTCATGTCGGGTTTCCTTGAGCTTCGTGATTTCTGTCCATGGGCAATAGGATTCGGAACGTCGTATTGCGCGAGGCGACGTCGCATTCGACGATGCCGCCATGATCGCGCACGATTTTGGCTACCACGGCCAGCCCCAAGCCCTTGCCGTTCAGCTTTGTTGAGACGAAGGGATCGAAAAGATAGGGACGCAATCTTTCGGGAATGCCAGGGCCGTTGTCCTGTACCATCACTTCGAGCGGCAGGGCCACTTTCTCGTTGCTGCCGGGTAAGGCCAGCCTGACCCCCGGTCGATAAGCGGTCGCCAGCACGATCTCGCCGCCCTCTCTGTCCCTTAGCGCCTCGGCTGCGTTTTTAACGAGATTGAGAAAAAGCTGGATGAGCTTTCCCCTCTCGCCGGCAACATTGGGCAAGGAGGGGTCATAGTTCTCGATGATGCGCACCTCGCCCGCGAAGCCGAGACGCGCCACCTGCTTCACATGCTCGAGAACCTCATGAATGTTGACCGGGGCGCGCCGCACCGGCCGGTCGTCCGAGAAGACCTCCATTTCGTCGACTAGATCCCTGATGCGGTCGGCTTCGGATTGGATGAGCTCCGCCAGCTCGCGATCGCTTGAAGCGAGCCCGGGCGCCAGAAGTTGTGCTGCGCCCCTGATGCCGGACAGCGGATTCTTGATCTCATGCGCCAGGGTTGAGGCGAGTCCCGTCACGGCTCTGATGCCGGTTCGTTGGCTCAGTTGCTGATCGAGCTTTTGCGCCACCGATCGTGGATGTATGGTGAGGATCACGAGGCCCGGTGCGTCGTGAACATTGGCCGATTGAACGTCAACGAGCCGTTCGCCCCCGGTGCGTGGCGTGCCGGCGTAGACGCCATACTCGTTGAAGGACTGCAGGCTGTCGCGGGTCTTGCTTAACAGCTCGTGAAGTGGGCTCGTCGGCGGTATCACATCCTCGATCTTCAGCCGTGCGAGCATCGCCGCACTCGCCTTGAAGAAATCCTCCGCACTCGCATTGGCGTAGACGATGCGGCTCGTCCGATCGATGGCAAGGAGTGGATTGGGGAGCGCATCGAGCAGCGACGCGTGGGCAGCGAACGAAAGCGTCTGGGGTGAGGTGGAAGTGGTCTGCATCAGGCAGCGTCGCGTTCGAGATTTTCGATGGTTCCGTAGAGACGGCTGATCGCCTCCTTGGTCGCCCCGGGAGAGTCGTTCGAAACGAGGATCTGCCGCCAGTTCCGCGTTTGCTCGTCGTTCAGATATGCCTGAGCCCGAAGGCCCGCCACATACCAGCCCAGATGCTTCCGAGCGGCCTTGCTCCCGAGATCGCTTCCGTAATGCAGAAGCATCTCCTCGTAGTGACGCAGGACGAGGGACCGCTGCTCGGCAAGGTTGGGTATGGCGCGGCCCGAACCCCTGTCCAGCGCCTCGGCCAGAACGGCGGGCGCCCACGGTCGTCCATAGGCGCCGCGTCCCATCATGAGCCCATCGGCGCCAGATTGAGCGAGCATGGCTTGCGCATCGCCCCCGCTGACCAGGTCGCCGTTCGCGATCAGAGGAATGCGGATTGCATTGCGCACGTCGCGGATGGCCCGCCAATCCGCGCGGCCCTTGTAGAACTGGCATCGCGTTCTGCCATGCACCGTAATCATTGTGACGCCTGCAGCCTCGGCGCGTCGGGCGAGATCCGGCGCATTGCGCTGACCGTCGTCCCAGCCTAGCCGCATCTTCAAAGTTACTGGCACTTTCGACGCAGCGATCGTCGCCTCGATCAGTCGCTGGGCATGATCGAGATCGCGCATGAGCGCCGAGCCGGATAGACCTCCCGTCACCTCCCGTGCTGGGCAACCCATGTTGATGTCGATAACCTCCGCCCCAAGCCCCTGTGCGAGCTTGGCGCCCTCAGCCATCCAATGGGCTTCGCGACCGGCAAGTTGGATCACGAGTGGCCTGATCCGTCCGGCCCCAGCAGCGCGGCGCAATACGTCGGGCCTCTGGCCGACGAGCTCCCGGCTCGCCACCATCTCGCTGACGACGAGACCGGCGCCAAGCTCATGCGCCAGCCGCCGAAAGGGCTCATCCGTCACTCCGGACATAGGCGCGAGGAACACCCGGTTACGGGCGATGATGGGACCAATAGCAATGCTCATATATTGGGCACTTCCTGCCACTGCTCAAGTTTCCATCAACCTAGCCCGACGGGTCCTATTTCGCAACCGCAGCATAATGCTTGATGCAAGGATCGGCGCCGATTAAGCCAAGCTCCATGAGTATCGCAGCCCTCATTCTTGCTGCCGGTTCGGGGTCGCGGGCGGGGGGAGTCCTGCCGAAGCAATATTACGAGCTGGGCGGCCGTTCCATTCTGCGGCATGTTCTGGAGGCCTTTGCGGCCCATCCGAAGGTCGACAGACTCCAGGTCGTCATCTCGGAGAACGACCAGGAGTATTATGCGGCGGCGGTTAGGGGCCTCGACCTCGCCGCTCCAGTGCCGGGAGGTGCGTCGCGCCAGGAGTCCGGCAGGCTGGGGCTCGAAGCACTGAGGCGAAAGCCACCCCGGCAGGTCCTCATCCATGATGCCGCGAGACCCTTCATTTCGATGGGCCTTATCGACCGTGTGATCGGGGCGCTCGACTCCCATGAGGGGGCCGTCCCCGCCCTGCCGGTCATCGACACGCTGAAGAGAGCGCCGGATGGAATCATTGCTCAAACAATCAGCCGCGAGGGACTTTGGACGGCGCAAACGCCGCAAGGGTTCCGCTATGACCTTATCTGCCAGGCGCATGAGCGAGCGGCAGCAAGTGGGCTCACACACTTCACCGATGATGCCTCCATTGCGGAATGGGCAGGGATGAAGGTGGCCGTTGTTCCAGGCGAGCCCCAGAACCTCAAACTCACCACTGCAAGCGATCTGAAATCGGCCGAAGAGCGCTATGCAGGTGACATCTATCGCCGCTGCCCGGACATCCGGGTGAGTCAAGGATTTGACGTTCATGCCTTCGAGCCGGGCGATCATGTGGTGCTCTGCGGCGTTCGAATCCCGCATGAGCGAGGTCTTAAGGGCCATTCCGATGCGGACGCCGCCATGCATGCCTTGACCGACGCTTTGCTCGGCAGCATCGGGGAGGCCGACATCGGAACACATTTCCCGCCCTCCGACATGCGCTGGCGGAATGCGGAGTCTTCCCTGTTCCTGAGGCATGCGTCGAGTCTGATCGAAGGCCGTGGCGGTATGGTTGCCCATGTGGATCTGACGATTGTCTGCGAGGCCCCGAAAATCGCACCGTACGTGCCGGCGATGCGGCAGAATTTAGCCGGGCTACTGGGTATCGACGGGAGTCGCATTGCAATCAAGGCGACGACCAGCGAAGGATTGGGATTCACCGGCCGTAACGAAGGCCTCATGGCATGGGCCACAGCCACGGTCAGGCTGCCGTGATCTTCGCCCCAGCGCTCATGAATCCGGCCAAGGCGCTTCTCGATCTCTGCCGGGATCGCAGACTCAAGATTGCCACGGCCGAAAGCTGCACCGGCGGCCTGCTGGCAGCCCTCCTCACGGAAATTCCAGGCTCTTCTCATGTTTTCGAGCGGGGCTTCGTGACCTATTCCAATGAGGCCAAATCCGAGCTCCTCGGAGTAAGCGACGTCCTTCTCGCCCGGCATGGCGCCGTGAGCCAGGAAGTCGCTCACGCCATGGCCGTCGGTTGCCTCGACCGGTCGAACGTGGACCTCTCCGTGAGTGTCACCGGCGTGGCCGGCCCGGGGGGTGGCAGTGCCCAAAAACCGGTCGGCCTCGTTTATCTTGCCTGTCTCCGAAGAGGCCACGCGCCAGTGCCGGCGAAGCTCATGCTGGGCGATCGCTCCCGCCAGGAGATCAGGGAGGCGGGCGTCATCGAAGCTCTCCGTCTTCTCAAGTCTCAGGCAGCGAGGTAGCGCTCGGCCAGAGCTGCCCAATACCGCACGCCGGGCAGAATGGCTTCATCGTTGAAATCGTAACGGCAATCATGCAGCGAGGGTGTCGGACCATTGCCCATGAAGAAATAACAACCCGGCAGCTCGCGCAGCATGTAGGCGAAGTCCTCGCTGAGCATGAAGGGTCTTGCGAGATCTCTAATGCCTTCACTGCCACGCAGGCCCACTGCCACCGATCGGGCGAAATCATGCTCCTGTCCGCTGTTGACGAGGCAGGGATAGCTCCGCTCATAGTCGACATGGGCTGTGCAGCCGAGACTTGAAGCTTGCGCCTGGGCCACTTCCCTGACGCGGCGCTCCATGAGGTCGCGCACCTGATCCGAACAGGTTCTGATGCCCACCTTCAACCTTGCCACTTCCGGAATGATGGTCGCCGCCGTGCCGGCCGCGAAACTTCCCACGGTGATGACCGCCTCTTCGCCAGGCTCGACGTTTCGTGCCACGATCGTCTGCAGCGCCATCACGATGGCCGAGGCTGCCACCACGGGATCGCGCGCCAGATGAGGCATGGCGCCGTGTCCCCCCTGCCCTTCAACTGTGATTTCCGCAGTGTCGATGGCTGCCATGATCGCACCATTGCGGAATAAGAAATCACCCACCTCCACGCCAGGCATATTGTGCAGGGCGAAGACGGCATCGCAGGGAAAAAGGTTGAACAAACCTTCCTCGATCATCCGCTTGGCCCCGCCGATGTCCTCTTCGGCTGGTTGGAAGATCAGATGAATGGTGCCATCGAACCTTCTGGTCTCGGCCAGATAGCGCGCCGCGCCGAGAAGCACGGTGGTGTGGCCGTCATGTCCGCACGCATGCATGCATCCGGGATTACGGCTGGCATAGCTCAAGCCCGTCGCTTCAGTGATCGGCAGTGCATCCATGTCGGCGCGCAATCCGAGTTTGCTCCGGCCGGTCCCGTTTGACAGCGTGCCGATAATGCCCGTGCGGCCCAGCCCGCGATGTATCCGATAGCCCCATGCCGTCAGCAGCCGCGCGACGGTGTCGGATGTTCTCTCCTCCTCGAAGGCAAGCTCGGGATGCGCGTGAAGATCGTGCCGGAGGGCGATGAGCTCACTTGCATATTCGGCAATAATGTCGGTGCTCGCCATCTCAAGCTTTTGCCGGCGTCACTCTTCGCGCCGCATGAGCCATTGGGCCATGATCAGGAGCGTGAAGGAGGCCACGAGAATGACGGTGCCGATGGCGTTGATCTCCGGCGTCACGCCTCTGCGGATCGAAGCGAAGACATAGATCGGCAAGGTTGAATATGGGCCGGCGACGAAGGAGGTAACGATGTAATCCTCCAGGCTGAAGGTGAAGGCCATGAGGCCGCCGGCGACGATCGAGGGCAGCAACAGTGGCAGCAACACCTGGCGAAACACACCAAAGGGAGTTGCGTATAGATCCTGCGCCGCTTCGAGCAGGTTCTTGTCAAGGGACGCAAGCCGCGCCCTTACCACCAGCACCACCACCGCCAGATTGAACAGCACATGCGAGGCGATGACCGTCCACAGACCGAGCCTGAGCTTGGGCGGCGCATTTCCACCGAAGAGCGACGCCAGAAACGGATTGATCAAATCGAAAACCGTGACAGCAGCGATCAGAGTCGAAATGCCGATGACGATACCCGGCACGATGATGGCGATATAAACAAGGGCGTCGAACGATTGCCGGAGAACGGCGCTCTTCACACGCTCCATGCCAAGAGCCGCTGCTGTGCCAACGATGATCGATAGTATTGCCGTGCTTCCCGCAGTGATGAGGCTGTTCTTCAAGGCGTCCATTACGAATGGATTGTTCCACGCCGTGCCATACCACTGCAGAGAAAATCCCTGCCAATCCATGGCATAGCGCCCGACATTGAAGCTGTAGATCACGATGATGGCGATGGGGAAATAAAGGAAGGCATATATGAAAGCCGCGTAGGCGCGCATGATCATACCATTGCCACGTTGCGAACGCCGCTCTTGCGCAGCACGAAGCGCATATAGGCAAACACGGTCACGAACATGATGATGACCAGTGCCATGGCTACCGCTGCACCAAACGGCCAGTTGCGCGACTGAAGAAACAGATCGACGAGCGCATTGCCGATGAAGAAGACCTTGCCGCCTCCAAGAAAGGCTGGAAGGATGAATTCGCCCATGAGGAGAATGAAAGTCAGCATCGATCCCGTGGCGATACCCGGAAGCGACAGGGGCAAGGTCACCTGAAGGAAGGAGCGCACAGGCGTCGCCCCCAAATCCTCCGCCGCCTCGATTAGCCCTTTGTCGAGCCGCTCCAGGCTGACATAGATGGGCAGAACCATCAGCGGCAGAAAGCCGTAGACGGCGCCGATGAGCACCGAGAAGGGCGTATTGATAATGCGCACGCCTTCTATGGCGAGCATCGCCAGATAGGCCGGAACGCCTTTCGAGCCCAGAATCAGCATCCACGCGTAATAGCGCAGGAGCTGGCTCGTCCAGAAGGGCACAATGACAAGGACGAGCAGCATGGTGCGCCACTTCGGGCTGCATTTCACGGCGAGGAAATAGGCCATCGGATAAGCAAATAGGATCGTGACGAAGGTCGCCAGAGGCGCCAGAGTCAGAGTATTGAAGAACGCCTTTCCGCGTGCTCCCAGATTCAGGTAATTTTCAAATGTGAACGCCGGCGCATAGCCGCCCGCGTCGGCCCGTTCTCCAAAACTGTAGATCAGCACGACCACGAGCGGCAAGATCAACAGGAAGAAAAACATGGTGACGGCCGGGCCCACGAGCAGCGCCGTCACCAGCCCCGACCTTTTCACCGTCGGGGCCAATGACTGCTTTCGGCCGATTTCCAGGTCGGGGGCCTGACGCGCAGGCCACCGCACCGATATTTCTCTCATGCAGATTTGAAGCGGGCGAAGAGCTCCGCTCTTGCCGGATCCGTAAGTGTGATTGCTGCGCCGAACTCGAGATTGGTGAGCAGATCAGTTGCCGGATAAAGGATGGGGTTGTTCTTGATCGCATCGGGCAGCAACGGCGTGACGCGGCTGTCGGTTGAGGGATAGCCATGCACCTCGACTTCCTTGGCGTTCACCGCCGGCGTCTCCAGGAAATCGATGAAGGCATAGCCTGCCTCTTTGTTGGGTGCTTCCTTCGGAATGGCGAAGAAATCTGTCCAGATCTCGCCGCCCTCTTTGGCGATCACATATTTGATCTCCGGGAGGTCGCGGGCCATCTGCGCCGCATCGCCTGTCCAGCACACCGCCATGACCGCATCGCCATTGCGCATGGCGGGCTGGTAGTCCGAGGTGATGGCGAAGAGATGCGGCTTTACGGCCAGCAGCAGCTTCTCGGCGTCGGCAAGCTCCTTCGCGTCGACCGAGTTGAACGAATAGCCATAATACTTTAGGGCATTGCCGATGGTGGTGAGTTGATAGTCATGCACCGTGACCTTGCCTGAATAGTCCGTCTGGGCGAGATCCCAGAACTGTTTCCAGCTCGTCATTTCATTCTTGACGGTCTTGGTGTTCACCGCATAGCCGGTGGTGCCCCAGTCCTTCGGTACCGCATAAACCTTGCCATCAACCGTACCCTCGCCCGTAAAACGCGGGTCATTGGTCTTGGCGTCGAAATTGGGAAGCTTGGAAAGATCGAGCGGATCTATCAGCCCGAGTTTCACATAGGTCGAGATCGTGTAATTCGTCGGCACGAACACGTCCCAGCCCGTCCCCCCGGCTTGCAGCTTGGCAAGCATCTCTTCATTCGAGCCGAAGGTCGTCACCTGGATCGGCACGCCGGTGTCCTTTGTGAACTGATCGAGATTGGCCTGGTTGTGGTAATTGGGCCAGGTGCAAAGCGACAGCGTGCCGGAGATGGCGGCCCGGGCCTTGCGCGGCCTCAAGCCCGGCACCGCCGTGCCGAGAACAGACGCAGCGAGCCCTAGGCCCGTGACCCCGAGAAAATGACGCCGGGTGACGGACCCTTTCCTGTAGCGATGGAGTTCATCCATCAGCTTGGATGCCGAGATCGGCTTTCCGTCCTTGTGTTTGATACTCATATCTATCCTCCCTAGTTGTCGGCAAGCACGAGGGCTGCACCGTCGGTCCAGCCCAATATGGCATCGTCTCCCGCCGAAAATCCTCCGCCCCCAGATTCTTCCTTTTTTGGCGCCAGCACAAGAATGTCGCCGAGGCCGGGCGCCTCCGCCAGGTATTCCGTATGCTCTCCCAGAAAGATACGGTTCTTGATCCGCGCCCTCGTTTCGAAACGTGGCTCCTCCTGCTCAGTCGGAGCGGCCGAGATGGAAATGAGCTCCGGCCTGACCATCAGCACGGCGGGATCCCCTTTTCTTGGCGGCTTTGCCGTGACGGAGGGCCGACCGGTCAGAATGACCCCCGCTGTCGTTTTGAGTATGACGCCGTCCATCCCCGGTTCAAGCACTGTTCCCGCGAAGAAATTCGACCGGCCGACGAAATCGGCGACATATTTGTTCACCGGCTCATCATAGAGCGACTGCGGCGAACCGGACTGGACGACACGGCCCTCCCTCATGATGCAGACCATATTGCTCATTGAGAGGGCCTCTTCCTGGTCGTGTGTCACGAGAACGAAGGTGATGCCGAGGCCGTTCTGCAGGTTCTGCAGCTCGATCTGCATGTCGCGCCTGAGCTTCCGGTCGAGCGCTGCCAATGGCTCGTCGAGGAGCAGCACCTTGGGCCGGTTGATGAGCGCACGCGCCAGCGCCACCCGCTGTTGCTGCCCGCCCGAAAGCTCCCAGATGCGCCGCCCGCCGTAGCCCGAAAGACGCACAAGCTCAAGGGCGCGCGCCACATGCCCCTCGATCTCGCTCCGGCCGGGCCTCGGGGACTGCTGCCTCAAGCCGAAGGCAACGTTGTCGAACACGTTCAGATGAGGAAACAATGCGTAGTTCTGAAATACCATGTTCACCGGCCGGCGGTAGGCCGGCACGCCGACCACCGACTTGCCGGATATCTCGACCTCTCCTTCGCTCGGATGCTCGAAGCCCGCCATGATCCTGAGCGATGTTGTCTTCCCGCAGCCCGAAGGACCAAGGAGCGATACGAAAGCGCCCGTCGGAATTTCGAGATCGACCCGGTTCACGGCCACGACGTCGCCATAGGTCTTGGAAACACCGCGAAAGGCAATGTCGGGTTCATTCATTGCGGGACAATCACGCGCCAGTAGCGGCGCATCAAAAGCGGGAGGAGGATGATTGCAACAGCCACCAGCAGAAAGGCAAGGGAAATGGGATGGGTGAGGAAAACTGAGAAATCACCCTGGCTGATCGTCAACGCACGCCTGAGTTGCTGCTCCGCCAGAGGTCCCAGGATAAGGCCGATGATGCAGGGTGCCACCGGTATTGCGAAATTGCGCATGAGATACCCGATGATCCCCAGGATGAGGAGGAGATAGAGGTCGAAGGTCGAGTTGTTGAGGCTATACACCCCCAAGGTGGAGAAAAGCAGGATGCCTGCATAAAGCAGGGGCGCCGGAATCGACAGGAGCCGTACCCAAACGCCCACCATCGGGAGGTTCAAAACGAGGAGCATGACGTTGCCGATATAGAGGCTGGCGATCAGTCCCCATACGAGCTTTCCTTCGCCCGAGAACAGTAAGGGGCCGGGTTGGAGCCCGTACTGCTGGAAAGCCGCGAGCATGATGGCCGCTGTGGCAGAGGTTGGCAGCCCGAGGGTCAGGAGCGGCACCAATACGCCGGCAACCGCTGCATTGTTGGCAGCTTCGGGCCCGGCGACGCCTTCGATGGCGCCTTTGCCAAATTCCTCCGGCCTTTTGGATAGCTTCTTCTCAAGCGAGTAGGACAGGAAAGTTGGAATTTCCGTGCCTCCCGCCGGCAGTGCACCGAAGGGAAAGCCGAGCAGCGTGCCTCGCAGCCACGGGAGCCACGATCTTCGCCAGTCCTCCGCCGTCATCCACAGAGAGCCTTTGACGGGTTCGAGCGTCGCCGCCACGAGCGCCGGACGCGATGCTATGTAAAAGGCTTCGCCGACCGCGAAAAGTCCCACGGCCACGACGACGATATCCACGCCGTCCAGAAGCTGTGGAATGCCCATCGCGAAGCGCGCCTGCCCGGTGAGCGTATCGATCCCGATGAGTCCGATAGCCAGGCCCAAGAACAGGCTGATGAGCCCGCGCACGCGGGATTCGCCCAATAGCCCTGTCACCGTGACGAAGGCCAAGACCATGAGCGCGAAATATTCCGCCGGACCGAATTTGAGCGCGACCTTTATTGCCACCGGCGCCAGGAAGGTTAGGAGCACCGTTCCAATGGTGCCGGCAACGAACGAGCCGATGGCAGCCGTGGCGAGTGCGGCAGCGCCTCTCCCGCGCTTTGCCATCTTGTTTCCCTCGAGCGCCGTGATGATGGAGCCGGATTCGCCAGGCGTGTTGAGCAGGATCGATGTCGTCGAACTGCCATACATCGCCCCGTAGTAGAGCCCTGCGAACATGATGAAGGCACCGGTCGGGTCGAGCTTGCTCGTCAGTGGCAAAAGCAGGGCGATGGTCAGTGCGGGGCCGATACCCGGAAGAATTCCAATCACCGTCCCAAGTGTCACGCCGAGCAGCGACCAGAGCAGATTCGTTATGGTCAAAGCCGTTGAAAAACCCTGCAGGAGCTGGTCGAGCGCCGACATTACGACCAGCTTGCGAGAATGCCGGCCGGCAAGCTCAAGCCAAGGCCATGGACGAAGGTGATATAAGCCACGACCGCAAGTGCGAAGCCAAACACGAGATCGCGCGCATAGCTGCGGCTGCCGAAACCGATCGCGACCAGCAGAAAGAGCAGCGTCGAGGACAGGATGAATCCGAGCCATTCAAACAGCAAGGCATCAAGCACGATTGCCGCACTGATGATGAAAACGGGCAAGTTGGAGGCGGGATGTTCGTCTTGAGGAGTCTGAATGCCGCGCCAGCTCTCGATCAGGTAGAGTACCCCCAGAAGAACGAGGCCGAAGGCTATGGCAAAAGGAAAGACTCTAGGTCCAACCTTTGAATAGCTCGGGGCCACGTGGATCTCGGTCGTTCCCCAGAAGAAGAGGAGCCCGGCGACGACCAAAGCGATGCCGAGGAGTATCTCTCCCGTCGCTCTGCCGCCGCCGAACATCGATGCTTACTTCACGAGCCCGATTTGCTTCAGCGTCGCGGTGATGCGCTCGTTCTCCTGCTTGAGGTAATTGGCGAACTCGTCACCCGCGAGATAAAGGTCCATCCACTGCTTGTCGGCCAGCACCTTCTTCCATCCATCGCTCTTCACGGTTGCATCGACCGTTTCCATGAGAGCTTTCTTCTGGGCATCGTCGATCCCCGGGGCAGCAACGATCGCCCGCCAATTGGCGAGCTCGACGTCGACGCCCTGCTCCTTCAGCGTCGGTATGTCGACGCCCTCGAGCCTTTCCGGCGCCGAAATGGCGAGTGCCCGAAGCTCGCCTGACTTGATCTGGCCTTGCCATTCGCTCAGCCCGCTGATGCCAACGCTCACATGGCCGCCCAGGATCGCCGCCAGTGCTTCGCCGCCGCCCGAATAGGGCACGTAATTCACGTTGGCGCCTTCCACACCCACTGCTTGCGCGACGAGACCGGCGAGAATGTGGTCTGTGCCTCCCGCCGAGCCGCCGCCCCAGGAGATCGAACCCGGATCGGCCTTGAACTTGGCGACGAGATCGTCGAGCGTCTTGATTTCGGAGGAGGCCGGAACCACAAGAACTTCATACTCGCCCGTTAACCGTGCAATCGGCGTGACCTGATCGAGGGTCACGGGCGAAGCATTGGTCAGAATGGCGCCAACCATCACCAGGCCGTTCACCAGCAGTGCATTGCCGTTGCCCTTGTGCTTGTCGACGAATTGGGCAAGGCCCACTGTGCCGCCCGCCCCCGGTATGTTTTCGACCGTTACCGTCTTGGCGATTCCTCCGCTCTGCATGGTCTCCTGAAGCGCGCGAGCGGTCTGATCCCAACCTCCCCCCGGAGCGGCAGGTGCAATCAGCAGCAAGTCATCCAGGGCGAGGGCGGGCCCGGCGAAGCCCAGCACCATGGTGACGGTCGCGGCGCGCAATAACGTGCCGAGGTGAATTCGCTTCATAACTCACTCCCTGGAATTTTGTTGAAACTGCATCCACTGCAAGCATAAACCGCGCCCGCGGCTCGCGCCAAGCAAAACCGGACAGCGGTAGGGTCGCTCATGCTCTTTACGGCTGCTTCTTCTCCAAATGCCCGCCGAAACGATGCCGCATGGCGGAAAGCAGCTTATCTGCATAGCTCGGCGTTTCGCGCGAGCGAAACCTCGCGAAGAGCGCAGCAGCCAGAACCGGCGCCGGCACGGCCTCGTCGACAGCGGCCATCAGGCTCCAGCGGCCCTCGCCTGAATCCTCGACACGGCCGGCAAAGGCGGTGAGATTCTTGTCGTCTTTGAGGGCCAGCGAGGTGAGGTCGAGCAGCCAGGAACTGATCACGCTGCCATGGCGCCAGACCTCGGCAATATCCGCGAGATCCAAGTCATAGCGCTGCTCGGGCGGCAGGTCTTTGGAGTTTGCCTTGTGCAATATGTCGAAGCCCTCGGCATAGGCCTGCATCAGTCCATATTCGATGCCGTTGTGAATCATCTTGACGAAATGTCCCGAACCCGAAGGACCGCAATAGACAAAGCCTTGCACGCCCGCTGTGGCGCCAGGTTCGCCGCCAGGGGATAGGTCCTTTAGCAGCGGCTCGGCGATGCGGAAGGCTTCGGCCTCCCCTCCCGCCATGAGGCAGAACCCGCGCTCCAGCCCCCAAACGCCTCCGCTCGTTCCCACATCGAGATACCGAATGCCCTTTCGGGACAGCACCTCGGCTCGTCGGATGTCGTCCTTGTAGAAGGTATTTCCCCCGTCGATGATGATGTCGTCCGGGTCGAGAACTTCGGCCAGCTCCATGATGGCGTTTTCCGTGATGCTGCCCGCCGGCAGCATGACCCAGACGATGCGGGCCCGTGATAGGAGGCCCCGCAATTCGGCAAGCTTTGCGACCGGCTTTGCCCCCTCGCCTGCGAGTTCGGCCCCACGCGCCGCATCGAGGTCGTAAACCACGCATTCATGGCCCTTCCGCACAAGCCGCTTTGCGATGTTGCTGCCCATGCGGCCGAGCCCCACGATTCCGATTTGCATTGTCTTCAGATTTCCCGTTTGGCGATGCCAGTTTAGCGTCTTGGGGGCGATCCGCCCACCTCGGGGACCATATCGAGAACATGCCTGTCGAGCGTCACGCTGTCAAGGACTTTTTTCTATTCATAGGAACTCCTCGTCCGCGCATGACGCAATAGCACTCGTTATGGCCGGGCCAGACCCGGCCATCTCTCTCAAGCCAGTTTCATCGCCGACAAGAGCTCCTTTGAACTCATCACGTGGCAGTAGATCATGTTGATGATCTCGAGCTCTTTCCGGTGGAGTTCGTCGGAGCCGGCGGCGCAGCAATCTTCCACCACGATGACGTTGAAGCTCTCGTCTGCAAGGCTGCGCACGGTGGAAGAGACGCACTGATCGGTAAAAATCCCTGCACAGATGACGTTCTTTTTGCCGAGATTGTTCAGAATGAGGCGCAGATTCGTGCCCGTCAGGGCGGAATCCGTCGTTTTGGTGACGACGATCTCATCCTCAAGAGGCCAAAGCTCCTTCACGAGCTGCGAAACGCGCTCGTTTTTCGGTAGCAACAGGTTGTTCCAGCCGGGCTTCTTCTGACTGATGGACCGCTCTCGCCCGTCTTTCGTCTGCGTTGCAATGCGGGCGAAAAGGCACTCGATGCCGTTCGCTCGGCATAAACGCAGAAGTTCCGCCGTTCGAGGAATGACGATCTGGTGCATGCGCTCATGAAACGGAGTCCAGGCGTCGTAGCGGCGCTTGTTTTCCCCGCTGAGAACATTGCGGTCGGGCCGATCGAGATAGACGTTCTGCACGTCGATGACGAGAAACGCGGTCTCCTCCGGCTCGAACACCGGGTCCTCTGGTTCGGGCGCTCCGTCGTAGTAGATGGATCGAAACTCGGTTTTCCAGTTCATCGCTTGTCGGGAGAGAGCTTCTTACCGGATCATATAGACCTTGCGCACCGTTTCGTGCACACGGCACGTGCCCTTCCAGCCTTTGGGGAAAAATGCAGCCGTGTCGGGCGTGATCTCGATCACCTCGCCCGATTCGTGCGTGTAGGTGCAGCGCCCGCTGAGAAAATGGCAGAACTCGTCGCTGGTGACGTGGCAGTTCCAAAAGCCCGGCGTGCATTCCCAGATGCCGCATTCGGAAGAGCCGTCGGGGTTCCTGGAAATGAGCACGCCAGATGTTCGCGACCGACCCTCGATCATGGTGGGCACTGGACCCCAGTCCGTGAGGTCGCTCACGTCGAGCGGATGCTCAAGCCTTGGCGTCGCCGTCATCTCTCAGGCGGCTTGCTTGGAGAGACTATCGAGGATTTTTGCGGCCTTGGTCGGCCCATGCTGCTTCTGCATCTGCGCTGAAGTGGCATTGAGTCTTTTTTTCATCTGCTCGTCGGTCAGCATGGCGTTGATCTTGTCCATCAGCTCCTCGTCGGTCCAATCATACCTATGAGATTTGAAGCCATGGCCCGTTTCCTCCACGCGCGTCGCATTGTCATGGCCATCCCACACATAGGGCATGATCAGTGCCGGCTTGCCGAAGTAGAGGCACTCGGTGAAGGAATTGTTGCCGCCGTGGTGGATCACCGCATCCACCTGCGGGATCACCGAAGGCTGCGGGAACCAGCTGTCGATGTGCACATTGTCGGGAATTTCACTATATTGGTCCTTGTAGTCGCCGACATTCACGAGCGCCCTGACCGGCATGCGCCCGATGAGAACCATCAAGCGCTTCAGAAGCTCGACGTCGCCGGCGCCCAAAGAGCCGAAGCTCACATAGAGCAACGGCTCGCTCTTGTTGCTTTTGAACCGCGGAATTTCATAAGGCTTCTCCTGGCGCACGCAGCCTTCCAGATACTGGAACTTGCTCGGTCCAAGCGGCTTGCGCCTCTTGAACTTCACCGCCGAAGGGTAGAGCAGCAGGTTCATGTAGGGAGAGGCTTCAAAGAATTGCCCTACGGAATAAGGCTTTTCGCCATGCTCCTTGAGGAACATGTTGAAATCGTCATGGATCGGCTTGATGACCTCGTTGAAACGTTTCCGATAGAGCTCGAAGCCCGACTTGTCCTTTTCCCCGCAGCCCGACAGATGCGGCGGAATGTCGGGATCCTCGATCTCGTTCTCCGAGCAGGAGATGATCCTGACCCAGGGTTTGCGATTTTTGCGCGAATAGCGCTTAATGGCCGGAAATAGAATGACGTTGTCGACGCACACGACGTCAGGCTTGAGCCGCGATAGCACCTCGGGCAGATCCTTCTCCGCCCATTTGGCGGTGGAGACGATCGCCTGCCAGCAATCTTTCACATAGTTGTCGATCTGGTCGTACGGCCGCTTGCGGAAATTCGGTATGTGACCATTGATGAAATCCGTCCAGAATTTCGCCATCTCCTCGGGCGGCATCGGCTCCGACAGGTTCACCGGATGCGCCTCAAAGCCATAGCCCTGGTAGACATGCAAGAAGCCGGGATCGGAAAGGAAGACCGCCCTGTGGCCAAGCTTCTCCACCGCTTGCGCGATACCCACGGAGTTGAGCGCCGGGCCGAAGGCAGCCTCCGGAAAGAAGGCGATGAGCTTTCCGCCCTGCTCCTTGCGCCGGCTTGTGTCGGCAGGCTTCGGAGCCCGCTTCCTCACCGCCTTCACAACCTTCTTCGCCACCTTGCGCGTGGCTTTTGCAGCGGCCCTCGTGCTCTTTCTTGCCGCTTTTTGGACGGGCTTCTTGACCTTTCGCGCCATTGGCTTCTCCCTGCGGGGTTCTGTGTAACCCGTTATTCGGGCCTGCTCAAGACTTGCGCCCGGTGAGCGCATTGCGATCCAGGCGCTGCGACACGAGCACCAGGCAGAAGCTCAGGAACATGACGATGGTGGCCATGGCGTTGATCTCGGGCGTCACCCCGAAGCGGATCATGGCGTAGATTTTCATCGGCAGCGTGGTGGATGCCTGCCCTGCCCCGGCGGTGAAATAGGCGATGATGAATTCATCGACCGAGAGCGTGAAAGCGAGGAGCGCTCCCGCCAGCACGGCCGGAGCGATCAAAGGCAGGGTGACCTTAAGAAACGTCGTCGACGCATTCGCCCCGAGATCGGCGGAAACTTCGAGAAGGGACCAATCGAAATTTTTGAGCCGCGCCCTCACCACGGCGCAGACGAAGGCAATGTTGAACACCACATGGGCGAGAATGATGGAATGGAGGCCGAGGGTGAATTTGAGCAGCGTGAAGAACGATAGAAGCGCGATGGCCAGCACCACGTCTGGAATGATCATCGGGGCAAACAGCAGGGCATCCGCTGCGGCGGAGACGCGGCGGCGCTCGACACCAAGCGCCAGCAAGGTGCCGAGCAGAGTGGCAATGGCAGCCGATGTGACCGCCACGATCAACGAATTGCTGGCAGCCTTCAGAATATCGGGGCTGTCGAGAAGCCTTGCATACCATCGCAGCGAAACACCCGTCCAAACGGTTGGCAGGCCGGCACTGTTGAAGCTCAGTACCATGAGCATGAGGATCGGCGCATAGAGAAACACGAAGACGAGCCCCAGATGCGCGCCAAGTGTTCTAGACATGCGATCTCCCCCCATGAGCGCGATTGGTGGCGAGTGCCTGCAGGAACAACAACGCCATCATGACGGCGATGAGGATCATGGAGAGCGTGGCGCCGAAGGGCCAGTCGCGGGCGGTGAGGAACTGGTCGTAGATCAGATTTCCCACCATTTGCAGCCGCCCACCGCCCAGAAGATCGGGGGTGATGAAGTTCCCGATGGACAGGACAAAAACGAAAACCGCGCCTGCGGCAATGCCGGGCAGCGTCAGGGGCAAGGTGATGCGCAGGAAAGTGGTAGTGGCGCCGGCACCCAGATCGCGGGAGGCCTCGGCATAGGACGGATCGAGCCGCTGCAGGGCGGCATAAATAGCGAGCACGACGAATGGGCAGTAGTTGTAGACGAGGCCGAGAATGACGGCGAACTCGTTGTAGAGCATGGGCAGCGGCTGATCGATGGCTCCGAGCCAGCGCAGAAAGCCGTTGATCACGCCCTCGCGATTGAGCAACACCATCCAGGCGTAGGTCCGGATCAGGTAGTTGGACCAGAAGGGCAAGAGCACGAGAAGAAGGAGTGCGGGCTGCAGCGCTGGTTTCGCGCGGCTGATGGCATAGGCCGCGGGATAGGCGATCAGGATCGACAGCACCGTGGCCGCGAAGGCGATGCGTGCGGAGTCGAGAAGAATGGAAAGATAGAGAGGATCGAAAGCGCGCCGGAAGTTCTCGGCCGTGACGATCCCGTAGTCGATGCCGCCGTAGACCCCCCGCTCGAAAAAGGCCATGGCGAAGATGATCGCGCACGGCAGAACCATGAACAGCCCGAGCCAGAGAAACCCCGGCAGAACGAGAAGAAGCGAGCGGTCTTTTAACGCCATGGCGGCTACGCCCCGGGAGCGCGCAGCTCCCGGAGGTGAACATTGGCAGATGGTGTCACTTACTTTGCCGCCAGGATTTCGGTCACGGTCTTGGAAAAGGCCTTCTGTCCCTCGCCCAAGTCGCGCAGCTGCTCGTACTTCAAGAGCTCGGCGGGCGTGATCGCCATGTTCGGATATTTTTCAAACAAGGACTTGTCGATTGCTTCCATCCCTGCCTTGTTCGGCGTCTTGTACATGATATTCTCGACCACCCATTTGCCGTTGTCGACGCCGAGGACATAGTCGATGAACTTATGCGCGGCATCCTTGTTCTCGGACGCAGCGGTGATGACCATGGTGTCGACCCACAGATCGGAGCCTTCCTTGGGGATCACATACTTAATGGCCCCGTTTTCGGCGATCCCGTAATTGCACCAGCCATCCCAAGCGTGAGTCACGACGGCCTCCCCCGACACGAGTTTCTGATAGAAGACCGTGTCGTCATAGGCGAGCAGATTACGCTTGGCCTCGATGAGCTTGGCTTTGGCTGCATCGAGCGTCTCCGGATCGGTCGCGTTCACGGATTTGCCCATGGCGAGCAAAGCCGCCGCCATCAGCCAGCGATCGGTCGAGAGCATCGTCTCCTTGCCTTTCACGTCTTCGGGCGGTGCAAGCAGGTCGTTCCAGCTCTGCGGCTCCGTCTTCACGAGATCGGAGCGGTAGCAGATGCCAGTGGTACCCCAAGTATAGGGCACCGAGTATGTGTTGCCCGGATCGTGCTGAAGCTGCATGGCCTCGGGATAGAGGTTCTTGATGTTGGGGATCTTGCTGTGATCGACGGGCGCGGCAAGTCCCAGCTTGTTCAGGGCCTCGGCGAAAGGCGATGACACGAAAAGCACATCGTAGCCTTTACCGCCGCCGGCCGTCACCTTGCCCATGATCTCTTCATTGGTGGCATGGACGGAAAGCTCGGCCTCGATGCCCGTGTCGGCCTTGAACCGCTCGAGCAGATCCTTCGGCATGTAACCGTCCCAGTTCGAGATGACAATCTTGTCTGCCGCCTGTGCCGCGCCGGCCAGAACGAGCACGGCCACCGACAGCGCCACCTGCGCGGATTTCTTCCACCATTTCATGAGCGATCTCTCCCTGTTGATCCTTTTGGTTATCTCTTCTGCGGTATGCGTTTCTCGTACCATCGGAACGCCCAAATGATGAAGAAGTAAAGCACGACATAGACAATGAGCACCAGCAACAGCGGTTCATAGACGCGATAAGTGTCCTGTCGGATCTTGTTGGAGACGCCGAAGAGGTCGAGCACCGTCACTGTTGCCGCCAGCGGCGTCGCCTTGAGTTGCAGGGCCGTTTCTCCGGCAAGCGTTGGTAGCGCTAGACGAAAGGCACGTGGCAGCCAGATGCGGCGAAGCACCCCCCATGGCGACATGCCGAAGGCTTTGCCGGCCTCCAGCTCCCCCTTCGGCACCGCCAGCAGGGCGCCCCTCATGATCTCCCCTTCATATCCCGCGAAGCTGGTGGTTAAGGCGACGAGCGCATAGAAATAGCCTTCGCGCAGGATGGGCCACATGAAGCTCTGGCGTATCCCGGGGATCATCGGGAAAAGCGAACCAAAACCGAAGTAGAGAAGCCAGATCTGAACGAGAAGCGGTGTGCCGCGGATGAAAGTGCAGAAGCCGCGCGCCATCGCACCGAGCAGAGGCGTCCTGAGAGCTTGCACCAGGCCTATGGGAATCGCCAGGACCATGCCGATGACGACAGACAGCACCAGCAGCTCGATGGTGATAAGCAATCCATTGAGAAGCAGGGGCAAATATTCAGGTACCCAGTCCCACACCATGGGCTAACCCAGTCGCGGCATGCCGCGCCGATAGTAGGCCTCCACACGCTTGAACACCTGATTGGAGGCGAGCGTGATCATCAGATAGACGAAGGCAGCGCAGGAGAAGAAGAGAAGGTAAAGCTTGGTGTTGCCTGCTGCCTGTCGCGTCGCCAGCAACAGCTCGGTGTAGCCGACAACGGCAATCAGCGAAGAATCCTTGGTGACGATAAGCCAGAGATTGGCCATGCCGGGAATGGCCAAAGGCAGCATGGCGGGAATGACGATGCGGCGAAACCTGAGCCACGGCGTCATTCCGAAGGCCCTGGCCGCGTCGATCTGGCCCACGGGTATCGCCTGAATCGCGGCGCGCAGCACTTCCGTCGCATAGGCGCCCTGCATGAAGCCGAGGACGGCCACGGCGGCGGCAAAGCCGCTCACGCGCACTGCCGTGTACCCATAGGAGGCCAGCACGCCGTTGAGCAGCCCAGTGCCCGCATAGTAGAGCAGAAGGATGAGGATCAGCTCCGGGGAGGCACGAACGAAAGTGGTGTAGAACTCGAGTACGCGGCCCAGCTTCCTGTTGCCGCCGAGCTTGCCCATGGCTCCGGCGAGCCCGATGAGAAGGCCGATCGCATAGGCGCAGATGGATATCTGCACCGTCATCCAGGCGCCGCGCAAAATTTCGTCGCCGTAACCCTGATCGCCGAAGAACAGGATCTCAGGAAAACCCGGCTGCGCCATCCCCCTTTTGCCTCTTTTGCCGACTGCCGGCCACGCCCCTCACGGCGTGACCGGCCTTTTGCTTAGGACGCCGGAAGCACGACAACCGGCTTCAAGTCTGGATATTTGTCGGTAATCTTCACAAGCTCGCCGTTCTTCGCCAGCTCGGACAGCGCATTGTTGAGCTTGTCCTTCAGAGCCGTGTCTTCCTTGCGCACGCCGCCGCCGACGCCCTCGCCCAGAATGGCCGGATCGTCTGGAACCTGTCCCTTGAGTTCGCAACAGGCCTGGCCCTGTTCCGTTTTCAGATAGGCGTCAAGCGCACTGCCATCGGCTTGGACATAGTCGAGTCTGCCGGCGGCGAGGTCGTTGTTGGCTTCATCCTGGGTCTGATACGTCTTGATCTCGGACTCTGGAAAATACTTCCGCAGATATTTCTCGTGAATGGTGGACACCTGCGCGCCGAGCGTCTTGCCCTTCAGATGTGCAGGGGTAATGTCCTTGTCCCCGTCCTTCGCGCCGATGATGACCGTCGGCGTGTTGTAATACATGTTCGTGAAATCGATGGTCTTCTTGCGCTCTTCGGTGATGGACATGGAACTCCAGATCACGTCGATCTGCTTCGAGGTGAGTGCTGGAATGATTCCATCCCAGGCAACTTCCACCAGTTCGCACTTCTCGTTCATCTGCTTGCAGACGGCGTCCATCAGGTCGATCTCCCAGCCGACCCACTTGCCCGAGGCGTCCTTCGAGGAGAAGGGCGGGTAGGGCTCGGCCGCAACGCCGAATTTGATGTCAGCCTGGGCTGCGCTGGCCCCAAAGAGCGCAGCGAATACCAAGGCGCCTGCAAATTTTGCAAAAGCCTTCATGTTTTAAACCTCCCATTTCAAAAATGACCGGCCGAAAAGAAACCGGCCAGCAGTGTTTTCAACATTACCAACTCCCGGCCAAAGCGCAATCTCCGCTAGTGCTGCTTCGTACGGGTAAATTGCTTGCAGCGTTCACTTCTGGGATGGTTAAAGACCTGCTCGGGCGGCCCCTCCTCCTCGACCAAACCCTTGTGGAGGAAGATGACATGGCTGGAAACATCGCGGGCGAAATTCATTTCATGCGTGACGAGGACCATGGTTCGGCCCTCATTGGCAAGGTCGCGGATAACCCTCAGGACTTCCCCCACGAGCTCGGGGTCGAGGGCGGAGGTCGGCTCGTCGAACAGCATCACCTTGGGCTGCATGCATAATGCCCGGGCAATCGCTGCCCGTTGCTGCTGTCCGCCCGACAGGAAAGCCGGATATTGGTCGCGCTTGTCGAACAGTCCGACCTTATGGAGCAAGGCTTCGGCGCGTTCGACGGCTTCGACCTTGGGAATCTTGAGCACATGCACCGGCGCCTCGATCACGTTTTCGATCACCGTCAGGTGCTGCCACAGATTGAAGTTTTGAAATACCATCCCGAGTTGAGTCCGGATGCGCTCGATTTGTCGCGGATCGGCAGGCATGGAGTGGCCGTCCTGGGTCCGCTTGAGCTTTACCTCCTCGCCACCGACGATAATGCGGCCCTGGGTCGGCATTTCCAGAAAGTTGATGCATCTGAGAAAAGTGCTCTTGCCCGACCCGGAAGCGCCAATCATCGAGACGACATCGCCTTCGCGCGCCGTCATCGACACGCCTTTTAGCACTTCCAGCGGTCCGAAATACTTATGGAGGTCATGTACGACGACCGCTTCCGGCCTCAGCGCGGCAGTCGCAGACGCTTTTTCGACTGCCGACATTCACCCTCCTTGCGATTGCGGACACATTAGCATGCAATCGCGCGTCTGCAACAATCGGGCAGCCGCCAAGGAGGAACTTCCCTTCCTAACGGGGAAAGGCTAGGTTTCGCCACGCGGTGGTGCAAGGCCGCCGCTCAACTGGGTGGCGCGATCGCGAGGATTGCGTTCTTGTGGGAGGTTATCATGAAGGTTTCTCACCGAATAATGGTCTCGGTGATTGCTGCAGGTGCGCTTGCCTCGACGGCGCTCGCACAAGAGATGAAAAAGGAAATCGGAGCGGGTGAAGGCCAGGTCGATATCGTCGCCTGGCCCGGCTATATCGAGCGCGGCGAGACGGATAAGAACTACGACTGGGTGACGGAGTTCGAGAAGAAAACTGGCTGCAAGGTCAACGTCAAGACCGCGGGCACGTCGGACGAGATGGTCGCGCTCATGAATGAGGGTGGCTTCGACCTCGTCACAGCCTCGGGCGATGCCTCGCTCAGGCTCATTTCGGGAAAACGCGCACAACCGATCAATGTCGATCTCATTCCAAGCTGGAAGATGGTCGATGAGCGGCTGCAGAACGCGCCCTGGCACACGGTGAACGGCGTGCACTACGGAGTGCCGTATCAATGGGGCGCCAATGTTCTCGCCTTCAACACCCAGGTGTTCAAGGAGGCGCCAAAGAGCTGGAAAGTGGTGTTCGAAAAGACGGATCTGCCCGACGGGAAGTCCAACGAAGGGCGCGTGCAGGCCTTCGACGGACCGATCTACATCGCCGATGCCGCGCTCTATCTCATGAAGCAGAAGCCGGAGCTGGGCATCAAGGACCCTTATGAGCTCAATGAGGATCAATACAAGGCTGCACTCGATCTCCTCCGCCAGCAGCGCAAGATCGTCGGTCGCTACTGGCACGATGCTTTCGTGCAGATCGATGATTTCAAGAACGAGGGCGTCGTTGCCTCATCCTCCTGGCCCTTCCAGGTGAATCTCCTCAAGGGCGACAAACAGCCGATAGACTCGGTCATTCCCGAGGAAGGCGCCACCGGCTGGGCGGACACCACCATGATGCACTCGGAAGCCTCGCATCCCAACTGCGCCTATATGTGGCTCGAGCATTCGATCAATCCGAAGCTTCAGGGCGATCTCGCGGCTTGGTTCGGGTCGGTGCCGGCGGTGCCGGCTGCCTGCACGGGCAACGCCCTTCTCACCGACGCCGGCTGTGAGACCAATGGTGCCGGCAGTTTCGAAAAGGTTCATTTCTGGCGGACGCCAGTAGCCAAATGTACCTCGCAGGCTCAGGGCTGCGTTCCTTACTACCGATGGGTGTCCGATTACATTGCAGTGCTTGGCGGCCGATAGACCGGCTGCTGCCAGGGCCCGGCCTTTATCTGCATTGCGGTAGGTCCGGAGTTCAGCTCGATGCAATTGACATCGAGCTGAGCCCGGCGCCTTGCCCGTTGATAAAGGACGGTCTTAAGCTCAAGTTTCAATGACCATCGCCGTTCGATTCGACAAGGTGTCCCGTCATTTCGGCCAGGTGCGCGCCGTCGATGAGGTGACTCTCGATGTTGCGGAGGGCGAATT
>Ga0209382_10001945_pt1 | contig 31222 bp, 31 predicted proteins | sample SoiMetdeltSBSDD5_FD_187599 | JGI IMG/M metagenome (GOLD analysis project Ga0209382, IMG submission 187599) | Bulk soil microbial communities from a Populus tree surrounding site in Tennessee, USA - Soil MetaG P. deltoides SBSDD5 (SPAdes) (version 2) | ecosystem: Environmental > Terrestrial >...
GGGCCACCTTCTTTTTGATCGGCGAGCGCGCCGCGCGGTCGCCGGCGGTCGTGCGCCGGATGGCCGCCGAGGGACACGAGGTCGCCAATCACTCGTGGTCCCATCGCAGCCTCTGGCTCTGCGGCCCGCGCGCGACCGCCGAGGAGATCCGGCGCGCGCACGAGCGGCTGGCCGACCTGGCCGGCGCCTCGCCCCGACACTTCCGCCCGCCGTGGGGCATGGTGAACGCGGCGATGTTCGCGGCGCTGCGACGGGTCGACGAAAGGTGCGTGTTCTGGTCGATCCAGCCCGAGGGCCAGCGGCCCACGCCGGCCGCCGATCAGGTCTCGTACGTCCTCGACCGCGCGCACGCGGGAGCGATCGTGGATCTCCACGACGCCGAGGGCACGGCCGGCGCCCCGGCGCGGCTGCTCGCGGCGCTCCCCGCGCTGCTCGCGGGCCTGCGCGAGCGCGGCTACGCCTTCACGACCGTGGCGGACCTGCTCTCGCCGCGCGGCTGAAGCGATCCGACGAGCCGCTACGGCTCCGCTGGCGCGGTGCGAGGCTTCGGAGGCGTGGGAACGGCGTCGCCGCCCAGGCGGCGGCGGCGACCGAGGAATTTCAGGAACTGGGCCCCCTCGCTCAGCCGCCGACGGAGGACCGCCGGGTCGCGCAGCATCTCGCCACCGATCGCGAAGATCTTCCGCGGGCGGAAGTAGAAGCGCCGGTAGAACTGCTCGAGCGAGCCGAAGATCTCGGTGCGGCTGAGGTGCGGGTAGCCGAGCACGCTCGTCTGCACGCCGCCGGCGTCGACGAGGTCGTTGTCCTGCAGCCAGCCCCGCTCGCGCGCCTCGCGGTGCAGCGCGGTGCCGGGGTACGGCGCGGCCAGCGACACCTGGATCGTGTCGGGGTCGATGTCGAGGGCGAACCGCACGGTCTCCTCGATCGTCTCCCGCGTCTCGCCCGGCAGCCCCATGATGAACGTGCCGTGGATCTTGATGCCGAGCGCGCGGGCGTTGCGCGTGAACTCCCGCGCCCGATCGATCCGCAGCCCCTTCTTGATGTTGTTGAGGATCGCCTGGCTGCCCGACTCGTAGCCGACCAGCAGCAGCCGTAGCCCGTTGTCCTTGAGGACCTTGAGGGTGGCGTACGGCACGTCGGCCTTGGCGTTGCACGACCAGGTGACGCCGAGCCGCCCCAGGCCCCGCGCGATGGCCTCCGCCCGCGGGAGGTCGTCGGTGAAGGTGTCGTCGTCGAAGAAGTACTCCTTCACCTGCGGGAACAGCTTCGTGGCGTGGGCGATCTCGGCCACGACGTGCTCGACCGAGCGCGTGCGATAGCGGTGACCGCCCACGGTCTGCGGCCACAGGCAGAAGGTGCACTTCGAGCGGCAGCCGCGGCCGGTGTAGAGCGAGACGTAGGGGTGCAGCAGGTAGCCGATGAAGTAGCGCTCGACCTCGAGGTCGCGCTCGTAGACGTCGACCACGAACGGCAGCCGGTCCATGTCCTCCAGCACGGCGCGCTCGGGCGTGCGGTCGAGACGCCCGTTGACGCGGTACGAGAGGCCGGCCACGCGGTCGAGCGGGTGGCCCTGTGCGACCTCCTGGATCGTGAAGTCGAACTCGGCCCCCGCTACGAAGTCGATCGCGGCCGACGCCCGCAGCGCGGCCTCGCGGGCGACCGCGACGTGCGCGCCGACGAAGCCCACGCGGAGCGACGGGTTGACCTCGCGCAGCGCCTCTGCCACCCGCACGTCGTGCGCGAACGAGGGCGCGCTCGTGTGCAGGACGGCGAGGTCGTAGTCGCGGGCCAGCGGCAGCACGTCGTCGAGCGTGAGGCCGGCCGGCGGGGCGTCGACGAGCCGCGAGCCCGGGACGAGCGCGGCTGGCTGCGCCAGCCACGTCGGATACCAGAAGGAGCGCACCTCGCGGCGGGCCTGGTAGCGGGATCCCGCGCCCCCGTCGAACCCCTCGAAGGACGGCGGGTGCAGGAACAGCGTCCGCGCGTAGTCGGGCATCGCGCTCATCTTAGCCGATCGGCTCGTGGCTCATCGGTTCACGTAGAGGCGCCGGCCCCCGCCCGTGGCGACGAGCCGGGCGGCCGGCAGACGCGTCACGACACTTCGCTCGGGCGGCCGTCCCGTGACGAGCCACACGCGCCCCGGCCCCTGCCACGCTCGGTCCAGCCGTGCGCCGTCCCAGAAGGTGTCGCGCCACTCGGGCCGGGTCGACCCGAAGCCGAGGACGCTGCGCCGCCCGTCGACGATCACCGGCCGCCGGCCCGAGTACCACTCGAGCGCGCCCGCGTTCTCGATGGGACCCTCGAGCGCGACGACGTCGGCCGCGTCGGCGTGCCGCCGCACCTCGTCGCCGATCCCCTTCACCGTGCGGTGGGCCGAGACCAGCGCGAGGCTCCGGGCCGCGCTGGGCAGCACCAGCGCGAGCGTGACGATCGTCGCGAAGACCGCCGCCGTCCGGGCCCGCCTCCGGCCGGCGATCGCGAGCGCCACCGCACCGCCGGCGAACACGAGCCCGGTGACGCCGACGAGGGGCTGGAACGACGACCATTCCGGCACCGGTGGCGGCCCCAGCTCGACGGCGCTCTTGCGGGTCGCCACGTCACTGGCCTCGATCACGCCGCTCATGAACGCCGCGCCGTCGGTGACCCACGCCGTCGCGCAGCCGATGGCCAGCACGCCGAAGAGCACGGCGTGCACGCCGGCCAGCCATCGCACGTCGAGCTCGCGCCAGCCGCGCGCGGCGAGCAGCGCGACGGCCGGATAGGCGGGCAGCCCGTAGTGCGGCAGCCGGAACGGCGACAGCGCCGTGAGCCCGAGCACGCCGACCGCCCAGAGTGCCAGCGCGATCCACGGGATCTCGGCCGGCTCGCGCCAGGCCCGCCGCGTCACGAGCCGTCCCACGACGACGCCGGCGGGGAGGACCCACGGCGCGGCGCCGAGCAGCGCCACCGTCGTGAACTCCGCGGCGGACAGGGGCACGTCCTCGTCGGGAAAGACCCGGGCGCGCGCGACGTTGAGAAGGTGGTTGTCGACGACCGTGTACCACGTGAACCCGGGCGTGACGGCCTCGGCCAGCGCCCACCAGCCGAACGCCAGCGCGAGCGCCAGCGCCACGCCCCAGGCGGGCAGCCAGGCGCGCACCGGCCGCGCCCGCCCCGCCAGCACCATCGCCAGCCCGATCGCCAGCGGCGGCGCCACCGTCCCGAGCGGATCCTTGGCGAGAGCCGCGAGGCCGAAGATCGCCAGCCCGGCCACGACGCGCGGCGGCCGGCGGTCGACGAGCCCCGACAGCGTCAGCGCGAAGCCCAGCGCGAGGGTCGCGACGAAGAGCGCCTCGGGGCGCACGTAGCGCCCGTAGACGAAGAACCCCAGCGAGCTGAGCAGCGCGAGCCCCGCGACGAGCCCCGTGCGCGCGTCGAGGAGGCGGGTGCCGAGCCAGGCCGTCGCCCCGACCGCCAGCAGCGCGGCGAGGGCCGAGACGAGCCGCGCCGCGCCCTCGCTGGGCCCGGCGACGGAGAAGGCCGCGGCCATGAGCGCGTAGAGCAGCGGCGGCTTGTCGACGTAGGCCACGCCGCCCAGCGTGAGCGGGAGCGGGCGTCCGGCGGCGAGGAGCTCGCGGGCGATCTCCGCGTGCATCCCCTCGCCCGGATCGTCGAAGGGCACGGCGCCGAGCCCGGTCAGCAGGAACGGCGCCGCCACCGCGACCGCCAGCACGGCCGCGACCAGGGCCGAGGCCGGCCGGCTCAGGTGCGCGACACCAGGAACACGCCGAGCACGATGAAGCCGATGCCGGCCCAGCGGGCCGGGGTGACGGGCTCGGCGAGCAGGACCTGCGCCAGGACGGCCACGACGATGTAGTCGAAGGCCGTCATGGGCAGGATCTTGCTGACGTCGGCTCGGGACAGCAGCGTGAGGTAGAGAAAGAAGAACGACGCCTGCAACACGACACCGGCGAGGACCCACGGATTGCTGATCACGTTGCCGACCATACCGCCCACGCGGTCGGCGGACGCCTCCGTGAGGTCCCCGATCGTCTTCATACCCTTGGCCAGGAGCACGTGGCCGGTGCCGCCGAGCAGCCCCGCCACGAGCACGAGCAGAACGGTCTTGATCACAGGGCCTTGCCGATCGCGTCGAGCAGCGCCTTCTCCACGTTCTGGTCGGGTGACATCACCGGCTCGTCCTTGTCGACGAAGAGGATCCGCTCGCGCTTGAACAGCGTGCGCTCGACGCTCACCGTCGTCCGCTCCGTGCCCTGCGCCTTCACCTGCAGCCGCAGACGGTGCCGCAGCGCCTTCTCGTACACGCCGTAGTTCTCGCCGTCGACGCGACGGGAGTCGGTGGTGATCAAGCCGAAGTTCCGATCGGTCTTGTCGAGGTCCCAGCCGAGGTGCTTGAGCACGGCCTCGGTCGCGCTCCACACACGATCCATCGGGGCGCTATACGTACGCTCTACCGCCCCCTGCGGACCCTGCGCCGCGGCGACGCCGGTGAGGATCAGGAGCAGCGACGCGGTCAACAGGCTGACCTTCATGGTGTCCCTCCTTCGGGGATCGGCGGCGCGTCGGCGAGCCGTCCCTGGTGCATACGGTACACGGCGTCGGCGTCGGTGACGGCGTCGGCGCGATGGCTCACGACCACCACCGCGGCGCCGGCGCGCGCGCGAGCGCGCAGGGCGTCCAGGATGACCCGCCCGTTGGCGTCGTCGAGGTTGCCGGTCGGCTCGTCGGCCAGCAGCAGCGGCGGGTCGTTCAGCACCGCGCGGCAGAACGCCACTCGCTGCTGCTCGCCGCCCGAGAGCTGGGGCGGATAGTGCCCCTCGCGCTCCGCCACGCCGAACTGGGCCAGCAGCTCGCGGGCGCGGCGCCGCGGATCGCCGCCGCCGCGGCCGCCGTAACGCGCGGCGAGCACGACGTTGTCGAGCGCAGTCAGCGAGGGCAGCAGGAGGAACGACTGGAACACGAAGCCGACGTAGCGGCCGCGCGCCCGGCTTCGCGCCGACCGGCCCTGCTTGTTCACCCGCTCGCCGGCGATCACGACGTCGCCGGCGTCCGCGTCCTCCAGCAGGCCCAGCACGTTGAGCAGCGTGCTCTTGCCCGACCCCGACGCGCCCAGCACCACGGCCACCCGGCCGGCCGGCACGCGCAGGTCGACTCCGTCGAGCGCGCGGATCGGCGGCCCTGCCGGCGCCCGGTAGGTCTTCACCAGCCCCCGCGCCTCAAGCACCGCGCCGGATCGCCTCGGCGGGCGACAGCCGCACGACCCGCAGGGTGGCGTAGGCCGCCGCCGCCGCGCCGAGCAGCACCGAAAAGACCAGCGCCCCGCCCAGCAGGCGCCCGGAGAAGAGGAAGAGCTGCTGGCCGGTCCGCGCCACCCAGCCGTCCACGGCGGCGCCGAGCCCCATCGCCAGCGCCACGCCGACCGCGCCGCCCGTCAGCGTCACGACCAGGGCCTCGGTGAGGACCTCGCCGCCGAGCTGCAGGTCGGTCGCGCCGAGCGCGCGCTTGACGCCGAAGTCGCGGATCCGCTCGAAGACGGCGGCGGCGACGGTGTTGGCCAGCGACAGGCCACCGATCACGAACGCGAGCACGCCGATGCCCACCAGCAGCGCCGAGAAGAACGCCGTCGAGGAGCGCAGCAGCTGGCTCAGCTCGCTGGGAATCTGCACGTTGACGTTGGGCACGCGCTCGGCGATGCGGCGGGCGACCGCGTCGGGGTCCTCGCCCTCCCGCCAGCCGACGGCGGCGCCGGTGTTGAGGTCGGCGGCGTTCAGCGGGGCCACGCCGGTCGCGATCACCGTGCGCAGGAACGGGTCCTTGGCCACCCACTGCTGGCGCGCGTCGTCGATCGACACGACCACGAAGCGGTCGGGCGCGGTGAGCGTCCGCTCCAGGATGCCGACGACCTCGTACGCCGTGCCCTCGAGCACGAGCGAGTCGCCCACGCGGAGCCCCCGCGACGAGGCGAACGAGGCGCCCACGACGGCGACGTGGCGGTCGCCCGGGCGCAGGTTGCGTCCCTGGTCGACGGGCAGTCGGGGGTAGTGACGATTGGGCGTCTCGACGGCGAGGTCCAGGCCGAGGACGAGCTCCTGGGTGAGCGTCATGAACTGCGAGGTCGAGGGATTGAGCGGCAGCATCACCTGGGCCTGCGCGCCCGACACGCCCGGCACCTCGGCGATGGCGCGGATGCTCGCGGCGGGCAGCATGCCCCCGGCCGTGAAGCCGGTACCCATGCCCATGCCGCGGCCCGCGACCGAGATCTGGCCCAGGACGAAGCGATCGCCGCCCTCCACGAAGCGCACGATGCGCTCGGCCATCGCCCCCAGCGCCACGATGCCCGCGACGCCGATCGCGATCCCGGCGATCGTGAACGCGTAGCCGCGCAGGACGCGGATCACCGCCCGCTCACTCGCGTGCTCGCCCGGTTACCTCTCCGATCGGTTGCGATCACTCGACGGTTCGGGTCAGGAACGACGCGTCTGATATCGATCTCTCGGCTCGCCTCGCCGCCGCGACGGCGGCTCGGCTCGCACTACCATTCCAACCGCGACTCGACCGGTCGTCCGGTGCTGCGACGGACCCAGCTGTTGATGCGGGTGAGGCCGAAGAGCAGGGCCAGGGCGAAGCGTACGCGCAGGGGCATGCGGATGAAGCTGCCGCCCGAGAGCACGTTGAGGACCGCGGTCACGATGCCGAAGGCGTTCTTGGGCTGCAGGAAGAGATCGAGGAACGCCGGCTCGTAGTACTTGTGGATGAACTTGAAGAACGGCGCCACCCCGCGCCACACCTTCCGCTCGTAGGCGGCGAAGCGCCGGGCCGAGAAGCGGCCGTCGGCGAACGCCTCCAGCACGGCCTGGGCGGCGAGCTCGCCGGTCCGCATCGCGATGAAGACGCCGCTGGAGAAGATCGGGTCGATGAAGGCGATGGCGTCGCCGACGCACAGGTACCGATCGCCCACGATCGGCATGTTGGTGTAGGCGAAGTTGGCCGCGCGGTGCACGGGCGTGATCCGCTCCGCCTGCCCCAGGTGCTCGTGCACGCCGCGACACCGACGCACCATCGACTCGAACAGCTCCTCCGGCGTGCCGGCGAAATCCTTCACCACGCGCGCGTGGATCACGGCGCCCACGCTCGTGACGTCGTTCGAGAACGGGATCCACCAGCACCAGCCGCCCTCGAACAGGTAGATGCGGAGGTTGCCCTCCTCGATCCCCGGGAAGCGGTCGGCGCCGCGGTAGTGGGCGAACAGGGCCACCTTGCCGAGGTTCGGCCGCCGGACGCGGCGGCCGATGCGAGAGGCCAGCAGGCCGTCGCGCCCGCTGGCGTCGACGAGGAAGCGCGCCCGATGGTGGGTGCGCTCGCCCCCGCTCGTCGTCTCGAGCGTGACGCCCTCGGCGTCGAAGGCCACGGCGCCGACGGTGACGGGCTGGTGCACCTGCACACCCTGCTTGCGCGCGTGCTCGAGGAGGATCGTGTCGAACTCGGCCCGCGGCACGTTGTAGGTCCAGTTCGGCCACGGCATGCCCTCGAGGAAGTAGAAGGTGTGCCCGAGGTCGGTCTCCTGGTCGTGGAACCTGGCGCCGTACTTCACCTGGAAGCCGCCCTCCGCGACGGGCTCCAGGGCGCCGAGGCGCTCGAGCAGCAGCATCGTCGCCGGCACCATCGACTCGCCGACCTTGAAGCGCGGGAACGCCTCCCGCTCGAACAGCCCGACGCGCAGACCGCCGCGAGCCAGGTGGGTCGCGACCGTCGAACCGCCCGGCCCGCCGCCGACCACCGCGACGTCGTAGACCGCGGCGCTCATGACTGCTCCGCCAGGGCGTCGGCGGTCGCGGCTGACTCGGCCGCCGCGTCCTCCGACGTGGGGCCGCCGTACACGGCCTCGACCAGAGGCGTGACGACGTCCGGGACGCGCTCGCCTGCCACCGCGTACAGCAAGAGCAGCGGCAACGTCAGCGGCGCGGCCAGGGTCGCGGCCGCCGCCGCGGCGGTGCCCCGCCCGCGGGTCTCGCGCCAGATGATGCCCAGCCGCACGCCCGCCCGGCGCATCGCCGCGGCCCCGAAGGCCGCGCTCCACCGCGCCGGCGAGTCGGCGTACGGCGAGGCCGCCTCGAGGATCGCCGCGTGGCGGTTCGCGAGGCGGTCGGGGTCGAAGATCGAGCGCAGCTCGCCCCCGATCGCGCGGGCCTCGTAGCCCCAGCGCCGCACCACGCGCCCGGCCAGGAAGGCGCCGATGGCCACGCCGTCCCGCACGGGGCGGAACCGGCTGCGCTCCTGGGCACGCCCGATGGCCTCGATGCCGACCTCCTCGACCGCCCAGCCGCGCTCGGCCGCGGCGAGCAGGATCTCCGTCTCGAAGACGAAGCCACCTCGCCGCGTGGGCACCTCGTCGAACAGCGCCAGCGGATAGACGCGGAAGCCCGACTGCGTGTCGCGCACCGCGAGGCCGCTCGTCCAGTTCGCGAAGAACGTCGCCACGCGGATCGCGTTGCGACGCGCGCCCGGCAGGACCCCCGCTCCGTCCAGCCGGTTGCCCACGACGACCGTCCGCCGGGTGGACCGGGCTGCGTCCAGCAGCGTCGGGATGGCGGCGGGGTCGTGCTGGCCGTCGCCGTCGAGGGTCACCACGAACGAGGCGCCCCGCCGCCGCGCGGCCGCGATGCCGGTGAGCAGGGCCTGGGCCTTGCCGAGCCGGCGGGTGTGTCGCAGCACGTCGGCGCCCGCCGCGGCCGCGATGGCGCCGCTGTCGTCGCGGGACCCGTCGTCGACCACGAGGACGGGCCCGTGGGCCCGCGCGGCGGTCACGATGCGCCCCACCGTCGCCGACTCGTCGAACACCGGAATTACGATCACTGCCGTCATGCTTCCTCCACTATCACGGCCACGTGGCCGCCGCCGCGGCCGAGTCCGTGCACGAGACCACATCCATCCACACGCGCCGGCTCGCCTCCCTGCCGGTCCGGCAACCGCCGCGTCCGGGCGGTCCACGCCGCGGCGGCCACGTGCAGGGCGCCGAGGCCGGCGTGATGGCCGACCAGCGGCGCGAGTGACACGGCCGGCGCCGGGCGCGCGCCGAGCGCGGCGGCGAGCACGCCCGCCTCCCACGCGTCGCGCGGCGCATCGCCGCTGGCCGAGCCGTAGACCCAGCCCGGCGTCGCGCGTCCGGCGCCCGCGAGCGCCTCGGCGATCGCGCGCGAGGCGACGCGGCGGCCCACCCCCCACGGGCGTGCCGGCAACGACCGCCACGCCGCCCCGGTGACGCGTCCGAGCACGGTGGCACCCCGCGCGCGCGCGACCGGCTCGGCCTCGAGGACGAGGAACGTCGCGCCCTCGCCGCGCACGCCCGCGTCACCGAGCGCGTCCAGCGTCTCGGCCACGAGCGGATCGAGCTCGTCGACGCCGCCGGCGAGGACGGCGTCCACCCGGCCACTCGCCACCGCCGCCGCCCCCCGCGCGACCGCGAGCTCCCCCGAGATCGTCGGCACGTTGATCGTGAGCGAGAGCTCGCGCGAGGCGACCGCGATGGCCGTGGTCGCCGCCATCGTGTTCATGACGGTGCTGGGGAAGAGCAGGGCGGAGAGCCCGGCCGGCCCGCGGGCGAGGTAGCCGTCCGCGAAGGCGATCGTCGAGGTGAAATCGCCGAGCTCGCTCCCCACGACGAGACCGAGCCCGGCCGCGGGATCGACGCGAGCCTCGGCGACGGCGAGCCGCGCCGCGGCGACGGTGAGCTGGCACACGCGCGCCAGACGTCGCCCCTCGCCGGCGTCGATGAGCCCCGCCAGCGTGCCCTCGGGCAGGCGCACCGCCGGGCGGGCAGCGCCCGGGGGCGTGCGCGCGCCGGCGCGCGGGCGCGTCAGCCAGGCGCCGAGCGCGGGCGAGGCGCCGACGACGGCGGCGTTGACCACGCCCACACCCGTGATGACGACCGACCGTCGCTGGCCCTGCGACATCGACTCAGACGCGCCGGAAGAGGAGGGTGACGTTCTGCCCGCCGAAGCCGAACGAATTGGAGATCGCGTGCTCGAGACTCGCCTCACGGGCGACGCGCGGCACGCAGTCGAAGTCGACCTCGGGGTCGGGCGTGGTGAGGTTGGCCGTGGGCGGCACGGTCTCGTGGGTGAGCGCCAGGATCGTCGCGACGGCCTCGAGGCTCCCGGCCGCCGCCATCGTGTGCCCGATCATCGACTTGCTCGAGCTGACGAGGACGCGGCCGCCGCCGAAGACGCGGCCGATCGCCCGCGCCTCGATGCGGTCGTTCTGCGGCGTGGCGGTGCCGTGGGCGTTGACGTAGCCGACCGCCGCCGGCGTCAGGCCGCCCGCGGCCAGGGCGGCGCCCATCGCCCGCACCATCCCCTCACCCTCGGGCTCGGGCGCGGTGACGTGGTACGCGTCGGTCGTCATGCCGTGGCCGGCCAGCTCGGCGTACGCGCGCGCGCCGCGCGCCCGCGCGTGCTCCGCCGACTCCAGCACGACGAAGGCCGCGCCCTCGCCGATCGACATGCCCCGGCGGTCGCGGTCGAAGGGGCGACACGGCTCCGGGTCGAGCAGCTTGAGCGTGTTGAAGCCCATGAAGCAGAGCCGCGTGACGGCGTCCACGCCGCCGGCCACCGCGCAGTCGACCACGCCGTCGGCGATCAGCTCGGCGGCCTCGGCGAGCGCGACGGCGCCCGACGAGCACGCGGTGACGACCGTGTGGCGCGGTCCACCGAGCGCGAGGCGATAACCGAGGGTCTCGGCGTGCGTGGCCGGGAGCATCGAGCGCAGCGACGCGGCCCAGCCGCGCGTCCGCTCCCCGCGCGCCCGGGCCCAGTACCAGCTCTCGGCCTCGAGCATGCCGCCGCCCACGGCGCCGACGACGAGGGCGGCCTCGGCCCGCTCGGCGGCGGTGAGGCCGGCATCCTGGAGCGCTTCCATGGCGGCGCCCAGCGCGAGCCGGTCGGCGCGCGAGCGGCGAGGCGAGCCGGCGGCGATCTCCGGCACCTCGGCGGCGATGCGGCACCGGAAGCCGTCGGCGTCGATGACCGTCAGCGCTCGGATGGCGCAGGCGCCCGCCGCGAGACCCGCCCAGAACGCCTTCACACCCGCTCCGAAGGGACTGACGGCACCCAGCCCCGTGACGACGACTGGCCTCATGCAGCTCCGAGGCGGCCGGCGATGAACCGCGACAGGGTGTCGAAGGAGGTGAAGTGCACGGCCAGGTTCTCGGACTCGTCGAGGACGACACCGAAGCGCTCCTCGATCGCGATGGAGAGCTCGATGAAGTCCAGCGAGTCGAGGCCGATCGAGCCATCGACCCCCTTGGGGAGCGGCGTGCTCTCGGCGACGTCCGCCGCGCGGCGCGGATCGAACTTCAGCCGCGCGACCAGGATCGCCTTCAGCTCGTCGACTACTTCCTTGGCTTCCATGTCTCTCCTGCGCGCCTCGTCGTCACGCCCGGACCGGCCGGCCAGCGATCGCCAGCTCGAGCGCGGCCGTACGGCCCCGCCACGTCCCACTCACGAGCGCCGCCTCCTGCCCCGCCGCGCGGGCCAGCGCCAGCGCCACCAGCGGTGCGCACGCCATCGTGCACCCGGCCCGGGCCTCCGCCGACCGCTCCAGCGGCGTCGCCTCGGCGCGGGCGTGGAACGTGACCGCCGCCTCGCCGGGGCCGAGCAGCGCGCACGCCGCCGACTCCACCAGCGGCCCCGGGAGCGTCCAGCGGGCGCGTCGCCACAGCGCCTCGCACTCCGCGAACGTCTCCACGGCCAGCACGAGCGCCCGCTGGCACTGGCCCGTCGCAATCATCCGTCCGACCTGCCAGAGCCCGTCCACCGTCGCGGTGGGTCCGCCGATCAGGATGACATAAGGTCCCGTCAGACCGAACTCGATTGCGACCTCGCCCGGCAGCACGCTGGGCGCGGTATAGGGAAAGTGCAGCGTCCCCGCCTGCCCCGCCAGCCACTCGACGTTGGAGGCCCCATAGGCCGCCGCCGTCACGAACACGAGCGCCGTGCCGGAGCCGCGGATCGTCTCCCGCTCGATCCCGGCCTCGCGCAGCATCGCCTCGACGGCCGCGACGCCCAGCAAGCACTCCCGCGTCGCCCGCCGGAAGCGCGCGCCGTCGAGCGCCGGCCGCGCGAGCGGCAGCACCGCACGCCCAGCGGCGGTGACTCGTGCGTCCGCCGGCAGGGCCGCGACGCCCTCCCCCCAACCCGTCAATAGTCCCACGGCTTCGAGCCGCGCGCCCCTGCTCATCCCCGCCTCACGCGGCCGCCTCCAGCACCAGCGCGGCGTTGCACCCGCCGAAGCCCAGCGACGTGCTGAGCATGCGGCGCGGCCGGCTCGCGCGACAGGCGCCGGGCACGTAGTCGAGGTCGCACGCCGCGTCGGCCTCCTCGAAGCCCACGGTCGGCGGGATCCACCCGTCCCGGCCCGCGAGGAGGCACATGATGGCCTCCAGCGTGGCGGCCGCGCCCATGGTGTGGCCGAGGGCCCCCTTGATCGAGTTAACCGGCACCGCGCCGGACCGGTTGCCGAGCACCCGGCGCAGCACGGCGGTCTCGATGCGGTCGTTCAGCACGGTGCCGGTCCCATGCGCGCTGATGAAGTCCACGTCGTCCACGCCGACGTCGGCCGCGGTCAGCGCGGCCCGGATCGCCGCCTCCAGTCCCCGCCCCTCCGCGTCGGGCGCGGAGACGTGCGAGGCGTCGCTGGCGCAGCCGTGGCCCAGCAGCCGACCGAGCCGCGGCCCCCGCACGTCGCGCTCGCGCGCGAGCAGCACGAGGCCGGCGGCCTCACCGAGCAGCAGGCCGGTCCGCCGTCGGTCGAAGGGGCGCACGCGGTCGCGCGCCAGGGAGCGCAAGGCGTCGAAGCCCCGCATCACGAAGCGGCACAGGACGTCGTAGCCGCCGGCGACGACCAGATCGGCGGCGCCGTCGCGCAGCAGGTCGGCGCCGACGCCGAGCGCGGTCGCGCCCGAGGCGCACGCCGAGGACACCGTGACCACCGGCCCCCGCGCGCCCAGCCAGGCGGCCAGCGCGTGGCCGGGGCTGTCGTAGAGCCCGTCGAGGGCGCGCCGCGCGCCGGCGTCGCCGGTGAGGGCGTGGTCGAGCTCGTCGACGCCGCCGAGCGCCGTACCCACGCACACCGCGATGCGCTCGGGGGCCGCGTCGAGCCGCGCCCGCGCCTGGAGATCGGCGGCCGCCGCGACCAGCATCGCCTCCGCCCGCGAGCGCACGCCGAGCGCGACGGCGGGCAGCTTCTTGATCTCGCCGCCGCGGCCGACGCGCAGGTCGGCGACCGAAAACCGCTCGATCGCGGAGATGCCGTCGGCGCCGGCCAGCAGGCCCGACCAGAAGGCGTCGAGCTCGAGGCCGATCGGGGTCACCACACCGGCGGCGACAATCGCGACGGGCTCGAGACTCCGGGACGGCCTCGCCGACGGGCGCGAGCCGCTCGTCACAACCACCACGAGTAATACATCCGGAAGGCGCGAATGGGCCCCTGCTCGGTGTCGTAGATCCGGGTCGCCTGGAACGTTCCCTGGGCCGTGTCGAAGGTCATCACCCCCGGCGTGGCCGGATCGTTGGGATCCCACAGGGAGAACTCCACGCCCTCAGGGGTCGTCCGGTAGGCGTAGGTGACGACGCCGTGGTTCAGCTCCGGCTTCGGCCAGTTCGTGACGAGCAGCTGCACGAGACGACCGGCGTCGAGCTCGTCCATGATCTCGCGCGCGACGCCCGCCTGGTGCGCGCGCGACACTGGAAACGTGACCCGCCAGTTCGTCCAGTTCACCATCGTCCAGAACCGCCCGCCCAGCCCCTCCTTCACCGCCGCCTCCTGCCCCCGCGAGAACTCGCGGAGATCGGCGTAGCCGGGGATGACGATGCGGTCGTCGGGCGGCGGCACCGGATCCCAGGGCGAATGCCGCGCCAGCTCGCGCACACGCTGGAGGTACTCCTCCGACGTTAGACGCGGCGCCCGAGCATCGAACCGGGCGTAGGCGAAGAACTGCCGCAGCCCACGGGCCAGGACGAAGCAGTAGTTGGCGTAGAGCTCGTCGCTGTACGGGGTGCGCGCGCGGATGTCGTTGCGGAACTCGAAGGTGTCGGTCGCGAAGGAGAAGCCCGGCACCGCCGCCCGTCGCTCCGGCCCTGCGACGGGGCTCACCGGCCCGACCGAGGCGCACGCCGTGGTGAAGAGCGCGACGCCGACGGCGATCCAGCGTTTCAAGATCGGCCCGGATCCTCCTCTTGAACGGGGAGGCCGCGAACGGCCCCCGGACGCCGATTTCACTCGGGGCGATGCATCCCTAGCCGATTACCCTAAACGCCTGGCGGCGTTCAGGTCAAGGCCGGCGGCCGGGCCCGTGAACGCCGTATGCTATCCTCAGTGCCGCTCTCGATGACCCGCGCCATCGCCGCGCTCTACCAGGCCTTCTACGATGGCGTCCTGAGTCGTCTCCCCGAGCCCACCGCCATCGCGCTCGGGCAGACGGCCCTGCGCCTGCTGCCGCTGGACCATCTCCCGATGTTCCGCCTGAACGACCCCCGCCTCCGGACCACGCTCGGGGGCGTCTCCCTGCCCAACCCGCTGATCCTGGCCGCGCAGTACTACGACCCGCAGATCCTACAGAAGGCGATGGGTCTCGGCTTCGGTGCCGTGACGGCCAAGACCATCACCGTGAACCCGCGGCCCGGCCACCCGCAGCCCAACCTGGTGCGCCGCCGCTCGGCGGCCGGCGCGGGCCTCGTGAACTGCAACGGGTTTCAGAATCCCGGCCTCGACGCGTTCGCGGATTCCGTCCGCGACCTGCCCCATCGCGTACCCCTGATCGTCAGCGTGGCCGGTGAATCGGTGGACGACTACGTCCGATTGGTGCGCTCGCTGGGGCCACTCGGCGACCTGGTCGAGATCAACATCTCCTCGCCGAACACCAAGCTCGTCTACGCGTGGAACGAGCGGCCCCAGGAGCTGCGCGAGGTGCTCCAAGCGCTGGCGGCCGTCTCGCCGCGGCCGGTGATCCTCAAGCTCTCCCCCGACTTCGCGGAGGCCAACGAGCGGGACATCATCCCGGCCGCCCTGCAGGCCGGCGTGCGCATCGTCAACTACGGCAACACGCGTCGGATCGAGGACGTGCGCCTGTCGCAGGGCGTCGGAGGGCTCAGCGGTCCCGAGATCTTCGCGGCCACGCTCGACAACCTGCGGCGCACGCGCAAGCGCTTCGGCGACGCGCTCGAGATCATCGCGACCGGCGGCGTCGATGCGCCCGACAAGGCCGCCATGCTGCTCGCCGAGGGCGCGCGCGCCGTCGGCTACTTCACCGGATTCATCACCCGCGGGCCGATGCTCGCGCGTCGAATCCTCGAGCGCCTCGTTCGGGCACCATAGTTGCGCACAGGTTATCCACTTCTCCACATCTATCCACAGACGCCAAATTCGCACGGTCTGGCGCGGTCCCGCGAGTCGCGGTCACGAAATCACCGCATCATTCGTCCACATAAGGTCACCGTCGGAATTTTTTTCCGATGATGACTGGCCGAAGTCCGCATGACGCGCCCGAAGCGCGCATTTGACGCCCGCAAACGAAGCCTTGACAGTGAAATCTCACCGCTCGTACTTTGTGCGGCGTGCTCGACGAGGCTCCCACGACTTTGGCTCCACGGTCCTTCCCGACCGGCCGACTCTGAGAGGGCGAATTGCGATGGATGGGCGTAAACCGCTCGCCAAGGTTGAAGGACGTCGCAGGATGCGATTGAGTGGAGTGACGGTCGCGTATCGTGGCACCCCGAACCTCGACGACTGGGTCGCCTACATCGCGAACGGCAGCCGCTCGAAGAAGCTGATCCTGGCGGATCACTCCTCCGAGCGGAAGGTGAAGGGTCTCCTCACCCGCCTGCAGACGATGTCGCGGAAGGAAATCGAAAAACTGGCGAAGGGCTGAACGCGCGACCGCTCAGAGCGCGAGCGGTCCTACCGACGCCACGCGGCTCGGGTCATCGCGCCAGATCGCCGGATCCCCATCCACGTAGAGCTCGACGCCGTTGCCGTCGGGGTCGTCGAGATAGATCGACTGGCTCACCCGATGATCGCTCAGCCGCAGCTTGGTGTAGCCGTGCGCCTCCAGGTGCGCCTTCGCCGCCCGCAGCTCGTCGAGCGTGGTGCCGATGCGCAGCGCCACGTGATAGAGCCCCACCGCCCCCGCCTGCGGTAGCGCGGCGTCCGGGCCGACCTCGAGCACGGCGACGTCGTGATGGTTCTCGCCGGTCGAGAAGAAGGCCATCGGCCGGCCGAAGTTGGCGCGCGCGACCTCCTTGAGCCCCAGCACGTCCCGGTAGAAGCGGGCCGAGCGCTCGATGTCGCGGACCTTCAGCACCACGTGTCCCACGTTCCGGATGTGGATCCCCATCGCCGCCTCCTCTGGCGCTCCCGCCGACGATCTCAGCCGATCATACCTCGCTCGGCCAGGCTCACGTAGCGGCCCCGGCCGATCACCACGTGGTCGTTGATGCGCAGGTCGAGCAGGCGGCCGCACTCGACGAGCTGCCGCGTGAGCGCGAGATCGGCCCGGCTCGGAGTCGGATCGCCGCTGGGATGATTGTGCACCAGGATGAGGGAGGCCGCCGGCTCCAGGAGCGCCGGCCTGAACACCTCGCGCGGGTGCACGGGCGTCGACGACACCGTACCCTCCGAGACGACGACGTCGCGCAGGAGCCCGTTCTGGGCGTCCACCAGCGCCACCCTGAAGACCTCACGCGGCAGGTCTTCCATGAGCGGCGCGAACGCGGCGTGGACCTCGGCCGGGCTGCGCAGCGGCGTGCGGGCCCCGGGCGTACGCGCGCGCAGCCGTCGCGTCAGCTCGAAGGCCGACGCCAGCCGCGCGGCCTTGGCGTGTCCCACCCCCGGCAGGCGCGCCAGCTCCGCCATCTCCCGCGCCGCCACGCCCGCGAGCGAGCCATAGGTCGCAAGCATCTCCCGGGCGAGGCCCACGGCGTCGCGACCGCGCCGCCCCGAGCCCAGCTGCAGCGCCAGCAGCTCGGCGTCAGCGAGCGCCTCGGCGCCGTTGTAGTAGAGGCGTTCACGCGGTCGCTCGCTCACCGGCCAGCTCTCGATCGCCATGCGCCCCTTGATACGGCGCCGGCGGTGGGGTGGTCAATGCCGCGAATCGCAGACATCGGCGGCGTGGTTCTTGCTCCGAAAGCCCGTACGGAGGTGTGTCATGAAGGAGCTCCGGTGCAGTGATGTCAATCCGGGCTGCGATCACAAGATCGAGGGCAAGGACGAGGCCGAGGTGATGACGAAGGCCGCCGAGCATGCCCGCCGCGACCACGGGATGGCGCAGATCCCGCCCGACGTCGCGCGGAAGGCGCAGGCGGCGATCCACGACAAGTAGCCGCTGCGTCAGCCCGAGGGGTCGGGCCGCGCGACCGCGACGACGCGCGGCTCGTCCCCCACGCCCTCGATGCGCACCCGGATGGTGCGCGCCGGCAGCAGCCCCTCGGCCTTGTCGGCCCATTCGATGAGCGTGACGCCGTCGCCGCCCATGAGGTCGAGCAGCCCGAGATCGATCAGCTCCGTGAGGCTCGCCGTCCGGTAGGCGTCGACGTGATGCACCGGCAGGCGCCCGCGATACTCGTTGACGAGCACGAACGTGGGGCTCGTGGCGTGGCCGGTCACTTCGAGGCCGCGGACGAGGCCCTGCACGAAACACGTCTTGCCGGCGCCGAGCTCGCCGTAGAGCGCGACCACGTCGCTCGCCCGCAGGGTACGGCCGAGCGCCTCGCCCGCCGCCGCCGTCTCCTCCGGCGTGGCGGTGAGGCGGCTAGTCTCGGACACCGACGCGCCTGAAGGCCTCCGGCAACGCCTCGATCACGTCGCCGGCCACGAGCGACTCCTGCCCCACGCGCTCGGCCGCGACGTCACCCGCCAGCCCGTGCAGGTACACCGCCGCCGGGAGCGCGACCTCGGCCGCCAGGCCGCGCGCGAGGAAGGCGCCGAGCACGCCCGAGAGCACGTCGCCGGTGCCGCCACTGGCCATGCCGGGGTTGCCGGTAGAGTTCAGCAGCACGGTCCCGTCGGGCAACCCGACGACGCTCGAGGCGCCCTTGAGGACGACGGCGACCGCGTGGGTGGTCGCAAACCGGCGCACGGTGGCGATGCGATCGCGCTGGACGTCCGCGACGCCAACGCCGAGCATCCGCGCCATCTCGCCGGGATGGGGCGTGAGGCAGCGAGGCCCGCCGGCCCCGCGCAGGCGATCGAGGTGGCCGGTCAGCGCGGTCAGCGCATCCGCGTCCACGACCATGGGTTGCGGGCACTCGAACACGAGCGTCCGGGCCAGCGCCTGCGTCTCCTCGTCGAGTCCGAGACCCGGGCCGAGCGTCACGGCGTCCCGCCGGGACGCGAGCTCGCGCAGCGTCTCGAGGGCCTTGAGCGAGATCGTCCGCGCGGCGGTCTCGACCACGGGCTCGCTCATCGCCTCCAGGAGCAGCGAGGCGACCACCGGCTGGGCGCTGGCGGCCGTGGCCACGGTCACCAGCCCGACGCCGGCCCGCAACGCGCCACGCGCGGCGAGAGCGGCCGCGCCCGTCTTGCCGACCGAGCCCGCGACGACGAGCAGGTGCCCGTAGGTGCCCTTGTGCGCGTCGCGGACGCGCGGCGGGAAGTGGCGACGGACGTCCTCCGGCCCGAGCACGAACGTGGTGACGCCGCGCGCGACCTCGTCGGCGGGCACGCCGATGTCGACCACCACCACGCGGCCGGCCTGCGCGACGTCCGGTCCGGCGACGAGCCCGTGCTTGAGCCCGGCGAACGTGGTGGTCAGGGTCGCGTGCACGACCGGCCCCTCGCTCGCGAGCGCGTCGGCCGACAGGCCGGACGGGACGTCGAGGGCGACGACCGGGCGAGCGCTGGCGTTCACCGCCTCGATCGCCGCGGCGACCAGCGGCGCCGGACGGCCACGAGCGCCGGTGCCGAGCATCGCGTCGACGACGAGCTGGGCCCCGCGCAGCGCCGGCGCGAGTGCGGCGGCGTCGTCCACCACGCGAGGCCGCACGCCGGCGCGCTCCATCTCCCGCAGCTTGAGGGCCGGATCTCCGCGCAGCTCCTCGGGCCGCGTCAGCAGGAACACCTGGACCCTGTGCCCCGCCCGCTTGAGCCAGCGCGCGACGACGAACCCGTCCCCGCCGTTGCCGCCCTTGCCGCACACGATGACGACGCGCCCCCCGCGCCGCGGCAGCCCCAGCTCCTCCGCCCCACGGATGACCGCCGCCGCCCCCCGCCCCGCGTTCTCCATCAGCACGGCGCCGGGAATCCCCAGCTCCCCGATCGCGCGCCGGTCCACCGCCTGCATCTCCGCCGCCGTGAACACCGGACGCACGGCTACCCCACTCCGGCAAGCGCGCGCCGGCCGATCAAAACAGGCCGGATACGAGGCGGTGCGAGCACCGCAGCGAGGCGTACTCCGAGTACGCCGCAGCGAGGAGCGCAGCGCCAACGAAGTAGATGGCCTGTTTTCATCGGCCGGCGGACAGCGAGACGGCTTCAGACAGGAAGTCAGCGAGGACGTCCGTATAGACGTCGCGCCAGTCGCGGCGAGCGCACCGTGGCAGCTCGATGTGCAGCGCGCGCTCCGGCAGACGCAGGATCCCATCGCGCTTGGCGCCGGAGGCGCGGTACGTCACGGCATCGACCGGCTCGACCAGGACGGCGAGCCGCGGCACCTCCCCGTGGCCGCGCAGGTGTGCGTCGCGGATGAGCTCGGCGAGGGCCCGCAGCCGGAGCGCCAGCTCGTGGTCGACGCCGACGGTGGCGATCTCGATCTGCCCCACGCACGCTTCGCGGCGATTACCGTGGATCTCCGCGTAGAAGCGTAGCCGGCCCTGCGCGGCCTCGAGCACGCGGCGCTCGTAGAGCGCGTAGACCTCGCGGGCCGCGTCGGTGGACGCCTGCTCCGAGGCCGGGCGGCCTGCGACGCCCTCGAACGGACGGTTCACCTGATAGCGGGCGCCTTCGTCGGGGAGGGCGAAGCCGGAGGCGACGACGAGGCCGAACCCGGTACGCCGGGCGATCTCGGCGGCCATCTCCCCGGTGTTGACGTCGCTGGTGCCGTGCGGGGCGGCGACGACCAGCCCTGCGCGTCCTGGCCGGACGTCGATGTGGCCGACGGGGGTGGGGGTCGCCGGAGCGTCGACGCGCGCGGTCGCGCAGCCGTGCAGGGCGACGAGGCCGACGCCCACGCTAGCGAGCCGACGAACCCGCGATGGCAGCCTCATCGTCAATCAGGATATCGAGGGGCGCCACGGCTGCGCCGGGGTGCCCCGAGCCGCCCACGGGGGGCTTGGGGGGCCCGTTCGAGGCCCCCCAAGCCACTAGCCCCCGACCTCGCGGCGGATCGTCGACGCGAGCGCGTCGGCCATCGCCTGGATGCGAGTGTCGTCGGCGCCCTCGATCATCACCCGGGCCAGCGCCTCGGTGCCGGAGTAGCGCACCAGGATGCGGCCGGCGCCGTTGAGCTCGCTCTCGAAGCTCTGGATCTGCTCGGCCACGCCCGTCAGCGAGTCGATGGGGGGCTTGCGCGCGACCGGCACGTTGACCAGCACCTGGGGGAACTTCCGCATGCAGGTGGCAAGCGAGCCCAGCGGCTCACCGCTCTCGCGCATCACCGCGAGCAGCGCGAGTGCGGAGAGGATGCCGTCGCCGGTCGGGGCGTGATCGGGGAACAACAGGTGTCCCGACTGCTCGCCCCCGAGGTTCGCGCCCACGCGGAGCATCTCCTCGTGCACGTAGCGGTCGCCCACCTGCGTCTTGATGACCTGGATCCCTGCCGCCTGCAGCGCCTCGTCGAGGCCGAGGTTGGCCATGACGGTCGTGACCACGGTGTTCGCCTTGAGTCGGCCCCGGGCGGCCATGTGCCGGCCCGCGATGGCGAGCGCAAAATCGCCGTCGCGTACCTCGCCCAGATGGTCGACCGAGATGAGACGGTCACCGTCGCCGTCGAAGGCGAAGCCCACGTCGGCGCCGACCGTCGTCAGCCGGCGGCGGAGGCCCGCCGGATGCAGCGCGCCACAGTTGGCGTTGATGTTGGTGCCGTCGGGGCGGGCTCCCATGGTCACCACGCGCGCGCCGAGGCGCCGGAACACGCTGGGTGCGACGCGGTAGGTGGCGCCGTGCGCGCAGTCGAGCACGATCGACAACCCGGCCAGGTCGAGCGGGAAGCAGCGCGTGAGGAAGTCGACGTAGTACTTCTCGGCGCGCGCGTAGGTGGTCAGACGCCCAATCGACTTTCCGCGGGCGCGGGGCGCGGCGTCCGCCGCGGCCAGCCGGGCCTCGATCTGTTCCTCCCAGGCGTCGGGGAACTTCGTGCCCTCCGAGGAGAAGAGCTTGATGCCGTTGTCCTCGAAGGGGTTGTGCGAGGCCGAGAGCACGATGCCGCCGTGGGCTTCCAGCCCCCGCGTGAGGAGCGCGATCCCCGGCGTGGGCAGGACGCCGACCGCGAAGCAGTCGGCGCCGGCCGACAGGAGCCCGGCCACCATGGCCGCCTCGAGCAGAGGGCCCGAGCGCCGCGTGTCGCGACCGATCACGACACGGACGCGGTCACTTCCGTGCTGGGCGGCCAGGGTCGCCACCAGCTCCCGTCCGACCCGGTAGGCTAGATCGGGGGTGAGCGGCGGCTCGTTGGCCACGCCGCGAATGCCGTCGGTGCCGAACAGCCGGCTCATCGGCGACTCGTCTCCTCTGGTCGGATATCGACGGTGACCTCGACCGTACGCCGGTCGACGGGATAGATCGACTCGGGGAGCACCAGGCCCACCGTCCGCGTCACCGCCTCGCGGTGCCCCGACACGTCCACGGGGAGCGTGTCGACGGCGGTCCGCATTTCGATTGTAGTGCGGGGGCCCCTGATCTGGACAGTCGCGGGCTCGACCACCACCCGACGGAGGACGTGGGAGGGGGCGGGGCTGCCGTGGACCCGGGCGACGACCGCAACCGTCTTGGTCGCAGCCCGGACGACCCGGACCGCGGCCCACGACGGGGCCAGCCGCGTGACCCTCGCCCCCCGCGGGGCGTGGACGTTTTCAGGCAATAGATGCACGAGGTTGTCGCCCTCGTGGAGCTGGCTGACGTCGATCCTGACTCGCACCGTGGCCGGGTTGACCCGGTCGGCCGCCCACCGCGTGGCCTCCAGCTGAACGTCCACGGTCTCCTGCCTCCGCCCCTCCAGCGCCAGCGATCCCTCTAGCCCCACGTACTCGATCGGTACGACCAGAGCTACCTCGCTCCGCTCCGTCGTCCCCACGAAGAGCCACAACCCAACCGCCAGCCCTAACGACAGAAGTTTGAGCTGCCACCCTTCGAGTAGAGTCCGAAGCATCTACTGAGGATCTCTGCCCATGGAAACCATCAGCTCCGGGGTCCGCCGGGGCCGTCGGCACCGATGGCAGGCTCGCGGCCCCAGAGGCGACGGAGCGCGGTGAGGGCCACGGACTCGCGCGCGGGCCCTGCGCCCATACCCATGAGCTCCTCGAGGCGGCGCCGGAGCGCGTCGGCGTCGGGGACGGGCTCCAGCCGGCCGGCGACGGCGATCGACAGCCGGCCGGTCTCCTCGGAGGCCACGACCGCCACGGCGTCGGTCTCCTCGGCGATGCCGAGGGCGGCGCGGTGGCGGGTCCCGAGCGCGCGCCCGATCTGCATGTTGCGCGACAGCGGCAGGAAGCAGCCGGCCGCGACCACCCGACCGCCCTGGATGAACACGGCGCCGTCGTGCAGCGGCGAGTACGGCAGGAACACGCTGGTGAGCAGGTCGGCCGAGACCAGCGCGTCCAGCGCCACGCCGAGCTCGGCGTACTGGCGCATCCCGGTCGCGCGCTCGAGCACGATCAGCGCGCCGATGCGACGCCCCGCCAGCGACTCGGTCGCCCGCACGACCTCATGGACCACGCGCGCGCCCTCGGCGGTGTCGCCGAGCACGCGCTGGAGCGCCGACCCCTGCCCGATCCAGGCCAGCGCACGCCGCAGCTCCGGCTGGAAAACCACGATGAGCGCGACGACCCAGAACGACCAGAAGTGGTCGAGCAGCCAGCCGAGACTCGTCAGCTCGAGCGCCCGGGCCGCCATCGCCGCGCCGGCCAGCACGGCCAGCCCGATCGTGATCTGGACGGCGCGCGTGCCCCGGAACAGCGTGAGGACGCGGTAGATCACCGCCGCGACGAGCAGGATGTCGAGGGCGTCCCGCCACTGCCAGGCCGCGAAGACGTGACTCATCGCCGCACCCGCTCCGCCACGCGCACCGCGTCGCGCGTCTCGGCGACGTCGTGCGTCCGTACCAGCGCGGCGCCGTGCAGCACGGCGATCGCCGTCGCCGCCAGCGACCCGGCCAACCGCTCCGCGGTGTCCACACGCTCGACGATGGCCCCGATGAACGACTTCCGGGAGACGCCGACACACAGCGGTCGCCCCAGCCGCCGCAGCGCGGACAGCTCGCGCAGGACGCGCACGTCCCACTCGTGCCACGGCATCGGTTCGTCGCGGAAGAACCCGATCCCGGGGTCGAGCACGATGCGCGCCGCGGGGATCCCGGCCCGTCTGGCACGCCTCAGCCCGTCGGCCAGGAGCGTCCGGACCGTGCCCGCCGGCGTGCGCGCGCGAGGCGTCCGGCGTCGCGGGGCGGCCCTGCGCGGCTGGTCGGGAGCCGCCATGATGACGAGGCCGGCCCGGTGCTCGGCGACGAGACGGGCCACGTCGGGGTCGCGCAGGGTCGACACGTCGTTGATCACGCGGGCGCCGGCCTCGAGGGCCGCGCGGGCCGGTCCCGGGCGGGCGGTGTCGGCGGAGACGGGTACGGGGAGCTTGGCGGCGAGCGTCTCGACGGCGCGCGCGAGGCGCTCGGCCTCGACCGCCTCGTCGATCTCGGTCTCGAGGTACGGCGCGGTCGAGCGGGCCCCCACGTCGACGAGCGCGGCTCCGGCCTCGACCATGGCGAGGCCGGCGGTCAGGATCGCGGACTCTCCCCGATAGACGGAGCCGGGGTGGAAGGACTCGGGGCTGACGTTGACAACGCCCATCACGGCGACAGGCAACCCGTCGCCGACGGCGACGCCTGCCAGCTTGGCCCTGCCACCACGCGCCACGGCGGGATTAGGCCGGGGCGGGGGCCTCGGTGAACGGCTGGGCGCGGAGGATGCGCGCGATCTCCTCGGAGTCGAGCGACTCGCGCTCGAGCAGGGCCCGCGCGAGCGCGTGCAGCTTCTCGATGTTCTCCTCGAGGATCTGCTTGGCCCGCCCCGCGCACTCCACCACGATGCGCTTGATCTCGCCGTCGATCGCCAGCGCGGTCTCCTCGCTGTAGTCCTTCTGACGCGCCACCTCGCGGCCGAGGAAGATGTGCTCCTCGTTCTTGCCGAAGGTCAGCGGTCCGAGCCTGTCCGACATGCCCCACTCGCAGACCATCTTGCGGGCCATCTCGGTGGCCTTCTCGAGGTCGTCGCCGGCGCCGGTCGTCTGCTGCTGCAGAACGATCTCCTCGGCCGTGCGGCCGCCCAGGAGGATCGTGATGCGGTTGATCAGGTAGTCGCGGGAGTAGTTGTACTTGTCGTCCATCGGCAGCTGCATCGTGAGGCCGAGGGCGCGCCCGCGCGGGATGATCGTGACCTTGTGCAGCGGGTCGGCGCCCGGCAGGAAGTCGGCGACGAGCGCGTGGCCGGCCTCGTGGTAGGCGATCGTCCGCTTCTCGGTGTCGCTGATGATCATGGAGCGCCGCTCGACGCCCATCAGGACCTTGTCCTTGGCGTTCTCGAAGTCCGGCATCTCCACGAGCTTCTTGTTCTGCCGGGCGGCCAGCAGGGCGGCCTCGTTCACCAGGTTGGCGAGGTCGGCGCCCGAGAAGCCCGGCGTCCCGCGGGCCAGGACCTTGAGGTCGACGTTGGGCCCGAGCGGGATCCGGCGCGCGTGCACCCGGAGGATCTCCTCGCGGCCCTTGACGTCGGGCCGGGGCACCACGACCTGCCGATCGAAGCGGCCCGGCCGGAGCAGCGCCGGGTCGAGCACGTCGGGCCGGTTGGTCGCCGCGATCAGGATGACGCCCTCGTTGGTCTCGAAGCCGTCCATCTCGACCAGCAGCTGGTTCAGCGTCTGCTCACGCTCGTCGTGACCGCCGCCCAGACCGGCGCCGCGATGGCGGCCGACCGCGTCGATCTCGTCCATGAAGATGATGCAGGGCGCGTGCTTCTTGCCCTGCTCGAAGAGGTCGCGCACGCGCGACGCGCCCACGCCGACGAACATCTCGACGAAGTCGGAGCCCGAGATCGAGAAGAACGGCACGTTGGCCTCGCCGGCGATGGCCTTGGCCAGCAGGGTCTTGCCGGTGCCCGGCGGGCCGACCAGCAGGACCCCCTTGGGGATCTTGCCGCCGAGCTTCTGGAACTTCTGAGGATCTTTCAGGAAGTCGATGATTTCGCGGAGCTCTTCCTTGGCCTCGTCGACGCCCGCGACGTCCTGGAACGTGATCTTGTTCTGCTTCTCCGAGATCAGCCGAGCCCGGGCCTTGCCGAAGCTGAGCGCCTTGGCCCCACCGCCCTGCATCTGGCGCATGAAGAAGATCCACACGCCGATGAACAGCAGCATGGGGAACCACTGGAGCACGATCGTGTACCAGGGGTTGCTGTCGGGCGGCTTCACCGCGATGCGGACCCCGCGCTCCCGCAGCATCTTGATGAGGTCCGGGTAATCGACGATGAAGGTGCGCAGCGGCTGCCCGCCGTCCTTCAACGTGTAGGTGACGAGGTTGCCGCGGATCGTGACCGACTCCACGCGGCCGGACTCCACCGCGCGCAGGAACTCCGAGAAGTTCGGGGACTCCTGGCCGCCCTGCTGGGAAGTGCTGAACACGGTGAAGAGCAGGATGACGATGAGCCCGATCACCATGAACAGGGCGAGGTTTTTGTAGACCTGATTCATGCGTCCAGATTGTAGCACGAGGGCGAATTGACGCGTCGCACAACCACGCCCCTCGTGGTCACTCCCCCTCCAGCGCCGCCACGTAGGGGAGGTTGCGATAGAGCCCGTCGTAGTCGAAGCCGTACCCGACGACGAAGACGTTGGGGATCGTGAACCCCACGTAGTCCACGGCGACGTCGACCGTGCGCCGTTCGACCTTGTCGACCAGCACGCAGACGCGCAGGCTGCGCGGGTGCCGCGCCTCGAGCGTGCGCTTGAGGTAGGTCAGCGTGAGCCCGGTGTCCACGATGTCCTCGACGACCACCACCGTGCGGCCCTCGATCGACACGCTCAGGTCCGAGACGATGCGGACCTGGCCCGAGGACTTGCCGCCGGCGTAGCTGGCGACCCCGATGAAGTCGGTCGTGAGGTCGATCGGGGTGGCCCGGATGAGGTCGGCCATGAACAGGAACGCGCCCTGGAGGACGCCGACCAGGATGGGCCGCTCGTGGGCGAGGTCGCGGGCGAGCTCGGCCCCAAGCTCGACGATGCGCGTCTGCAGCTCGGCCTCGCTGATGATGACCCGGCCGGGCTGCGGCATCGCGTCAGCGCGTCGTCACGAACGTCGACAGCGAGCGCTCGGCGGCCAGCCGGGCCGCCGCCTCCCGCGCGGCCTCCCGCGTGGGGAACGTGCCGACCTGGACGCGGTAGCGCGCGCCCGTCGCCGCCTCGTTCTCCACCACCCGCGCGTCGTGGCCCGCCGCCGTCAGCGTCGAGCGCAGCGTCTCGGCGAGCGGTCGCACGTTGTACGCCGCGACCTGGATCGTGAAGCGCGGGCCCGCCTCGGTGGGCGGCGGCAGCGTCGCACGTGGCGGCGGCGCGGCGGGCGGCGGCGTGGGGGCCTCCGCCTTCTCCGCCACCGGCTCGCGCTTGGGCTCCGGCGGCCGCGGCGGCCGGGCCGGCTTGGGCGCCGGCGGAGGCGCGGTGAGCGGCGCCGTGAGCTCCGAATAGAAGGTCAGCGCGGGCAGCGTCTCGGCGCGTGGCCGTTCGGGGGCGCCGCGCCGGCCGGGCGCGCTCGCCTCGTTCGGCACGGGCGGGCGCGGGGTGCCGGTGAGAGCGGGCCAGTTGTGGCCGGTCCACACGCCCGCCACGAACGTCGCGGTGAGCACGCCGACGATGCCGGCCAGCACGAGGAAGGTGCCCGTCCGGCTGGTGCGGCGCTGACCCCGCATCTACATCGTCTCGGGCGCGCTGACGCCCAGCAGGTCGAGGCCGTTGGCGACGGTCTGGCCCACCGCCGCACAGAGGGCGAAGCGCGCGAGCATCAGGCGCCGGTCGTCCTGGATCACCCGGTGCGTCTTGTAGTACGGGTGGAAGGCCCCGGCCAGCTCCTGCAGCCAGAACGCGATGCGGTGGGGCTCGTGCGCCCGCGCGGCGCCGCGCACGACCTCGGGGTAGTGCAGCAGCCGCTTGATCAGCGCCTGCTCCTCGGGGTCGGTGAGCACCGCCGTGTCGATCGACTCCCAGGCCGGGATCGCGATCCCCTGCTCGGCGGCCTGCCGCGCGATCGAGCGAATGCGCGCGTGGGCGTACTGGACGTAGTAGACGGGGTTGTCACTCGACTGCCGCGTGGCCACGGCGAGATCGAACTCGAGCGGGCTGTCGTGGCGCCGCGTGAGGAACGTGAAGCGGGCGGCGTCGCGGCCGACCTCCTCCAGCAGCTCCTCCATGAGGACGAACTCGCCGCGCCGCTTCGACATGCGCACCGGCTGGCCGTCACGCAGCAGCGTGACGAGCTGGACGATGAGCACCTCGAACGCCTCGGCGGGGTGACCGAGGGCTTGCATCGCCGCCCGCATGCGCCCGACGTAGCCGTGGTGGTCGGGGCCGAGCAGGTTGATCAGCCGATCGGCGCCGGCGAACTTCACGTAGTGGTGGTAGGCGACGTCCACGCCGAAGTAGGTCGCCTCGCCGCTGCTCCGGCGGAGCACGCGGTCCTTGTCGTCCGCGGCCTCGTCACCGACTTGGGTCGAGCGGAACCACAGCGCACCGTCGGCCTCGTAGGTGAGGCCGCGCGCCGTCAACTCGTCGAGCATCCGCGCCGGCAGGCCACGGTCTCGCACGTCGCGCTGCTCGGAGGACCAGACGTCGAACTCCACGCCGTAGTCGGCCAGCACGCGCCGCTGGCCCTCGAGGATGCGCGCCACCGCCCAGCGGCCGAGCTGCTCGGTCGGCCGCCCCTCGGCCGCAAGGCGGGCCAGGTGCGCCTGCAGGTCGACCGGCGTCGCCAGCTTGTGCTCGGTCACGTAGACGCCGGCGAGGTCGACGAGGTACTCGCCGGGGTAGCCGTTCTCGGGCAGCGTCGCGGACTCGCCCACCGCCTGCCGCACGCGCGCCTCGAAGGAGCGGGCCAGCGCCTCGAACTGGTTGCCCGCGTCGTTGACGTAGAACTCCGTCGTCACCCCGGCGCCGCGCGCGCGCAGCAGGCGCGCCAGCGCGTCGCCGATGGCGGCCGCTCGCGCGTTGACGATGACGAGCGGGCCGGTGGGGTTCGCCGAGACGAACTCGAGCCGCACGCGCTCGTCGGCGCGATCGCTGTCGCGGCCGTACTCGGCGCCGGCGGCGAGGATCCCGTGCAGCGCGCGCGCGCACCACGCCGGCGAGAGGAACACGTTGAGGAAGCCCGGGCCGGCGATCTCCAGGCGCTCCACCTCGGCCATCACGGGGAAGTGGCGCACGATCGCCTCGGCGATCTGGCGCGGCGCGCGCTTGGCGGCGCGGGCCAGCGTCATCGCGACGTTGGTCGCGTAGTCGCCGTGCTCGGCCTGGCGCGGCACTTCCCACACGCACTCCTGGACGGCGGGCAGCCCCGCCGCGTCGAGCGCGGTCGTCACGGCGTGTGTGAGTCGTTCGGTCAGGCTCATCAGACGAAAAACGCCGCACGTCGGCGGCGGTTACCGCTCACTATACGGCCCGCTCGCGCGACGAGGCGCAAGAAAAACCCCGCAATGCGACGCGAGGGACGGCGTCGTCGCGATGTAGGTTCTGCGCGCGCCGCAACGTCGTCGCACGTCGTCGCACGTCGCTCACGGACGTGCGTCGCGCGCTCGACGCCGAGATCGCATCGCGATGATTCGAACGAAGCGTCTGCGACTCGGGTGAGCACCTGCGTCGCACGATCACGCCCGCAGGTCGCCCCGCTCGCCCCACGACACTGCCAGTAGCCACCGGAGCCTGTTCAGGTCCCGCCGAGCCAACCGCCGCGACGGACGCCGGCCCGGCTCCCGGGACTGCCATAACCCCGAGGATCGTCATGAGGATAGCGAGGCCAAGATACCGGGATCACGCGATTTTTCCAGCAGTATCACGACGGCGATCAGGCCCAGGATCGCCAGGACGGCGGCTCGGCTCGCCAGCACGATGCTCCGCTCGATGTCCGCGGGGACGGGCATTCGACCACGTCCGAGCTGATACGCTGCAGGCTTCTGGAGCGTGACCCCCAGGGCGCCGGCCATGGCGGCCATCGTCCAGCCGGCGTTGGGACTGGCGGTGCGCGCGTGGTCGCGCGCCATCGCCACCCACGCCGACGGCGAGGTCGGGCCGGCGGTCATCACGATGGCGAGCGCGGCGAGCCGGGCCGGGACCAGGTTCGCCACGTCGTCCAGGCGCGCGGCGACCTTGCCAAAGTACTCGAGCGCGCCATCGCGATAGCCGAGCATCGTGTCGGCGGTGTTCAGCGCGCGGTAGGCCAGCGCTCCCGGCAGCCCGAAGACGAGGAAGAACACGACCGGCGCCACGAGCGCGTCGGTGAGATTCTCGGCCACCGACTCGATCGCCCCCGAGGCCACCTGCCCCGCATCGAGCGTCGCGGTGGGCCGGCTGACCAGGTGCCAGCCGAGGCTCGCGCGCGCCGCGTCCAGATCGCCGCTCACGAGCGCCCTCGCCACGGACCGCGCGGCGCGCACGAGACCGCGCGGGGAGATGGTGCACTTCAGCGCGACCGCCTCCAGCACGAGCCCCGCCGGCCCCAGGGCCGCCGCGAGCGCGGCCACGAGCGCCCCCGCTCCCCCGGCGACGAGCATCACGCCCACCGTGAGCGCCGCCCCGCCCAGTAGCAGCCGTGCGCGGCCGCCATGGCAGAGCCGTGCTCGACCCGCCGCCAGCACCCGCCCACACCACGCCACCGGATGCATCCGATTCGGGGGATCCCCCAGGAGGAGATCGAGCGCGACGGCAAGGACGACCACCACCGCCGCGTGGACGCCGGGCGCCACGAGGCTCAACGCGCGCTGCGGCCGACGAGGGCGGCGATCGCCTTCAGATCGAGGGCGGGTCCCACGGCGTCGGCCAACCGGTCCCAGCGGCTTGGGCGCGCGTCGTCGGCGCCCCAGCGTGGATCGTGCGGGCGAGCGGCGCGGTCGGCGAGCCAGCCGAGCAGCGCGCGGCGCATCGCGCCGCTGGCGAAGACGCCGTGCAGGTAGGTGCCGGCGACGTTGCCCGCGGTGGTGACGACACCGTCCGCGTCGTCGACGACGGCGCCGCCGCGGGCCAGGATCGCGAACGGTCGGAGCGCCCGCGGGTCGAGCAATCGGCTGACGCCGGCGTGGATCTCGTAGGCGTCGCACTCGAGCCCCCGCGCGGCGAAGGGCCCGGCGTCGAGGAGCGCGCGGGCGCGCACCCGCACGGTGGTCTTGTCCGGCACGAACGTCGTCTCGATCGGGAGCAGGTCGAGCCCGGCCATCGACCTCGTCGTCGACTCGACGCCGTCGGGGTCGTGGAGCGAGCGGCCGAGCATCTGGTAGCCGCCGCAGACGCCCAACACCGCCCGCCCCCGGCGAGCCGCGGCGACGACCGCCTCGGCCAGGCCTTCCTCGTGGAGCCAGGCGAGGTCGGCCAGCGTGCTCTTGCTGCCGGGCAGGACGATCAGGTCGGCCCCCGCGAGGCCCGCGGGGTGGCGCACCCACCGCACCCGCACGCCCGGCTCGTCGGCCAGCCACTCGAAGTCGTCGAAGTTCGCGATCCGGGGCAGCCGCACCACTGCAACGTCGAGCGCCGCGCCTGCCTTCGCTGGCGGCGGCTCGTCGAGGTCCAGGGAGTCCTCGGCCGGTACCAGGCGGCCCGCGAGCCACGGCACGACGCCCAGCACCGGGACGTCGGTCCGCGCGCGCAGCTCCTCGAGCCCCGGGGTGAGGAGGCTCGCGTCGCCCCGCAGGCGGTTGATGATCAGACCGGCGACGCGCCGGCGATCGTCGGGGTCCAGCAGCGCGAGCGTGCCCACGAGCGCGGCGAAGACTCCGCCGCGGTCGACGTC
>Ga0209382_10001946_pt1 | contig 31214 bp, 26 predicted proteins | sample SoiMetdeltSBSDD5_FD_187599 | JGI IMG/M metagenome (GOLD analysis project Ga0209382, IMG submission 187599) | Bulk soil microbial communities from a Populus tree surrounding site in Tennessee, USA - Soil MetaG P. deltoides SBSDD5 (SPAdes) (version 2) | ecosystem: Environmental > Terrestrial >...
GCTTGATGGACCACCGGTTGTTGCCGATGTTCACCAGCTTGTCCTCGTCGTACTGGCCGAGCGGCGGCGTCACCGCCACGCTGACCCCGACGATGAGGTCCTGCTGATAGCTGGCGAACTCCTGGAACGACAGCGCCGGTGCCCCGTAGAGGTTCACGGCGAGCCGGAAGACCGGATCGTGCAGGCCGCTCACCTCGCGCTCGCGCTCTGCGCCCATGAAACGGGCGGTGCCCGACAGGCTCGTGTAGGGCAGGGCGACCTGGATCTTGCCGGAGGTCCCCCAGACGTTCAGCGCGCGCGCGTATGCGAGCACGGCGGTGTGCGCCGTGAGCTTGGCGTCCTCGAGAGGGAGCGCGGGATCGGCGCCGATCCCACCGGTGGTCCACGCGTACCCGGCGATCAAGAAGTTGAGCCCGACCGGGGTGTTGACGTACGCGCGGGGCTCGAGCTCCTGGGCCGCCGCGCCGGCGGCGACGAGGAGGGCGGTCGCGACCAGCGTCGCGATCCGCGCGGCCGGGATGCTCAGCGGCCTCCGAGCTCGATCAGCACGTTGCCGTACGGGTCGATGCGGGCCGTCTGGAACGGGTGGACGACGATCGTCGTGTCCGGCACCTGGACGATCGCCGGCCCCGGGACCACGTTGCCGGCCACCAGGCGCTCGCCCCAGTAGACCGGCGTGGCCTCGAAGTCGCCGAGCTCGCCCCAGTAGACGGGCCGCGTCTCGGCCCGGGCCTCGCGCGAGGGCTCGCGCTCACCCTCGGCCGCGGCGACGATGCGCGGCTTGGCGCTCACGGCGGAGGCGCGCACGCGATAGGTGACCACCTCGACCCGCGCCTCGTGGAAGCCGGCGCCCTGCCCGTACACCGTCTCGTAGCGCCGATGGAAGTCGGCGACGAGCTGGGCCAGCGCGGCCGCGTCGAGCGGGCCCGCCGGCACCGGCACCTCGACCTCGTTGATCTGGCCCTTGTAGCGGATGTCGGCCGAGCGGGTGAGCCGGCCCTGGGCCCGATCGACTCCATCGGCCCGTAGCTGCGCCGTGCCCTGCGCCTCCAGCTCGGCGAAGCGCTGCATGACCCTCGCGGGGTCGAAGGGGCTCGGCTGGATGTCGACCGCCTCGTAGATGTGGAGGAGGTCGGCCGAGGCGGCGCCGAGCGCCGACCACAGCGAGCAGACGCCGCCCAGCGGGACCACCACGCTCTGGGCGCCGAGCTCGCGCGCGTAGACGCCGGCGTGCACCGGACCCGCGCCGCCGTAGGCGAAGACCACGCAGTCGCGCGGATCGTAGCCCTTCTGCACGGTCGCCTTGCGGATCAGGTCGGCCATCTGGTGCTCGACCACGCGCGCGGCACCGGCGGCCGTCTCCACCAGGCCCAGGCCGAGCCGGGTGGCGATGGGCGCGAAGCTCTCGCGCGCCTTGTCCACGTCGAGGTGCAGGCGGCCGCCCAGGAACGTGGTGGGGTCGAGGTAGCCGAGCACGAGGTCGGCGTCGGTGACCGTGGGCTGGGTGCCGCCGCGATCGTAGCAGGCGGGGCCGGGCTGGGCGCCGGCGGAGATCGGGCCCACGCGCATCGTGCCGCTGATCTCGTCGATCCACACGATCGAGCCGCCGCCGCTCCCGATCGAGCGGATGTCGATGCGCGGCACGAAGTACTCGTACTGGTGGACGACGCTCTGGTAGCTGGCGACCGGCTCGCCGTCCCAGACGAGGCCGACGTCGAACGAGGTGCCGCCCATGTCGGTGCCGATCACGTGCTTGTGGCCGATGATGCCGCCGAGGTACTGCGACGCCAGCACGCCGGCCACCGGGCCCGAGTCGAGCGTGAGGAACGCGCGCCGGGCCGACTCGGCGGCCGGGATGACGCCGCCGCCGCACTGCATGACCTGCAACGGGAAGCGCAGCCCGCTCTGCTGCGCGCGCGACTCGAGCCGGCCGAGGTAACGCGACATCACCGGGCCGAGGTAGGCGTTCAGCACCGTGGCCACCGTGCGCTCGTACTCGCCCCAGCGCGGGATCAGGTCGGCTGAGCAGCAGACGAAGACGCCCGGCGCCAGCCGCTCCACCATGGCCTTCACACGCCGCTCGTGCTCGGCGAGCTTGAACGACCACAGGAAGCAGATGGCGATGGCCTCCACACCCTTGCCCACCAGCTTGTGGATGGCGGCCTCGGCCTCCTCCTCGTTCAGCTCGACGACGACCTGGCCCTTGCAATCGACCCGCTCGCTGACCTCGGCGATGAGCGGCTTCGGCACGATGGGGTCGGGCTTGCCGCTCTCCGGGAAGTGCAGCACCTGCACGTTGTTGAGCCCCGGCACACCGCGGGCGCCCCGCATGATGTGGATGACGTCGCGGTGTCCGCGGGTGGTGATGAGGCCGACCTTGGCGCCCCGCCGCTGGAGCATCGCGTTGGTGCCGACGGTGGTGCCGAGCGCCAGGCGGGCGGTGTCGCGCAGGAGCGCCTCGGTGCTGATCCCGAGGCGCTCGCCGGCGAGCCGCAGCGACTCCATGACGCCCTCGGAGAAGTCATCGGGGGTCGACGAGGCCTTGGCGGTGACGATCCGCCCCTCCGCGTCCATCACGACGCAGTCGGTGAACGTCCCGCCGGTGTCGATCCCGATGATGTAGGCCATGATCGGCCCAGACTATCTCATGGCTTCTTGAGCCGCACGTCTTCCAGCGGGCCCGAGTAGGCGAAGCTGCGGATCAGGTTGATGCCGGGCTCCTCCACGGTCGGGCCCACCCCCCAGATGAACGCGAGCTCGTAGATCGGGATGTGCGTCACCCTCTCGTAGAGGATCTGCTGGATCTGGTGGATCAGCGCCTCGCGCCGCTTGACGTCGGTCTCGCGGGCCTGGCGCTGGAAGAGGTCCTCGACGTCCGGCATGACCCCGGAGGTGTAGATGCCGTTCTGGCTGACGTAGGCGTCGAGCCGCGTGGCCGCGTTGCCGCCGGCGCCGGTGATGCCGACGATCAGGTTCTTCAGCTTCTTCTCGCGCCAGGCGGTCGTCATGGCCGCCCGTTCCATGGTGCGCACGCGCGACCGGATGCCGATGGTCTGCAGATAGGAGACGAGCGCCTCGCCCATCGAGAAGTAGGGCGGCCACGGGTAGAAATCGCCGGCGTCGAAGCCGCTGGGGTAGCCGGCCTCGGCGAGGAGCTTGCGGGCCTTCTGGGGGTCATAGGGGTCGGGCTCGAAGAACTTGGAGAACTCCAGCGGGCGGGGGATGAGGGAGCCCGTCGGCTTCGAGAAGCCGAGCGTCTCGGCCTGGTTGAGCGCCTGCCGGTCGATCGAGAGGCTCGCCGCCTGCCGCACGCGCTTGTCGTGCCAGGGCGACTTCGGGTCCCACTGGTCGGGCATGTCCAGCCAGAACGTGCCCTGCGACTCCTTCGGGGCCACGAGCTTGAAGCCCGGCGTGCGCTGGATGTCGGCCGCGACGGGCCCGGTCAGCAGGTACGCGATGTCGACCTCGCCCTTCTTGAGGGCCGCGGCGCGCGTGGTCTCCTCGGGCAGGCTCCGGTAGACGAGCCGCTTGATGTGGGGCGTCTTGCGCCAGTACCCGTCCCACGCCTCCATGACGAGCTCGACGCCCGGGTTGAAGCTGACGAACTTGTAGGGCCCCGCCCCGATAGGGTGCTTCTTGAAGCCGTCGTCACCGACCTTGTCGACGTACGCCTTGGGCACGACCCAGCCGGCGCCGGTGGCCGAGGTGCCGTAGAAGGTCATGAAGTCGGGCCACGGCTCCTTCAGCACGAAGCGCACGCGGCCCGGATCGACGATCTGCACCTCGCGCACGCGCTCCTTGAGGAGCTTGGCGCCGGCGCCGCGATAGCGCTCGAACGAGAACTTCACGTCGGCGGCGGTGACCGGGTCGTTGTTGTGGAACCGCACCCCTTTGCGGATGACGAACTCGTAGGTGAGGCCGTCCTTCGACGCGGTGAACGACTCGGCCAGGCTCGGCGTGTTGATCCCGGCCGGCATCGGCTTCACCAGCGCGTCGTGCAGCGCGTAGAGCACCATGAACGGCGTGATGATCCCCTCGGTCTCGGCCGGGTCGAGCCAGCGCGAGGCCAGGGTGATGTGGACGCCCCAGGTCATGGTGCCCTCGGGCGCGGCGGCGGCCGGACGGGCGACCCCGCAGAGCAGGAGCAGGGCGAGCAGGGCAGGAGCGATACGCAGGGTCGTGGAGCGCATGGAATCCTCCCAGACGGTCGTATCGGACGCGAGGATTCTATAATCGACCCGCACGAAAGGGGAGGCCGACCATGGTCCGAGAGATTTCCGCCGCCGCGCTCGCCCAGCTGCTCGACACGGGCTCGCCGCTCGCCCTGATCGACGTCCGTGAGCACGGCGAGTACAACCTCGCCCACATCCCCGGCGCCAGCTCGGTGCCGCGCCGCCAGCTCGAGGCGCGCGTCGGCCGCCTCGTGCCGTTCCGCGGCGTGGAGGTCGTGGTCTGCGACGACACCGGCCGTCGCGCCGCGCTGGCCGCGCGCACGCTGGAGCGCCTGGGCTACACGCGCGTCGCGGTGCTGGAGGGCGGCGTCAACCGGTGGGCGAGCCAGGACCGGCCGACCGAGTGGGGCATGAACGTGCCCAGCAAGGACTTCGGCGAGAAGGTCGAGGTGCAGCACCACGTGCCGACCATCGACGCCGACGAGCTCGCCCGCCGCCAGCGCCGTGGCGACGTGCTGCTCATCGTCGACACGCGCACGCCCGAGGAGTACCGGCGCTTCTGCATCCCCGGCGGTCGCAGCGCGCCCGGCGGCGAGCTCGCGCTGCGCATCCACGACCTCGTGCGCGAGCGGCCGGATGCGACCGTGGTGGTGAACTGCGCCGGCCGCACGCGCAGCATCATCGGCGCCCGCGTGCTGCAGCGCATGCAGCTGCCCAACGTCGTCAGCCTGCGCAACGGGACGTCCGGCTGGCTCCTGGCCGGGCTCGAGCTCGAGCGCGGCGCCGACCGGGTGGACCTGCCGGCGCCCTCGGCCGAGGGCCGTGCCGCCGCCGAGGCCTTCGCCGCCCGCGTCGCGGCCGAGGACGGCGTGCGGATGCTGTCGATCCCCGAGCTGCAGAAGGTGATGGGGCGCGCCGCGACCGAGACCGTGTACCTCATCGACGTGCGGACGCGCGAGGAGTTCGTCGCCGGCCACGTGCCGGGCTTCTGGTGGATGCCGGGCGGCCAGGCCGTGCAGCGCGCCGACGACACGGTGGCGGTGCGCGGCGGCACCGTCGTGTTCTGCTGCGACAGCGCGGTGCGCGCCTCGGTGACGGCGTCCTGGTATCGCCAGATGGGCTTCGCCGACGTCTACGCCGTCGCCGGCGGCACGACCGCGTGGACGGCCGCCGGCCTGCCGCTCACCGCCGGCGCCGACGAGCCCACCGAGCCGCTCGTTGCCGACGCGCGGGCCCGCGTCCGCCAGGTGTCCCCGGCCGAATTGGCGGCGCGCCTGGCCGTCGCGCCGCCGCCCGCCGTGCTCTTCGTCGACCCGAGCGATCGCTTCGCCGCCGGTCACGTCCCCGGGACGCGGTGGCTGTCGCGGAGCTGGCTCGAGCTCCGCATCGGCGAGCTGGTGCCCGATCCGAAGACGCCGGTCGTCATCACCGACGACGACGGCCAGGATGCGCCGCTCGCCGCGGCCACGCTGCTCGAGCTGGGCTACGCCGACGTGCGCGCGCTCGCCGGCGGCACGCTGGCGTGGCGAGCGGAGGGACGGCCGATCGAGCACGGTCTGACCGGCGTGGTCCGCCCGCCCGACGACGTCGTGCCCGCCGGCCCCGATCGCAGCTACGCCGACATGATCAACTACCTGCGCTGGGAGGAGAAGCTCGGCCACAAGTACGCGCCGCCCGCGTGAGACGTCCGTCGTCTGACAGGCGGTGCCCCGCGGCTGTCGGTGGCGCGCGCGCAGCGTAAAACCTTCCACCCGCGAAAGTCCGCACCAGCGCTCGTGTGCGGCCGACGTTGGTCTGGCACGTCGGCTGCTCTGCCCCGTGACGCCCCTCGGCGAAGTCGTTCGTACAAGAGGAGAGCGTCATGCAGAGTCGCCGTGCCTTCGTGCTGGGCATGCTCGCCCTCGGTCTTCCCGCTCGCGCCCTCGCCCAGGGGTTTCCCGGAGGCCTCGAGGAGGCCTTCGGCTCCCGCTTCCGCGCGCGACCCAACCTCGTCGATCCTCGGATCCGTCGGCCGGACCGCGGCGCTCACGTGATGGACCGGCTGCGTCACTGGAACGAGGTCGCCATCGACGCGAGCGGGCTCGACCACACACCGGCCTCGCCGCGCGACGGCCGGGTCTTCGGCGAGCAGCTCGGGCCCGCGCGCGCCAGTCGCGCGATGGCCATCGTGCACATCGCGGTCTTCGACGCCATGAACGCCATCGCCGGCGGCTACCACGGGTACCTCGGCCTCCGGCCGGCGCCCGGCGGCACGTCGATGCAGGCGGCCATCGCGGTGGCGGCGCACGACACGCTGGTCGCGCTGTTCCCCGCGCAGCAGGACGACCTCGACGAGCTCCTGGTCGACGACCTCGGCGCGATCCCGGAGGGACGGGGCAAGACCAACGGCGTGAGGCTCGGACGGGCGGCGGCCGCCGCGATCCTCGAGCGTCGCGCGCACGACGGCGCCCAGCATCCCGAGCCGCGCCTCGGCGTCGACTACATCCCAGGCAACCGGCCGGGGGAGTGGCGCCAGGATCCGATCAGCCTCAATCCACTCGCCATGGGCGCGCACTGGGACGAGGTCGAGCCGTTCGTGCTGCGGTCGGCCGAGCAGTTCCGCGTGCCGCCGCCGCCTGCCCTCGGCAGCCTGCAGTATGCGGCGGCGTTCAACGAGGTGAAGGCCCTCGGCGGCGACGGCGACACCACGCCGACCTCGCGCACCGACGACCAGACCTTCGCGGGCATCTACTGGGCCTACGACGGCACGCCGAGCCTCTGCGCCCCGCCGCGCCTCTACAACCAGATCGTCACGCGAATCGCCGAGCCGCGGACCACCAACCCGCTCGAGATGGCGCGGCTGCTGGCCCTGGTCAACGTGGCGATGGCCGACGCGGGCATCGCCATCTGGGAGTCGAAGTACCACTTCAAGGTCTGGCGTCCGGTCACCGGCATTCGGGAGAGCGACGGTAACCCGAGAACCGTCGCCGACCCCACGTTCACGCCGCTGGGGGCGCCGGCCAGCAACCTCACCGGCCCCAACTTCACGCCGCCGTTTCCCGCGTACCCGTCGGGGCACGCGGGCTTCGGCGGCGCCGTGTTCCAGACGCTGCGCGACTTCTACGGGACCGATCGCATCCCGTTCACGTTCGTCTCCGACGAGTTCAACGGCGAGACGGTCGACAACGAGGGCCACATCCGCCCGCTGATCCCGCGGCGCTTCACGTCGCTCTCACAGGCGGAGGAGGAGAACGGGCAGAGCCGTATCTACCTGGGCATCCACTGGGCCTTCGACAAGACCGAGGGCATCGCCCAGGGCCGGCGCGTGGCCGACTACGTCTTCCGCCGCGCCTTCACGCGCCGGCGCTAACCGCGCGCACGTGCGCGTCGAGGTCACCGGGCCTCAGGACGCTAGTCGATCACGTGGTCGGCCCGGAGCCGCACCGACGGTGGGATCGTGAGGCGCAGCCGGCTGGCCGTGAGAAGGTTGATGACGAGCTCGAACGTGCTCGGCTGCTCGACGGGAAGGTCGCCGGGCCTGGCGCCTCGTAGGATACGGTCCACGTAGACGGCGGCGCGGCGGAACCGCTCGTTCGACTCTGGGCCGTAGGAGAGCAGCCCGCCGAGCTCGGTGAACAGTCGATACTCGTACACCGCCGGCAGGCGATGGCGGGCGGCCAGCTCCACGATGCGTCGTCGCACGCTGAACAGCATGGGGTCGGGGGCCACGACGAAGGCCTCGCTGCGCTCGCGCACCATCGACTCGAACGCGCGATCCAGTCCGGTAGGAGCCTGCACGTCCGCCACGAGGAGCTGCATTCTCAGCTGCTGCGCCGCCTGCTCGGTCCTCTGCAGCACGGTGGTCGTGGAGGCGTTGGTGCGGTTTGCCAGGAGGGCCACCCGCGCCGCCCCGGGCAGCAGCTCGCGGATGAGCTCCAGGCGCTTGCCGCTCAGCTCGGGCGCGAAGCCGGACCACCCGGTGACGTTGCCACTGGGACGAGCGAGGTTCGACACGAGCCCGTTGCTGACGGCGTCGCCGAGCGTCTCGAACACGATCGGGATGGTCGTCGTGGCCCGCTTCGCCGCCTGGATCGCCGGGGTGGCCAGCGCGAGGATCACGTCGACCTCGAGCTTGACGAGCTCCGCGGCGAGGGCCGGTAGCTGGTCATAGCGCACCCCGGTATAGCGCGCCTCGATCGCCAGGTTCTGCCCCTCGACCCAGCCGAGCCCCTGCAGGCTGTTGCGGAAGATCTTCATGCTCGCCGCGAAGTTCTCTGCTGTGCTCGACGCCAGGAGGCCGAGGCGCGCGACCCTCGGCGGCTGCGCGAGGGTGAGGGACGGCGCGAGGAGGGCAGCGAGCGAGCCCGCGAGGAACGTGCGTCGAGCTTGCACGACGGGCCGGTCAGCCATGCGTCGCTATCTTACGCCACGGTGGTATCGTACCGGCCAGTGAGGTGAGGCCCATGCGGAAGACGATCACCGGCACCGGCGGGATGCTGCTCCTGCAAACCCTCAAGGACGCGGGCGTGGAGTACATCTTCACGAATCCCGGCTCGGCGGAGACCGGCATCTTCGCGGCGATGGCCGAGGACGGCGACACCAAGCTCGTGATGGGCAAGCACGAGGGGTTGGTGGCGGCGATGGCCGACGGCTACCACCGCATCAGCGGCAAGGTCGGCGTCGTGATCGCGCACGTCATGGGCGGCTCCTACCAGCTCGCCGGCCAGCTCTTCAACGCACAGGTCGCCGGCTCGTCGCTGCTGGTCGTGGCCGGCGACTGGGCCTCGGAGCTGCAGGACTACCGCGGGCTGGCGCCGTTCCCGGGCCTGACCCAGGCCGAGTCGATGCGGCCCATCACCAAGGAGGCGCGCGCCTCCTACCAGGTGCACACGAAGCCCGAGGCCATCAGCGTCGCCACGATCCGCGCGCTGCGCGAGGCCACGACGCCGCCGACCGGGCCGGTCTACCTGTCGATCAGCGCCGAGCTGCTCAACCGCGAGGGGCTGGAGACGACGATTGGCGAGGAGGCGCACTACCGGATCGAGCGGCCCGGCCCGGCTCGCCCGCAGACCATCGAGGCGATCGCCCGCCGGCTCGCGGACGCGAGGTGCCCGGTGCTGATGTTCGGCGACGACGTGTGGCGCGGCGGCGCCCAGGCCGAGGCGGTACGCCTGGCCGAGCTGCTGGAGGCGCCGGTCTTCACGAGCCGGACGATCTTCGCGAACTTCCCCACGCGGCATCCGCTCTTCTGCGGCAACTATCCCGCGTCGAAGGAGTTCGAGAAGGTGACCGGCCTCAAGCCCGACCTGCTGTTCCTGGTCGGCTGCCAGGGCGTACACGGCGGCGTCCACGAGCCGACGATCATGCAGATCGGGCCGAACCCGCTGCTGATGGGCCGCCACTACCCGCTCGACGTCGCCGTGCAGTGCGACGTGCGCGACACGCTCGCAGGGCTGATCGACGCGCTGGGCCGAGCGATCGGGGCCAGCGGCTGGGCCCGCGCCCGGGCCAAGGTGCGCGCCTTCGCCGCCCAGCTGATCGAGCGCGAGGAGAACCTCGTGCGCGAGCACCAGAACGATCCGCTCACGCACCCGAGCGTGCTGGAGAGGCACCTCGCGGACCTCGTCCCCAAGGACGCGGTGATGGTGCAGGAGAGCTCGACGGCGCGGACGGCCTTGATGTCGTTCGGCCACGGCGGCATGACGTGGACGCGCAGCGGCGGCGGCTCGCTCGGCTTCGGCGTGGGCGCGGCCATCGGCGCCAAGATCGCCGTCGGCCGCGAGCGGCCGGTGGTGCTCAACCTCGGCGACGGCGCGCTCGGCTACAGCGCCGTGGGCTTCTGGACGATGGCGCGTTACAACACCGCGATCCTCACCGTCGTCTCGGCCAACGACAGCTACCAGATCGTCCGCCACAACTGGGCCAAGGACATGCCCGACGCCAAGATGATCCGCGACGGCAAGTACCCGGGCCTGTGGCTGAGTGATCCGGCCGTCGACTACGTGAGCCTGGCCCGCTCCCAGGGTGTGGACGGCGAGTGCGTGAAGACCGTGAAGGAGCTGGAGCCCGCGCTCCGGCGCGGCCTCGACATCACCACGCGCGGCAACCGGCCGTACGTCGTCGAGGTCGCCGTCGCGCGTGAGGGGGTCGGAGCCGACTCGACCTGGTACCAGGACTGGCGGCTGTAGCGGACGTCGAGGGACCATCGCCGGACCTCGGGACCCCGCTGGCCTGGCGCGGTAGCATGCGCGCATGAACGCTCCGCTTCGTCACGTCGTCGTGTGCGGCGCCGGTGTCATCGGCGCCGCGGTCGCGTACTTCCTGGCCCGGCGCGGCGTCAGCGTGACGGTGATGGAGCGCCTCGGCGTCGCCTGCGCGGCGTCGGGGAAGTCCGGCGGCTTCCTCGCGCTGGACTGGTGTGACGGCTCTCCGCTCGAGCCGCTCGCGCGAGCCAGCTTCGAGCTCCACGCCGAGCTCGCCCGCGAGATCCCCCTCGACTACGGCTACCGCCGCATGGACACCTTCATGCTGGCGGCCAGCGAGCAGGGGCGCGTGACCGGCGGTCATCGGATCGAGGCGCCCGCCTGGCTCGACGGCGTCGGCGGCGTCGTCACCGCCGCGCTCGGCTCGACCGAGACCACCGCGCAGGTGCATCCCGCCCGCTTCACCGCGGCGCTGCTCGACGCGGCCGGCGCGCGGGTGCGCGTCGGCGTGGTCGAGGAGCTGGTGCAGCGCGACGGCGCCGTCACCGGCGTGCGCGTGAGCGGCGAGACGATCGACGCCGACGCGGTGGTGCTGGCGCTGGGCCCGTGGACGGGGCGGTTCCCCGGTATCCGCTTGCCGCAGGTACGCGGCCTCAAGGGGTACAGCGTGACGCTCGCCGGCGCGAAGGTGCCGGCCCACGCGCTCTTCGTCGACTACCGCACGGCCGACGGCCGCGCGCTGGAGCCGGAGATCATTCCGCGGCCGGACGGTGACGTCTACGTGTGCGGGATGGCGGACCCGGCGCCGCTGCCGGACTCCCCGGAGGCCGTCGAGGTGAACGACGCGTCGTGCGCCGTGCTCGCCCGGGCCGCCGCCCGCGTGTCGACGGCGCTGGCCGGGGCGCGCATCACGCGCCGCCAGGCCTGCTACCGGCCCGTCACCGACGACAACCTGCCGCTGATCGGCCGCGTCCCCGGCGTGGCCGGCGCCTACGTCGCGACGGGGCACGGGCCGTGGGGGATGCTCAACGCGCCCGCCACCGGGCTCGCGCTCACGCAGCTCATCACCGACGGATCGTCGTCACTCCTCGACCTCCGCCCGTTCGACCCGGCCCGCACGTGAGCGAGGTGGCGCCGAGCTGACACCCCGGCGGCACGCCGCATCGCCGGGCCCCGGCCCCTACACGGACGCCAGCTCGACCAGGGCCGCGTTCTCCGAGGCGACCGGCAGCAGATCTGCTTTCCGCTGAGACCGGCGGGCGACGCTCCGCGTGGTGTAGCGCAGGAAGGTCGCCCCACAGGAGCAGACGATCCTGTGCCGGTAGCCACCGTTCACTGGAAGACGTCCAAACGTGCCGGCGAGGGAGCCATGCGTGCCGTGGGAGGCGACGAAGCTTTCGAGGTCGGTCTTCAGAGGAACGACCCGCGTCCGCTTCGGCGTTCTCGGCGTGTTGTCGGCGGTATGCATGGCAGAATTGTCGCACTCGCCCTGTCCTCGGCCAAAAATTCGAATGGGCAGCGGGGTGACGAGGCGGTGCCGCGATGACGGACTTCGACGCAGCGATTCACGGGTTCGCACAGCTCGATCACGACGTGCTCTCGCGGCCCTGGGCGTGGCAGGGCGGCACGATCGACGTGCGGTATGCGCTGTACCGGGCCCTCGAGGAGGCGCAGGAGGCGGCCGTGCGGGTCGGCGCGGAGCCGCATCCGGAGTCGCGGCGGATCCTGGCGCTCGCCCAGCGGGCCTTCGGCGACCTGCGGGGCCTGATGGCCGGCCTGCCCGCGGACGTCCTCGACGCGGTCCCGAGCGCCGGGGAGTGGTCGATTCGCACGACGCTGCACCACCTGCTCGTCGTCGAGCGGCGGTACGCGCTGCAGACGCTCTACGCGGTGGAGCGCACGGACGCCGAGCCGGTGCGGATTCCCGAGGACCGGCTGCCCACGCCGGCGCAGCTCGACGACCGCGGCGACGTCGCGACGCTCCTGGCCCGGCTCGGCGAGGCCCGGGCCGAGACGGACCGCCGGCTCGGCGGGCTGGACGCCGCGGCGCTCCTGCGGCCGACGATCTGGGTGAAGATCGACGTCGACGTCCGCTTCCGCCTGCACCGGTTCGCCGCCCACCTGGTCGAGCACGCCGTGCAGTGCGAGAAGACGCTCGCCGCGCTCGGCTGGCGCGTGACGGAGGGACGGCGGATCGTGCGGCACGTCACCGCCGCGCTCGGCGAGCTCGAGGGGCTGGGCGCGCACGGCGCCGCGCGGGACATCGAGGCGCGCCTGGTCGAGCGCTTCGCCGCGCTGCCCGTCGCCTGAGCCCGCCTTGTCAGCACGCGAACGGGCAGGCTAGAGTACGAGCGATGTCGTCGGCAGAGTCCCCCGCCATCGACTACAAGGCGCTCGTCCAGGACGATCGCATCCACGCCTCGCTCTACACCGACCCCCGGATCTTCGCCGACGAGATGGACCGCATCTTCCACGCCGGCTGGGTCTTCGTGGGTCACGACAGCGAGATCCCCCGCGCCGGGGACTACGTCACCCGCACCCTCGGCCGCGAGCCCGTGATCATGGTGCGCGGCAAGGACGGCGGCATCGCCGTGCTCGTCAACCGCTGCATGCACCGCGGGACGATGCTGTGCCCGGCGGACCGCGGCAGCGTCCGCACGTTCGCGTGCCCCTACCACGGCTGGACCTACGACCTGTCCGGCGAGCTGCTGGGCGTGCCCTATCCGGGCGGCTACGGCTCGTTCGACAAGCGCGCCCACGGGCTGGCCCGGGCGGCGCGCGTGGCGAGCTACCGCGGTTTCGTCTTCGCGAGCCTGAGCCCGGCCGGGCCGACCCTCGCCGAGCACCTCGGCGCCGCCACGCGGCTCATCGACCGCTCGTGCGACCTGGCGCCCGACCGCGAGGTGGCGCTGACCGCCGGCTGGGTGAAGCACCGGTGCGCCGCCAACTGGAAGATGCTGCCGGAGAACGACAGCGACGGCTACCACCTCGGGTTCGTGCACAGCGCGCTCTTCAAGTCGATCCGCACCCAGTACCAGCGCGTGGTCGGCGACGAGCGCTCGATCAAGGCCGTCATCCGCGACTGGGGCCGCGGCCACATCGAGATCGACTGGTCCCCCGGCTACCAGGCGCCGTTCGAGTGGCTCGGCAACGCCGCGGGCGCGGTGGTCGCCGACTACGTCGCCGCCCTCGAGCGCCGCGACGGGCCGGAGACGACGCACCGCCGGATCATGGAGGGCCCGGCCCACGCGCTGATCTTCCCCAATCTCTTCCTCGGCGAGACGAACATCGCCATCGTGGAGCCGGTGAGCGTGGGGGAGTGCGTACACTGGCACACGCCGATGTTCCTGAGGGGCGCGCCCCAGTTCAACGGCCGGCTGCTCCGCATGGCCGAGGCCGGCATGGGGCCCGCGTCGTTCCTGATGCCGGAGGACCTGATCGTGGCCAGCCGCAACCAGGCGGGCCTGCATGCGCGCACCGCGGAGTGGCTGCTGCTCGGGCGCGGCCTGAACCGGGAGTACATGGACGACCAGGGCCGCATCGTCTCCCACGTCACCGACGAGACGACCAACCGGGCGCTCTGGCAGCACTACCGGGCGGTGATGACCGCCGCGTAGCGACGGCGCGGCGCCCGCATGGTCTCCGACACCGAGTATCGGGCCGTCGTCGAGTTCCTCTACCACGAGGCGCGGCTGGCCGACGAGGCGCGCTACGCCGAGTGGCTGGCCTTGTGGACCGACGACGGCGTCTACTGGGTGCCGGCCACGACCGATCCCGACGCGACGCCGGACACCCACCTCTCGCACGTGTACGACAACCGCGCGCGCCTCGACACCCGCATCACGCTGCTGCAGACGGGGACGCGCTACAGCCAGGAGCCCGCGTCGCTGATGCGCCGGCTCGTCTCCAACGTCGAAGTGGCGGCGGCCGGGAGCGAGCTCATCGTGGAGTCGAACTTCATCCTGGCCGAGCTATCGGTGCAGGCGAAGCACGAGATGCACTGGTGGGCGGGCCGCACGACCCACCGCCTGCGCCGTGTGAACGGCGAGCTGCGGATGGCCGGCAAGAAAGTCGTCCTCGTGAACGCGGCGGAGCCGCTGCCGAACCTGTCGTTCCTGATCTGACCCCGAGGGTGTCTCTGGGGGTGGGCGTTGACCGACCCCGGCTGGGTGACTACCCTGATCGCGTGAAGCAGCAGACGCCGCTCACCGTCCGTCGATGGAAGCGGGCCGAGTACGATCGGCTCGTGGCGCTCGGGGTATTCGAGCGGGAGCCGCTCGAACTGCTCGGCGGGCAGCTCGTCGTCGCCGAGCCTCAGAGCGTCTATCACGCGTCCGCGATCCGCACCGTCGACCATGCCCTGAGGGCCGTGCTGCCGCCGGGATGGCTCGTCAGTGTTCAACTGCCCGTGTCACTGGACGACGAGTCCGAGCCGGAACCGGATATCGTCGTGGTCCCGGGCCGTCCTGCCGACTACGACGACGCGCATCCCAGCCGGCCCGTCCTCGTGGTCGAGGTGGCCGAGTCGAGTCTCGGGTTCGATCGCCTGCGCAAGGGCAGTCTGTACGCCCGGGCCGGCGTCCCGGACTACTGGATCGTGAACCTCGTCGATCGCCTCCTGGAGGTCTACCGGGATCCGGAGCCCGAGCCGACGGCCGCGTGGGGCTGGGCGTATCGGTCGGTGGCGACCCTCGCACCGCCGGCCACCGTCGTCCCGCTCGGGATCAGCGCCGTCCGGCTCGCCGTCGCGGACTTGCTGCCGCAGCGGCGCCCTCCGGAGGCACGAGCGCGTCGGGGCCGTGGCCGATGAGGTCGGGCCGGCCGGCCTCGCGCAGCGCCTCGCGGGCCAGCGGCCACTGCTCGGGGCTCCAGTAGAGCAGCAGCGCCTTCTGCAGCTTCTTGGCGCGCAGCCCGGTGGCCGTGTAGACGGGCTGCATCGTCAGCGGGTCGATGCCCGTGTGGTACATGCAGGTCGCCATGGCCATCGGGGTGGGGATGAAGTCCTGCACCTGCCGCGGCCGCCGCCCGTTCTTCTTGAGCCACAGCGCCAGCTCCACCATGTCCTCCAGCGTCGAGCCGGGGTGGCCGCTGATGAAGTAGGGGATGTCGTACTGCTCCTTGCCGGCGTCCCGCGAGGCGCACGCGAACATCTGCTGGAAGCGCTCGTAGCTCTCGATGCCGGGCTTCTTCATCTTCTCGAGCACGCGCGGGCTGACGTGCTCGGGCGCGACGGACAGCTGGCCGCCGACGTGGTGACGCGCCAGCTCCTCGACGTACTCGGGTGAGCGCTCGGCCAGGTCGTAGCGCACGCCGCTCGCGATGAAGACGTGCTTGACGCCGTCCTCCTCGCGCACGCGCCGCATCAGCTGGATCAGCGGCCCGTGGTCGGTCCGGAGGTTCTCGCAGACGCCGGGGTGCACGCAGGACAGCCGGCGGCACTTCGACTCGATCGCGGGGCTCTTGCAGGCGAGCCGGTACATGTTCGCCGTCGGCCCGCCGAGGTCGGTGATCGTCCCCCGGAAGTCGCCCTGCCGGCGGAGCGCGCGAATCTCGCGCAGCACGCTCTCGGCCGAGCGGTTCTGGATGACGCGGCCCTCGTGCTCGGTGATCGAGCAGAACGTGCAGCCGCCGAAGCAGCCGCGCATGAGCACCAGCGAGTGCTTGACCGTGTCGTAGGCGGGGATCCGCTCGGTGTAGGTCGGGTGCGGCACCCGCGTGAACGGCAGGTCGTAGAGCTCGTCCATCGAGACGGCCCCGTCGCCGTGACCGGCGCCGTCCTCGAGTGGGAGCGCCGGCGGGTTGAAGTAGACGCCGCGCTGGCCGTGGCGCTGGGCCAGGGGGCGGGCATTGCCGGGGTTGGTCTCGAGCTGGAAGGCGCGCGACATGAGCGCGAAGGCGCGCCGGTCGGCGACCACCTCCTCGTACGAGGGCAGCACGACCGTCTTGCGGTCGGCCACCATGCGGGCCGGGTCGGCCTCGTGCCGCCGCATCTCGGCGTCGTTGATCAGGAAGGCGGTGCCGCGCACGTCGCGGATCTGCTCGATCCGCTCGCCGCGGTGCAGCCGGTCCGCGACCTCCCACACCGGCCGCTCGCCCATCCCGAACACGAGCAGGTCGGCCTTGGCGTCGACGAGCATCGAGCGCCGCACGGTGTCGCTCCAGTAGTCGTAGTGCGCGATGCGGCGCAGCGAGGCCTCGATGCCGCCGAGCACGACGGGCACGTCGGGGAACGCCTCGCGGCAGCGCTGGGCGTACACGACGGTGGCGCGGTCGGGCCGGCAGCCGGTGCGGCCGCCGGGGCTGTACTGGTCCTCCGAGCGGTTCTTCTTCTGCGCGGTGAGGCGGTTGAGCATCGAGTCGAGGTTGCCGGCCGACACGCCGAAGAACAGGCGCGGCCGACCGAGCGCGCGGAACGGCTCGGCGCTGCGCCAGTCGGGCTGGGCGATGATGCCGACCTTGAAGCCGCGCCCCTCGAGGAACCGCGCGATCAGCACGGGTCCGAAGGCCGGATGGTCCACGTAGGCATCGCCACTGACGATGACGATGTCGAGCTGTGCCCACCCGCGCGCCTCGATCTCCGCTCGGGTGGTGGGGAGGAAGTGCTGCCTGGTCACGTCGCGGTCAGTTCACCCGACGGGGGCGGCCGGCCCAGTACGGCTCGCGGAGCTTGAACTTCTGGAGCTTGCCGGTCGCGGTGCGGTCGAGCGCCGGGCGCACCTCGACCGAGGTCGGGCACTTGTAGTGCGCCATGCGGCCGCGGCAGTGGTCGATCAGGTCGCGCTCGGTGGCGCCGGCGCCCGGCCGGAGCACGACGAGCGCCTTGATGGTCTCGCCCCACTTCTCGTCCGGCACGCCGATGACCGCGACCTCGGCCACCGCCGGGTGCTGGAAGAGGCAGTCCTCCACCTCGATGGACGACACGTTCTCGCCGCCGGTGATGATGACGTCCTTCTTGCGGTCGCTGATGACGACGTAGGCGTCCTCGCGGTAGCCGCCGTCGCCGGTGTGGAACCAGTCGTCCGCGATGGCCCGGGCCGTCTCCTCCGGCTGCTCCCAGTACCCCTCGAAGACGTGGTTGGAGCGGGCGAGCACCTCGCCCTCGCCGTCGACCTGGATGCGCACGCCGACGGCCGGCACGCCGGCCCGCGACAGCCGCTTCGAGCGCTCGGCGGCGTCGAGTCCGTCCCACTCGGCCGGCGCCCGGTTGATCGTCAACAGCGGCGCCGTCTCGGTGAGGCCGTAGATCTGGATGAACTCCCACCCGAGCTCGGTCTCGACGCGCTCGATCGTCTTCGACGGCGGCGGGGCACCGGCCACGACCGCGCGCACCGTGCCGCGCCCGGGCGTGGCCTCGCCCCGGCTGCGGCGGCTCGCGGCCGCGTCGAGCACCGCGGCCACGACGGCCGGCGCGCAGTTCAGGATCGTCACGCCCTCGGCCTCGATGCGGCGCAGGATCTCCTCGCCGTCGATCTTGCGGATCACGACCTGCCGGACACCCATCGCGGTGACCGCGTACGGCATGCCCCAACCGTTGCAGTGGAAGGTCGGCAGCGTGTGCAGGTAGACGTCGCGATCGCAGAGGGCCAGGTGCCAGCCGAAGGTGACCGCGTTGAGCCAGCAGTTGCGGTGGGTGAGCTGCACGCCCTTGGGGCGGGCCGTGGTGCCGGAGGTGTAGTTGATCGACGCGGTGGCGTTCTCGTCGGCGACCCCGAACCGCGGCACCACGCCCGGGCGCCGGAAGAGCGCGGCGTCGGTGGCGGTGCCGAGCACGAAGCGGTGCTTCACCGGGATGTCGCGCAGCGCGGCGTCCAGCTCGGGGTCGACCAGCAGCACCGAGGAGCCGGAGTGCTCGAGGATGTAGCGGATCTCCTCGGCGTTGAGCCGGAAGTTCACCGGGACCAGGATGCGCCCGAACGCGCTCACGCCGAACAGGCTCACGAGGAAGCGCCCGGCGTTGGGCGAGACGATGGCCACGCGCTCGTTCGGGCCCACGCCGAGATCGTCCAGGGCTCCGGCCAGGCTGCGCGCCATCGCCCCGAACTGCGCGTAGGTGAAGCGCCCGAGTCCGCCGCCGGGCGGATTCGGCTCGTCGACGACGGCGATCCGGTCCCCGTAGACGTGCTCGGCGCGCTCGATGAAGTCGACCAGGGTCAGTGGCACGATCATGCGCGGAAGAGTAGACCACGCCCGCGAGAGGCGCAACCAGGCGGGATGTGGTGCTCGGGCTTGCTCACGCCTGAGCTCAGTCGGCGTGGACGGTGGGCGGGCCGGCTTCGTCGCGGGTGGGGGCGATGCGCACGCGGCTCAGCATCGGCAGGAGCACGAGCGAGCCGCAGAAGAGCAGGAACAGGAGCCAGAAGTCGTCGGCGAAGGCGAGGAGCTGTGCCTGCCGGGTCACCTCCTGGTAGAGCACGCCGAGCGCGCGCCGCTCGGCCGTGAAGGAGTCCGCGCCCTGGGCCGCGAAGTGTGTCGCCCATGCGCGCAGGCGCTCCGCCGTCTCCGGGTCCCAGGCGTCGACGTGACCGACCAGCGTGGCCTGGTGCGCCTGGGCGCGGCGGGCCAGGAGCGTCGTGAGCACGGCGACCCCGATGGCGCCGCCGAGGTTGCGCACGACGTTCAGTAGCACGGTCGCGTTGCCCATCCGCTCGCGGGGGATGGTGGCCAGGGCCACCGTGTTGAGCGGGACGAAGATGAAGCCGATGCCCACGCCCTGGACCAGCCGCGGCCACGCCAGGGCCCAGTAGTCGGCGCCGAGCGTGACGTTCGACATCGCGTACGTCGCGTAGGCGTTGAGCGCGCAGCCGAGGGCGAGGAGCCAGCGCTGGTCCATGCGGGTGATGAGGCGTCCGGCCACGATCAGCGACAGGAGGTTGCCGACCCCGCCGGGGGCGAGCACGAGCCCCGACGTCCACGCGTCGTACCCGAGCACCTTCTGGGTGAACAGGGCCAGTAGCACCATGCTCGAGAAGAAGCCGATCATGACGGTGAGCATGATGATGCTGCCCGCCGCGAAGTTCCGGTCGCCGTAGACGGTGAGGTCGAGGATCGGCTCGTCGGTGACCATCTCGCGGACCACGAACGCGACGAGGGTGAGGGCCGCCAGCACGGCGAGGACGAGGATGACCGACGAGTCGAACCACTCGTAGCGCTCGCCCTGGTCGAGGACGAGCTGCAGCGAGAGGAAGCCGACGGCCATGAGCACGAGCCCGAGCGTGTCGATGCGCCCGGGCTTCCGGAGATACCAGGGGTCGAAGAGCACGGCCCCGGCGACGAGGAAGCCGACGACGCCGATGGGCAGGTTGATGTAGAAGATCCATCGCCACGACCAGTTGTCGGCGATCCAGCCGCCCAGGGTGGGGCCAAAGATCGGCGCCATCATGATGCCCACGCCCCACGCCGCCATGGCCATGCCCCGCTGCCGGAGCGGGAAGATCTCCCACATGATCGCCTGCGAGAGCGGCATCAGCGGGCCACCGCCGATGCCCTGCAGCATGCGCGCGAGCAGCAGCATCTCGATGTTCGGAGCGAGTCCGCACAGCATCGAGGCCAGCGTGAAGATCACGGTGCAGGCCAGGAACATCCGCTTGCGCCCGAGCACGCCGGCCAGCCAGCCGGTGGCGGGCAGGACGATCGCGTTGGCGGCGAGATAGGACGTGAGGACCCACGACACCTCGTCGACTCCCGCCGAGAGCGAGCCCTGGATGTGCGGCAGCGCGACGTTCGTCACCGTGACGTCGAGCACCTGCATGACCGTGACGAGCATCACGGCACCGGTGATCGTCCACTTCCGGGTCGAGGAGAGCGGTTCGTCGTCGACGGGCGCGGCGATGGAGCGCAGCGGGAGTCCTAGACGCCGAGGTAGTACTTCTTGACGAGCTCGTTCTCGCGGAGCTCGTGCGTGCTCCGCCCCTCGAACTCGATCTTGCCGTGGACGATGATGTATCCCCGGTCGGCGATCTTCGTGGCCTGGTTGAAGTTCTGCTCGGCCATGAGCACCGTGAGCTGGTACTGCTCCTTCAGCTCCTTGATCTTGGCGATCACGCGGCTCACGAGGATCGGCGCCAGCCCCACCGACGGCTCGTCCACCAACAGGATGCGGGGCGCCGACATGAGCGCCCGGGCCACCGCCAGCATCTGTTGCTCACCGCCGCTCATGCTCCCGGCGAGCTGGCCGCGCCGCTCCCGGAGCACCGGGAACGCCTCGAAGCAGAAGGCTAGGTTCCGCTCGATGCCGGCGCGCGCCTCCGCGCGATAGGCCCCGAGCAGGAGGTTCTCCTCCACGGTGAGCTTGGGGAAGAGCCGGCGCCCCTCGGGCACCAGCGCGATGCCGAGCGCGACGATCTCCTCGGTCGACTTCCGCGTGAGGTCGACGCGGCCGTCGTCGGTCTCGAGCGCGATCTCGCCGTGCTCGGGCCGCACGATCCCCATGATGCACTTGATGAGCGTGCTCTTGCCGTTGCCGTTGGTGCCGAGCAGCGCGACGGTCTCGCCCTCCCGCACCTCCAGCGACACGCCGTGCAGGACGCGCACGTTGCCGTAGCCGGCGTCGACGTCGCGGACGAAGAGCCTACTCGCCAAGGTACGCCTTCTCCACGGCCGGGTTGCGCACGATCGCGTCGGGCGGGCCCTCGGCGATGCGCTCGCCGGCGTCGAGCACCACGATGCGCTCCGAGAAGCGCATCACCGCCCGCATGATGTGCTCGATCATGATGATCGTGATGCCCTGGGCGTTGAGGCGGAAGAGGATGGCGAGGATGTCGTCGACCTCGGCGCTGGAGAGGCCGGCCATCGCCTCGTCGGAGATCAGCAGCTTCGGCCGCGCGGCCATCGCCCGGGCCAGCTCGAGCTTGCGCATCTCGATCTGCGTGAGGCCGGCTGGCCGCAGGTGGGCCTTGGCGTCGAGCCCGATGTCCCGGAGGATGTCGGTCACCTCGGCGGCCTCGGCATGGGCGCGCGCGTGGCCTGCGTACTCCAGTGGGATGCCGAGGTTCTCGCGGACGGTCATGCTGGTGAACGGCTTGGGGATCTGGAAGCTGCGGGCGATGCCGAGCCGGGTCCGCCGGTGGGCCGACAGCGTGGTGACGTCGCGGCCGTCGAAGAGGATCCGGCCCTCGTCGGCGTGCAGCGAGCCGGAGATGCAGTTGATGAGCGTGGTCTTGCCGGAGCCATTCGGTCCGATGAGCCCGAACCGCTCCCCCGCCTTCACCTGCAGGGTCACGCGGTTGAGGGCGGTGAAGCCGCCGAAGCGCTTGACCACGCCCTGGACCTCGAGGAGCGCGGCGGCCATCAGCGCCTCCGCAACCGGCGGACGAGGCCGAGGATCCCCTCGGGCGCGACGACGACGAACGCCACCAGCACGACCCCGACGATCAGGAGGTTCAGCTCCGAGGAGATCGTCACCGTGGCGAGCTGCTGGGCGCTCCCGAGCAGCACGGCGCCGAGCACGGGCCCCACCCAGCTCGTGGTGCCCCCGATCATCGGCATGGCCAGCGCGTTGACGGCGTAGTCGAGGGCGAAGGCCGAGTTGGGCTCGACGAACGTGACGTAGTAGGGGAACGGCGCGCCGGCCACGCCGAGCAGGAAGCCGCTGACGGTCGTGGCGAAGAGCTTGAGGCGCAGGGTCGGCACCCCCATGCACTCCGCCGCCTCCTCGTTGTCGCGCAGCGCGGCCAGCCCCCGCCCGATCCACGACTGCTCGATGAAGCGCGCCACCAGCACCGCGATCACGGCCAGCCCCACCATGACGGTGAAGAGGAACGTCACGTAGCTGCCGAAGGGGGGCTCGCTCGGCCGGATCACGCTCAGGCCCCGCGACCCTCCGACGTACTCCCAGTTGATGATGACGGTCTGCAGCACCACCGACAGGGCCAGCGTGGCGATGGAGAAGAAGGTCCCGCGCAGGCGGAGCGTGAGGTAGCCGATGCCCAGCCCCAGCAGCGCCGACACGAGGCCTCCGGCCAGGATCAGCACGGGGAGCGGGGCCTTCATCGACTGGATGAGGACGACGGCGGTGTAGGCGCCCATGGCGAAGAAGGCCGGAGTGCCGAAGTTCACGTAGCCGGCGTAGCCCCCGAGGATGTTCCAGGCCGTGGCGATCACGACGTACTGGAGGATCACGTAGCCGGCGAAGTAGACGTAGGGGTTCACGCGCAAGCCGGCCAGCGCGATCCCGGCCGCGACGACGGCCACGGCGACCACCAGCGTGACGCCGGTGCGTCGCATCTAGCGGCCGAACAGCCCGGCCGGCCGCACCGCCAGCGCCAGCAGGAGGACGCCGAACGACACGGCGAGCGACCACGACGGCCCTGCGAAGGTCGACATCAGGCTCTCGACGACGCCGAGGATGATGGCCGCCACCAGCGTGCCGCCGATGCTGCCCATCCCGCCCAGCACCGTGATGGCGAACATGCGGCCGATGTAGTCACGGTCGGTCGACGGCACCACCGGCGCGATGCTGATGAGGAGTGCGCCGGCCAGGCTGGCCGCCGCGATGCCGATCCCGAACGCGATGGTCTTGATCTGGATGGGATCGGCTCCCATCAGGCGCAACGCGCCCTGGTCCTGCGACACGGCCATGATGGCGCGCCCGTAGAAGGTCCGGCTCAGGAAGAGGTAGAGCGCCCCCGTCATCGCCACGCCCACCACGCAGGGCACGAGGTACCGGTAGGCGATGCCGATGCTCCCGAGCTCGAACGACTTGCCGATGTAGGGCGCCTGGACCAGCCGGTAGTCGACGCCGAACTTGAGGCTGAGGCTGACCTCCATGATGAAGAGGATGCCGAAGAAGAAGACGAGCCCCCGCAACGACTCCTCGCCGCGCCGCTCGAAGCTGGCGTAGTAGACGCGGTAGACGAGGGCGCCGATCACGTAGAACACCGGCGTGAAGAGGAGGCCCACGAGGACGGGGTCGAGGTCGTAGGCGTTGTTCAGCACGTAGGCCGCGTAGGCGCCGAGGATGACGAAGGCGGGCTGCGCAATGTTGGCGATGTCGAGCAGCCCGAAGATCAGCGAGACGCCGAGGCTGACGGCGGCGTAGAAGCCGCCGAGCAGCAGCCCCGCGACGACCGCGTTGACGAGCAGGTCCCAGGAGAACAGGGGACGCTCGGGCTAGTTCCTGGCCGCGGCGTACGGGTAGATGATGGTTCCGGACTTGAGCTCGTCGGGGTAGAGGACGACCTTCTTGCCCGGCCCGCGGAACTGGTCGATGCCGGTCCCCTGGACCTTCTGGTACTGGACCATCAGCGTGCGGCCCTTGGCCCACTCGCCGTTCTTCCCGAACTTCACCTTGCCCACGATCGTGTTGAACTCGGTGGCCCGGATGTAGTCGGCGATCTTCTGCTGGTCGGTGCCCTTGGTGGCCTCGACGGCCTGCCCCAGCACCTGACCGACGGCGTACGAGTAGGGCGGCAGGTAGTAGCCGAGCGGATCGACGCCGGCCTTCTCGGCCCGAAGCTGGTACTCCTTTAGGAACTCCTTGACGCCGGCGATCGCCAGGAACGGCGGCTCCGGCGCCCAGAAGTCGTAGTTCACGATGCCGTTGAGCGCCGGCCCCATGCTCGTCATCACGGTCGTGAACATCAACCCCACCATGCCGCCGCCGATGATCTTGGGCTGCAGGCCGACCTCGTGCACCGCGCGGAGCATCCCCACCGAGTCCGGCGGGTAGGAGGCGATGAACACGATGTCGGGATTGGTGGCCTTGATCGCGCGCACGATCGGCGTGTAGTCCACGGTGCTCGGCGGGTAGGTCTTGTCGTAGACCGTCTTGAAGCCGAACTTCTTCACGAGATCCCGCGCGCCCACCAGGGCGTTCTGCGGATACTCGGCGTCGGCGCCGACGAGGGCGACGGTGCTCGGCTTGGGATTCTGCTTGGCGGCCAGCTCGAAGAAGCCGATCGCGGTGCTCGTCTGGGGATCGGGCCCGGCCGGCTGGATCTGGAAGTAGTTCGGGTACTGGTACTTCTCGTTGTTGGCGAGGCCGAACATCCCGATGATCGTCAGCTTGCGCTCCATCGCGATGGGCATCAGGGGCGCGATGAGGTTGGTGCCGTAGCCGGAGATCACGAGGTCGACCTTGTCGACGTCGAGCAGCTTCGTGTACAGGCCGGGCACGGTGGCCGGGTTGGTCTGGTCGTCGTAGTAGACGAGCTCGACCTGGCGACCGAGCAGGCCGCCCTTTTTGTTGACGTCGTCCTTCCAGATCTGCAGCGCCAGGAGCGCGGGCTTCCCGTTGGCCGACAGCCCACCCGTCATCGCCATGCCGAAGCCGATCTTGAGAGGGGCCTGCGCTCGGGCGACGAACGGCGTCGAGGCGGTGAGGCCGAGCGTGACGACGACGGTGGCGATCAGCCCCAGGATCCTGACGGACGGCGTGCGCATCATGGCGCGCCCCTCTCTCTCTGCGCGCCGGCCGCGCGCGGCCCAAAACTGCGCCAGGGGCCCGGGGTTGTCAAGGCGGTATGATGCGGCCGTGCTCCCACTCGACGGTCTGCGCGTCCTGGAACTCGGCCACATCATCGCCGGCCCGTCGGCGGGCCTGCTGCTCGCCGACCTCGGCGCCGACGTCGTCAAGGTGGAGCGACCGGGCGAGGGCGACCAGACGCGCGGGATGCCGGCCGGCAACGGCGCGAACTTCCACTTCCTCAACCGCAACAAGCGCAGCATCACGATCGACCTCAAGGGCTCGGCGGAGGGACGCGAGCTCTTCCTACGCCTGGCGACGCGCTGCGACGTCGTCGTCGACAATTTCGCCTACGGCGCGGTGGAGGGGCTCGGCCTCGGCTACGACGTGCTGGCCGGGGTCAACCCCGGCCTGATCTACCTGGCCCTCAAGGGGTTCCTGCCGGGGCCGTACGAGGCGCGCCCGTTCCTCGACGAGCTGGCCCAGATGTCGGCCGGGCTGGCCTTCATGACGGGCCCGCGCGGCCAGCCGATGCGCGCCGGCGCGTCGATCGTGGACGTCGGCGCCGCCGCCTACGGGGTCATCGCCGTCCTCGCCGCCCTGCAGCAGCGCGTGCGGACGGGCCACGGGCAGAAGATCACTTCGGGTCTCTACGAGACCACGGTGTTCTGGGTCGCCCAGTGGCTGGCGAACTACGGCGCCACCGGCGAGCCGTCGGTGCCGCTGCCCGAGCTCCGGCAGGGCACCCGGATGGGCTGGGGCATCTACCAGCTCTTCACCGCCGCCGACGGCGAGGAGGTCTTCATCGGCATCACGTCGAACGCGCACTGGGAGCGCTTCTGCACCGAGTTCGGTCTCGGCGACCTGCTGGCCGACGAGCGCCTCGACGACAACCGCAAGCGCGTGGCCGCCCGCGGCTGGCTGCCCGCGCGCATCGCCGACGAGATGCGCAAGTACCCGAGCGCGGAGCTGGCCGAGCGCCTCGAGCGCGTGCGGATCCCGTTCGCGCCGCTGCGCCGACCCGACCAGCTCGTCGACGATCCGCACCTCAACGCGTCGGGCCAGTTCGTCGACACGCCGCTGCCGGGTCGCGGCCCGGTCAAGCTGCCGAAGATGCCGGTGCGCAGCACGGAGTACGAGTTCGGACTGCGACGCCCGGCGCCGCGGTTGGGGGAGCATACGCGCGAAGTGCTCGCAGAGCATGGGCTGTCGGCCGAGGAGATCGACGCCTTGGCCACGCGGAGGGTGATCGGATGAGCGACGTTCCAACGTCCGTCAAGATCCGGGAAGTGGGGCCACGCGAGGGCTTCCAGTTCGAAAAGGGCGCGATCGGCCTCGCCGACAAGGTCGCGCTGGTCGACGCGCTCACCGACACCGGGGTGAGGACCATCGAGTTCACCTCGTTCGTCAGCCCGAAGTGGGTGCCGCAGATGGCCGACGCCGACCAGATGGTGGCCGGGATCAAGCGGGCGCCCGGGGTGGCCTACGAGGCGATCTGGCTCAACGAGGCCGGGCTCGAGCGCGCGGCGAAGCACCGCGACACGCTCGCGCTGCGGCCGATGTTCAGCGTGGCCGGCAGCGACACCTTCATGCGCAAGAACACCAACCGCAGCGTCGACGAGCGGCTGGAGGAGCTCCCCGGCTGGGCCGAGCGCTACCAGAAGCTCGGCCTCGACTGGCTCGACGTCGGCGTGATGGCGGCGTTCGGCTGCAACTATGAGGGCGACGTCGAGCCGCGCCACGTCGTGACCGTGCTGCAGAAGGTCGAGCAGAAGGCGAACGCGTCGGGCTCCCGGCTCGGTGGCATCGGCCTCGCCGACACGATGGGCTGGGCCAACCCGCTGCAGATCAAGCGCCTGGTCGGCACCGTGCGCGAGCGGTGGCCGGCGGTGCCGATCAAGCTGCACCTGCACGACACCCGCGCGCTCGCCATCGCCAACGTGGTCGCCGCGCTCGAGATGGGCGTGGACTACTTCGACAGCGCCGTCGCCGGCATGGGCGGCTGCCCGTTCGCGGCTCACAAGGGCGCGGCCGGCAACGTCACCACCGAGGACGTCGTGTTCCTGTGCCAGGAGATGGGGGTCGAGACCGGCATCGACCTCGACGCGATGATCGCGGCGGGCCAGCTGGCCGAGCGCGTGGTCGGTCACCCGCTGCCCGGCAAGCTGAAGTCGGGGGGCAATCTCGCGACGTACCGGGCCCGCGCCCGCGCCGCCGCGACGGCCTGAGGCCGCCGCCCCGCGCGTCAGGCGGCCGCGGGCGGCGGCGCCGACGCGCGGAGCGGGACCGGAATCGTGAACGTGAACGTCGAGCCGGCGCCGACCTGGCTCGTCACCCCGATCCGCCCGCCATGCAGCTCGACGAAGCGACGGCACAGGGCGAGGCCGAGCCCGGTGCCCTCCTGGCGAGCGGGGTCGGGCCCGACCTGCCGGAACTCCTCGAACACCGTCGCCTGATCCTCGGGCGCGATGCCGACGCCGGTGTCGCGCACCGAGACCTCCACCGCCCCGTCGGCCGGGATCGCCCGCACCTCCACCCGCCCGCCCTCGGGCGTGAACTTGATGGCGTTCGACAATAGATTGAGCAGCACCTGCTTGATCTTCCGCTCGTCCGCGCACACCGTGCGGATCCGCCCGTCGATCGTCGCCTTCAGCACGATGCCCTTGCGGCCGGCCGGCTCGCGCACGAACGTCAGCGCCCCGTCGATGTCCGTCGGCAGGTCGAACTCGACGACGTCGAGGCGCATGCGGCCGGCTTCGATCTTGGCCAGGTCGAGGATGTCGTTGATCAGCGTGAGCAGGTGGCGACCGGAGGTCCAGATGTCGTTGACGTACTCGCGCTGCTTCGCGTTGAGCGGGCCGAACATCTGCTCGCCGAGCACCTCCGAGAAGCCGATGACCGCGTTCAGCGGGGTCCGCAGCTCGTGGGACATGTTGGCGAGGAACTCGGACTTGTGGCGCCCGGCCGCCTGCAGCTCGGCGCTCTGGCGCTCCAGCGTCTGGACGAGGCAGGCGTTCTGCTCGAGCGCCGCCGTCAGCTCCCGGTTGCGCGCCGCCACCTCGGCCTCGCGGGCGCGCCCCTCCGCGTAGAGGCGCGCCTCCTCCAGGGCGGTGGCGAGCTGCTGGCACACGAGCGTGAAGAGCTCGACGCTGGTCGGCGTGATCGGACGGCGCGTCGTCTTGTTGTCGGCGCTGGCGACGCCGATGACGCGCTGGCCGGCGAGCAACGGGGCCACGATGAAGCGCCGGCTACGGAAGTACACGCGGTCCCGGAGCTCGGCCCCGATCCGCGGCACCCGCGCCAGATCGTCGTCGGTGAGGACGGCGAGCGGCTGCCGCGTGGCGTACGCGTGGTAGAGGGGGCCGGCCGCGGGCGAGAGCGGGAGGTTCTCGAACATCTCGACGCCGACGGCGGCGGCGACGTCGAAGGTTCGGTGGTCGGCCGAGACCAGGGCGACGTAGAAGCGGTCGAAGCCGAGGATGTCGTGCACGCCCTGGATGAAGGCCCGCAGGCGATCCTGCGGATCCCACGACACCTGCATGGAGGCCATGACGCGATAGAGGCGGTCGAGGAGCTGGCGGCGCTCCTCGGCGTCTCGGAACATCGCCCGGTAGCGGGCCTCGCTCTGCCGCAGCGCCGCGTTGGCGCGCTGGCGCTCGCGGATGTCCCGGTAGATCCCCTGAAACCCGATCGGGGTCCCGTGGGGATCGCGCATGATGCGGGTCCGGCCCTCCAGCGGGACCACGCTGCCGTCCTTGCAGAGCGTGCCCACCTCGAAGAGCGAGGGCGGCTTCTGGCCGGCCAGCGCACGCCGCGTGCGCTCGGCCATGCGGTCGCGATCGGCCGGCGCGACCAGCGTCTGCCAGTTCCGGCCGAGCAGCTCGTCGCGCGTCCAGCCGGTGAGCCGCTCGTACGCCCGGTTGACGCTCGCGACGTCGCCGTCGCGCGTGAAGGTCAGGATGGAGTCGTTGGCGTTGTCGAACAGGGAGCGGTAGCGCTCCTCGCTCTCGCGCAGGGCGGTCTCGGCGCGCCGGCGCTCGGTGATGTTGCGGAAGACGCCGAGGTGTTCGACCGGCCGTCCGTCTGCGTCCCGGATGAAGCGGGCCCAGCCCTCGAACGGAATGACGCGGCCGTCGCGGGTCACCGCCTCGAGCTCGAAGATCTTCGGGAGCTTCTCGCCGGCCAGCGCCCGGCGGACGCGCTCGTCGCCGATCGCGCGGGAGGCCGGGGTGACGATCCGGTCGACGCTCTGTCCGATCAGCTCGTCGCGCGACCAGCCGACGGCCCGCTCCGTCGCGCGGTTGACGTCGGTGATCGTGCCGTCGAGCCGGCACGAGACGATCAGATCCTCGGCGTGCTCGAAGATCGAGAAGAAACGGTCCCCGCTCGGCTCCGGGCTCGACACGGTCCCCACCTCTGGACGGGTCCGAAGCGTTTTACCTCGTCGCCATCCGGTGCGGGCGCCTCACTCGGCCCCATGTTCTCACCAACGGTGCGGCCGTCAACGTCCGCGAGCGCGCGGCCGGCGCGGCCGGTCAGGCCGATGCCGCCATCGCGCCGCCGTCGGCCACGAGGTGCGCGCCCGAGATGAACGAGGCGTCGTCGGAGGCGAGGAAGAGCGCGCACCGCGCGATGTCCTCCGGTTCCCCGACGCGCCCGAGCGGGATACCCCGGCCCTCGCGCGAGGCCTGCTCCACTCGGGGAACGATGTCCGCGGTCAGGCGCGTGCGGATCGTCCCGGGGCAGATCGCGTTCACGCGGATGCCGTCGCGGCCGTACGACGCGGCCATGGCGTGCGTGAGCCCGAGCACGGCCCCCTTGGAGGCGGCGTAGGCGTGACTCGGGCGCTCGACCGAGCCGCGGAAGGCCGAGACCGAGGCCACGTTCACGATGGCGCCGCCGCCGGCGGCCCGCATGAGCGGCACCGCGGCCCGGCTCACGAGGTACATGGCCCGGACGTTGACGTCCTGGGCGAGGTCCCAGTGCTCGAGCGTGATCGACTCGACGGTGCCGCCGACGACCATCGTGCCGACGCCGGCGTTGTTGACGAGCACGTCGAGCCGGCCGAAGGCCCGGGCCGCGCCCGCGACCACCGCGGCGCAGTCCTCGGGCCGGCCGAGGTCGGCGACGATGGGCTCGGCCTGGCCGCCGGCCGCCCGCACGTCGGCCGCGGTGCGCGTCAGCTCCGGCTCGCGCAGGTCGGCGAGGGCGACGCGGGCCCCGGCCCGCGCGAACAGGAGGGCGCTGGCCCGGCCGATGCCGGTCGCCGCGCCCGTGATGACCGCCACCTTGCCCCGCAGCACCCCGCCGTCCTCGATCCCCATGACCTGGCCCCCTCCGGCGTCTATACTGACGCCGGGCGATAGGGTACGGCATCCACCGAAACGCCGAGGCGCCGGCGCTGGCGCGGGAGCAGGCACATGATCCAGGCTCGCAAGCTCGGCCACGTGGTCCTGAAGGTGCGGGACGTCCGGAAGTCCACCGAGTTCTACACGCGCGCGCTGGGGCTGAAGGTCGCGTACGACCAGCCGGAGTGGGGCGCGGTGTTCCTCAGCGCCGGCGAGCAGCACCACGACCTCGCGCTGTTCCAGCTCGCCACGGGCGAGGCGCCGGCGGCGACGCAGCCGGGCCTGCACCACATGGCCTGGCAGCTCGGGAGCTTCGCCGAGCTGCAGGCGGCCTACCGCGAGCTCCGCGACCTCGGCATCCCCGTCGACGCGACGATCGCGCACAACGTGACGCGCAGCATCTACTTCACCGACCCCGACGGCAATCGCGTGGAGCTCTACTGCGACATGGTCGAGCACGGCTTCGAGGCCATGCGCACGCTGGGGCCCCGCCGCGATCTGTTGGACATCGAGACGGGCGAGGTCGTGCCGCGGTGACGGCCGCCCCGCGAACCCACAGGGAGGATCGGTCATGAGTGAGCCCCAGCAGCGCTTCAGCGTGAGCCGGGCGGAGGGGGCGGTCTACCAGACGGGCCTGCGCAGCTTCATGGAGTACCGCGACCTGGGCATCGCCGACGCGACACACGGCAAGGTCCGCGCCCACGTCATCCGGATCAAGAAGGACGGGCCGGGCGCCCACGACCTCCACACGACCGGCCTGCACCAGCACCTGTGTGACTTCCAGATGTTCTACGTGCTCAAGGGCTGGATCCGCTTCGTCTACGACGGGCACGGCGAGCACACGTTCCGCGAGGGCGACTGCGTGCTGCAGCCGGCGGCCATCGTGCACAACGAGCTCGAGTGCTCCGACGACGTCGAGGTCCTCGAGATCTACGCCCCGGCCGTGCACGAGACGAAGGTCGTCGGGCGCATGCCGGAGGCCGCTGCGGCCGCGCATTGACCGCGGAGGCGCCGCGCGGCGACGGCCTCTACCCGCCCGACGCGTATGCGCGGGAGGACGAGTCGCCGGACGCGCGGTTCTACGGCATGCCGCGCAAGGTCGTCCACATCG